>WBZO01000605.1_pt1 | contig 71146 bp, 59 predicted proteins | sample 5204261 | NCBI WGS metagenome assembly WBZO01 (sample SAMN12412400, study PRJNA552823) | activated sludge metagenome | isolation source: activated sludge from anammox sidestream of wastewater treatment plant... | place: USA: North Carolina | collected 2017-09
GAATACTCACTTTATGTGCTTTGGTAAAGTCTCAGGCGGGTTTGGCGTTTGGGACAGACGAAACCGGTCAAGGCAATCTTCTCGGTCTACAACGACACAATGGAGTCGCGTGCCCTGGCGCTCATCGGTGCGAAAATGAAAGCAGCCCAGTTGTTGTATGGTGATAATGTGGGCGGCGCCATTGTTCCTGAGGAGGAAGGGGACATCCTGATGAAGTTGGCACGGGAAGCGCTGGAGTCGGCAGACCTGCCTGATCTGCAATCCCTGTTTGCCGATGAAGTGGTTGTCTCGAATTCTCCAATGGGATGTCCAACGGTTCCAAGTGCGCCGTTACCAGTCCCTGAAATGCCCAAGACGGTTTCTTGGTCTGACTGGATGACGAACAAGGGTGTTGTAGGAAGAGTTGCCGGCAGAGCGCGCCCCAAGCAAACGACGCAAAATCAAGTATCCCTTTTCTAAAGCCCTGTATTCTACGGTTGCAATAAGATATGAAGAATGCAGGGAAACGACAGCAGTCCGGGTGTGTAGCCCGGACTGCGCTATCCTATGATGGAGGTCACGATGGAAAAACAACCAAGATGCAAAAAATGTGGTCGGCAGTTGAAATCTCCCCTGAGTATTGCAATCGGCATGGGTCCCAAGTGTGCAGGGATTAAGTCCACTTCCGGGAGATGTGTTCGTGTCCAGAGCAAACCAGGTACCCGCACGGCTTATTCCGATAAGACGCTAGTCCAAGTGCAAGCACCTCTTTTCACAGGTGAATTGCCGAAGAAGCGACTGAGCAAGAGAGAACTGTTTCGCAGGCGCAGAGAAGAACGCCGACGCTTGTTCGAGACCAGATTGCCATTCCAATGCGGATTGGTGTTGCCAGCGAGAAAGCCGCTGGTGTACATCCCATTGGATGATGGGTCGTGGCGGGAAGACTACAGTGGAAGGGTAATCTCGCATGAAAGATTGCAACAATACCTGGTAAGGTTTAGGTTTATATAGATAGCAAGCTCCTGATTGGTTGAAAATCAGGAGCTTTTTTGTTTTAAGCGACTCTTCTTGGATAGAAGTTGCCAATTGCTGCACTATTGGAAGTGGCATAACGGGGGGCAGTATCTATTTGATCTCGGCTGGCAATTCAATTGGAGAAATCCTAGAATCTTTTACCAATCTTTTCCTAATGTCACCTGTTGGTGCAATCAAATTTACTACCCTACCTTCGATTGCAATTGCCTTGACGTTGATATCGTTGTATCTATTAAGCCTATCCTTCCAGATGCTAATGTGATCTTTGACCTCTTTTTTCATCGAGTCGTACAATTCAATTGTGTTGTCGATGATACTCTCGATGCTATTTTTGAAGGCAGGGCTGTGGATGTAATCAAGAACCGCTCGCGTCGCTTCATCGCGCTGTTTGTTGCTTAACTTCAATTTAGATATGGTAATAAGTTGCTCTCGCAAAATCGCGATAATCGTCATTGCAGCAGCGGGGTGAATGACGATGATGCCTTTGGTTACAGAAAAACCGAAATCATTTTTTGAACGTTTTGCATTCGTAACAAGGATGGCATAGTCTGCATTCCGGGTCTGTTTTGCGGTAAGTGTTTGCTGAATATGACTATTGCTGAAATTGGAGACCCTTTTTAATTCATAAACGATTATTCCAACTTCTTTGCCACCGTCTTTTATGTAATGAACAATATCTCCGCCTTTTCCTGTATGTTCAAAGCGGTCTAGCGGGAATTTTTCCTGTAATGCTTGGAGCATATCCTTTTCATTCGCAAAACCTAGTTCTGATGGCGTTTTGTTCTTTCGGAGTTGTTCCTGAAGTTGCTGAATTTTCGCCTCTCGCTTTCGGATTTCCTCCACATTCTTATTCTGTAGGGCGCTAAACTGCCTGTTAAGCTGATCGTACTTATTGGCTTGAACTCTTTTCTCCCGTTCAAATCGGTTTTTGTCTTTCTTGAGGGCTTGGTTTGATTTTTCTATTTTCTGCGTAGCTTGTTTCTCGAACTTTCTTTGCAAGTCGTTCATTAAATGCTTTTGCTTTACTTTTTCCAAATTAAGCAAACGATTTGTTTCTGCTGCAAGCCTGTTCTTGAAGGTCTTTTCAAGGGCGGACTTTTCTTTTTTCAGTTTCTCTTGTTCTTTTTGGGCAGATTTTTGGACCGCCTTGATTTTCAAATCCAGGCTGGTTTTGAATTTGGCATCCATGCTTGCGGTTAGCTTCTTCTTATCCTCTTCAAATTTCTTGATCAGGCTTTGCTCTCGTTTTTTTAGATCCTTTTCCCTGTTTTTGATCGCTAGAAGTCTTTTTTCTTTTTCATCCCATATACCTGTAATCTTTTCAAATATAGATTTGGAGACTTCTTGTTTGCAAAGCGGGCAAATGTATGATTCCATGATTATTTCTCCTTGCTGTCATAAATATTTTTCATGGGTATCTATGTTGTTGCTAAACTGGCTATTCAGTAAATCCTTTGATCTTCTTGAAAGCAAATCTAATAGCCGTAACAACTGCTCCAATTAGAAAAAACACCCCTGTAAGCCAAAGCCATAGATAGATACTCACTTCATCAGGAAGACCCCAAGATACTTTTATAGAAATTAATTGAATGACGAAATCAATTAGCTGCTCCATATTTGCTCCACAAAAGAATTACATTCGGTTTGGTGCACAAAACTGTTCAATATTCCCATTCCGCATGTGCCAGTGGCATTCGATTAAGTTCATCTCGGTATTGTTTCCAATTGGGCATGAACTTATTCATCAATGACAAAAACTGATCATTATGAAGTCTTTCCAATAGATGCACCAATTCATGGACAACAATATATTCCACACATCGCTCAGATTTTTTAGCCAACTCCAGGTTGATCAGGATGCGTCTATTCTCGATGTTACATGAACCCCACTTTGTTTTCATCTTTTTTATGACCCAATCATCTGCACGGACGTCGATTTTCTTTTCCCATTTTGTAATAAGAGATGAGAGTACTTCGCGAAGATGCTCTCGATACCAGGCAGAGAATACCCTTTCTCTTTGAGTATGTGTACTGTTGGAGCGAATAAATAGATCGATCTTTTTTTTGTTTCGGATTTTGACATAAGGTGTACCCTTATGTTCGATGACATTTAATAAATAGCGATTTCCTTGAAAATAGTGACTTTCTCCGCTCACATACTCTCGGATCGACTCGCGTTCCTGTTCTACAAACTTTACTTGTTGACGTTTGATCCAGCCGAGTTTGGAAATAACAGCAAGACGCACGGCTTCGTCATTGACGCGCATGGGTGCAGCCACACGTATTCTCCCGTTTGGTGGGTAGACCGCCAGATGCAGGTTTTTGATATTTTTGCGGACCACATAAACGGTTAGCCCGTTCACTTCAATTTGGTGCATATCTAATATTCTCTTTGATTTTTGACCAGTTCAAATATTTGATCCAGTTCGGCTTCATCTTTCAGGGTTGTATATTTTTCAATAGTTTCCCTGATTAGCCTTTTGACCGTGCGCTCCTTTGCGAGATGACCTCGCCATTCATCAGGACGATTGGCAATGATCTCTTGATCGAGCGTGTTGGCAAGTTCTTCGTTCCTGCCTAAATTATCGAATAGTGCGCGCTGTGCAGATGTTCGCAGTGACTTGGGATAGGTGATGCTGCCACTGGCTGGGTTGACCACCTGTTTCGTCAGATCGACTAATTTTTGTAGATACAACTCGTATTCATGCGCCTGAGCCTTACGTTCCTGGATCAAGGTGTCCAGCAATTCGGACATACGTTCGTAATATCTTGGATTGATGGGCTGTTCATCAATAATGACGCGCCGCAAGTTGTTCTCAATGGTCTCTGCCATTGCAGTGGGATTACCTGCAATGGCTTTTGGAATATCATGGATGGCATCCGTTCCGCGTTCGACGATCAACTGAATCAGGGTCATGTCATCGAATGCAGATATCTTTCGACTTTCCTCGGCGCGAATATAAGTGTCGATCAAATGGCGCATGGATGGCTCATACATTTTCAGGTCAATGGCGTCACCACTGGAGAGTTTGATTTCGGTGCGGACTTTTTCGTAGTAATCCACTTCCTGCTTGATCTTCTCGATTTCCTGCCCGCCGTATCCTGCTTCGCTCATTTCGTTGGCGATATTGGCATAGGCGCGAATCAATGAGACAGTGAGCTTATACAATGCGATACGCTTCGATTCATTGTCTTTGAGTTGATCTTTGTCGGATGTATCCTGGGCGCAAAAGTAGTGTTGGTAGGCAAGGGTATCTTTGGGCGGAGCAACAGGCTCGCACAAAGCCTTGATCGCTTCACGGGCTTCTTCAAGTCGTTCCCTGGCTTTCTCCAATCGGTTGGTGAGCAGACCTGACACATCTTCTTCATCGAAGGCATCGAATGCCCCAGAAGTGTAGTCGGTGACTGCACCTTCGAGACTCATGAACAGGTCTTTATAGTCAATGATGTAGCCATATTCCTTGTCGTCCCCATCCAGGCGGTTGACGCGGCAAATTGCCTGGAATAATCCATGATCGTGCATTTGTTTATCGATATAGAGATAGGTGGCTGGAGGAGCGTCGAACCCTGTCAGCAATTTATCCACCACGATCAGAAGTTTCATCTGACCAGGCTCTTCAATGAATTTCTTTTTGACTTCCTTCTCGCATGTCTCCACATCCTTGCCGTTCAGCATTTTGTTGTAGATTTCATGCTGACGGAGTTTTTCAGTGTAACCCTCGCCCGTTTCTTCGCCTTTGATGTCCGCAGGGTTGGGTTTATAGGATGTAACAATGGCGCATTTATCAAATCCATGTGCGAGGAATAATTCGTAGAATTTGCAGGCTTGATAAATACTGCCTGAAACAAGCAAGGCATTCCCGCGTCCGCTTTGGAGGCGATCTCGGGTTTCAAAATCCAGCAAAATATCTGCAACGATTTTTTCGAGCCTGTCTTTTGAACTGAGGACTTTTTTCATCGTGCCCCAGCGTTGTTTTAGCTGAGCGAGTGCAATATCGTTCAAGCCTTTGGTTTTGGAGTCAAACCAAAGGTCGATCTTGTCTTGTGATGTGATGTTTTGGTCAATATCACGTGCTTCATAGCGCAGGTCAAGAACCACGCCATCCCTGACTGCTTCATCATATTTGTAGGTGTGAATATAACTACCGAAAATCTCGATACTTTTTTGTTTATCCGCTTTGAGCAGGGGAGTGCCAGTGAAACCGATGAACATGGCATTCGGCAAAATGGATTTCATGGCTTTGTGCAAGTCACCTGATTGTGTGCGGTGACATTCATCCACGAAGACGAAAATATCACCTTTGGCTTTGAAGTTTTTCGGCAGGTTGTTTTTTAGGTCATCTATGTATTCTGAAACATTTCCCTCTTCTTGACCAGGAAACTTGTGGATGAGAGAACCAATCAGCCAGTATTTTGCCTGGTTGAGTTTGCCCACCAGGTCGGCGCCGCTTTTCGTGCGGCGAATATCCTCTTCCACGCCTTTGAACACACCTTCGATCTGCTGATCGAGTTCGATACGGTCAGTGATGACCAGGACGCGTGAGTTTTTGATGTTCTCATGAATCCATTTGGCAAGCCAAACCATTGTGAGGCTTTTTCCGCTTCCCTGCGTATGCCAGATGATGCCGCCTTCCCGTTTGCGGATACGTTCTTGAGTGGCTTTGACGCCAAAGTATTGATTGTGACGGCAAAGTTTTTTCGTACCCGCATCATAGACAATGAAGTTATGGATGAGTTCAAGGAGTCGATTCTTTTCGCAGAGTTGAAGAAGGACGCGGTCGAGTGGGGCTTCGATTTCGCTTTCTTCTTTCCAGGTTAGGTAATATTTTTCGGGAGTTCCGATGGGAGCGTAACGCAAGCCCTGGGTGTCATTGCCTGCCATGACAAATTGAACCGTGGTGAAAAAGCGCTCGATGAACTCCTTCTTCTGGTTGTCCAGATTTTGGCGGATGCCTTCACTGACTGATACAACCGAACGTTTAAGTTCCAGTACGCCGAGAGCAATGCCGTTGACGTATAAAACTATATCGGGACGTTTGGTATTTTGCCCGCTGACCGTGACTTCTTCGGCAATCGCAAAATGGTTGTTTTCTGGATTCTCCCAATCTATCAGCATGACCGTTTTTGAATTTTCCCCCGCTTCTTCCCTAACCTTTAAGCCGTATCGCAACAACCCATATACTTCCTTGTTGACGTCGTACAGGCTTTTGGTTTGATCGCCCGCCACTTTGTTGAGTTCATACAGGGCTTTATTCGCCAGCGTTTCACTGACGCGCTTCTTCTTCCAGAACGCGCGCAGGTAGTGTTCTTCGATGTTATGGTTTTCGCGGTCTTTTTCCCAATTGCCAAGATAATCGTATTTCAGGCTGTCTTGAAACAACCTGACGATTCGGTTTTGGGTGAGGCGTTCTTTTTGTCCAACCGTGCCCATGTTTGCTCCCTACTCTATGAGTGCTTTGTCATTCGCCTGAGCGTTTCAAAATATTCCCGAAATTCGTTTGGATCAATATCTGTGTTTTTGGCGCGTGGCAGGACGGCTTGGAAATGTGTTTCCAGAATATCCCAACCGATCAAGTTTTGGTCGAGTAAAAATTTCACGTCTTCCAAATCCGCTTCAAACCCGCGCGCGATCTTGCTCAATGCGATGCTGTACAGGTCAAAGATGTAGACTGAGGCATTCCCAAATTGTCCAACGAGGCGGTGACGTTGTTCAGCGTGCGGCGGCAGGGGGATGAATTCGCTCAATGGAACCGATTCAAGATCGAGCTTGAGTTCGATGGCGAGTTTCCGAAGGACTGCCTCAGTTTCAGGGGAAGCGTCCTCGATGGAGTAATCCACGTCCAGCGTTTCGCGGGTTGAGCCGAGCAGACACAGGGCGCTTCCACCCAGCAGGTAGAAATCAGCAGGAACGGGCAGGGATTCTCCGAGACGTTCAAAGAATTGGCGCAGGGCTTGTGATGTTATTGATTCCATTGTTTTTCCACTTCCCAACGGCGCAGGAGATGTAGCGCGGCGCTTTGATAGGTTCCCGCCCAATTGAGGCGGACGCCGTTCCATTGCATGTGCAGGCGCGCCAGAGATTGAAGACGCGCAGTAGTCGAGTCGCCTGTTACGCCGAGTTCGTTTGAGAACAGATCGGGCAGGGTTTGGAATCGCCTTCCCAAAAAGACGCGCAGAGGATTCTCGAATTGTGCTTGCAGATGGACGGCGGCGGTGTAGAAGAACTTAAAGTTTTGCGCCTGCTCGCCCTGCAATAATTTCAGCGCGGCGGGAGTATGCGCGGCATATTCAGGATGTGCCAACAAAAGGGAGATCAATGCGGCGCGCACGCGGCTGGACGGCTGGCGGATGAGTTCTGCCAGTAGTTGATGAGGAGCGCGCGGCGCGGCGGGCACGGACTCAAACTGCCGCGAAAGGTAACGCACGCCGAGACGTTCGAGTTCGGCGATGACCTGTTCTTCACTTTGCGGAGTTTGTGCGGTTGTAAGCATGAGTTGATTCTACTTCACACCAGCCTGATTTTTCCCGTCAATAATTCCTGCATCATACCCTGTTTGAGCAGGGATGTTTTCTCGTGGCGAGCTTCCAGGGCGGCGATTTCAGCGTCCATATCGCTCAGGATTTCGGCGATGGCGGTTTGTTCAGGGAGAGAAGGGAGTGGCACATCCATTTTGTTAATTAAAGTCAAATTGAGTCCGCCCCTCCCACCATCTCCTGTTGAGATACTTCTTAATTCATCATAACGAGAATCAAAATTGAAATAGAGGTATTCAGGAGCGAAAGTGTTAGATGGTAATATGGCTGCAATTGACTGGTTTGTACAAAGTTCAACCATATTCATAGCAACTGTACCGCGAGTTTTTCCTTGCCCTGCCAATCCAATCAAAACGCATTTTGGCGGAATAATACTTGTGCTGGAATTCTTCAAACCTTCTTCTGTTATACGTCCTTCAACATCATAAACACGTTTCAAGTGCAGTTCACCTGAACTCATCCACTTAATTTCTCCGCCCCAATAAGAATCAATCAACGTGCTTGGTGTGCCGCCAGCTGTCGTGCGGGTTATTTCGCCAATCTTTTTCACTTCCCACTTGCTGTTAAATCCAGGAAGGCGTTTCTTGCCTGTGAGCAATTCTTGCATAGCGCCTTGTTTGATGAGGCGTTTTTTGACGATGAGAGCATCGAGCGCAGTGAGAAGGGAGTCTACATCACTGAGGGAGGCTGCGATAGCTTCTTGCTCGGCGAGTGTAGGCGGTAGAGGGATAGGATAGGATTTTAGCTTCTGACCGTTAATATTTGCTTGTCCAACTGCTACGCTAAGAACCTTATTACTGTAATTTTTTGAAAACTGGGCATTGAGAATGTAGTTGAGGAATCGGGAATTCAACAGTGATTTGTCGGCTTTAATTCGTATGAGATACCCTGCAAATATAGCTGGGCGCTCGCCATTGTAGATCGAGGTTTTGCCTACCAAGTCGATGGTGTTGGTTCGATTGAAAAGAACGTCTCCAGAACGCAGTTGGTATTTGCTAATTTCACGCTCGTTGCTAGTATAGACCAAGTCTGTCCAGTCTATTTTGCCGCTCTGTAAATTTCCCATCCTAAGAACTGGTATTTGACCTTGCGTATCGGACTTGGTAGATGATCCATATTCAACTGATGAGACCAACCGACCAAGCGGTTTCACATCCCAATCATTTGGCACTGCACCTACTTCAGTTTGCTTGTAACCTTTTTTTACTTCCATGAGAATCCCATCTTTTTCAGGTGAGCACTCACTTTGTCTGTAAAAGTATCCACATCGTCCGTGAGTTCAGGTAAGGGTATGGTATAACGTTCTGCCAGTTCCTTGATGCGGTTTGCCAATTGAAAGGCGATATTTTGAATTTGCGAATCCATGTCAGCAGAGAGGGCGGTCAGCCATTTATCATCAATCACCAGAGTCTTGATTTCATCCACACTCAATTTGGCATATTGAGCGGCTACCGTCTCATCCAATTTCTTTTGGGCTTCCTTCATCTTTTTATTGAACTCGGCTTCTTTTTCGAGCAATGTAAAATATTCTTCGAGCGCCTTGCATTCGTCTGCGGCGTCGGCATCGTCCTTGATTTCTTTCAGGCGTTTGGTCACTGCGTTCTTGCTGATCTTGCCTTTCTCGTCAACCACTTCATACAGCAAACCTTCTTCGCCGCCCTGTTCCTCTCGCATGGCGTCCATTTGCTGAATCAGAGATTCGATTTCGACAGAAAGATCGTCAATTTGTTTCTGCTCGTTTGCAAAATAGCGTGCGACGATCAGGTGAGGCGGAATCAAATCGGCTTTGTATTTGAGTTTGCCGATGGTCAGGTCTGGCTTCTCCTTGATCTTCTTGTTTTCGTCTTCGATGATCAACCTGAGTTTGCAGGCTTCCTTCCAGCCATCTGATGAAATCATATACACATCGTCCTGCATCGTTTCCGTCCAATAGGTCATCAGGTGTTGGTAAACATCATAGGGATCAAGCAAATGGGAATTGACAAACGCGGCAAGCAGGTCTTCGCTCAGGGTTTCGATCAAGGCTTTGGGACGAGAACCAACTTTCAGCGCGGTAAGAAGCGGCTGGTTCTTCTTCATCCAGCGCTCAAATCGCGCCGTCATCGCCTTGGCAAAATCCACAAATTCAGGATGCGAGAAAATTGTCTGCCTGATGTTGGCGGCGTCCACTTTGATCTCGCTGTAGCCTTGGCGTTTGCTGTTGGTGAATAATTTTCTGCGCAGGGTTTTGAACACACCCCAATATGCCGAAAGGTTTTCGATGTCTCGTTCTGGAATGCCACCGAGCAAATGCGCGGAAATATCCTGCACATCCTCTTCCTCAGTGTTATCAACGTAGCGCGGGATATTCAGGTTGTAATCGTTTTTGGGATCGCTGATTTCCGAGATTGGAACCATGTGAGAATATTTGGGGACTTCAAGTTGGCGGGTGAAGACATCCACGATGCGATGAATATCCTGATGACGCAGGCGATTCTTACTCGCATCTTTGACATAGCCTTTGCTTGCGTTGATCATAAAGATGCCTTTTCTCCCCGCAGCATTTTCCTTGTCTAACACGATGATACATGCTGGGATACCCGTGCCATAGAACAGGTTGGCAGGCAAGCCGATAATGGCTTTGATATAGCCCCTGCGAATAATATTCTTGCGGATCTCGCCTTCGGTGCCGCCTCGAAACAAAACGCCATGCGGCAGGATGACCGCGCCCTTGCCTGTGCTTTTCAGCGAACGCAAGATATGAAGGAGAAAGGCATAATCGCCATTCTTCCTGGGCGGCATACCGTCTTCAAAACGTTTGTATAGGTCTTCGGCGGGATTAAATCCATTGCTCCACGACTTGATAGAGAAAGGGAAATTTGCTACAACATAATCAAAGGCTTTTAGACTTCCATCCGCATTCTTGAAGTGCGGTATGGAGAGAACATTATCTTTCCAGATGATCGCCGTGGCATTCTCATGCAGAATCATATTCATCCTGGCAAGCGCGGAGGTGGCGTTATCCATCTCCTGCCCATAGATGGTGACTTTATTCTGAGCCTCATTCGCGGCTTTCAACAACAGCGACCCACTCCCGCATGTGGGATCGTAAAGCGTCGTGCTTTTGCTAGTCGATTTGCTAATGCCAATGATCTTCGCCATCACAATCGAAACTTCAGAAGGAGTGTAAAACTGTCCCTTGCTCTTGCCTGATTCCGTTGCAAAATGGCGCATCAGGTATTCATAGGCATCCCCAAGTAAATCGTCCCCCTCGGCACGGTTTTTGGAAAAATCAAGAGCAGGATTTTCAAAAATGGCAACAAGGTTGGAAAGTCGTTCCTGCATTTCCTTGCCTTTGCCAAGTTTGTCTTCATCGTTGAAGTCGGTCTGATCAATGACGCCCTTCAGATCATTGGCTTCGGCAAGTTTCGAGATGATCTTGTTTATCTTATCGCCAATGTCTTTTTTGCCTTTAAGTGCCGTCATGTCGGCAAAACTACCGCCTTTAGGAACGACGATCTCTGAGTCCTTTTGTCCCGCGTATTTATCGGATACATATTTGACGAATAGTAAAACGAGCACATAATCCTTGTACTGCGAGGCGTCCATGCCGCCGCGCAGTTCATCACAGGATTTCCAGATGGAAGAGTAGAGTTCAGATTTTTTGAGTGCCATGAGAGCGGCTAATTCCTAAGTGTAGATTTAAGCGATGACTTTCTGTTCTTATTTTAGATATTTTACCCCTACCAATTAGGGTAAACCTAGTGATGTTTTAATTGCTTCTTTCGTCAATTCAACCAAAATTGGCTTTAGGACTTCAAATGACCATCCCCCTGCTTTGGAAATGGCAGATTTGGCCTTTGCCCACCTACTATCATCGCGAGCTGCGTCCAAAAATTCATGACCCTCCCATGTTAACCTTTTAATCACTACTATAACATTTCCTTGACCCATTGATGTTGCTTTTCCTTCAAGATAGCCTGCTTCAATTAATAGTAAAGCGTGATAGTTGACATCAGCATTATCCCAGCCAGTTATACCTAAATTGGTTGGAAATAATTGATCAAGGTTGTTTTTTTCTTCAACCGCAAGTAGGATTTGGCGAATTAGGTCTGGATCACGTTTCATCAGAAAGTTTCCTTTTCGAACACGCTAACTACCATTCTTAGCCAGTTGGGTATCTCAGTCATAATTTAGCTTTCTGTTTCTGTATTTTCTTCAACGCCAAGCAATGGAAGCATATCATCAACCATTGTGTTACCTAGATGGATAGGATATGGCAAAGCCGTGTTTCCAATATTCCAAGCAGGAGATGACCGTAACATGTGTGTAACTACTGCTGCAGCTTCACTTTGGTTGCCCATTACTGGCACGATTTCGAGCATTTGTTGATTCCTGAAATTCATATCGTTTCCCTCTTCATGGCGCATGGCTGATTGATCAGCCTTATTGTTATTATCCAATCGCCCAACAGAGAAGAAATGTCTTAACTTGCTATTTGCATCCGTATCTTCGAATAAACTTGCATGCGCGATGCGGTCTGCGTCGTTAGCATTAGCCCAAACATGTTCATTTGTTGCAACATATTGCGGAGTTTCGCCATCTGCATGTTGCCTTACCCAAACAACATTTAAGTTTGGCATCGAAACGGACTCTAGAATGTCACCACCTAAAACCAATTTGTCCTGTTGTAATTCTTCGACTTTCATTGATTTCCAGCCAGTTCGAAGCTTGTATGCATCGAGCATCAATAGTGATGGAACTTCTCTGTGTTGAGCTATTATTTCTCTGACAAAATCGAATACTACAGGAGGATCAATATAAAAAGATGCACGGCGTTGGTTTTTGATAAAAGTTTTTCCAAGTTCAATGGTTGCTTCAAAATAATCTAACCAATCACAAACTGAAGGTAATTTTGCTTCCACTCTGCCATTTGCTAATAGGCGAATCGCAATGGGTAAATTTACTGAGCCACGACCACGATAATTATCCTGATTATTTTTAAATACAGTTAAACCAATCACAACCAGGTTTTGTGCAATATCTGGAGCAAACCCTGCCATCTTATAATCATCTGGTAGCGAACTGGATTTTGTGTCACCTTTTGCTACTCCCATCTGGCGTAAAATGAGATCCCCACAAGCGTTATATAAACGTCCAAAGTCATAAATAGCCGTAGAAACCCGATTGTATCTTCCCATATCTATCAAGTAATCATATTTGGATCGTAGTTTATTGATCATCTGTGATGCAATGCCTTCTTTGACACATGCCATTCTTATGGCTGTATGTGGAGAGGTGAAGTCTGAAACAAATGTGGGTAACTCAATCCAGGCAAGAGTCCGTTGCTCATTTGTGCCTTTGTGTTGATGGAGAAATTTTTGCCATTCTCCGGCTATTCTCTGTTCTGCTTCCAGGCGCTTTCCAGCTTTGCTTAAATCGGAAGTCTCATCAATTTCTAAAGGACGGCAAAGGACATCTGGAATTTGCACGCTAACTATTTCAAAATCATCAGGGATATTTTTACCTTTTTCAACCATCAAATGGCGATTGGCTAGAAAATGGTACATGGATTTTCCCATATCCTCGTGAACCCATGCTAATAATATACGTATTGGTTTGTGATTCGCGGCAGACCTCAAAGCACCAAGCCGCAACTCCTGTTTTTGAGAAGGATCATTAGGCGCTTTCGTTTCTGTATTTTTCCACGCAGCAAGAGCACGTGACTCAATTCCACCTCTGAATAGTGGAATTGCATTTCCAGGAGTAAGAATGCTTTCCATTTTTACTTCAAGGTCACGGAAAATTTCGGTGCGTTCCTTGGCGCTGAATCCACTACCAAGTGGGTGAGTGGGCTCGTATCCTTCTGCATAAAGAACAAAATAATTGTCTTCACCTTCTTGCCTGAAAAGGTGGGGAGTATTCAATATTGGCAGTGGGTCACGGAGAATCTCTCTGGCTTGTGCTCTATCTAGTAAGGTATGATATCCGTCAGGAAAGCGCGGTAAATCACTATTTTTAATTGCCTTTCTCGGAACTTTCCAAACAGGCAATCGTACTAGTGTCTGGTTGTGTGCCCATTCACGATGGAGAGGGCGGCTCAAACGTAACAGAATCGTTGCGTTTCTATCCTTGTTCCCGGACTCAAAAGTTTTATCCATATATCGTTGACATGTTAAAGATGCATGAATCCAAGGCTCCCGATTCCCAGGTTGATATTGAAGGCTAAAACGGATTAAATATGCAAAAGTACCCCCCTGTTCTGATGTCTGTGGATCACTTACGACAGCCAAACCATTATCACCTTGTTGGATTAATCCCCATTTTATCTTTCGCCCATTTATCACACTTGAGCCATTCGATGCGAATCGAGCGGCTATTAGGCTTGGCAGGGCTGAATAGCGAATGCCGTTTTTATTATCATTTAATGCGTCTAACGCACTTTTTTCCACCCAACCTTTGCCAGTATCTTCAATCAAATCATACAACTTCTGTGACTGTTGAGCTACTTGCTGAGATGATAAGTTGGAAAAAGAGCTTTCTAACCATACATCTGCCCAATGTTTTGCCAAAGATTTAACCAGAGTTTCACCAGGATATTGTTCTAATGCAAGCATTTGATATAAGCGGGTATCCCCTTCGTACCCAGTAAGCCGGAATCCGTGAACCAAGACTGGTGATAGCGATAGAATAGCTTGATTAAAGAAGTTTGTCTTTGCCCTTTTCTCAGAACCTGCTAGTTGTTTAGCAAGGTTATCAGCCTCGGAACGCCAGTTAGAAGTAAATAGATGAACACCAAAGTGTTCAAGCATGTTGTGGCGAAGACGAAATCTTGTTGGAAGAATAAATTGATGTTGATTTTTTATACGCATGAATTGCCCTTTCTGTTGCAATAAAATTACCCGAGACAGCATAGATACATACTTCAAAGTTCGAGTTGTAAACCTTGCGGATTGCTTAACCCATCGTAAAATGCACCATATAATGCATTCCCTATTTCACTAGATGTGTAATGCAGTAGTCGTTCAATAGACGCTGCGAGTAAACTGTCGTTTGGCTTTGCAATGAAATCCCCGCCATCAGTTTCAAAGCCATTTACCCAAGATGCATCCACAAAATACGCTCGGAATGGAACACCTCCACGTACCAAGCGGCCACATGCTTGAATGATTGAACTTGCTGTTGTCGAAGCCAGTTCTTTCCGTTCTGAATCTTCCATCAACCGATAAAACTTACCTCGTTCCATAGATTGCCAGGCATCACGAGCGATCTCTCGCAAAAGCGAAACTTGTGAAAGCACATCGTGGTCGCTTTTTTCCCAGATATGGGCATCAGCCTTTAACCATTGATCTAGTTTGTGGTTGATACCTGAAACCATAGTCATTGCATCAAATGGGGGAGTCATAGGCCTAATTAAAAAATAAATCGAGCCGTATGCAGCTCTTCCGGTTTTTGGGCTGACAATGTTGTATCCACGTCCGATTGCGCCAATGGGAGCGACAAGAACTCGTGCTAAATGACCAGAATCTTCAACATTGCTTCGTTTCATGGCTTTATACGGACGCCAATCCCAATCTGATGTATCATCATCCGAGCGCACAATAGCGTAGACATCACTGGCTAAATCAGATCGCAAAGACCCTTGTAAAAGGGTGGCCACTTTTTGGGCCTGATCATATGAATTTACCAGCAACAGAATCCGTGCGCGATCTTCCCATACTCCACCCTCCTTATGTAATTGATCGAGTTTATCGATTTCTCTGGCTAATGGTGACATAAATTTGTCCGGTTTTTTGGCAAGCGCTAAAGTTAATTGTTCAAGGTTTTCTGCCATATCTTTCCCTGCCCCAGATATTCGAATATGCTTCATGCTATCAGATTTACTTTTGTTTTTATTAGATAATTGCGGAAGGTATGTAAAGGTGCTGTTTCGGATTGCATCCTGAATTGATTTATCCGGTTCTAAAATCCCGGCAACAGGTATATCAAAATGATAACGTGCCGAATCAGGCATCCAACTTGTTCCCGACATTGCTAATACATTTGGACCTGACTGTCCGTCAAGATCTTCCAATAGGTGATCAAAGTTCTGAACAAAGAACCTGCCAACAGCAGCGAATTCAAAGATTGCAAGGCTCAATGTCTTTGAATTACTATCTCCATCATTTGCAGTACGAAACCCTCTCCAGCGTCCCAGTGGTGGGGAGGGTAGTAAACCAGATAAAGAAGTCGGTATTAAGGAAGGAATACCTTCTTCTCCAAGAAGTTGCTGAACATGATGCCATCCATAGAATAACCCTCGCAAATCTCTGTCGAGAACAGATGCTACCAACCCTAATTCAAGTCGATGAGTGAGTTTATATATATCAAGAGGATCTCCGCTCTCATCCGAGGGGTGTTTCTTTGTGTAGGACTTTGCGCGCTCAACGATTTCCTGTTGTAAAGAGATTGGTAATTCATCTATTTGCTTTTTTACCCAAGTTTCTACACTCTTGTTGGTCACTGGGTTTATTTGCCCTCGTCCATACGAAGTAATCTGAGCCGAGAGCAGAATTAATTCTGCTTTTGAATCCGGACTATTTAAAGAAATAGAGGAAAGATCATGCTGCTGCATTTCAATAAATAAATCACGCAGGCGGGTGTTCAGTAATACTACTTCATTAGGAGCATCTTCATTGTCCCATAAGAAAAACCCCGAAATCCTCCCAGCCAATTCAGATAATATTCGTAAAGATGTGAAGGGTCTTACCGAAAGCCAATTTCTTAAGTCATCATTCCTTTCTAACAGACCTAAAAAATTACGCAACGCTGGCATAGTAAGGTCGTAGGTTTGACGCCAACGATCAAGATCATTATCTTGCCTAAAAATGCCGCTGGGGTATGTTCCTAACTTACGCAGTGTATCTTGTAAAAGCCCGCCAGAACCTGTGTCATCTAGAATGAGATCAGGGGCCAATAGTTTGTCAAACCAACCCTGGATGGCATCTACCTCGTCGAAAATTACCAAGCTGGAATTTTCATAGATCAATAACCAAAGAGGTGGTCTTCTATCATCGACTTGTGCAGGTACTTTTGCCTGACCAAGTCCGCCCATAGTAGTAATCCATATATTGGCGTTTGGCATATCTCTATAGGCTTGTTGAATAGGGCAAATGGAGAATAATGGACATAAATAATGTTTTTTCTTTTCTGATTTGTCGTCCCATTCATATAGGGTATTGCACGGTTCTCTACCAGATGGTATATCTGTGGTAACTGTGTCGTCAACTTTGGTGAGCCATTGAGTCACTAAACAAGTTGTATCTAAAAAACGAAGTTTCCATTGGTCGTTGACAATTGACAGTTCTTTTTGACGAAAAACATTTGTCAGATGGGTATTACGCATTGTTGGACCTAGTAGTGGAACTGCAACAGGATTGCCCGTTGCTAATAACGTATTGAAATATTCTGTTAGGCGCATAACCTCAGCAACATCAGCAACAACAAGAGTGATACGCTGATTTTTTTTGTGGCGCGCTATGTCGTATGCAATCAAGGTAGCTATCGAACTTTTTCCTGATCCAACCATGCCAGCAATATGTGTCATGCCCTCTATCGTTAATTCGGAGGTATTTACTTCCGATAATGTACCATCCGGGTGTCTAGCCCTAAATCGAACCATGCGGTTAATCCGATCCAACCATTTATTAGGACGCTTAAAGCCAATTGAATGTTCAACACCATCCAATTCTTGTGCAAGTTGACGTAATTTCTCAAAAGAATATTGAATTGAACTTCGAAATTGCCGCTTTCCTAAAGAGGGATTCTTATGTCTTAGGGCTTCTTTTATAACGTGTTCCGAAAATACAAATTCACCTTTGTAGTCCCGATTAATTGAAAACGCATATTTCCCTTGGCGAGCAATCTCCTTTTTTTCCTTTCTGAAGGGCAGGGTATTACTAAAAACGTCATCATAGATCCCAGCTCGTTGGGATTGTCTGCCTGTACGAACCAAAGATGCATTTTCAAATGTAGAGGCATCTGTTGATAACATATAAAGTCGCCACCCTTCGGAGTATTGAGCATAAATGCCAAAGTCGTTTTGCCAGTCTTTAATGCTGGAACGATGTATAACTACTCGAAAATTAGCAAGGTATTTTCGTTGAAGAGGATTCAATTTCAAGTTGGTTAATGCAGGGACATTTAGACCCTGATTTAAAGCCCAAATCGTCTGGACAGAACTCTTCTCTAGCCCAAGAATTTCGAGGAGACGTAATCCTATTTCGACCCGAAGAAGGGTATTGAAACTGATTTCATTACTATTGTATTCTACAGACAGCCGTGCCCTAAACAGGTCCTGTAATGATGGGTACATAATGCTCCTTGAATAGTTTTAAGGCAAACGAATCGATTCGTTTGCCTTAAAACTATTTCTTCACTTCTTGAAGCAGTTCGCTAACTAATCGAACTTGCACATTCTTCGGCGACAACTTTTTTAAGCGATGAAGATATCCTCGATTCAGTTGTTCACGGTGATCTGGAACAGCATAGAAGAATTCCACACCTTTTTTTATGGACGGAGGTGATTTCCTGCGAAAAAGAGTACTAAGAGCAAATTCGCTGGCATAGTCTTTGACATCGATAGCCCAACGAAATTTCCCTTTTTTATCTACTGACAAATCGTATCGATCTGCCTCTGGCCACAGTTTCACTTCAACATCTGGGATATTGACAAGTTCATTGAACAGATCAATTTCCGGTAGCCCGGGTAGCTGAACACGTTTTCTGAAAGTCATCTTCAGCGTTCTGATATCCCCGAATATCGATTTTGCTTTGGTGAAGTCAACCAAGCGCTCACAGAGCCCCTCAGTAGCGCAACGTGTTCTGCCATTTACCCAAATGAGAATGCCATTACACCTTGGGCATAACCAAAATTTGCCTTCATGGCGCATATTGATTGATGGCATTTCGTAGTAGTCGCTTATCTGTCCCATTAGCTGTCTAGCCTCACGAGGGATATCAACCCCGTTCCCGACATCAATCCAGGGATTTTCGATTAAGAAGCGTCGTAGAACTATGTATGCTTCTTCTAGTTCAGGGTGTTCTTTTGCTTGGTGTAGGGCTTCTCTTATTTTCCTGTTGTCAATAACCAGTTTAAGTTCTTTGACATCGAATCTTTGTTTTTCGGAAAGATCATCAAGATCAAGTAAGAATTCTTCAATATATGCTGGTATTTCAAGATCTGTGTTAACAAGATATCCATCCGGGTCTATACCTTCTGGGAGAATCTTATAAGGCCACCAGGATTTAATAGGTGTTTGTACTAACCTTATAAAATCACTCATTGACTCAAACTTCCATTTACCGCTTTCGATTGCTGCGCCATATAATAGCCCTCTCGCTCTTGATAACGTTGAAGGATATGGATACATCCAATCGTTTTCGGCAAAGGCAGTTAAGCCTGCTATCAAGAAAAGAAATAATTGATTAGACTTTTCGTACTCGACGTTTTGTTGATCTGTTATCACTTAATGACTCCGGTGTTAGAGTTTCTTTGATGCTATAAATATTGACTAATTTTGAAATTTCTGCAATGCAATCTTGTCTTAGATTATCAGGAGTAATTACCTCTGCCGACCCACCATATTGCAATACCCACCGTTTTACTTCGCCTAACCCGCTGGTCCGAAATTTCAGGATTAATCCACCATCATCCTGAGATTGTATTTCCTGAGAATCATGCCAGCGCTTTTCACGCACGTAGCGCGCCGCTTGTGGTGCGAAGCGAATAACCACATCTACAATTTCTCCTCCATACTCTGCTTGAAAACCAGACCGCATATATTTTGTCACTGAAAATTCTGGATTGCGCCTAAAAGCATCCGATAACACGCGCCATTCCTCAATCCTCCCTATTGCAAAATTTCGGATACCTTGCCGCAATTCATCAAAGGCAATGAGATACCAATCTCCACGAATATTGCTTAGATGATATGGGTGTACAATTCGCTCTGTACGCTGATCACGACTAGCTGTGTAATAGTGCATCCAAACCTTTTTTGAGCCGGCAATAGCGCGGTGCAGATCAAGCAATGCTTGCTCATTTGCAGTTAGTAGGGTAGGGGCAGAGAAACTGTAATGTGATCGTAGCGTATCCAAATCAACAGTGATCGAGCCTTTGACATTTTTGGATAATTTCTCTACCGCTGTTCTTAATGTTTCTTCCAACCCAGTGCCTAAATAACGCTTTGCGACTTCAACACTCAAAAAGAATGCCAATAGTTCCCCTTGAGTGACAATGATTCCGGGAAGGACCCAGGTTTCATCTGCGTAAAACCAACCGCCTCGCGAACGGTCGTATTCGATGGGTGCGCCGAGTCGGTTAATCATGAAATCCCTGTCAACAAATATGACTCGCCGGCTGACCTCAAAGTCTTTGGCAAGTTGATTAGGATTAGGATACTCGCCATCTCGAATGCGGCGGTCAATCTCCATAATTCGTTCTAATTGCTGACGTTGAGACATATTCTGAAAACCTTTCCTCTTTTCCAGTTTAAAGTATACAACAACAGAGTGCAGCCAGTATGCACTCTGTTACGCAAGTTTTATGAGTTTTTCGGAGCTTAAATTTGGGTATTTTGGATTATTTCTCCTAGATCAGCTTTTGCCTGCTGCCAATCCAGCCATTCCTGACCGGTGCGCCTCGCAATCAAATGATCAGGAATAAATTCATCGAATTTTTGAATACGTTGGATCTCGACCGGGATCATGTTGATAATATCTTCCAAACCATATCCCGAATTGGCAACATCCCGCAATCTGGTTGTAAACTGCTCTCTGGTTTCACCCTCTGCCTTGGCAATTGTCATAACCCAGGGAAACATCATCATGGGGAAGTCGGCTTTTAGTCCACAAACCTGGAACCAATACTGTAAGGTCCTGGCAGAGCGTGTACCAGTCCAGGGAAAGACCACCCATCTTCCGGGAAGTTCAAATATCTGTTTCCGTTCCAAGCCCCAATCCAAACCAAGCCGGCGCGTATCTGCCAAAACACGCTGTCCGTTTGCATCTAAATATGAAAAGGCTTTGTCAGATAACAGGATTTCCCGAACACGCTGAGCTATACGTGGGTGCATTTCAGGGATGCCTGCTCCAAGGAACATGACATCGCGGGAGTCTTTCGCCGGCTCCACCAGAACTTGTTGCTTGTCTTCAAATATCTGCTTTACCTCCCATATCCTGCCGACCAAGAGGAGGCAAGTACCGGGAGCCAAATCTGGACGAGGACTGATCCGTCCAAGAATGCGTTCGTTATGGAAAACATCCCACTCCGGCGGGGTGGTAAAGACAGCATAGAAATCTCTGGAACGAACCACCTTTTCACCAGCCAGCCCCAGAATGATCTCGCCCGTTTCCAACTGTTCAATATGATCTGTGGTTCCCAAATGTTTGAGTAAATCGGCATATTCCTGCGATGTCACACCTGGGAAAACATTCGAGCCAAGGAAATGTCCCACCAAATCCTTGGGAGAACTGCCATGTGTCTCCACCAATCTGGAAAGCATTTGATGATAGAGAACATTATACGCAACGGTTCTCTCAAGGGGTGGCTCAAGCCAGCCTTCCAGGAAGAGATCCACGATTGCCAAAGACTTCAATAACGAGAAGGGAATTCTTTCATAGAATTCATCACCTGCTTCGGGCTCGATCTCTGATGTGTAAATCTGCATGATGCGGCTGGCATCCTGCCGGCGTCCCGTTCTTCCCAGGCGTTGCACAAAGGACATTACCGTATGGGTGCTGTCCACTTGTACGGCAAGATCCAACTGCCCAATATCGATCCCCAATTCAAGTGTATTCGTACAAACCACGGAGGAGGGTCGATCATCATCCCGCATGCGAACTTCCGCATCTTCCCGGATTTCCTTGCTGATGGACCCATGATGGGGAAGGAAATGTTCAGGCAGACGTTCACGCTGGCAGCGGCGGTTCAATTCCGCCGTCAAGACTTCCACGTATTTACGACTGTTACAGAAAATCAGCGAACGCTTGTTGCTGGTAAGTTTATAGAGATCATCGAGCAGCTCGGATGGGATATCCTCTTTGGTAAGAGAAAAATGCAAATGGCTTAACTTCGTCGGGGGCAGATTGACATCTGGGTCAATGACTTGCACCTTCGAGGGGTCGGTTGGATTTAACCACCTCCTTGCTGCTTCCGTATCGCCCACTGTGGCAGACAAACCAATCCGTCTCGGACGGTTGGATTTTGCATATTTCTCGATGCGCTGCAACTGGCTACGGAGTTGGACACCGCGATCCGATTCCATAAAGGAATGCACTTCATCCACCACAATGAATTGCAAGCCGCCAAATAAACGATGCAGGTGATTAGTTTTGTTGACGAATAGGCTTTCAATGGACTCGGGAGTGATCTGCAGCACCCCGCCGGGATTCTTGATCAGGTCGGACTTTTGACTGCTGCCCACATCCCCATGCCAGCGGTGAATGGGAATATCGCCTGCTTCACACAATAGATCGAGTCTGCGGAATTGGTCATTGATCAATGCCTTGAGCGGACCGATGTACAACGCTTTGATCGAGCCGACTGGTTCCTGGGCGATCAGACTCAGAATGGGCAGGAAGGCCGCCTCGGTCTTGCCGCTGGCGGTGCCTGTTGTGATCAGGACATCGTTTTCGCTGTCGAAAATGGCGTCAATCGCCTGAGCCTGAAGAACTCGAAGTTCTTTCCAACCCAGGCGATAGACAAATTCCTGTACAAAGGGGGCAAGCCGATCAAAGGCGTTTTGGGTAGGCATGTCAGTTCACTTTGAAATCGCTGAAACGATCCAAAGGGTCTTCGTCCGTGGCAGGAGGAAGGTCCTGCGGTTGTTCTTCCTTTGGCGCTGGCAAGCCCATGACAATCTCCTGCCAGGTCTTGTCTGGATATTGGACCAGCAGATTCAACAGATTGACAAACTCGCGCACCAGTTCGCGCGGCGTGGTAAATTCCCTGGCGCCCATCCTGCGCAATGTTTCCTCCATATAGGTATGGATATCCTGATCCGTCATTTTTACTGGAGTCGTAGCCTGACTTAGATGGATTTCACGGATCTTTTGAAGCAGAACGAAAATCTCTTCTGCGGTCAGGGAAGATAACTTGATCACCGGTCCGGTGAAATCATGCAAACCTTCCCCGAGGAAACGATTGCCCGCCAGACGGGAGCGTAAGGCTTCATAACTGAATAACCCACGGCGTTGATCTTCCATGAACTCTGGTGTGCCACCAAAGATAAAACCGATATAGGATGCCTTCCCTTGTAAACAGTCATTGATGATCGAGAGTATCACCTCATAGTTATTCTTGCGGGAAACACTATTGGTGATCGTATATAGATATGCCGCTTCGTCCAGACAGACCGTGAAACCGCTGTAGCCGATCTTTTTGAAAAATACGGCAAACACCTTGAGATAGTCATAGAAATTGTCGCTGTTGATGATCGTCCGGATCTTCAATGCGTCGTAGGCTTCCTTCTTGGTGGCATATTCCCCGCGCAACCAGCGCAAGGCACTGGACTTCAGCTCTTCGTTATTATCTGCATAGCCCTGATAGTAGGCAGCCAGGACGGAGCCAAAGTCAAAACCGTGGATTAGTTCCTGCATGTCGTTGAGCGTGCTGAAGATCCGGTTTTTGACCTGACTGACGAACTCGGGGGAAGCATGATCCAGCCCACTCTCTGTGGCAACACTGGTTTGGATACCGGAGATCCAGCGTTCGATGATCGTTGGCAGTGCATTGCCATCCGGGCGGGTCTGGGTCGAGAGATTTTTCATCAATTCCCGGTAGGTCGCAATGGCCTCATCTCCGGAACCAAACAGCCTGCGTTCGGGGGAGAAATCCGCATCCGCCACCACGAACTTGCTTTCCAGGGCGTAGGTACGCATGAGCTGCAGCAGAAAACTTTTACCACTGCCAAATTTACCGATGACAAAACGAACAGTGGCGCCGCCTTCACGGTTATGATCCAGGTCGCTTTTGAGCGCGGCAACCTCTGGCAGACGCCCAACGGAGACATGCCGAAGACCGGTGCGGGGGACCACGCCGGCACTCAATGAAGTCAGGATCGTCTTTGCTTCGCGTTTTGTGATCGTCATATTAATTCACCTCAAGTCCTAAATGTTGTTGCAGAAGCGGGAGATACTCCTCTTCCACCAGCCAATAAGCCCCGTCCGGGTAAAAGGGAAGTTGTCCAATGTGGATTTGTGCCTTTTCATTCAACGAATCCATCACTGCATTTGCCATTGCATTGTGAGCCCTGGCAATGACATCAAGTTCCGTCTCCTCCAATTGCCCACCTTTTCCAAGAAGTTTCGTAACCTCCACTTCCACGGGATCGAGGGCGTCAAAGAACTGCACCCACGGATTGAAGGGTTCCTCCATGCCTGCTGACGAAGCGATTTCCTGATCGACCGGAATCTCCCTGACAACAACTTCCAGTTCGTCTGTAAAGTCTTCTGCAAGATGAGTGGCGTCTGCGCTTTGATACACCATTTTATCGCCAAGCATACTCTGTGATTTCTTGTTGATCGCTTCCAGAAGCGCGAAGACTTGTTCCAAATCCATACCCAGGGCGGTATGGATCTGTGTAAGCGTGCTCCATTCCTTTGCAAGCAGCCCGGCAAGCACTTTTCGTTCCGGAACTTGCAGGGCTTTCCAAAGAGTACGAACCTCTTCCAGATCGGTAAGCAATTCCTTTTCTGATCCAGCTTGTTCTGTAGCCAGCATCTCGCTGACCACCCGACTCTCTTCATGCAGCGAGGCAACCCGCTCGTGATCGATGGTGATCTGGATGGGCTGCGGCTTTCTGGGTTGGGTCTTCTCCTGTTGGAACGCCAGATCCAACTGCTTAGCAAGGTCGGCAGGGAGTTCGATGCCGGACAATTTTGCCGAGAACTTCAACTGTTTTCTCAGGATGTTTTCGGCATACTTCATGATGGAGGTAATGTTATTTGCCAAACGGGTCGAACCGGCATAATCCCTCCCGGTCGCCAAAAGTGCGGTAGCTGGATGGGAAAAACCGATTAAGGCGGAGGCAAAGACAGGTTTTTCGTAATTGAGAACCCGTTCTGAGACGAACTGGTCGATTACGGATTTCCCGGTGGTTTTGAGATAATGGGCGTTGGCGACTTTGATGGCTTTCTCATAGGAAAGATCGACGAAGTGATTCGTGTTGTACTTTTGATAAAACTTATTACGTGGCTGGTAGTCGGACAATAGAGACCAGATCTTGTAAGGAAGTGCATCGACGCCATTGGTGCGGATGGCTTTTTCCACGATGGTATTGACAAGAGGATCGGGGATATCCACCCCATCCACACTTAGAGCAGACTCCCACCATGCCAATGCCTGGGCGCCTCCGACCTTCACTGCCAGAAGATCGCCGCCCCAATCCGGCAGGTAGCGATCCAGGTTGGGGTATTTTCCTCGATACGCGAGCCATAACGTACGAATTCGTTCTGCTGCCTGAATGGGATCCGGGGTTTCGACCAGGTTCAAGATCTCATAGACATGGACAAAAATGTAACTCAAATCTGTCGGGTGAAATTTGTCTTGTCGAGCCCACGATCTCCAATAAAAATACCATTGTTGCTGCCAGCCATTCATGTCACTGTACGTCGGCCAGTAGCATTTGAAGGGTACATGATTGGCAAAATTTTCCCTCTTGTTCCTCAACTTTTGCGCTTCTTTTACAAAACTTGAGCCCCTGTTTTCGTAGGTGATGGTGACACCGATGGAGGGTGTATAGCTTTGTCGTCCGGCAGGTGCAACATCCACAAACCGATCCGTGCTTGTTGTTTTGCTGGTATTGGCAGGCGCAATCTTCTTTCTCTGCGTTGTCTGAGGTCTGGAAGTCACATTGGGAGAACTGAGAGAATTAACAAGACTCTCCAATAATTGGAACGGCCAAAGCACCAATGAAACCAGACAGCAACCTTGATTGGATTTTTTTCTTCGTTTTGGCATACACGACTACCTAATTTGTATCTGAACTCCCCGCAGGGTGGTTCCCTTGTCAGAATAATACTATCGCCATACCCGAATTTGGCAGGCTTTGACTAATCAGGATTTCTTTAATAGGCTGATATTGTAGGCGAGTGCGGCTGATTTGTCTAACGAATATTTCAATCAGTGATTAGAACTGATTCGCGACATGTGTTCGCCCGTTGTTATCCAGGAAACAAATCGATAGCTTCGCATCCCGTCCTAACAGTTGCTTGATGGCACTGGCATACCTTTCCAGTTGCTTGGAATACTTCCCAACCAACTCCTTATACTGTTCTTCTGAGTGGATCGCATCGGTCTTGAAGTCCACCACGAACCACTCATTTCCCTTACGGTAGAGCAGATCGATATATCCCGTCTCGGAACGGACTCCATTCATGCGGGTATACGGTACCTCATGATGACGTTCGTCGGCATTCTCGATCTCCTCCCGCAATGAATGGGCACAGAATCGCCCGACCAACTCACGTACACGCCGTACTGCTTCAATGCGTTGCTCATCCGTGGCCAGCCCGGCATCCAGTGCCAGGGACTCCAGCAGCGGAATCAGGCGTGGGTCCTCCACGTGGAGCCAGAGTTCTAGGGACTTGTGGGTCATCTGCCCGATTACACTGGGTGGGACAAATAACGTCGGTTCTGTCGCGCGCCAGATGCGTCGAACGGTTTCCTCATCCTCTGCGGTTGCAATCGGCATGGGATCAATCAATGTTTCATATAAGGGCAGTGTCTGCGGTTCTGCTGGTGAGGCAGATGGAACAGGCTTCTCCCCTTTGAGATCGGAATCCTGTCCATGTGAGCACCATACCAAGATTGGATGGTGCTGGACAGTCCTTGGCTGCGAGTACGGTCCAGTCTCCGCTAGAAGCTCATCAGGAGTAACCTCCAAAATTTCACATAGCTCCTTCATCCAACCGGCGATCTTGCTTCTGCCCTGGCTGACATGGCCACTGACGATCAACTTTTCCTTTGCACGGGTCATGGCAACATACAACAGACGCCCGGACTCAGCTTCGTTTTGCAGGCTATCCAATTGTTTAGAGAGACGATATAGCAAGGGCTCCGGTTTTAATTGGACGGACAAACCCATTTCCGGCAGAAGATAAACAGGGTCACTTCTATTTACTGTGGTACGGGTCGCATCCGCCAGAATGACCACGGGAAACTCCAAGCCTTTGGATTTGTGAATGGTCATCAGGCGCACAGCGCCCTGTGCCTCGGCAGGGGCTTCCCCTTCGCGGGCGCCGGCATCGTTGAGGGTGATGAGATATTCCAGGAAATCGCGCACACTGACCAAGCCGCTGCTTTGAGCATCGGCAAGCAGTTTGTCGAGGTTGCGCCACAGACGTCCATTGGAGCCGCGTTCATCTTCAATGGCAAGGATGGCGCGGTAATCAACGGCATCCACCAGTTCCTTGAGCAGATCCGCAACCGATTCGCGGTCTACACGCGGGAGAAGATCATTCAGTATGGATACCGTTCGTCTTGCGCAGGCTTGATCAGGTTCATTTAAGTATGAAACATCTTCGCGCAGGGCATTCCAATAAGAGGATTTCTTCTCTCCGTGATGACGCAGAAGATATAGAGCAGAGTCGCTCAGCCCGAACGCGGGGGATCGCAGCAAGCCTGCCATTGCCAGATCATCGGCAGGGTCTGCCAGGGCGTGCAGGATGTTCAGGATATCGCGAATCTCAGGGCGCTCATAAAATCCCCGTCCTGCTACTGTAACGAAAGGAATGCCGGCATCTTCGAAGGCATCTTCATACCAGGTGTAACCGGTCGAGGCGCGAAACAGTAGGGCGACATCATCCCAACTTTGGATCTGTCCCTCCTCACGAAGTTTGAGTAGACGCTGGGCAAGGGCGCGCGCCGCAGTGGGGCGGGCATCTTCAGCATCCTCCCCAGCGCCCAGGATAAATTCGATATGCGGATCGGAGATATGGTCGGGCTTTGCTTTGCGATATGCTTTCAACGGACGGAATGGAACATAAAAGGGCTGTCCCAGGCGATCTTCAATTCCCATTACACCTGCAAGTAGATTCCCGGTGGCATCCAACAAGGGCTCATGAGCGCGGTAGGTGATATCCAAATCGAGTACCAGATCACCCTGAGTGCGGGCTTGCGATTGCACGTTTCGAAAGACCGTAACATCGGCGCGGCGGAAACGATAGATACTTTGACGGTCATCACCCACCACGAAAAGCCGACCGCCTGTACCTGCCAGGGCATCCACAATGCTGCGTTGGCGCGGGTTGGTATCCTGAAATTCATCCACCAACAGGGCCTGTACTTCATTCTGCCAGACAGCCCGAATCGCATCTTGTTGAAGCAGGGACATTGCCCCATGTTCAAGGTCATCGAAGTCAAGTGCGTGACGCAGGTGTAATTCGGATCGGTACGCCTGATGCAGGGACGCAAAGCCTTTATCGACCAGGGGCAGAATGGTCTTGAAGGTTGCTTCCGACTCCGCGCTGGGGGGAACACTGTCAGAGGATTTGCCGCCGATCAAAGGATCGAGAAATTCATCATACACTGCTTGCAGTTCGGCATTTAGCTCCTTCACCCTTCCTTTTTTGCCGGCATTTTTTTTCATAAAGTCACGGCGGGCTTTATATAGGTGTTGGGTACAAACAATCAGGTCGCCCTTTGCGAAGGCTTCTTCTGCGCTTTTCCATTCCTTCAATAGGTCAATGATCTGTTGGGCAAGCTTATCGCCCGCTTCATCGAACAACTGCCGTTCCGTGAATCCACGCAACTCCTGAATGCAATCCAGTATCACTGGAGCATGCAAACGGGTTTCAAGATGAGAGCGCACAATGGCATCGCCATTCAGGGCGGATGCGAATATCTCGCTGGCTTCCAGCCGCTTGTCTAGAAGGGTGGCAAGCAGGTCTTGTACTCCCTGAGTTCCCAACGCTTGAAACAAGGGTCTGTATTCTGTCTGGGAAACCATACCGATTACAGCCGTTTCCACCAATTGCTTCTTAAGAGTCTTTGCCAATCCTTCGTCGATCACATCAAAACGCGGATCGACCCCAGCTTCAGCAGGATGAGCGCGCAGGATCTCGGCACACAGACTATGAATGGTGCCGATCCGGGCGGAATCCATCTGATTGTTCAGAGATGTCCAATAGGCGCGTTCATCGATGCTATCCGCCTTGGAGACCAGATCGAGCAATGCCCCACGTAAACGGGAGCGCATTTCCCGGGCAGCCTTTTCTGTGAATGTGATTGCCACCACCTGTCGCGGTGAGAGTCCATCAGCCAACAAAGATGCGTACCTAGCGACCAGGGTGCGAGTCTTGCCACTACCAGCGCCGGCGGTTACAACGATGTTTTTTCCGCGCTCCAGGGCGGAAGTACGCTGATCTTTCGTCAATCCGAAAGAGTTGACAACCCGTTGTGCTAATGTCTCAGCCATTACCAGCCTGCCTTTTGATAACGCCAACACCATTGTGCTGCGGGACAATACTCAGGACATCCGCCTTTGGGTGGGACAGGAGGAAAGTCGCCGGTGCGGATGCCTTTCAGGATGCGGATAAGATGTTCTTTTGCGGTCTGAACCGCACCTTCAATGCCTTCGCCCGCATCGGACTTGAATATGGAAAGCTTCAAAGAACCGGCTTCTGCAGCTCGAATTTTCCAATACATCCCCTCAATAGGTTCACCCAACTTCAAAGCTTCTTTTGCAGCGAGGGCATACAACGGCAGTTGCAAACGCCTGCCGTGGATCAGATCTTCTTTGGATAAGTGAGAACTGCCGGTCTTGTAATCGACCACGCGTAGATTCCCGTCTGCATCTTGGTCGATGCGGTCGATCAAGCCCCGCAATAACACCTTTTCTCCATCCAACTCGATCTCCAATGGGGGAGTGTCATGGATTCCAAAGGCTTGTTCGTATGCCATTGGTGTCCAGCCTTCCGAGGTGTCTGCAAGTGCAACAATCGTGGTTTCCAACATCGCAAGGTACTGATCCTGTTCGAGTTCCCATAACTCCGAGGGACGAAAGCCAAAATCCTGCGGCGCTGTGGCAAAGACCGATTTAGCAGTCTCGGGTAAACGTTTCAGTACTGAATTGACATCCCCTGGATTATCGGCAGTTCGGTATACCTCTTCCAAGACCTTGTGTAGGATCGAACCCACCTGGGCAATATCCAATCCCAAAGATGGGGGGGCAGTTGCCTCCAGATCAAGTACGGTTTTGACGTAGAACATCTGCGGGCAAGTGCCATAGGTTTCCAGTCGCGAAGCGGACCAGATTTTTTCCGGCGCAAAACGTTTGGCAAGGTCAACTTGTAGATCATGGATTTGACCTTCGTTGGAACCATCGGCTCGTTTGGCGCGGCGTGCATGGATCACATCGCGCGCGTGTTGCAGTTGCTTCCAGCGTGTTTCAAGTTCGGCATACGTGTGGGGTAAGCCTTTACGGCGAACAGCCCAAAACAACAATTCATGGGATGAGGCAGCATCTGCAAGCGGACGAGGATCATCCGGGCGGATTTTTTGCAGCACAGTGTTTTCTTCGAATAAGGACGCTACTGCGTTCCAATACGGGGAGGGTTCCCACGCCTCGCCATCTTCGGAAAGATAGGGGCGTGTCAGCAACAGATGAGTATCGGCGCGGGTGACTGCCTGGTAGAACAAACTGCCCTGTTCCCGTTCCAAACGCGAGTCTAGTCCTAATTCCTCCCGCAGTGATTCCGGCAGGAAAGGATCAGGGCGTTCCACGGATGGAAAGAGTCCCTCTGATAGACCTAGGATCGCAACTGCCTTGAAGCGCAAGCCGCGTGCTTCACGAATATTTCCGACCAGGATGGAAGCACCCAGCGCTGATGGTTCGGCGAGCGCACTACCTGCCAGGGTGTTTTGCAGGTCGGATAGATATTGCTGATAGTCCACTATACGAGCACCCACAATGGACTCGCTCATCACCAAGGCACGAAGCGCTTCTCGGAAACCTTCCAAGGCAATCTCATCCTGTTCACCAGTGCTGTTTTCATGGAATTGCAGGTTGGTCAACAGGTCTTCCAACCAACGGGTCCATTCAGTCTGCGAACGAACGCCTTCTGGCGGCGTGATCAATTGAAAAAAATTATCGAGATGGGATTGGAGTGCTTGGATATCTTTCCCATGCGGAAGGTTTTTTAAAATACGTTCATCGTCGAGATCAAAAGAACCGCTTGTGCCAGATAGGGAGAGTCTCTCCCATATTTCGTTCCACTGTTCTCGTCCTTCCACAACCATTCCGAGGTGACTGACTTTTTCCAACGAGTCGATTATTTCCAGGGGCAGACCAAAGGAAAAGTAGGGGGACCGCAGCACTTTGAATAATGCGTTGGTACGGAAGTTTTGCGTTGGCAGGTTTAATAGTTGGATAAGTGCTGTGATGGCGGGGGAAGTAGTGAGAGAGTTGCCCAGTGTAAAATGAACTGGCAATCCGAACTCGTGCGCAGCGCTTCGCAGATGGGGTTGGTATTGATCCAAGTTCGGCGCAAAGATTGCACATTCTTGCAAAGGAATGTGCTCCCTGATGATCAGAGCTTTTATCCAGCGCAAGGTTTCCCGGGCTTCCTCTGAAGGCGAACGTAATTCCTTCAGGAAGGTGTGATCCGGTTTGATAATGAATGTGGGAATAGGCTCAAAAAGATTTTTTTCCACATGGGCGATCTCTGCGGGAAGGAATGGGGGGGTACTCGCTTCCTGCAGGTTCAGGGCGATATCTTTTTGCAGGGTGGATAAGGTGCGACTGAATCTTCTGTGTGCAGTACGAGAGGATGCCACATCCCCGGGCAGGGTGATCAAAAGGTTTGTGGTTCTCTCCAGAAGTTGCATGATTCTTCTTTGAGTCTCAATGAATGAGTCAAATCCGTCCATGACCAGGAGTTTCATTGAATCTTCCATTAGGTCCGGGGATTCTTCCAGAGCGGCGACAGCCAGCCAGCTCAGCCCTTCAAAATCCGCCCAACCCATGCCGCGTAATTTGGTTTGATAGGCGGCATATAATAGCGCCAATTCCTGCTGGGCAAGGGATGTACCTCTAGATGACTCTACAAAAGCTTCGGGGTAGATCAGGGCACGTTTGAGTTCAGCAAAAGCATCTTTCAAGGCAAGAATGAAGCCAGGTTGGGTGCGCAACGGTGCATAATGGATCAACGGTGTCGTATCCACAACATCTTGAACAATACGATGCAAAAGTGCGTTCGAAGCAATAGGAACATATCCGCCAGATTTTTCCAGAATATTCTTATACAGGTCGTTGAAAGTCCCCACATATACACCAATTGATCCGCCGCTGGCTGACAGGCGGCGGCGGAAATAGGCAGCCTGCAGGCGATCCGGGACGATCACACGAATTTTGGCAAGCGGGTATTTTTCAAGTATGGCGCGAATATCGTCGATACTTGCATTTGTTTTACCTGTGGCAGGGGCTGAAACAATCAAACGTGTCGGCATGGTATCTCCCTTATCTTTCCGGTCCGAGATTGTAAAGTATAGCAGATGAAAGTCTGTTTCGAGGTGTAAATTTGCTTGCAATCAAGCAGCACGCATCGAACTTGATGAACCTGCTTTTATAGCCAGTGTATTATTTTAGATAATTGTCACTATTCCCCATTCAACATTTGGTAGGTTTCCGAACTTTTTTCTATTACCCATTACCACTGCAATATCACCAGGTAAATCCTTAAATGCCCAGAGGGCTGCCTTCCTGACCCAATTGGGGCTTACCTGTGCATATACAAGCCTCACGCCAGTTTCACGACAGAATGCCAGGGCTTCCGTCCATCTCTTTCGTGTAATGCCCTCTATGTCCTCCTTCTTTTTATGTTCATCTCCAAGCTCCAGCCAGAACAAAGTCTCGAAACCCTGAATTCGCCCCCAGGCAAGTGCATCAGGGCGCACAGATATTTCAGGAAGCTGGACTTCGGTCCAACCTATCCATATTTCAGTGAGCGGATAAGCGGATCGTAACCATGCCAGCCACCTCCGTGAAATGTTTCTATGGGGTGTGCAGATCTTGTCTGGATGCAGTTCCTTTATATTGCTAAAATCCAGCCCCTTTGATGCCCCCCAACTGCGCAAGGTGGCGGATACTCCTTTGCGAGTCGGGTGCCACATCCAGTACGGATCCATTTTCTTTGGCTTTGACTTGTCTTTTTGGAATACTTCGCCAAGTTTGAATACCACCTTTTTTTTCTTTTGAAGTTCCTGCAAAACATCATGGGTTGTTGATACAGGAAGACCCGCCAGAGAAGCGATTTCCTCCAGGCTTCCTTTCCGGTTTCGGGTCAAGGACTGGAGACACTTCAACTCTTCGCGAGAAAAATGGGAGAACTCATCGTCCACTTTGGGAGGACGGGGGAGTGCAGGAGAAAATAATCTTGGACCAAAAGAAAAACTGTGATAATCCGGAGTCTTGTCCCATGAAGTGACAACATATGGAATAGAAAACCCATCTGTCATGGAGCGTTTGACCTCCATCAGATACCATTCTCCGGGGGATGTCACACGGATCCAAAGGGACGCGCCAGGTCTTTTTTTATCCAACTCAGCAACCAGGCGCTGCAAGAGGGGATGAAAAACAAATGGCGGTAGTCCATTCAAGGCATCTATATCGAATATGAAGGTGTCGGTAAAACCACCCTCATATTCCAGGCTGATCCAATCGGAGAAGGTTACTTCACCAAGCTGAACAGTCATGAGTTAATCCGAACATCCAATGTTGATGTACTCATCAGCCGTAAAATAGTTTTGTGGGTTGAGCCAGACAGCGCTTTGTTCGCCCGTCTTCTGGCGGATGCCGTAATGTAAATGTGCCCCGGTACTATTGCCGGTGTTGCCGCTCAACCCCACCACATCACCATAATTTAGGATCTGCCCTTCCACCACCTGGACACTGCTCAAATGAGCCAGCCACACCTGATAGCCATTGTTCTCTACTACCACCAGATGGCCCCAGGGACCATTTGAACCCGCCCACACAACTTTGCCTGCAATGGTTGTGTGAATGGGTGTGCCTTCATTCACTGGGAAATCCGCACCAGTATGGGTCTGGTAATGTGGGTCTTGGAACTTACATCCTAATAATGGCTTGTCATAAATATCACCCCAATGTGGAATGGAACCGATCAAGGGCAAGCCATAGATATCAGAACCGGGTCCAACATAGCCATCGAAGGGAACAGCGCTCATTCCGGATGGCAGCGAATTGCCATACGAACCATTGTCGCTGGTCTCTGCATATTGGGGAATATCGAACAGCCATTGTTCCACACCGGGCTGTGCCCATGATGGGAGTTGTGGAATGGTCAGGACAATCAGCATGATATAGCCCACCACCAACGCCGCCCCGCATAATAACGGGGCGATCATCATAATAAGGGAAAATCGGAAGAAACCTTTCACTACAGCACTCGTCCCAGCCGATCCAAACGGATCTCGCCCTGCTGTCCTGCTTGCAAGCCCATCGAGGCTTCAATGGACAATCCATTACGGATCATGCGCATCGAGAGCCAGTAAGAAACGCCTGAACCAAGGATGACAGGAGATAGAAAAAGCGGATTACCAGAATACAACTTCCCAACTTCGGGAGTGGTGATGGCAATCAATACCAAAACGGCAGGAGGGAAAAGAGCAAGAAAACGCGCCTGCCATTCCACGCCTTTGGCGGCAGCACGCGCGCGGGATAAGACTTCAACCACTGTTCCAAGAGTCTTTCGCAGGGATGCCACCAGCGGACCGATCTCGATACGCCCTTCGATGGAAGCTAATAATGAAGTAGCGACGATGTCCACGGCAGGATTGTCCCAGGCGGTTGTCCATTCGCGGACAGCTAAAGCCGCTTCATCGGCGGGTGCTGTACGGAGGCGCACGACTAGATCGCCCAAGACCATGCGTCCATCAGGTCCAACTGCTTGCGCCGCATCATCAAGCGCATCACCTAAAGGCTTGCCTTGCGAGAGTAGAGTCTCCACTACACCCAAGCCGCGCAAAATATCCTTGGCTTGCTTCAAGCGGAATTCCTGACGTTTATCAGAGAGAGTCCCGGCATACAACAAACCACCGGCAATCGCAAATAGGATGGCAGGAAATATGCCTAAGAACATGCCGCCTGCTAGTCCGCCGCCGACCCATGCGAGAAAGCCATAGGCGATCTGGTTGAATGCCAGTCCAGTCCCAGTTTGACGTGCAAATTTCTCCGGGTCAAATTTTTTCTTCGGTTGAGCAATGCCCATCGCACGCGCCATGCCCGCTTCATCCACAGTACGCCGCCAGCCAAAGGCAATCGGGATGGCAGCCAGTGCCAATGCGCCAATGATTGAAATCAATGTGATCATGCTATCTCCATACAAACCAAAATGCAAGTTCCTGCGCGCCGCCGTTCGCAAGCCAGACAGAAAAGTAAATTCCCGCAACTCCCAGCAGGACGGTCAACAACGGATAGACTCCGACTTCGTTCCATGCAAGGTCAATGGGACGGGTGTTAACAGTATTTGAATCTAATACCGGTGCCGGCTTCTCATGCCGGGTTGAGGGTCGTTCTACTTTTTGTTTTGGTGATGGAGCAGCTTCGGTCTTTTTGCTCGCAGCTTGTTGGTTGACATACTGACGGGTCTGCATCGAATAGCGAAAGCGGCGCATCAACCAGACTTCGGGCGGGACGCGGTCGGGTCCAAGGCGCAACAATGCCAGCGCCATGAATCCGACCAACACCAGAAAACCGATCACCACCTTTCCAGTGAAGGATAGCGGAAGGAATAAACATAGCACGGCCAGCAAAGCGCCAGCGCCGAGGATGCCAAGATCGCGATTGTTGAACATGACTCTCCTAGAACGGTGGCTGTGGCTGGAAGCTTTTCAACATCTCGCCCAATTGCGGCAGGAAGAGGAAGGCGAACAACACAATAATGATCAAACCGACCACCCCAATGATCGCCATCGAGGTCATGCGGCTGCCTCCGAACGCCATGCCTGCCGTGCCTTGCAGGATGTAGTACAAGCCACCAAGTAATGCCACGACGATCAAGAGTCCAGCCATGAACGCCCAGGCGTCACGGGCGATGGACAGGATCTGCTCCATAATGGGATCGAACATAGATAATCTTCTCCTTTGAAATTTCAACAAGTACCGAGAAACCAGGCAGCCAGGGGAATGGCGGCGCTGGCGAGGATCATGCCAAAGAGCGCTTCACCGCTTTCGATCAACGCATTGGCAAAGGAAGACGCCCCGCCGATGGAGGCAGAGAACATCGTGATAAAGGCTGCCTTCAACATGCGCAGGGCTGCCAGCCCGCCAATCAATCCGGAGGCAAGCGTGCCCAACTCACCGATCGGTCCACAGCCACCGGCGCCAGGCAGAGTGGATTGCAGGGCGCTCACGATTTGTGGGATGCCGAGGAAGGCAAACAAGCCAAGAACAACGATGGAGATCAGGGCAGAGATGGATTCCCAAACCCACAGATTTGCACCGAGTACAGAAGCGGAACTCACGCGCAACATCTGGGCAATACCTGCCAACAGTGCAAAAGCGACAAAAGCGCCAGCCAAGGCAACCCAAGCTTCGCGCAGGAAGGTCAATAAAAGGGATGTGACTTCACTCATGACAATGCCATCGGATTATGTTTATGGAATTCCGCCTCGAGCGCGGGATAGAAGCGTTCACCCCAGAACTGCATGGGCCAGCGCCGTGCCGGTCCGGTGCGGTCTTTGAGAGTCAGGACTTCCAGTGGAGCACAGCCGCACTCACGGACATCACCAGTGCGATTCACCACCAGCACACGATCTGCTTCATAGGGAACTCGTTCATCACCCAGGAGTGCAGATAGATCATCACCATCGTTGAAGCGTTCGGATTTCAAGGCAGCGGCGGCAATGATCGCCCAGCCGTGGTGACGTGCCATCTCACGCAGTGCCGCTGCTGCTTCACCGCTGCGACCGTCTTCGTTCATCATGCCGGTCAAACCAACCACAGGTACACGGTTGAGATAATCCACTGCGATGAGTGCCGGTCCTTTCACAGGGAAGGCGTAATCATGGATCAACATGTCCTCCAGGGCACGCACGGTGTCTTCGCGGGAATTGAGCGAGAGCAAAACGGCTTCACTGGCGCGTGCCAATGCTGCTTCCACAACGGGTTGTGATGGTTGAGAATGAGGACCACCGGTCATCGCCTCTGTTTGCAGGAACATGCGAAAGCGCAATTCCTCCGGGGTGTGTTCATAACAGCCAATCGCGGCAGGGATGTGTTGGCAGGCAGACTCGAAGATCATCCGCAGCAGCCAGGAAGTCTTGCCAATTCCTGGCGCTGCGGCGAGGAGAGTCAAGCCGCCGCCCCAGAAGGACAGGCCAGCGAAGACGCCAAAGGGGGTGTATGGTTGGGGATTGCCCAAGGTTCCGGAGCGTGGCATAGGGTCATCTTATTCAATTGTGGAAGGGGGATGTTTGATCGTGTCGCTATGTGGTCGGTAGGAATAAACGCAACAGAAGATAGACAATCAATCCAAGTAATAGACCTGGCAGGGCAGGGATGTCACCATGTTGTCTACGTACCCAAAGCCTGCGCCAGAGTTCCAATCCCAGAAGAGACAGCAATACAGCAGGTAAAGGAAAAAGACAGGCAAGCCCGCTAATCGCAAGCAGATCCGCCCTGCCAATAATGCTCTTGCGATACCCATATCCGGTAAACAACACCGGCCAGACAGGTGGGTAAAACAACAGGGGTATGGCGAACCAACCGGATAGATTACGGAAGACGCCCCACAAACATGCCAACAGTACGATCCCGGTCTGAATGGGTGTTGCGGGAAATGTCAATAGGATCGTTCCCAAAAGAAATACTTCAATCCCTGGCACCAGGCGATAGCGCAGGTCGGCAAAACTAAATAATGAGAATGAGACCAGCGCAAATGTTTCTGCGAGGGTCATGAATTTTCCTCATCCCCATTTTGTTTATTTGGCGTAAACGTTAGTATCTCTTTCACCCGGGAGGCATTACCAAGTTCAGATGCCCGCATCAAAGGATCGCGTGCAGTCATGATCTCCTCCGAATGATCCAGATAGGCACGTGTCATCTGCGCCGTTTCCTGCGGGTATTGCGCGGCGAAGACATTGGGGTCCATTCCGTGTTGGGTGATATCGGCGGACATGGACTGAAAGCCCTGCTGGAACTCCTGCGGAGACCCGTTGAAATTGTCCCGGATCGAGGCATTCACGGATGGCGAAAAACCAAAGTCATCGGAGGAGGATGTAGGCGGGGCGCCATTGAAACGCTCCATCCGTTCCCCCAGTTCTGCTTGTCGCGCCGCCAATTCATGTCCATGCGCTAGGGATCGATTGTAGGCAGCCGGTGCTCTCAGTCCCATTGCCTCCAGGTTCCCGGCTTGTTGTGTCAATTGCTGCGCCGCGTTCAAATGTCCCATTGCGGCTTCTGCGCCAGTGAGTCCGCCTGTAGCCGCGGCGACTCCACCTGCGCCTGATGTCGCTCCGGCTGCGCCCACTGCCCCAACTCCCGCCGCTCCGACTCCACTGGCAGCCAGCATCCCAATGGAAACGATTTGTTGCGCTGCCTTGATCATTCCGCCAAAAGCGTCTGCTGTAGTGGAAATGGTCATCTTGCCGAGAATACCCGCTAGGGAAAGCAGCAAACCGGTTGCACCCCATAACCAGATCACGCGCAGGATGGCGGACAGGATTCCCTGCTGACCCAGCCAGGTGCTGGCTGCCATACCTGCCTTGAAGACTCCACCTGCCACGATGGGTAGCAGGGCGATCAATACAACTGTCTTCATCCATAACGAACGCAGCCAGGTTGCCTGAGGCAACACACTCGCAATCGCCAATGGTGGAGCGAGTATGGCGAGGATGAATAGAACGGCATTGGCGGAAGCAAACGCAAACAGCATTCCGCCGATGGCGAGTAATGAACCGATGGATAGACCGATGTTGAGCAAACTGCCAAGGAAGGTCTGGTTGGCAAGACCCAATAAAATGGAAGTTGCTGTCGTGTTCTCGACGAAACTGATTGCCAGCGCGCCGGTCTCACCGATGACTTTTCCCACCATCCACCACCCGAGTCGGACGATGAGATCAAGGAATGGACCGGAGGCAATCGCCAACACCCCAGCCATAACCCAATCCCCGACCACATGCAATCCGCTGTCATCATCACCGAGTAACCTTCCCCAGTGATACAGCGCCAGTCTTAATAGAAACAAGGCTGGAGCCAACGCTGCCGCAACCGGCAAACTGGACTGCGCCACCGTGCTGTAATCGCCCTGGCTGGGAGCCTGCACAATCTCACCGATCACGCTGGTCCAGCGCGCGACCTCCTCGCTCATGGCGCGTACTTCCTTGTCGGCGGCTTTATCGAAGATGCCAGCCAGCGCTTCGGAGATGGTTTCGGCGGGAAAGATCAGATGGTTGAATATCTGTGAGATGGTGGTCGTGGTTGTGTTGCCGCCACCTCCCGTGGGTGGAGTCGGCGTGACTGTGACCGTCACCGTGGGTGTGGGAGTTAGAAGTAGATTCGCACTGGAGGCATGAACCGGTGTGGCCGCCATCGCCAGATTACCGAGGGCAAGTAGTGCAATGAAGATTACGCAGATAATGAGAAATCGGAATTTTTTCATAAACCCTTCAAGACGTGCTGGGAGATATAGTTCCTTGTAAAACACAACTGCTGATAACCGCATTGTTTACAGATCGATGGTTGCTGCAGGGCATTCAAGGGTGGGTGTGGTCCCTTCTTCGCAAGGTTGGACAGGGATGCCACTGTTTTTTCCAGATCCCGGTTGGCGAGGAGTTGATCGAAATGCTTTGCTTCACCGTTTTCCCGATTTAAAGAATAGATGGCTGGTGTGTTGGGCCAGGGCTGGTTTCCCAGGGTTGTGCAACGGTTAAGCAGGGAAAGGCGGAGTTGATCCTGTTCGCCATTGGAGAGGAGTGAACCGATCCTGGTTTCAGTCACATGTCCCACCTGTACCTGCCATATCCATGTATCGAACTGGACAGGCATGCGTACATCGGGCGGAAGGGTCAGGCATACTTTTTCTGCTTTCAGGGTGTAGTCAGAGTCGCGTCCGATCAGCATGGTTTTGCGCCAGTCGTGGGAGAGGAACGCCCAGGTGCGGACATAGATGAACAGGTTGCGCCAATCGCCGCCGAGGTTGTTGATCGCGTTCTGGGAACCATATCGGCGACTCAGGGGGATATCCCCGCCCCGAAAGAGCGGCATGAGTTCCGGAGACCGGAGATCACTATGATGGTTGCGGTATTCCTCGATCTTGCGGATATTGGAGCGAATTTCATCGAGGAGGTTTTCGAAACCATATTGGATCAGGAATTCCGCCAGGGTCTTGCCTGTGGATAGATCTTCAAGAGACTTCCAGACGGGATCGAAGGGCGGGGTTGGGTCGGCACCTGTCAGCCACCAACGTGCAGCCGCAGGGCAGAAGGAATACAACATGGCTGAGAGAATGGGATTCCCACGCGCATTTTTGGGATTGAGCATGGCAAGGAAGAGATCAGTGTACATGCCAGACCATCAGGAGAAATGGAATTGTTCGCCAGGCGGCGGGGGATTTTGTGCCGGTAAGAGATTGTTTCTGAAAGAATCTCCAGAGGAACTGAATGATGCTAGTGATCAGGAAGGAAAGGAACACCAGCAGGATCAGGGATGGCGTATTGGAATCTGGTAACGCCCAGAGAACTGCCATCCACAGTTTGACATCCCCGGCGCCCATCCATCCGCTTGCCCAGGCGGAAAATAACAGAACGCAAGCAAGCCACAAGTCCATATGCCCGGGGAAATGGGCGATCATGCCCGCAAGGATCAACGGATAGGTAGCCCAGTTCGGGATGCGCCGGGTGCGCAGATCGTACAGGCTTACCGCGAGAAGATTAATGAGCAACCAGGTCATTGGTTGCTGATGATATATAAATGAATGGGTGGGTATGGTGAACGTGTCGCTTTGATTCAAGTCCGGGGTTGGCGACAGATGTTGTATGCCCGATGAAATATTTGGTAAAATATCCTTGCAACGTCCAGGGTGCCCCCCTCACCCTGGGCGTTGCATTTTAAGTCCTGATGCTTGACGAAAGAACATTTGTTCTGTTATTATCCCAGTTGTATGTCTATCTGGGATCGTCTTCTGTACCTGATAGGCTTGCGTCCAACGCCCGGTCCTCGAACCTACCATTTTGATGCGAGTGAAAGCCTGCACGTTACGCTTTCCACCCTATCCTCTGACGAAGGCCGTCCTGAACACGATTTGATCCCCGATATCCTGGCCGCAGGTCTGACACAATACACAGCCAATGAGAGGTTGTGGGATAGGTGGGAATCCCTATCACCCCGTGAACGGGACGTGACTGCGCTCGTGTGCCTGGGGTATACCAACCGTGAGATCGCCGCCCGTTTGAACATTTCCCCGGATACCGTCAAGGACCGCATCTCGTCCGTATTTCGCAAGTTTAATATTAACAAGCGCAATGATCTGCGTGCTCTGTTCTCCCATTGGGATTTCACCGAGTGGGAACGGCAGAGATAGACCCATACTCCGACCCTCCCCCCAAATCCAGTACCCCCAAAACACCCCCATCTGACACCCAGGTGGGGGCTGTCTTATAAGAAGGGAAGGTTGTATTCTGTCGGCATGGACATCCTTCCCATTCTCAAAACCGGCAAGCTGATTGTGGTCTACGCATCGGATGCTGCACGCACTGAAAGCATGGCCTTGATTGCCGAACTTGGTCTGCGTGGCGCAGTGACTATCCTGGATGGTGGCAATCGCTATCGACCATATCAGGTTGCCACATTCCTGCGCAGAAAAACGGTGGATATTTCAAGTGCTGCCAATCGACTATTCAGTCGGCGCGCCTTTACCTGCTATGAGATGAACACCTTGTTGTGCTCCACTTCGTCTTGTAATCAGCCTTGTGTGATTCTGGATTTATTGAACACTTTCTATGACGACCATGTATCAATGCATGAGGCAGATCGATTATTGAAATCCTGTCTGGGTCAAATCCAGCGCCTTGTACTCTCTGGACCCGTCGTCCTGACTCTTGCACCACCTTTGGCGGAGGAACGTGCTTTTCTACTTAAGCAGGTCTGCGCGCAGGCAGATGAAGTGATGATCAAGGAAGCGCCTGTCTGCGGACCCACCCAACCGTCGCTCTTCTGAATGATATGGGTCGTACTCTCGTCACCATCACCCAGCTTCTAAACGAAACCGAAGCCAACCTGTCGGCATTTCGACGCACCTTGCGCCGCAGTGATCAGTATGTCTTCGATGGTCTCTTTGCCGCCGCGCGTCGGCATATCGCTGCCATCGGGCAGGCTGAGTCGCTGTTGCCATTTGAATCGGCTTTGCTTGCCATGTTGCTGGAACAGTCAAAGGAAATCGCTGTTCTTGAACAAAAGGTCGAAGAGCTGATCAAGAAAAACTCGGGTTGACTAGCGTAGCTGTGTCGAAACATGACCGAGACAATTGGTTGGCTCCTGGATGTATATGCGGAAAAGAACGGCATTACCCTATGGTTGTTGGCGGAGGATGGAAAGCGCCTGCATTTACGCATGGATTTTGACATCACGCTCTATGTGGCGGGGGATTTCTCCCTGCTGCGGCACGCATGGAAATATTTGAGAGAAAAGAAAGTCAAGCTGGAACGAACCGTCCGCCGTGATCTGTTTCTTGGTGAACGGAATGTGATGGCTGTCACCACTCCTGATCCGGCAAACACCCAAAAACTATTCGGGGACCTGCAACGTCAATTTCCATCCCTGGATTATTACGATGTAGACATTCCCATCACCCTGCGTTTCATTGCACAAACGAATAACCACCTGCTGGGACGCTGCCGTGTCATACTGAATGGAGAATGGGTGCAGACTATTGAACCTTTATCCTCACCGTGGGAGATCGATTCCACGCCCATGCCCCTGCGTATTCTGACTCTTGCCCCGGAATGCAATCCTGCTGTTCGGAAACCCAAACAACTGCATGTGAAATACAACCAACGGGAATACAGCCTCTCCCTGGAATCTCCAAGACCATTCCTGATTGGCTTGAAAGCCGACCTGCAGCGCATCGACCCCGACCTGATCCTGACGGATTACGGAGATACCTGGTTATTTCCGCTGTTGAGTCAATGGGAGAAGGAGGCTGGAATCGAATTGAACCTAAATCGGGATCGGGAGAGAACGGTACTGACCCGAAAGGCAAACAGTTATTTTGCCTATGGACAGGTTACCTATCGTGGGGCGCAGGCGCATCTCTTTGGACGCTGGCACATCGACCGTAAGAATGCCATGTCATTCGGCGAGTATGGATTGGAAGGCGCGATGGAACAGGCGCGTGTTACAGCCATTGGTGTGCAGGAAATGGCGCGTAAGTCTCCCGGCGCAGGCATCACTGCCATGCAGATGCTCACGGCCCTGCGCAACAACATCATGGTTCCGGTCCAAAAACAACAAGTCGAGGGCAGGAAGACTCTGTCTGAATTGATCCGTGCCGATCATGGCGGGCTGATCTATCAGCCCATCATCGGACTGCATGGGAATGTGGCTCAGATCGATTTCTCTTCCATGTATCCCGCAATCATGGTCAAACATAATATATCGCCGGAGACAGTTAGTCTGGAAGATGCACCCGAAGGTCTGATTCCCAAAACCCTGCGCCCCCTGTTGGAAAAGCGCTTGATGCTTAAGAACATTTTGTCCGATCTCGATCCACGGGATTGCAGAGTGGAAATCCTCAAGGCGCGAGCCTCAGCGCTCAAGTGGCTGTTGGTGGTGTGCTTTGGATATTTGGGATACAAGAACGCACGCTTTGGAAAGATAGAGTCGCATGAAGCTGTGACTGCCATGAGCCGTGAATTGATGCTGCAAGCCAAGGAGGTTGCGGAAGACATGGGCTTTGCAGTCCTGCACATGTATGTGGATTGTCTGTTTGTTCAACAGGAAGGGTTTCACAAACCATCCGACTTTACGCCACTTATGAATGCCATCGAGGAGAAAACAGGCATCCCGATTGCATTGGAGGGAGTCTTCAAGTGGGTCGCATTCCCTGCTTCCAAACGGGATGCACGTGTGCCTGTGCCCAACCAATACTTTGGTGCCTTCCAGGATGGCACGCTCAAATATCGCGGTATTGAGTTGCGTAGAAGGGATACAACCCTGTGGGTGAGGAAGATTCAATTGAAGGCCCTGGAAGTTCTGGCAGGTGCGAATACCCCACATGAATTCGCCGACCGCATACCGGATGTTATGGCGTTGGTGGAAGGCGCAAAACGGGACATCAGAATCGGACGTGTTCCATTGGAAGAATTGGTCATTCGCCAAAGGTTAAGTCGGACAATTGAAGCCTATAAGACTCCCTCTCCAGCTGCACGCGCTGCCCGGCAGTTGCAGGCATATGGCAGGCAGTTCGCTCCCGGTCAATCGCTGGCATTCCTATTTACTCGCAATGCAACCGGAGTCCATGCCTGGGAACTGAATGAAACATTGGACTCCGGAAGGTTGGACACGAAACGTTATTGCAAGCTCCTGGATCGGGCAATGCAAACTATATTAGATCCTGTTCGGTCGCATTTGATGGAAGGACAATTATTTTAATAATGAGTGACTGCAGGTGAGATTTCAAGAATAAGCATTATTGATAGATAGGCTTTGATTAAATTTAAGGAGGTCAGGAGTTTAACGATATTTTTTAACCGAATTAGTAATTCGAATAGGAGGTGAAATTTAATTTCGCAAGCTAATTACCGTCACACAAGAGTAGTTGAACTAATACATCTTTAGGGGATGGTCAACTGGGGTGCGCCTGTTCCAAGGGAAAGTAGCGATACCCATCTGAAGGCAAATATTGGACTGGAAACCCAACACCCTCATCACACAGAAAAGGATTCAACTCCATGCCACCTCCTTTAGGAGGTGGATAAACCGACATGCCGATTAATCGTGGCTATCTGGGAGAGGTCAACCCGACACACCGATCAATCACACCTATCTGTGAGAGGTCCATCCCAGCTCCGCCTTTCTTCCTTCCTCGCCTTCACCCAATCTAAGTCTATATCTATTTCTTCGATTTCATTTTCTGTAAGCGAGCAACTTTTCCTTCAAACCCACCTTTTGTTGTATTATCTTTCATTCCTAATCTTATTACTTTGTAACAAAGATCAACTGCTAAGTCATACTGCTCAAATTTTTCATAAGTAGTTAAAAGTCTTTTTACCACTTGCACAAAAGAATTTATCAATATATCGGTTTTCGGGTCTGGTATAGCATTATGTCCTAAAGTGTTTCTAAACTCGGTAGTAAGCAAATCAAAGTTTTTCAAATCATATCTATGCATACAGGCTTCATAAAGTTCAATATCTCTCAGTCCGTAATCTATGCTTTCTTCAATAGAACCTGGATAGGCTCTGTAGAGATAATGTAAAAGTGATAACTCGCTCAACCAATAATGTCTATCAATAGGATCACTACTCTCTTCTAGGCGTTGTAAATAAGTTTCTTTGTGATTTTGAAACTCCTTTTCGTTTTGATAATTATTTGTTCCCTTCGAATATTTCTTTAACCAAGCATTCAATTTGTCCGTTTTTTGCGCTTGCGAGGAAACATGCCCAGTCAAAGATGTTTTGGTCTTTTTTCCAAAGTATTGGGCATCAATTTTATTTTGAACTTCAATACTCTCCGCTTCGGTGATTGCATGAATGGATGGATTAATTCCAAGTTTTATCAAAATATCCCTGATTGCCGATAACACACTATCCAAACTATAGTTTGGATAAACATATATCAAAGAGATGCCGTTTTCCTCACACAACTTCCTTTTTCGCTCATCTCTTTCAAGGGTCTGACTATATGTAGTTTCTCCGCCAAAATAATCGACAGGACGATTATGCTGTTCACCTTGATATTCTAAACCGATGTTTAATTCATGAATAAATACATCTAGGTGTTGTTTTTTCAAAAAAGGCAACCTAGCATGCTGCGTTACCTTGTAGTTAGTGAAGACATATTTAATTTCATAATACAATTGTGTTTCACTTAACCATCCTTCCCCTATTTGGGGCAAGTTATACATTTTTCTAACTCTGTTCTCTGCCAATCTATAAACATTTGGAATATAACTATCAAACTTTTCCTCATGAAACCAATATGTTGTCATCTTCACACACTTTTGCGAGGGCGAACCATAAAAATGAAAGAGGAAATAGTTATTATCTGGCGTCACACTTGTGCAATCATCAATTATATTAACCGAATGTTCCAACTCAAATTCCTTAAAAATCGACACTACCTCATTTTTTATTTCATCAATTTTGAATTTGCCAAAATCTGTAAGATAAGTACCAACTCCAAAGCGACGGTTTCTTACAGCATCTTCTATACTATAAACTTTTCCAGCATTTCTAAGTAAATTGTAGTCATCAGGGGAAAAAATAAGTGCCTCTTTAAATTGGTTGTTTGCAACATAACAATCGCTAATCAAAGTATTCAAATATCGGTCTATTTTTGAATACTCGCCATAAACCTTTTTTAGATCCAGCAACCTTTCAAGAAAAATATCAACGTCGCCAGCAATCGCGTCAAATAGTTCTTCAATATAGACATACAAATATCCGATGTTCCCCTGAATATCAAGAAAGTTCCCCTGTCGCATTTCTTCAACCCACGCATTGTAAAAATCCAATTGCGCTTGACCCATAGGCTCTTGATCAGGGACGTATGTATGATAATAAGGAACATTCATACTGCTTTTCTGCATATTAGTAACGTCTCAAATTTCTCTTAATAATCCGTCCAACTCGCTTTTCGAAATATTTATTGTTTCTCTAATTTCTACAGGCAAAGAAACCTGCTTGATATAGTCGGAAACTTTGCTCGCAAACTCATCATCACACCACGGATTGAGAATTATTTCCATATCTTCAAAAAAATAATCATCCAAGATTAAGTACATAGATTCAAACAAAATCTTATAATGTGCGCCCATTGTACAAACAATTCTGGTTTCTTTTTCATAATCCCAATGTACACTCTTCTGGTGACCTAACAATGTCATGTCATGTAACACTCCAGTTGAAACAGTTTGAGCTGTGCTGTTAGCCCTTAGCACAGCAGGTGCAGAATATGATCTATTCAGATCGTCATGATTTAACGGCAGATATTCAACATCTATTGTCTGAATAGACAATATACCTAAATCAAACTGTTTTCTTTTGTATGTTTTTCCATCAATAAAGGAATTAGTACTGAAACACTTTTCAAATTCCCCCGCAAAATTCTTAATTCTCAGAAGAAGCTTGTCTTTATTTTGATTGCCGCCATAGTTGTACCAAAAGGGCACTATCTCATGCTGACAATGCGAAAAACATGCAACAAATGTTTCCTTGGCATGATATTCAATTCCTTTTCTTTTTTTCTCATGTATGTCATTGAGATTTTCCAAATTGCTGAGCTTTAGGGTTTTGTTTTCAAGAATTTTTTGCAGGGTATCAAAACTACAATAGTGCAATAGCTTTTCATGAGATATAGATAAAGAATCGTGTGAAATTGTTGCCATCTTTACTTTTTCCCCTCCCACCACCCGATCAACTCAGACAATGCCAAACTCGGCGTCGCATCGCCCTCACCCGACCTTTCGGGTCGACCTCTCCCAGCGGGAGAGGTCGATACATCACTGGATAACAAAGACAATATCCTCTCCTGCGTCATGCTGGAATCCTGCTCTTCATCTTCCAAGATGAACGGATAGCGATATTTGAACAACGCCTGCAACGGGTTATCAAAGAAGCGTTTGATGCGCGCTTCAAAATTATCCACCGCCGAGTTGACGAGCGTGACGATGAGCACCTCCTGATCGTCGCCGAGCGCACCACTTTGAATGATCTGCGCCGCCAACGCCAAGAGGATGTGCGTTTTGCCCGCGCCTGGGACGGCGGCAATGCCGAGCCGCCCGCCACTGTAGCGGAGGATGTTTTCTTGTGAGGGACGAGGGGTGAAAGTCATATGGTAATTCCTGGTAGTTTCAGCAAACAGCTTAAATTAGCGAGTGTATTATTTTCCTCATTATCTATTATTTGTGTAGTGCTTGCATAAAAATACACTTGTTTTTTTGCTCGTGTAACTGCAACATAAAAAACATTCAGTTCTTCTAAAAACCTTTTTTCATTTTGTGGGGTAATGTTTATTATGCAATCCTTCTTGTATGAGCAATTTTTACACAATCCCCATTTGTTTGGAAATAATCCTTGCTCCATATCGGGAAGAATTACGTAATCCCATTCTAACCCCTTGGCGGCATGGACTGTCGAAAAAATAATATTTGTTTGAACGAATTCAATATATTGCTTTAATCCGTTGTGTTCAAATGTCTCTTTCACAAAGGATTTTTTTTCGTTATTATCTAGAAAAGCATTCTCGGAAAAGAATTTAATCCAAAAAATATCTAATAACTTGATTACTGCATCGCTGAGCGGATCTGGCTTGCTGTAAATTCTTTTGATTTCGGCCAAGTGCTCTGCCCCCATTTTTTTCGTTAAATGTCCTTTGCCTTCTATTATCTTTTTGAATTCAATTAAGCAGTTTTTATGAAACTTTGTGTAAAGCGATTCTTGATCCGTGAATAAACCATAAAAATACGGCACGTTCTGGGCATCAAATAAATTCAGAATTTTATCTAGATTGTGATTGCCTTTTTTGTGTTTTACAAGAATTGCAATTTTCGAATCAGGGCTTTCATTTAGCAACGATGTCGCTCTTTGTAAAACAGCCTGTGCCTCAATATCTTGATTAATGTGAAGTGTAAAATCTATTTGGGTTGGTTTAGAAATAGATGGCGACGATGGATTCAGGGCGTTTTTTCGAATATTTTCATCCAGTTGCAACATTTGAGGATTTGACTTGAAACGATGGTTAGTTTCGAGCGCGATTTTTTTCAATCCAAATCTTTTTTCTGACATCTCAAACAAGTCAGGGACAGCACCAATAAAATCATAAATCCGCTGTAGAGGATCTCCTAAAAATATAGTCTTTGTTTTTTCAGTAATCAATAGATTGATCAGCCAATAGTCCAGAAGATTAGTGTCTTGGTATTCATCGGTTATTATGGCAACAAAGTAGTTGTTGTAAAAATCTTTAATGCTTGGGTAGTCTCGAAAAAGCTTTATTGTTAAAGTGATAAGCGAGTTGTATGTAATTACCTTTTCTGGTAACAATTTGTGAATAACGATATCGCAATATTTATTTATGTTGTCAATTATAAATTGCTTGTTCTTTTCGTTTACAGCTTTGCTGTAATCATCTAAAAAGACAGCGTCTTTATAATCAATGTGCAACCCAGGTAGTTTTTGAACGCCTGCGTCATCCGTAGTTTCGAAATCTTCAATAGACAAAAGAAATTTATGCAGTATATAGCCTTGTTTTCTCAAGACATCCCAGCAAAATTTATGGTAATTCGCTACAAAAACTTTTTCATTTAGATCAACCTTGAAATCTGTCCCTTGTAGTAACTCTGGTATTTGCTGTTTGATATCTTTCTTAATTTTATGAGCCGCATTTACGCTAAATGTTAAAGCTAGTAGCCTTTTGGGGTATGGAATTTGTTGAGTAGCAAGCATATAGGCTATCCTGCTAACCATAGTCTTGGTCTTGCCGTAACCTGCAGGCGCTTCAATTAATAAACGATGCGATGGGGAAAATATGACATCAAGCTGTTTCTGATCGCCTGTATGTCTATCAGATATTCTCTGCTTAATTAAATCAATGCTATTGAGCATTTTTCGCCAGCTCGCGAGCTTTTGCAAATACTGTTTTATAAATTATTGGAACTTGTTTTTCAGTAAGTGTTTCACCTATAAGTTTCCCCAGGGGAAAGGACTTAATGCCAGTGGTTGAAAACCAACTCAGGTAATATGCTTTCAAGTTAGTCAAATCTGTGCTAGGTATGTCAGCAAGTTTTAGGTCGTTGGTGTAGTCAATTGCTGAAAGATTGTATTTCTTTTTTGCTTGCTTGTTTAAGGCATTCACCATCATAATTCTTTGATCGCCTTGCGAGTCAAAGTTCATTACTATTTCACGCAATGTGCTTTCATCTCCTCCCATTAATAAAAATGATACTATCTCTTCTTCAAAATCACGTAGAGTAGTCTGATAATGTTGAGGAAAGATGGGCAAAGAATCTCCTTTATTTTTATCGGTTATGCCTACAGAAGGAATTCCAAACAAATCAACTATTTCCATTAGTATTGGTACCGACTCCCCACGCGCCTGGATCACACTAATTCCTAAATCATCAAAATCCTCATAGATTTTCTCCCCCAAGATCGGAAAGCTTGCATACTCAGTGTCTCCTTCAACAAAGATTGCGCACCGCGAAAAAAATGCTTCTTTGATGAAAGGGAAATGCAAATTTAAGTGCTTCCGCATATTTTTATCTGAATTTAGCTTGTCGAATTGCGAACCACATTTAATTTGCAATTGTGATTTTTGTATATGAAATCTTATGATTTGGCTATATTCGTCAAGAATAATGTTCGGGGAATGGGTAACAACCATAATCTGTCCAATAAATTTATCAATATCGAATAAATCTTTGATAAGCTGTTTGAAATCCTCATTTTCATTGTTTATCACAGCTTTTAAATATTTTATTAGCGACCTTTGCATATATGGATGTAAGTGAATTTCAGGTTCATCTAACCCCAAAACAAGGGAAATTGCTTTTTCGCTTGTTTCTGACTCGAAAATCGCTTTGTCTCTTCGCTGTTGCTTGATGTATTGAATTTTTTCTAGCACCGAGAGCGTAACTAGAATTAAAAATTGAATTCCATAACCCGACTTGGTTAAATTGTCGCCTTTGGCGTCTTTCAAAATAATTAGTTTCGAGAGTAGGCTTATAAAATCGTCATCAAGAAAAGCAGAGATATTGTTATCTTTAAATGTCTTTATTTTTGAAATCTTGCCATTCACCGTGTTAATTGCAGATTCAAATTTTTCCTTTTCAATAAACTCTGTTTCGGACAAATCATTTTCTTGCAAATAGCGAGTAATTATGTTTTTCAGGAATTTACCTACTCCTCGTCCTTTGTCAAAATTAATTTCTGTTATTGGGTTTCGCAATGAATCGTAGTGAATAAAATTTATATATCGGATTTTTGAAGCAAGGATTGGAGCGTTTGTTTCTTTGTGGAAAAATTCAATATTGTCGTCAATTGTTTCTTGTTTGGCAGTTATATTAATAAGACGCTGATCTTCTTGACTGAAATAATTTTCAAAATTCCCAATTTCGATATCGTCTAGCTTTAACTGAAAACCAACTTCAATTGATTGGCTTTGGTCTTTAAAGTCTTCAGCATTGAAAGAACGAGATGCGAAAACTGAATTTAATAACCAAAGTAAATTTGATTTTCCAATATTATTTTCACCAACGATGAAATTACAGTCTTCATCGAAATGAATTGTAAGTCCGCTCAGGTTTCGATAGTTTTGAATTTCTACTTTAGTGATTTTCATTGTTTCACCTTTTTATTACATACCTGCTAAACCGCCATCGTAAACACTTCATGCCGCCTGTCCGTTACCCGCACGGATGAGGGTTGCCCGATTTCACCCGCACGGTGATAAATCACCGTACTATTCGTACAAAGCCTGCTAAAGCCGCCTCCGTAGTAGCCGTGAGGTTTATCACACGGCGGGCAATGACCAGCAACATATCACACCCACACGAATTACACATCATCCATCCGCTCCATCGCCGCGAACAACGTCCCGTCCGCGTGATGTTGTTTCTGATTATGAATATATCGTACTACTGAAGCGAGATTTCTCTCGCCAAATGATAACACGCCATATTCATCGTGCCAGTAAAACAGAAAATCAGGTTTGATAATGTGGTTGACGTAATGGGGGCTATTCCCTTTCACATCACCAAGGAATTTCGCAAGTGTTGTTCCAAGGTTGTAAAACGCTGTGCTATCGTATTATTACGCATAGCTATGCTAATTCCCTTTCGACTCCCTGCCAACGCGACAATTCGCGGGTCAGCTTGATGGAGGTGTACAACAGATTGTTCTGCAGCATGGTGCAATGACGGGTTATGATTGGCATCACAACCATTAGGAATTCTGATCCCTGGGCTTTATGAACCGAAACTACGTACGCTGGTGCAAGCTGGTCGGCTTCACTCCATTCGAAGGTCGCAGGTCGTCCATCAAAGTCGACTTTAAGGGTCTGCTCGATCTGGTCGATTGTCTGGATGAACCCAGTATCCCCGTTTAAGTTCTACTGGCTCTTTTGAATCAAGAACTGCAGGGCTGCCCAATAATGGCGACCTGTAGTTGGTAATATTGCGGTCGAAGATTGCCACTCATAACCCGAAGGTCGTAGGCTCGAGTCTGCCTGTTATTTAACAAACAACGCACTACAAAGGTGCGTTGTTTGTATGTTTTAAAATACTTTGGTTAGCTATTGCCCCGGCCAGCCGATCTGTCCCTGCCCTTCACGTACTGCCCAATAGATGATCCCACCCCAATTCCAGGAACGCTGATATTGAGGATTGCTGATGCTTCCGGCATCATCCATGCGCCGCAGAGTCAGGTTGGTATCCCAGTAGGCGTCCGGCGTACCATCATTGTTGATATCCGCCATCCTGGCGGCAGGTAGATTTGCCACGGCAGATGGGGGAATCTCGCCGCCGCTGGAATGATTCTTCCATTCATAACCAGTGATGCCGCGATGCCCCGTTCCACCGCCGCAGTTGTAATTGCCGTTGCCATTCGGACCGGCAAGGCAGCCCTCGATGGCTTCATACTCCTGATACCGCAACTCCCAGAACAACTTGTACGGAGCGCGTCCATTACCAACGAACAGGGGCATGTCTCCGGGGAGTTCATCCAGTCCACTGACACTGCCTGCGAGCGTGGAAGCTCCCACAGCCGGATGGGATGGTACTTCCCATTGAATGGTTTGGCTTGCGCCATTGGATAACATCAGATCTCCAATCAGAGGCATAGTCACAAACATGGGACCAGCAGGTCGCAAGGTCAGGATCAGGCGTAGATTTTGCCAGTCGCCTACCTGTGGATGACTGGGAGATCCGCCGCCATTGGGAATATAGTTCACGCCACCTGATCCTGAGGATTCAGGCATACCGCCATTGCGGACAACGGTAGGCCAACGAACAAGAGTCGCAGGATAGGGGCGCACATCCAGATAGATCTCGGGAAACGTGACACGCGCACTTACGTTCCAGCCGTTGTTGGCACAGGTAATACCGCCAGCCGTCACAGAGAACGATGTACAGGGATGTTGAGGCGGTGTGGTATTGGGCAGTTCACAAGGCATGACTGCCGGCTGCTCGATGATATGCAGGACCTGCCCCGTGCAGTTATCCACCCGGATGGGAAAGACCTTGCAGGAACTGCTTTCCGCGTAATATTCAACCACTTGGAATGCCAGATGATTGCCGGGCATGCAAGCGCCACCGCCATTGTTGTTATTGTTATTTCCACCGCCTTCCTCGCCGCCTCCTTCATTTCCGCCACCTGTGGTGCAGATGATGCTGCCATCCGGTTGAAAGGAACAGGATGGGGCAGACTGTGCCAGGACGGATAAAGGTTGAACGGAGAGTAGGACGATCAGCAGAAGAAATAGACTGGCGCGTTTCATGGCGCGGCTCCCGATAATACGGAAAGAATGTACTGCTTCTCGTTTTCATCTGTGAAAGACTGCCAGTTTTCCGGCAGCGGTTGCATGTCAAGATGCCAGGTGTTGCTCAGCCACATGACATCCCAGGGTTGGGAGTCGTACAAGGTTGCCACGGTTAGACGGTCGCTGGCATTTTCCTTTGCGTCGGTGATCTCCAATTTGGGTTCCGTCTGTGTGCCCAGCCAGACCCACTGCCCATCGCCCAGATACCCAAAGAGCAGAAAGGAACGCATGGGCGTGGCAGGCGATATGTACATGTGATCATTCAACGCATAGAGGATGTGCGTGTTCTCGGCGTCCTCCACCACCAGACAGATTACCGGATACTCACCGCCCCAGATCTCTACACGATTGCCTTTGACCGAGGATGTCTCGAAACAACCGCGCAGGGCATACGTCACTGCCGCTTTGCCATTTGCTGTCAGGCGCCATTCCTTGAAATCGGGATTGGGTGGGATGAAACTGACCGGCACATCCACAAGGTCATTAGCATCCTTGGGAATGGTGACGATTTCCATCTGTCGCATGGGCATTTCGCTAAACCCAAGTAGTTCTGTGGCTTCAGCGCGACTATATCCTTCACGGATTGCTAGTGCCCAGGCAATGCTTTTCTCCAAACCTTGATATACACAAGCTGGCTGGATGATTTGGTAATTCTCGCTGATCACGGTCGGCGTGAATGACCACTCCGACGAATCCGTTGGACAGCCAAACGAATCAACACCTCCCGATGTGCTGGTCACAATGGTTTCCGTTGCCACCGGCTCCACCGTCTGTGTCGGGAGGGTGACTGCTTCCGGAGTTGCTTGTACGCGGCTCATCAACAGATACCGATTCAATCCTGCCATCCCTCCAGCCATAAAAAGCAGGAGCAGGATCAGCCCGGTGACTACGGTGTAAATGCGGGGTTGCCGTTTCCCGGCAAGGTCTTTATAGGTCAATCCATCCAGGATTGTTTTCCAAAGGGATTTCATTCTTCTCCAAAAAAATTATTGATCTTCGCGGGTCACGCCATGCGCCAGATATCCAATGGCGCGCACGGTCACCCAGCGGACGGGGAACAAGTACCCCGCCGATTGAACTTGAGCAGTGACATAACAGGCAGGGCGCCCTTGATGTCGTCCACAGGAGACCGAGGTAAGTTGTGCGGATCCCGGTCGCTGTGAATTGAAGTAAGTAGCGGCGATCCCGTTGCCGGCAGTGGTTGCAGTGATCGTCCCATCCGGCAAGACTGTGATCTCCTGTGCGCCGGCATGGGCGGCAAGGTCAGCGGCTGCCACGGTCTCCATCACGCGCGCATTGGTCACCATGTAATCGAGGATGCCCAACAGAAAGAGCGACATGATGGGCATCAGGATGGCGAACAAGGCGACAGATTGTCCGCGTTCTTTGAGTTTGATCTTCATCGCCACTTTGCCTTCCAGGTCTCCGAGCGCGAGATGAACCACTCACTGTTCCATCCGCTTTCACTCAAACTCAGTAGACCGTCGAACAAGGTCGGCGCTTGAAACGAGACCAGACACTGACCCGGCTCTCCCGGTCCACTGGGCGGCGAGACCTGCACCCGATATTGCACGCCCGCTGATGCGGACCAATCCGCATTCAGGGTTTGCCAGGCGACATTCACCGCATTATTTCGGGCGCGTGCGGGATCAGGCGATTGCGACAGGAACTGTGAACAGGCATAGGCAGCTGCAGTCGCCGCGGTGCGAGCCCGATGCGTTGGGATCCATGCCAGCAAACCGAATGCCATAATGACTGCCAGCATTGCGAACAAAGCCGTTTCTGCCAAGGCTTGTCCGCGTTCGCCTTTTCGGTACGGGGTTTTCATTCGAACCCTCCAGCAGGGGGCGGGCCGGGATAGAAGCGCCAAAGGCGAAAGTTGGTCTCGGCCCGTTGCGCTTCGATCAGGCGAATGCCAAAGATCCAATCCCGTGAGTCCTCCACACTGATCAACGAACGCACCTGACGCGGACCGGTCTGCCCGGCATTGATCCGGTCCGCGAGATCGGGCCATAAGACATTGTCACGGGCATGTTCGGTCGCCGGTGTGTTGTATGAACCGGAAGCGACACCCGTGATGAACACGCCCCAATCCGTGGAGGCGGAACGGAAGGCATAGAACGCGGCAAAGGTCATGCCGAACATAAGCAGAATCAGAATCGGCATGACCAGGGCGAACTCTGCCATCGTTTGCCCCTTTTCCTTCCAGCGGAACATCTCTATCCGCCTCGCGCCATGCGCAGGGCTTCGATGCCGGCTTCGAAGGCGGCGATCAGTTCGTTGCGATAGCGGGCGATCACGGCAATCGCGACCACACCGATGGCGCCCAGGATCAGGGCGTATTCGGCAAAGTCCTGACCATCCTCTTCGCGGACGAAACGTTTGAACAAAGTGAACATGGAATCTCCTTTTTGAAATAAAAAATCGGCTGGCAGATCAACTGCCAGCCAGAATAATAAGGAAAATTATTTAGGGGATACCCTTTAGTGTCGCTAATATATATTCATAATTGGATAATGCATTATTATTGGCACATCTTGGATGTTTATCGTTGTTGATTGTTTTAATGGTTTAGGTACATTTTCGATATAACAAACTAGTCTTCGCGAGGCATAATGACTGAAGTTGGTGGTTCTACTACACAAACCGGAATTTATTATCAAAATTCGGTGTCTGCTCTATATCTAGGGCGTTTGTTAGACGCCTCTAACAGGCCCGATTCTGAACGTGTCGAAAAAGTACGGGTAGAAGCGCCTACCGAAGTAGACGATACCGTTGTCACTTTTGCCGATGGGCATCAAACTTACATTCAATCCAAGGAACATCTAAAACATAGTGGTGATGAGTGGAAAACTCTTTGGAAACACTTCGACAAGCAATTTCGTGGCAACGAATTTCGATTGAATCAGGATCGTTTATATTTGTGCATAGGCTTTGGCTTACAAGAACATTACGACCTTCGAGGTATTTGCGAACGTGCTGCCAATAGTCTTACAGAAGAAGAATGGCAAAAGCGTTTATCGGATAGGCAAAAAGATATCTTAGATAAAATAATGCCGTATCTAAATCCAACCGGCTTAACCCGCGAGTACCTTCGAGAATTTTTAGCACACATTGACATTGAAATCATGTCAAGGGATGAGATTGAACGAGACAAATTGCGCGATTGGATGCCCAACACTAATCGCACACAAAAAGAACTGTTTCGGCTATTGCGCGACCGTATAGGAGGGAAGGCACGTGTTAAGGGCATTTTTAAGGCACACTCTTTGCACAGAGATTTACTTTTAGAGTCGCCTGATCTTAAATTCAACACACCATCTGACATTGGCATGCTTCGCGACGAAATCAAATCTTGTGGATCTTTACTTCGCCAGCACCAAAATGTCATTGCCGGACCTAACATTCATATTAAAAGGGAAGTTGTACATCAAATTATTGAATGGTCATTAAGTGAAAACACTACTGTCAAAAATGTCGCTATGCTTCTTGACCAGGCAGGAATGGGGAAGTCAGTTGTTATGCGCGATGTGTTGTTGGGTTTGGAAAACCGAAATGTTGACACATTGGCTATCAAGGCGGATCAACAACTCTCAGAAACAATTGACTTAAGCGATATTCAAAAAAAACTTGGTTTTTCCTATCCGCTCGAACAAATCATTAGTCGTTTGGCCAAACTTAACCGTGTTGTGATCTTGATTGACCAAATTGACGCTTTGTCTCTCTCTCTTGCACACGATCAGCAATCTATGAATGTAACAATTGACCTTGTTGCTCGTTTGAGGCAAATACCAAATGTTCGGATATTGCTTTCCTGTCGTATTTTTGATCGAAACACAGATCCTCGCCTGAAAGCAATTGAAACTGATCAAGTCTTTAGTATCCCAAGACTTTCTGAAGCTGAAGTGAATGGTGTTTTAAATACTCTTCGAGTAAATTATTCTCAACTGACACCGGCTACCAAGGATTTACTTGGCATTCCTTTGCATCTTGATCTATTTGCACGGGCATTGGACAGCAATGACATTGGTTTTGAAAAGCTTCGTGGCATTAGTAGTTTGCAAGAGCTTTACGCATTAATTTGGCAAAATGTTATCGTGAGATCTGAAATTGGAAGTCCACCAATTTCAGATCGAATAGATGTCATCAATAGGTTGACCGGTTTCATGGATTCACGACAACGCACCTCGGCCCCCCAATCAGTATTGCAGACTTCTGAGACAAGACACTTGGAGCGGGCAGTAAATTGGCTTGCCAGCACGGGTATATTGATTCGTGGAAAGACAGACTGGAATTTCATACATCAAACCTTTTTTGATTATTGCTATGCGCGTCGGTTCGTTGAGCAAGGTAACAATATTTTCGAAACATTATTGGCATCAAAACAAGGTGTGTTTGAACGCCCCAAACTTATTCAAATCATTTCGTATTTGCGGACCTACGATCATCCCCAATACTTGCGCGATCTGCAAAATTTGTTATTTTCAAACGTGTTACGATTCCATTTATATGATTTGTTGTTGAATTGGTTTGGTGGTCTGCAAAACCCAAAGACAGACGAATGGAATCTTGCGTTGAAAATATTGGGGGATGATCAAAAATTTTCTCGCCTGCTTATAGCCATGTATGGGAATCCTGAGTGGTTCAAATATTTAACACCTTTTATCCCTCATTGGCTGGAAGATGAAGAACGTCAGGCGGTTACTCTTGGTTACTTGCGTTCAATAATTGATCATTCTCAACATGAGACTATACAAATATTGGAACGTTTCTTGGGAAAGAGTAATATGTGGAATGAACAGATAGCTCTTAGTGTCTTTCACATTCGCAATTGGCAAACAGATAATGCAGTGAGCTTATTCGAGAAAACGATTTACCAGTTGAAATCACCATTGAGAAGAGATTTGCTGCATTTGGAAAAAGTATGCGAAATTTCACCTATAAGTGGATGCAGAATAATAAGGTATCTTTTTGACCAGGCATTGAATAATCAAATGGCCAGCTCTTCACAGTTTACCTCCTCCTTTTTTCTAGATAATGAATTAAGGGAACTAGAAGGCACAATCGAAAATGCCATGAAAATAGTGGGAGAAAAAGTACCAACTTCATATCTCGAAATAATGTTTCCTTGGGTTGTAAAGGTGGTAACGGTAGTGCCATACTCTGACCAGATGCCTCGATTTACATCTGATGCTCTTTCTTATAATTGGTACGACAGCACATTTAATATTCAGAATACCTTCGTGCATAGCATTATTAATGCTTTGACCCAAGTTGCACATGATGAACAGAATATTTTTCAACCAATATCCCAGCAACTCAAGAACCTGTCATACCAAACCCCGCAACAATTGCTGGCATATGTCTATTCTAGCCTGCCGGAGCAATATGCTGAAGATGCTTTTAATTTCCTCATCACCGATCAAAGAAGATATGGGTTGGGCGAGGAACAGTTTGATTCTCGCCGACTAATTTCCGCGATATTCCCATTCCTATCGAGTGAACAGAAAGAACTGCTTGAGTCGAATATTCTTCAATTTTCATGGCCTGTTTACAAAGAATTGGGATTACACGGCTTACGGTGGAGTGGATTTGAACAATACCGATTATTGCATTCGATACCTGTTGAATTATTATCTTTGAAAGCGAAAAAGCGTCTGGCTGAATGGCAACGAAAATTCCCAGATACTCCTATTTCTGATAAACCACCAATGGGAACACGAGGTGGTTTTGTGCCTTCACCAATTCCCAATGAACACGCCAAGAAAATGTCAAATAAGAATTGGTTGCAAGCAATGGGAAAGTATAAGACTGGGATTAACCAAGCTGGCCCATTTGGCGGCGGAGCGCACCAACTTTCAGGTGTTTTGCTGAATGAAATAAAAAATGACCCGGAACGATTCCATAAGTTATTCAAGGAAGTACCTGGAGATATCCACGACTCTTATGTAAGTGCTTTTGCTAATGGATTTATAGAGTCGAATTCTCCAAGTGATTGGGTATATAAGGTCTTTCGCCGTTATGCTCAACAAGATAATAGACATGTGAAGAGAGACTTGTCTTATGCTGTTCAAAAGTTGGCGAAGCACGGTGTACCAGAAGATATAGTTTTGACCTTGTTTAGCTGGATTTACACCAGCGAAGGAGAGGATGAGTCTTGGTGGTCTAAAGGGGATACAAATGGGGATATATACAACAGTTATCTTAACTCGGATCGTGGCGCCGCGTTCAATACTCTAATGAGAATTCTGGATGAAAAATCCATATCTGGAGTTAGCGAAGAGAAATGGCAGTTAGTTGAGTTTGCAAGTTTAGATAATTCTTTTGCATTACGACTTGGAGCAATCGAAGAATTAACTTATCTCATCCACCATGATCGTGAAAGATCCTGGCTTTTGTTTGAAAAATTGATTTCTGGGCACGCATTATTACTTGAAACCCACCATGTACGGGAGTTTTTGCATTGGAGTTTGTATAAAAATTTTCTACGAGTTAAGCCTTTTATTGAAAAGATGATTGCCAGTACGAAACCTGAGGTACAGGAAATGGGAGCTGAGTTAGCGTGTATTGCAGCTATATCTGAAACCGCATTGGAATCCGAAGATGCACTAACTGAAGCCGTAATTTTGGCAGATGAAACCATAAAGGGGTCCAACTCACTTCGTAGGGGAGCAGCAAGCGTCTATATTTTCAATATGACTAAAGGAACAGAGCCACACATTCGTAAATTGTGTTTGGAGAAGGTGCGCACCTTAGTGAATGATGAAGATGAAAATATCCGCAACAAGATCATCCAACCTTTTTTTTCTTTGGGTTATGAGTTTTTCTTCGATTTTCGTAATCTGATGGAAGATATTGCTTTATCTGAATATTATCCCGTCAATCTTCAATTTTCAGAGTATCTATGGAAACATGGAATGCAGGATCCGAACTGGACGCTTTCAGTAATCCAAAGCCTCACTGAAAAAACGATACAATTGCAACACTGGGTGGCTGGGGCCGAGGAATTGATACGCTTCTCGTTGCAAGTATTTACATCACCAATTGTTGATGATTCGACGCGTGATGCGGCAATGAATATTTTCGACCTTTTAATAAAGAAATATTCAAATGCCGCCAATACTGTCCTAGCGGAATGGGATAGGCGTTAGTGTAGGCATCTGCAGAAATTGATACAAAACACTGAACTTGAATTCCGCTCCTTCAAAAGAAGCTCCGGCTTATGCGTGGAGTGGTTTCTTTTTATGATCAGCATGATGGGTTAATACCCGCTTGGGACTCTGCCGACCCAATCCTCTCCAAGTCGTATCTCAATATCCACTGTTGAAGCTGGATCAGTCTGGATGGTAATCTGCTGACTTCCCACCCCAAGGAGTTCCGTCAAATACCGCAGGGCATATAACTTTGAAGAGTAAAGAATTATTTTCGTGGTGTTGGATGCGCCGGTTGGCACGCCATATTCCACCACCTGCATACCCTGCGCTGTCAGAAAAGACGCAGTGCGTTCCTCCAATCCGGCTGTATAGGTGTTATTGATAATCCTGACCTTCGCCTGATCAGATTGCATCAGCGCCACTGGATCACCTTGCGCCAATGGACTGAGAGGCCCGCCGGGAACGAATATCTCATCGCGTAGGATGCGAATAAGATCCGGGACAGGACGCAAAACATTTGCTGGCACACCGTTGATGGTTGTATCGGCTGGGATTGCCATTGTGGTATCAATCACGCCTCTCTTGATGTCATCCACCCGAATGTCTCTCGCCAACACTGCCAGTTGGATCGCATCATCCAACGACATGTTGGTGTGGATCCCAGAAGAAAATTCTGCATATAACTGCGGTGCCTGGGTAATCAATGTGGCAAAGGTTTCCGGTTCCAGCACCTTATCACGGATCGCGAGGATGACCTGTTGTTGGCGTTTGGCGCGTCCCACATCTCCGCCCGAACAGCCCTGAGACTCATGCCGGCAGCGTGCATACGCCAGGGCGCGCGGTCCGGTCAGGTGGCGATAATCTCCCGGCTTCAACACAAAATGATCTGGTCCCTCGCCGAGCGGATCGAGCACCATGCGTTCCTCGACATACACATCGATGCCGCCAATCAGATTGATGAACGAAACGAAGGTCCCAAAATCCACCTGAACAAAATAATGAATCGGAACCCCGATGAACTGTGAAACGGTTTGCATTGCCAGTGCAGGACCGCCGCCTGGAAGTTTGACATTCTCGCCAATCGCCCAAGCGGTATTGATGCGGCTGTATCCTGCGCTGGGAATGTTGACCCACATATCACGTGGGATGGACAACATGCCAGCGGTCTTGGTGACAGGGTCCACGGTCAGAACCATGATCGTATCGGTGCAGGTCGGGCAGCCTTCCCCTTGTCCATCATTACCGCGCAAGCCAAAGAAGGCGATGTTGATCCGGCTGGCGCCGTCCCACTGAGGCATTTCCAATTCGGGTGCAGATGACTCCATCAAAAGATTATTTGTGACGGTTGGATCAGGTAGTGCTGGAAGATCAGAGGATGGTTGAAGCGAACATTCTGCTGGCGGTATGCCCGGCAGTGCGGTGAGGGTCCAACATAGAGTCAATTTACGGGTGATGAAAAAGGCGGCAATCACCGCCGCAGTGACGAAGATCCAGTAGGCAAGCGAACGCCAGAAGGGATGATAAATATTCGGAGTTCGTGAACCTGGCATTACATCAATCCACTTCCCATAAACGGCGCAATGATCGCCAGCACCAGACCCAGCACTGCCATCACGCCAAACAAGCCGGCGCGTTGACGTACAAGAGCCGCGCGTTCTTCAGTCGATTCCACCACAGAGCGATGAACCGACTCTTGCAAGCCCTGCACACTGGACAGGACTGGGCGATTGTTCGCAAAGAAGTCATAGATGTCACGCAGGAAGAGATTGGCTTCCACATCCTTCGGGTCGGGCAAATGGGCGCGGGTCACATCGATGGCTTTGGTGAAGTCCTCCACCTCCATGCGGGCAACGAGCAAGCCGAGCAGATTACAGAATGGACCGCCCACGGTCGAGGCGCGGCGCAGTGCCTCCTGCACACCCACACCGGAAGATAACAATGAACTCAATACCGAGAGACCGATCAACATGTTATTACGCAACGACTCAGCGCGTTTCCTGGCAAGCGTCTTCATGCGGACATAGGGTCGGCGCAATCCAAGCAGGATGAAGATACCGGCAATCACAGGTGCGGCAGCGATGATGTTCATCGCTGCTAAAGCACCTGCCAGCATGCCGCCCACCAACAGGAAGGTCGAGAAGTCACGGATCGCCACGGCGTAGAATTCACCAGGCGTATCGTAGGGATAGCCGGCGCGACGAAGCAGGCTGATCACATCACTCATGTTCTTCGCTTGATCCGGATCGAAACGACCAGGTAGTATCGCCACCAATAACGCTTCCCATGTGGAACGGCGTTTGGCTTGGGGCTGCGCGCTGAAATTGCTCAGGCGGTTGCCACCAAAGGTGCTGAAGGCGGATTGAAAAACGTTCAGCAGTTCAAATGCGATCACGCTCAAACTCAGCGCGCCGAGAAAGGCAAAAAAAGTCATCGGGATTCTCCTTGTGGAATTTCGAGGCGGAAGTCTAATAACTTCTGCAAGGGGGTCTCGCCGGGCTGTCGCCCGCGAAATTTTTTGCTGTACAACCCACGCCGCAAGGCCTGCATGTGCTGCTCATCCCGGATGACGTGATGCGGCGGTCTCGGCTCGGCAAATCTCAGAGCGCCGCTTCCGGACTCCCAACTCACGCCTCCAAAGTTTGCCGGCCAGAGCGGATGAGTGTACATATCCCAATCCTTCGGGAGACGGTTGTTTTTCTTCGCACGATGCCATTGCCAGAAGGCTTCAAAGCGTGGTCCCCAAAGTCCCCACACCAGATCAAGCTGTAACGACTCGTCCCGCAGCAGGTTCAAGGTCTCCGTGCAATGATGGCAGATGGGGATGGCGTTCTCCGGTCGCTGGTAACGCCACAGGATTTCCACCGGGGTGGTTGGGACGGGATTGATAATCGGTCGCCACGAGGCAGGCTTGCCGCAGCGAATGCAGTGATTGGGAAATTCATGCCGCCAGGGAATGCCGGCGACGGATGCTGCCACGATTTCATCCAGATAGGGTTCCTCGGCTTTCAAGACGGAATACGATAACTTCACCGCGCCATCCGGTAAATTCCATGCCTGCGAAAAATCCAGAATAAAGCCAGCGGAACTCACGATCTGCCCGCGCTCCCAGGCTTCGAACCGGCGTCGTTGGATCTCGGGACGCACCTTGCCGCGATGGGCATCGCGAATGCGGCGAATGTCAGCAACGGCTTCCGCCAGTAATGCGAACAGCAAACTGTCCATGCGCAGGCTCGGGTCCATTGAACCCAGCTGAGGCAGGTCCGGCGCCACGGATAAAACCGTTTGGAGATATGGTCGATAGTCCACCTTTGGAGCAGTTTCAATCACGTAACGACAAATAGGTAATTTCACCCAGCGCCATTTGGTGATGACTTCATCGAACACAATCTGTCCTTCCTCGCTGAGTGCAATGATCCGCATGGGCGGGCAGAAGAAGGTGTGGAAGGTGCGCGTCCCATCCGTGGGATAGATAAACGCCAGGACGGTATCGTTCAAAGATTCCATGAACATGGCGCCGGAGGCGCGTTGTTCGGAGGTGATCAGAAACTGTAATTGCATGTTATTCACTGGCTCCTTCGCCAAAGAGGATTTCGCGCACAGCGGGCAGTCTTGGGTTGTTGGAACCCATTGCTTTTTTCCAGGCATGCGCGAGGGGGTGTTCAAATTTTCTGGGCAGTTCATATGCACGGGTGGGGATGGAGTCGATCAATGCCAGCAACTCCTCCGGTGGCAGGTCGGCAAATTGGCGGAAGACTCCGCGCGCTTCACGCAGGGGATGTTCGCGCAAGCGGCTTATGGCATACCCCAATGGATCGGAAAGATTTCCGCTCTGCGGACTGGCAACGTACAGCACCCAGGAAACAAAGGCATGCACGGAAGCCTGGACTTCGATCAGTTCCTTTTGCACTTTGGGATGCACGTCATTTTGTTGAAGTAATGACTCAAGTTCCCAAAAATCAGGAGCGACCGCCTCCGCCGATTTTTTTTCGCCGCAGGCGTGCTGGGTGGTGGAAGTGTTTTTCTTGTCAGTGTTTAAGGGGTGTTTAAAAGAGTTTAAAACACTCCCATTTGCGTCCACCATATGACTCCCATTTGCGTCTGCTAATGCTCCCACTTGCGTCCAGCTAATACTCCCATCTGCGTCTGCCATATGACTCCCATTTGCGTCCACCCTATTACTCCCATCTGCGTCTAGCGGTTCATCCAACAGCACCCGAAAGGCACGCGGCATGGACTCCACTCGCAGATCGGCATAGGTCTTTGAATCAGGCAGGTCGATTTCCTGCAGAAAGCGGGAGAGATTGCCGCCACGTTGTTGGGAAGTCCATTGCTGATGGAGCCAGGCTTGTACGGTCTTGTAACGGTTGGAACCGATCAGTTCCGCCATCTCCTGATACCCGCGCTTGAAGGTCACTACATCCCGGCGCTCCCCGGTGCGGGAATTGATGAACGCCATATCGCGCGCGACCGTGATCAGCCAGGCTTGTGCAGGGGTGAGGTTATAGCGGTGGATGGTTTCCGTGATGAAATAATGCGGGATGTGGATGTCACCCAGGCAGTTGATGATCCGGCGATGTAGTTCCTGTGCCAGACGCTCGATTTCAGGTGAAAAGGTTTCACCTGTTTCCAGCTTCACCATATCCATCACGGTGTTCAACGGGGGATGAGGCAGTTTCATCTCCAGCGGATCGAGCAGATCCATGAAATCCTCGACCGCCAGCATTTCCTGTAAGGCGCTGGTGGTGGAACTGTGCTTTTCGATCAAGGCTTTCAATCGCAGATGCACCGCCGTGGCGTCGGCGCGTGTCAGGCGCGGGGTCATGCAGACCTCGTAGCGTATCGGCGCGCGATGCGGACGTCCATCCCGTCCGCGCCGGAAGCGACGCGCATCCTGGGAATCGACCCGTTGCACGAGTCCGTTCAGGTGTGTCTGAATGCCGGCGTGTTTCAATAATCGCCAGAAAGCGCCATTGCTCATGGCGCTGAAGCGCATCACCTCGCGGCTGTATAGCGGCTTTCCAGATGGACCATTCTGATCCTGCACCCGCCATGCCGCTTGATGGAAACCAACATACAACCAGACCGCTTTCGGTCCGATCTCCATCCCCAGTCTTCGCAGATAGCCTTTCACCACAACCTGCTTGTTTGGCTGGACGATGCGGTCGTAATCCAGCCATTGCACCGGCTCGATGTTTAATTCCGGCTCATCTGTTTCCTCCGCTTCGGCTTCCATTTCTTCCGGCGGCTCATCGCCGACAACGAACCTCACAGAAACGGAACGATTCAGAATCCCAACCAGCAATCGCTGTACCGTGCTAGTCAGGCGCGAATCCAGCCAGTCACGTGCATACGCATTGCGTGTGGAAATGGTCAATACGTCATTCTCCAACGTCATGGCTTCCGTTCCCGCCACCCAGGTTTCATACGAGGCACGCGGCATGTCCATCTGAAGTTGAGACAATACGGTACTCCAGGCTTGTTGAAGATCGGTCATGCCAGACCTCCTCGTAAAACAAGCTTGATTGTTCCCTCAGGTCTCCCGGTTCGTTCGTGCGCGATTTCTTTCGTCTCAAGCCTTCCTGTGCGTGCAACGTAGGCGGCAGAGTAGGCGGATGCGTGGGCGGAACGTAGACAGGGCGCAGGCGGCACGTTGTCCATGCCGCCTGCGTTCCTCATCCCATTCCATTGAAAAGGTAATTTTTGGGGGAACTTCATCATTTGCCTTTGTGCGCCAAAGTGAATGTGGTGGATTTCGGCTTGGGTTCCAGCCTCAGCAACCCCGTTTCATATGCTTTCAGACCAAAGCGCAACAGGGCAGTGATCAATTCCCCGATGGGTACATGCAAGCCATCCTCGGAGGCCAGCGCCGCCAGTTCCTGTTTGAGTTCGGGCGGGAAGCCACGCCAGGTGGTGATGACCTTCCACAAGGCTTCCGGTCGTTTTTGTTTGGCAGTACGTTGAGGTCTGTTGATCGAATGAGAGGAGCCGCTTTGTGGGAAGAGCGTCATGCGCATGCGTTCCGGATTGGGTCGCGGATGGAGATCGAAATCCCCGCGTTCATAGGAACGCAGGGCGTAGTTGAGCACCACACACGCCACCTCACCTGAGGGGACCAGCAGGTCGTCGGCTATTGCCTTGACCTTCAATGCCAGTTTGGGATCGATGCCGCGATAAACCACCTTGCGGCTCTGTTGCTGTTTTTCCCACTGACGGTTGCGCTTGCGCGGCGCTGCCACACGCAGCGAGTCATAGAGGCTGGGTGGTTGAGCGGGGTTGGGTATTTCTGTCTTGTCAAAGGGGTCGCGTCGTCCGGTCATATCCACTCCTAGAACTTCATCACATGCTGGGTCAGCGCCTGATACTGCTTTGCGGCGCGACATAGTTCGTCCATTTCAAAGATCGTCTTGCCTTCGGCGGCGCATTCCCGGAGCAGTGTGGAGCGATGGATGGGCGGCAGGACGCTGGTGTCGAACTTTTCCTTTAAGATCTCCATCGTGGCTTTACTCTCGCGGGTTTGTTCATCGTAGAAGGTAGGCAGGATGCCCAATAGATTTCCGCGCCAGTTCTTCCTTTCCTGCAGGATGCTCATCATGCGCAGCACTTTCGAGACACCGTCGGCGGAGAGGAATTCGGTGGCGGTCGGCACGATCACCAGATCGGAGGCCCAGACCGCCCGCTCCTGGATGCCGCCCACACTGGGCGCCGTATCGAAGAGGATGTAATGAAGTCCATCCTTGAAGAAGCGCTGGATCGATTGGCGGATGGCGGAGATGGGTTTGTCCTGTGCATTGAGCACGGTCTGGGCAGCCATCGTCTGCTGGTCACCCGGTAATAAATACAGTCCCTCGCGTCCGGAGAAACGCACCCATGACTGGACAAAGGTGGTCTCCTGGGGGGTGCTTCCCATCGTGAGCAGATAAAACGCACCGGATTCAGGGTTGCGCCCCAGGGCGGTGGCAGACTGCCCCTGGGGATCCAGATCAATCAGTAATATGCGCCGGCCTTTTTGGGAAAGACCGTGGGCTAGGGAAACGGCGGTGGTGGTCTTGCCGACCCCGCCCTTTTGATTGGCAATGCAAATAACTTTGGTGGACATAAGATGGATTTCCTCGAATGGGTTATGGACTAACGGAAAAACGCGATCACCAGCAGAACGATGATCAGCCCCACTGCGATAGGGCCGAAGCAAGTTGCCACACCGGAAAGAATTCCTGCAATCATGATTTACCCTCCTTTCATTTCCAACTGGTTTGCTTCCTCCACGGAGAGGATGTCGGGTTGGGTTGGAATGGGTGTTTCGACTGGGATCATGCCCAGCTTTTGCAGTTCCCTGCGGATGATCAAGGCTGCCTGAGCCTTGGGGGCACGGTACTCCCGCTGCGCCAGATCGTTCAGCGCGGTCAGTTCGTAATCCCGCAAATGGATGATGACTTTCGCCATGTTCACCTCGTGTGAAAAAAATAAAAGAGCCGTACAGTGACGGCTCTTTTATCAGGCGTGAGTCAAGGAATTACCCAGTTTGATTTATGGGAATTCTACGGAAATTCAGATATGATATTTAAAGCAAAAACCTGCATGGATACAATCGTTGATGTAGAAATTCTCTCAAGGAGATGCCAGATTTTCAGGGAGGTGAACTGTTGTTATCGGAAAAGGAGGAGCCTATGGTTGCCACCAAGGTCTTGATAAAAATTCTAGCCGTCATTGCTGCCAGAATCGCAGCCAAAAAGAAGCACGCCAATCCCAAAAAACGCCCATAAATTGAATTTCCGCCTTTCATTTCAGGAGTTCGCCATGACCTGCCTCTCTGCCAAGGAAAATGACACCGTGGATTATAGTTCGCGGCGGAAACGCAGTCTTCACCGTAAGCGATTGATGGATGTCGATAAAGGAGGCAATCCGGATCAGCTGCCGCCAGGCACCCCGGTTGTAATATATTCGCGAGTTTCAAGCGAGGATCAAATTCACGGGTACTCCCTCGAGTCCCAGGTGAACGCCTGCAAATCCTTTGCAGCCCAACGAAAATGGGAAATTGTTGGGTATTACTCCGATCCAGGATTTTCAGGCAAGGATGATCAACGCCCTGCCTTTTCCAGGATGATCGCGGATGCACGAGAGGGATATTTCAAAGCCATCCTTTTCCATAAACTGGATCGGTTTTCCAGAAACATCGAGAATACCCTTCGTTATTTTCGCGACTTGAATGCCTGCGAGGTTTTGATTGCCTCCGTCACCGAGGATTTTGATTTTACGACCGCGCAGGGCCGGCTAGTATTCCGAATGATGGCGCTCTTTGCCCAGTGGTATCTCGAAAACCTCTCCGCCGAAGTGGTGAAAAGCAAAATGGCGATGGCTCGACATGGGATTCAAAATGGACCGGTACCCTTTGGGTATATCAAGAACCAGAAGCAGATCGTGATTGTGGAGGAGGAAGCCCGTCTGGTACAAAATGCTTATGAACTGTACGCCACCGGGAAATATACAGATCAGATGATTGCAGACTTTCTAAACCAAAGCGGGAGCCTGACACACAAAGGAAACAGGTGGACAAAGGATACCGTTACGGATTTTCTGCAAAACGAATTCTATTATGGGATGGTTGCGTATCGAGATCAGTTATGGCCGGGACGCCATCCGGCCATTATTAGCAGGGAATTGTTTGAGGGCGTTAAAGCAATACGCGCCGGACATGCACGCCGGCCGCGTTCCCATATGGGGATCAATAAGGTTGTGCATGCCAACCTGTTGCGGGGAATTGTTTGTTGCAGCCATTGTCGACAACCCCTGCGCATTCAATCGACACGCCATTATGGATACTATCAGGAGACCTCACGGTATCGTGGCCGGGATTGCCTCCAATCCAATGGGCGGGTTCGTATGGATATTCTGGATCAACAGGTCTTTGATCTTCTGAAATCCGTACAGGTACCCGGAGAATGGCAGGTCGAAATCCAGGGAATGTTACAGGATATGGATGTGGTCCGCCAGGTTAAAATTCGCAAACTCGAAATTGATGAAGAATTGCGGCGGGTTGCCCGGGCATATGCGGATGGCGGCTATAGTGAAGCAAGCTATGAGCGCCGGCGCAGCAGGTTAATATCTGAAAAGAACCTTCTTACAATTCCCGACGATATGGAAGCGTTGGAACTGGATGTATCCTTGGAAATGCTGGGTGACTATCTGGAGGAAGCCAACGACGACGAAAGGAAACAGATCCTGCATTTGTTGTTCGAGTCCATCTATTATGATTTTGATCGTCAATGTGTGGTTGGATTTAAGCCGCAAACGGAGTTTGCAAATGTCTTTCATTCGGCGGTATCTTCTACAGGCTGGGTGGAAAGTGAGGGGATGTTTACAGTATTGGTGGATTAAGCATTTATGGATGGGGTGACTTGATTTGGTGTTTATCCTTTTTCCACCCTGGATTGCTTGTGGCAGATCTGGTTCCTGGTGATGATAATCAATAAATTTTATTCAGGATTTTGCGCGTCTCCGGATTTCATCAATGGCGCGCTGCCGCCAGACACTGTAATAGGTTTGTTCGGAGACAATGGGGGAGCCGTCTGAATTGGTTCCCAGATGCTCGGCGATCAATTCCCCCAGGGTGAAGGCATCGCGGATGGTGTCGCGGTTTTCCCATTTCATGGCGATGGGGATCCAGCGCTCCAGGGGAAAGGTGGGTTTGCGACCACGCCGAGCCGGCATGGTAAACAGATCAAAGGGTTCGATCGTTTGTGCTTCAGGGGCTGCGATTTGATTCGCATCTTTCTCCTTCAGTTCGTAGCCCCACAGATTCATGAATGCCTCGGTCCAGCTTCCTTTTGGCGGATCATGGAAGATGGAACTCCTCAAGCGGATCATTCGGTCGATCCAAAGACCGAGACCAATTCCAACCGCAACCAAAATCATTAGCAGGACCACATGATACATGATGGCAACTTGCGCCACTGCGGTGCCCAGCCCGGTTTCGAGATTGTGATAAGACCAGGTGATGTGCAGCAAGATACCTATGAGGGCAAGCTTGAGTAGGACAATCAGGATCATTTTTTTGGATGAACCATATTTATTGGCTCGAATCAAGGAATAAAGTTTCATGGGGCGAGGATTCTACCTGAGATAAATTTCACAAAGAAGATAAAAATTGTTTACATTTTTGAAATTCGATAAATAAGACACGATTTATATGAAATAGATGCTCCGATGGTTAATCGGATTTGATTTGACAGTGGATCTGAATTTTCATAATCAAATTATTAAACATACTGAACTCAAATTTGACTCTCGCCCTGTAAAACAGTGGGGAAGTACAACATTGAATGAAGAGGAAGTAATGTGATGATGAAAATGAAAATAAATATGCGGGAGGACTGATCTTGGAAAACACTCCTCCATTGGATGCAGATCGCATTGCCCTGCGACTGATGTTCAGGGCAATCGCAGAGTATGGTCGAAAAGTTCGATTGCGCCGGCAGGCTGCGGATGAAAAGACGGAACCGCTGGATCCAAAACCGGATCAGCAGGTTCATCAACCACGAAAAAAGAAGAAGGCTGTTGTACGTCGCGATGAATAGCGAATGATAATGATTGGAGGCTTTGCATGGTTTGTCTCAATTGAAAATTTAATACACTGGGCGTATCCCTCGCTGTGAACGACAGGTATAATTCCCTGTTGGAGCGCAAATAATGACTGATGACGAATGGCTGACAATCCAA
>WBZO01000606.1_pt1 | contig 70929 bp, 68 predicted proteins | sample 5204261 | NCBI WGS metagenome assembly WBZO01 (sample SAMN12412400, study PRJNA552823) | activated sludge metagenome | isolation source: activated sludge from anammox sidestream of wastewater treatment plant... | place: USA: North Carolina | collected 2017-09
GGTGGTTGCTGCGACCGATACTAACCAGTCGCCTTGGACGATTGGTTAGCGCTTGCCGAGCAGACGCTTGACTTTCTTCTCATCAGCCTTGGACAGCGGCGCATCAAGCATCAGACGGCGGGTGCGCTTGGAATTCTTGACCTCAAGCAGATGGCGGCGGTTGACCTGTTCGTGCGTGATCTTCCCTGAACCTGTCGTCTTGAAACGCTTCTTCGCGCCACTGTGTGTCTTCATCTTCGGCATACGTTGGTGCTCCTATTGTTCAGCCGCAGTGTCGACTGCGGAAGCTTCAATTTCTTCCTCGACCACTACATCTTGTTCGTGTGCAGCAGCCTCTTTTTCATGCTTGACATCTGACTTCTTCCGCAGCGGCGCTATCACCATCACCATGTTTCGCCCGTCCTGCTTGGGAGTGGACTCCACAATTCCCAACTCAGAAACATCCTCCGCCAACTTCTGAAGGAGTCGGAATCCAAGTTCTGGTCGAGACTGCTCGCGGCCGCGGAACATGATCGTGACCTTGACCTTGTCTCCCGCCTTGAGGAACCGTTCGATGTGACCCTTTTTGGTGCCGTAGTCGTGGGGATCGATCTTTGGTCGAAGCTTCATTTCCTTGATGATGACGTTCGTCTGATTGCGACGGGTCTCGCGCGCCTTCATCGCGGCCTCGTACTTGAATTTGCCGAAGTCCATCAACTTGCACACTGGTGGACGGGAGTTCGGGGCAACTTCAACAAGATCGAGGTCTGCCTCTTGAGCGAGTCTCAATGCGTCCTCAATGCGGACAATTCCTACTTGCTCTCCGGCAGGTCCCACGAGTCGCACTTCTGGGACTCGGATCCGCTCGTTGATGCGGGGTTCGACGCTGATGGCGCCTCCTTCTGTCGTCGGTCAAAGCTGGCTGGAGAGCGCAGGGATCCGACACACATGAGGCAGTCCAAGCAAGAAGGCCTTTTTGCGACCTAGCGCGACAACTATGCCGGCAGGTGGGATCTCTCCGCTTTCCAGGTGAAAGGGTAGCAGCATGAGTGACGACTTCAGCCAGGCGAGTGATCCAACCAACACTGCGGCGCGTGACCTCGCTGAGGTGCCCGCGGTGGAGGTCGTCACGACCGTGGCGGTTCATCTGATGAGCGCTGCCGCGATCAAGTGCGGATTGGCCGATGAGGAATTCGGAAACACGAAGGCAGAGCAGCAAGATCTTGCCGAGGCGAGAATCCTCATCACAGCTCTGGCGGGACTCGTCAATTCAAGCGCGCAAGACTTGGGAACTGCCCATGCCGGCCCCCTAAGAGACGGCCTCAAGAGTCTGCAGGCGGCTTTTCGCGAAGCATCCCCGTTTCCTGACCCACCTGGAACGGGCCCCGGCGAGTAGTCACGCCGCGCCTCCGTCAGCCAACTTCCCGTGATTCGCGGACGCCTAGCTCAAGACCGAGCGCCAACTTGCGGCGCAGCACCTCGCTACCAGCCAGAGACTGTGCAACCTCCGCCAGCGCAGTCGAGACATCCGTATCCGCAGAAGCCAACAGAGTCAGCCGGGCGTCCGCGTCCTTCCCCGTCGGGGAGGAGAGCTCGAACTGGCACGAGTGACGTCGGGCAGCTTCAGCGACGGCAGCCATTACCGCTTCATGAACATCGGGGTCAGCAACCGCATCGACAAAGGGTGCACTAGTCGCCAACGCTTGCAGTGCGGAACCCTCAATGACGAACGTGTGCCGGGACCCAAAGTCGACGAGCACCGCATCGGCCTCCTCATCAAGCGCGGCGGCGGCCACCAACTTGCCCCGGGCAGCAACGGGGCGAGCCAGCTGATCCCATTCGGACATCACCTCAACGGAGGTGAATGCCAACAATCCCCGGCGACCATCCGAGGACTGAATCGACACGGTGGCCATATGGCTGTCCTTTTCGACCTGATGGCCGTCTTCCACCTCCATGCTGTCCAGGACGGCCTTGACCGGCACGAACAGTCTGGCCTCGGCCAGCACGGACAAGATGCGCGATCGCGTCACACTGCCAGCCTTGAAGTCCACCAAAGCCTGCACCACGGCCGAGTCGGCCTTTCCATCGTCGTCGGTGAACTCCGATGTTGGGATCGACTTGCCGACAAACCGTTCGTCAAACTCCACGGAGACCGCCCCGGTAACGCTGGTCTCTGGCAGTTCGCCGATCCTCTGAGTCTTGCGCGATGAGGTCCAAGAGCTCGCGCTGGACCACAGTTCCGAGCCTTTCGAGAAACTCTCCAGGTTCCCTTGCAGCATCTGGCCGCTCCGCGACGACCACGTCAACGATTCCCGCTTCGGCCAACTGCCAGGCCGCCACCTTCTGATCGCGGGCCATCTGGGCAGCCTTCTCAGGTGTTCGATGGCGAATGATCGATGCGCCTTCCAACGGCAACGGGGACACCCAAGCGTTCTCGGCTGCGACAACGCGGTCGCCTGGCAGTAGTGCCAGCGCGCCGCCGCCGCAGCCCATCCCGAGCAGCACGGACACCGTCGGCACGTTCAAGGTTGTGAGATCTGCAAGGCAGCGGGCGATCTCTCCGGCCAATGCTCCCTCTTCGGCCGCGACTGACAACTCCGCCCCTGGGGTGTCCACGACTGTGACCAGCGGCAGACCGAGTTCAGCAGCAAGCCGAAACCCTCGGCGGGCGGTACGTAAAGCGGCAGGCCCCAAATGGTCTCCGGCAGACTGAGCCAACCTGTCCTGCGCGACGATCACGGCGCTGATTCCGCGCCACCTACCAAGCCACAGGGCAACCGCGTCGCCGCGTTCTCCGGCACCGGTGCCATGCAACCTGGTCGCTGCAGTGACGTTCTCGGCGATCAGGGCGACAGCGGTCGGGCGATCAGGCTCCCGGGTCTTGAGAACGCAATGCCAGGGGTCTGGGTTGCCCGTAGCAAAGACCGAGTCATCGCGCGTCCCTTGTGCGCCACCCGTCGAAACGCCGGAGGTCGGCTCACTGCCGGACGCGACCTTGAGCACGGCTTGCACATCGTCGCGGAGGTGCTCAAGCGGGACGACTGCATCGATCACACCACACCGCGCGAGGTTCTCTGTCACCTGCACACCCGGCGGAAACTGATCACCCGAGAGCATCTCGAAGACACGCGGACCAAGAAACCCAACGAGCGCGCCAGGTTCGCCAAACGTGAGACTGCCCAGCGAACCCCAGGTGGCCATGACCCCACCAGTGGTCGGGTTGCGCAGCCACACGACGAGGAGGTTGCCTGCATCACGAAACCTATGAATGCTGGCCGCAACGTCTGCCATCAGCACGAAGGCTCGAGTCCCTTCCTGCATGCGGGTACCGCCAGATGACGGGCTCGCAAAAACGGGTAGTCCCAACTGCTGTGCGCGCACAAATGCCGCAATGACGAGCTGGCAAGCCTCACGACCGACGGAGCCCGCGAGGAAGTCAAAGTCGCCAACGACCAGCGCCGCGCGGATTCCACCAATCAGAGCGTCACCGGCCACCACCGACTCCCCGCGACCAGTCTGTTCCCGTGCACTCTGGAGTTCCAGCGAGTACTCGTCGACACCACGGTCAAGCTCACCTGGAATCTGCAGATCCGTAGGCAACCATTCGCGAAACGTGCCCTCATCAACCAGGGCATCAATGAGTGCAGTCGCTGCGATACGGGCCACAGGCGGCACGCTAGCGTGCTCGGTGATGAACAAGACGACCCTGGGGCAGTTGCGCGTTGTTGATGGGGAGCGTCTGCGGGTGCAGGTAGACAATGATCAGCCTGGGCGCAAGGTGCTCGTCTTCCTCAACGGCATGGGCGCGACCCTGGACTACTGGGACCCGGTAATCGAGAGGCTCACGGACTTCACCTGCGTTCGTTACGACCGTCCGGGACTGGGCGGATCACCGACTTCCACACGATCGTCGGCGGACATCACCACTGAGGTCGACCGGCTCTTGGCCGCGGCCGGTACGGTCAAGTCGAGCCATTCTCAGACCATTGCTGTTGGCCACTCCTATGGTGGCTTGCTTGCCGAGACGGCGGTTCGCCTGCATCCGGAACAATTCGCTGGCCTCGTGCTCGTCGACGGTACGGACCCGCGTGATCACGCCGACGACAACACGCTCATCGAGTCGGCACTGGCCGCAGCGATGTCGGTCGCGGTGCACGTCCCAGGCGTCTCGCACCTAGTAGGTAACACGGCTGAAAGAGTCGTCACCTACACCTCCACGGTCGCGCCCGATGGACCACGGCTCAGCACCACTCAACGGGCACTCGTCGAAACGAGCCGCCATGTGCGGGGAACTCTTGCCGAAGACCTGCGAATTCCGAGGCAATGTCGCCAAGCACTCGACATCGCCCGCACCCATGGCTTTCCGAACATCCCTGTCGCCTTACTCGTCGGAAGTGAGGCACGCACGCTGAGGGGAAAGAGACGGGCAACAGAGTGGATCGCCCAAAACAACCGGCGGGTGGGCCAGTTCGGTGATCGTGCCGCGGTCCAGATTCTGCGGTCAGGGCACCTAATGATGTTTGATGATCCTGACGCGGTCGCGTCGGCAATACGTGGAATTGCGACAGGAGAGCCAGGATGAGTTGGGATTCGCACGTGCTCGCACAGCGACTCAACACAGCCACTACGGCACTTGAGGCACCGTTCGCGGCAATTGACCTTGCGGGCTTCGATAGCAACCGCCGCGACATTGCCAGGCGAGCGGGTGGCTGCCGGGTCCGGGTAGCAAGCAAATCTCTTCGCACTCGTTGGGCGATCGACGACGTTTTACGGCACTCGCAATTCCACGGCGTCCTGGGTTTCACGCTTCCAGAAGCTATCTGGCTTGCGACTGAATCGGCGGACAATCCTGGCATCGATGACGTCGTCGTCGGCTACCCCTCAGTCGACGGCCAGGCTATCCGCGAGCTTGCGGCCAACCGACAGCTCCAAGATCGCATCACGCTGATGATTGACGACGCCGCCCATCTCGCGATGATCACCGACATCGCGAAGGACACTGACGCGACAATCCGAGTCTGCATCGACGTGGATTCCTCGTGGCGACCACGTCCCCCAGGCGCGCGGCGCGCGCTCCACATCGGAGCACGACGGTCACCCCTCCACGACGTTGACCAGGTACTGCAATTTGCCTCAGATGTGGTCAACAATGCCAATGCCAAGCTCGTCGGGCTGATGTTTTACGAAGCTCAGATCGCCGGGGTCGGCAACACGCCGCCCGGACATGCACTTCGCGGTCGAGCCATCACGGCCATGCAAGCCGCGTCGGCGAGAGAGCTGGCACAGCGGCGGCCACATATTGTGGAAGCTGTCAACAACCTCCTGACATCGCGAGGTGGTCAGGAACTCTCGTTCGTCAATGCCGGTGGCACTGGCTCGCTGGAACTTTCTTCAGCTGACCCAAGCGTCACCGAGGTAACGGCCGGTTCGGGATTCTTCGCACCTACCCTGTTCGACACATACCGACACTTTCAGCTAACCCCAGCGGCCATGTTCGCGCTTCCCGTGGTGCGTCGACCCGGGCCCGACATGGTCACAGTCCTGGGCGGCGGTTACGTCGCTTCGGGGATCGCAGACAAGTCGCGCCTTCCCTCTCCCTGGTTGCCCGCCGGACTGCACCTCGACAGTCAGGAAGGCGCTGGTGAGGTACAGACCCCCTTGACCGGTGACGCGGCCGCCGAACTGGCAATCGGAGACCGTGTTTGGTTCCGCCACGCAAAAGCTGGCGAGCTGGCCGAACGGTTCAACACCTTCGCCCTCATTCGAGGTGCCGAACTCGTCGACCAAGTTCGCACATACCGCGGCGAAGGGAAGGCCTTCCTCTAGCTCAACCGACCGCTTCGGCCGACTTCCGATCGAGAGACTCCGGTAGCGTCCAGGCACCGCCGTCCCGAAGGAGCAACATGAGCAACGAGGCCTCACCAGCACCAACTGGATCGGCTGCGACTTCGTCAACGAAGTGGTTGGCGCTGGCCGCAATGATGTTTGCGGTCGCAATGATGTTCATCGACCAGACGATCGTCTCAATCGCGGTTCCGACCATTCAATCCGAGCTCGGGCTCACCGAATCCGGCGTCCAATGGATGGTCAACGGCTACCTGCTCTCACTATCAGCGTTCTTCGCGTTGGGCGGACGCCTGTCGGACATCCTCGGCCACAAACGCATGGTCCTTCTTGGTGTGATCATCTTCGCCTTCTCGTCAGCGATGTGTGGCGCAACACCGGCAAGCAGTGTCGCCGAGGCATGGTTGATCTTCTTCCGAATCGTGCAAGGAATCGGGGCCGCACTGCTGTTTCCGGCCGCCCTGGCGATTGTCGTCTCCTCCTTCCCGATCAAGGAACGCGGGAAAGCCCTTGCCCTCTTCTTCGGCGTTACTGGAGGTTTGACGGCAATCGGCCCGATCCTTGGTGGATGGCTCAGCGAATGGTCCTGGCGCGCGATCTTCTGGGTTAACGTACCGATCGCCATCATTGCAGTCGTCCTTACTCTGCTGGCGAAAGTCCATACCAAGCACAAGCGGGAGCCCTTGGACTACAAGGGAGCGGTCCTCATCGCGTTGGGTATGGGGTTCAGCGTCTTGGGGCTGCAGCAGGCAAGTTCGTGGGGTTGGACGAGTCCAAAAACCATCGGGGCGATCGTTCTTGGACTCATCCTGCTCGCCATCTTCGTTAGGGTCGAGACAAAGGTCGCTGTACCGCTGATCAAAGTGGATATCTTCAAGGACCGCGCGTTCTTCGTCGACAATGCTGTGCTGTTCTTCGCGATGATGGCGTTCGTCCCGGTCTTCTTCTTCGGCAGCGTCTATTCCCAGGCGGTGCTCGGTTATGACGCTTCGAGCGCAGGGCTCTATCTGCTCACCTTCTTTGCGGGATTCGCACCTGCCGTGCAAGTCGGCGGGCGCATCCTGGACAACAGCGGGGCCCGTCGGCCAGTGATTGTTGGATCAGCGATCGCCGCGATCGGATTCTTCCTCTGGGCCGGAAAGCTCACTGACTACAGCCTCAGCGCTCAGTGGCCGTACATCGTCATCGCCGGCGCAGGTATCGGACTCTTGCTCGGCCCCGCGAGCACCGATGCAGTCAACCGGGCGATCAATGCGTCCTACGGTGAAGTCACCGGCATCAACCAGACGATCCGATACTATGGCTCAAGCCTCGGCTTGGCCATCTTTGGCACCATCCTCATCAACGCGAACAGTGCCAAGATCGCAGCGACTCTTACCGGATTCGGGATACCGGCATCCCAAGCGGACAGCATTGGACAGTCCATCGCAGACGGCACGAGCCAAGGTGGTGGACAGTTCCCAACAGGCATTCCCGCGTCGGTCCAGGAACAGATCAAGAGCGCGATCCAACTTGACTTCGCCCAGGCGAACCAGGTTGTCTTCTACGGGATGTCAGTTGCCTTGGTGGTTGCCTTCATAGTCGCGCTGTTCCACCCTGGCGGAATGATCACGGAAGAAGTGCTCGTGCCAGATGAGTCCGGGCCCGATTCGGCTCGCGCCAGTTGACGACTGATTCGAGCCCTGGCGAGTAGCCGACCCGGGCTAGCTGTCGGCCGCGGAATCACTGGAGGGGTGTCGCTCCCCTTCTGTGCGCAGACGTATCGCACTGAACACGCCATACGCACACACGGCGACACCGAGTAGAGCCAGCGATCGGCGCGTTCCGAGATAGTCGAACATCATGCCCATCAGTATCGAACCAGCGGCAATCCCCAATGTCACCGCTGAATAGAACAGGCCGAGCATGCGGCCTGTCACGTGATCAGGCAATTCCAACTGGATTGACGAGCGCGCCGATACCCAGATGCACTCCCATGCTCCACCGAGTACTACGAGCAAGATGATGTCCACTGCGAGATTCGAATTCAGCCCAAGCAGAACCAGGACGGGTCCACACACGATGAGTCCGACTCCGGTGAGGAAGCGGTAGCTCCAACCGGAGCGCAACGCTCTTCGAATGAATGGGTTCGCGATGATGTTGCCCGCTGCGATTGACGACAGCAGGAGCCCTACGTAGACGATTGACGAGTCCTGGGTTTGCGCGACACTGGGCATCAATTGTTGTATGGGTGCCACCAGCCCAAAGAAGATCAATACCGAGAAGATCGCCGCTCGGGCAGCCGCGAACCCCCAGCCATGCCTGACCCCAGCAAGGTACGAAGCATGCTGCGTCGACTGAGGGCTGACTTCACCGGCAACAAGCTCTGCTCCACGGATTGCAAATGCGTTGAACCAGTAGGACAAGCTGTTGGCGAAAAATGCGCCGCCAACACCAATCGCTAAGACGAGCCCGCTACCGATGAGAGGACCACAGACGCGCGCGATGTTGTATGCGAAAGCAGCGTCTGCGATCATCGCCGGGCGCATCCCGGTGGGCACGGTCAGCGGCTCCAGCGTGCTAACCACCGGCGAGGCAAACGCCGCCGGAATCGCCCCGAGGAAGACCAGTGCATAGAGAGCCGCAATCGGCATCGTGCCGTCCCAGATGAGAGCGGCGATGACCAGTGGCACCACCGACTCGATAATGCTTAGGCGGAAACCCAGTCGTCTGATGTCGTAGCGATCGGTCAGCCAGCCACCCACAGGTGAGCCGAGAAGCCGCGGGATGAAGCTGAGGGCCGCCAGAACCCCCACGGCAGCCGCGGAACCCGTTTGCGCGAGCACATACCAACTTGCTGCGGAAATTTGAATCCAGGAACCTGCGCCTGAGACCGCGCGGGCAACGAGCAGGTTCCTGGCGGAAGGAATCTGCAGCGGACTCTCTGCCACTTGAACATGCTAGCCAGGGTGTGACACACCCGACGGAACGACAGGGACGATTACAGGCGGCAGGCGAGGATGTCCGTCACCAGGATTCCCCTGCCACCAAGGTCGTATAGCGCATCCATCACCGCGTGTACCTCGAGGCGCGGAACCATGGCTCGCACCGCAAACCATCCCTCTTCACGCAGCGGCGAAACAGTCGGTGACTCCAAGCCCGGGGTGATCACACTGGCCGCATCCAGCTGTTCAGCCCGAATGTCGTAGTCGACCATCACATAAGAGCGGGCCGCGATGACACCCTCAATGCGTCGGATGAAGTTCGCCGCGGCATTGTCCGGCTCGCCAGCAGCTGGCCGCACCAGCAGACCCTCGCTGCGCAACAGCGGTTCACCGACAACAACGAGGCCCGCCTTGCGCAAAGTCGTACCGGTATCGACAACGTCAGCAACACCGTCAGCGACCCCAAGGGCGACGGCGTTCTCAACTGCACCATCCAGTCTGACGATGTGAGCCGACACAGAGCTCTTGTCCAGCTCTGCCTGCAGGATCCCCGGGTACGAGGTTGCGATCCGACTTCCCTCGAAATCCCCCAGTTTGGTCGCTGTGCCTGCCGGTGCTGCTAGCCGAAACGTCGATCCACCAAAACCAAGCGGCAATACCTCGACGGCGTTCGCCCCTGAATCCAGCAACATGTCGCGGCCGGTAATCCCGAGATCCAGCTGACCCGCACCGACATACACCGCGATGTCTCGCGGACGCAGGAAGAAGAACTCCGCGTCGTTGTCGGGGTCCGCCACCATTAGCTCGTTGCCACGACTTGCGCGCAGATATCCGGCCTCGCTCAGGATTTTGCGCGCGGGTTCGGAAAGCGCCCCTTTGTTCGGAACGGCTACTCGTAGCACCGGAAACCTTCCATGTTGTTTGGTAACCCGACCAGCTTGAGACGGGGTGGTCTAGAGGTGTGCGTTGATGTCTTCCAGAGTGATGCCGCAGGCGACCATCATCACCGCTGCATGGTAAAGCAACTGAGACACTTCCTCAGTGGTGCGAGCTTGACCCTCATGTTCGGCGGCCATCCAAACTTCGGCGGCTTCCTCGACGATCTTCTTGCCAATTTCGTGCACTCCACCATTGAGCAGTTGCACAGTGTTTGACTCCGGATCGCCTGACTCTGCGCGCTGCTGCAGTTGGGCATAGAGCTCGTCGAAGGTCTTCATCGAGCGAAGCCTAGTCCGCCACCCGAATCGCGCGCTCGAACTTCCTTGAGAGTGAGCGCTGTCGAGATCGCTGCGAGAGCAGCTTCCCGACCCTTGTTCTCCACGGATCCGGGCAGTCCCGCACGCGCCATCGCCTGGTCCTCGTTGTCACACGTGAGCACGCCAAACCCGACCGGGACACCACTATCCAGGGCGACCCTGCCGATCCCGTCAGTGGCTGCCTTGCACACATAATCGAAGTGTGGCGTCCCGCCGCGAATGACCACTCCCAATGCCACCACGGCATCGACCGAAGGTGCCACCGCTGCCGCGACTACGGGCAACTCGAATGTGCCAGGGACTGAAACGACATCGTAGCGCGCGCCAGCCTCTTCAAGGAGTTCGACCGCGCCAGCGATGAGTCCACCCATCACCTGCTGATGCCAACTGCTGGCAACGACCGCGACTTTCAACCCTGTTTGGGCAGGAACGGGCAATTCTGGATCATTCGTGGCACTCATCCTTGCTCCGACTCCTTCTTAATCACTGGTTGATCTTCGGGTGAGTTCTCGGACGGCACGAGGTGATGGCCCATCCGAGCCGCCTTCGTTCGCAGATAGTGAGCATTGTGTTCGTTCGGTTCAATCTGCAACGGCTCACGCCCTGTGACTCTAATTCCGTAACCATCCAAGCCAGCCAGTTTCGTCGGATTGTTCGTCAGCAGGCGCATACTCCGAACGCCGAGGTCGACCAATATTTGAGCACCAGTGCCGTAGTCGCGAGAGTCCGCGGGCAGGCCCAACAGAAGGTTGGCGTCAACAGTGTCAACCCCTTCATCTTGCAGGTGATACGCCTTCAGCTTCTGAAGCAAACCGATACCGCGTCCCTCGTGACCGCGCACATACAAGACCACTCCACGCCCTTCGGCCGCGACCCGCGCTAGGGCTGCGGTCAACTGCGGTCCGCAGTCACAACGTAGCGAACCCATGACGTCACCGGTCAAGCATTCGGAATGGACGCGGACCAGCACGTCTTCACCATCGCCCATCTCGCCATAGACGAGCGCAAGGTGTTCGAGACCGTCCATCGTGTCTCGGTATCCAATGGCGGTGTACTCACCGTGCTCGGTTGGCAGCGTCGCTTCAGCGACTCGTTCAACGAAACTCTCACGGTGACGGATGAAAGCAATCAAGTCAGCGATCGAGATCATGCACAATGAGTGGTCGTCGGCGAACGTGCGACACTCCTGCGCCCGCATCATTGTGCCGTCGTCATTGACCAATTCGCAGATAGCGCCACCCGGAGCTAGCCCGGCCAACCGGGCGATATCCACCGCGGCCTCCGTGTGCCCCGCCCTGCGGAGTACGCCGCCTTCAACGGCACGTAGCGGGAACACGTGCCCCGGTCGGGTGATGTCGCTGGCCTCTGTCGCTGAATCGATCAGCACCCGGATGGTGTGCGCGCGATCGGCAGCGGAGATCCCAGTGGTCACACCCTCCCTTGCGTCGACGCTAACCGAGTAGGCCGTCTGCTTACGATCCTCATTCACGTGCGTCATAGGTGGCAGACTCAAGCGATCCAGGTCTTGTCCACTCATCGGTACGCACACCACGCCACTGGTGTGACGGATCATGAATGCAACGAGCTCGGCTGTGGCTTTGCTCGCCGCGAAGATGAGGTCCCCTTCGTTTTCCCTGTCCTCATCGTCCACGACGACAATCGCCTTGCCAGCTCTGATGTCAGCTATTGCCCGCTCGATGCTGTCCAGCCGCACTCCGTCGCCCTTGGAGGTCAGACCGTCCGACTCCTCCAAAAGGGCTTCGGTTGGTGCTTTGGTGCGCTTGGGTTGCTCATCATCAGCATCCAACAACTCATCTGCCGGGATCATTGGTCTGAACCGCCCTCTAGCAGTCGCTGGACGTACTTGGATAAGACATCAGTCTCAATGTTGACGCGTGTCCCCACTGTCATGTCACGCAGGGTTGTTTCCGCCAATGTGGTTGGAATCAACGACACGGCAAAATACTCCGTTCCGTCGGCCAAAGATCCAACTTCGCTGACTGTCAGCGATACCCCATCCACGGCAACCGAGCCTTTGAGTGCAACCTGGCGTGCGTATTCGGGATCGAGGGAGAAGGTGACAACCTCCCAGTGCTCCGACGGGACTCGGGTCAACACGGTTGCGACACAATCAACGTGACCCGAAACGATATGACCGCCGAGTCGGCTTTCAGCACGAACGGCCCGCTCAAGATTGACTGACGCGCCAACTCTGAGAGCGCCAATGGAGGTGTGATCCAGGGTCTCCGCCATCACATCCGCGCAGAACGCACTCTCGTCGTACGCAGTCACCGTCAGACACACCCCGCTGACTGAGATCGAGCAGCCAAGTTGGGCATCACTGACGACCAATGGCCCCCCTACGCGGATGTTGGCTGCGTTGTCGGGGAATCTCTCGATCGCGAGGATGGTGCCGACTTCCTCAACTATGCCCGTGAACATCGTCAGCCACCACCTCCAGGACCGCCACCCAGTTTGGGCTTGAGGTCGATTCTCGCATCGGCACCAACCATCCCGAGCGACGCGATCTCCCAACGTTGCGCCTGCGCGATTGTCGAGACCCCCAGGTCGCCGATAGCCGACTTCCCCACGCCCAACATTGTCGGCGCCACGTACCAGATCAACTCGTCAACTAGTCCGGCCGCCAGCATCGCCGTGGTTAGGGTGGGGCCGCCTTCCAACAAGAGCCAGCGATCGCCTAGTTCGAAGAGTTGGCTCACCGCCTCAGCAAGGTCGTGCGTCCTGAGCTGGATCACATCCCGCTGATTGAGCTGCAAATGCGCGGGAAGGTCGGTTAGGCCGATGACGACCGGTCGAGGTTGCCGTCCTGCCTGCGCACGCCGATCTGTGAGGGCGGGGTCATCCGCGATCGCGGTTCCCGTGCCCACCAGCACCGCATCGACGAGAGAACGCAGAGCGTGAACCTGTTCGCGAGCGGCTTCGCCGGTGATCCAGCGACTCGTGCCGTCGGCAGCGGCAATTCGACCGTCAAGGGTGCCCGCGACCTTTGCCGTCACAAACGGCCGTCCCCGGGAAACCGCGACACTCCACTGCGGATTCAGAGCAGACGCCTCGGCCGAAAGCAGGCCCGCTTCGACTTCAATTCCGACGCCGCGAAGTTGTGACCCTCCCCCAGCGGCTGCGGGGTTCGGGTCGGATTGACCAAACACCACACGACCAACTCCGGCGTCGATCAGCGCCTGACTGCACGGGCCCGTCCGCCCAGTGTGAGCGCAGGGTTCAAGGGTGACAACAGCAGTTGCCCCGCGCGTTCGCCCGCTAGCCCCCTCAAGCGCAACGACCTCAGCGTGGGGATGTCCAGCACCAAGGTGGTATCCCTCTGAAATGACGCTGCCGTCTGCGTCCAGAAGAACGCAGCCGACTCGGGGATTCGGTCCCGGTGGCAGCGAGGAAGCAGCGGCCAACTCTATGGCTCGCCGCATGGCGCGGAACTCAGCAGCCGTAGCCATGAGCTCCTCCTCTGCTGTGATCACCGTGAGGGCACGAACTATTCACAGTGTCCATCATTGCCAGACCAAACCGACGGCGAGTTTCCGACTCCGCCCGTCAGTGGAACCGGTCACCCACCCGCAGCGATCGCCATCGCCCGAATCTTGTTAATGGCTTCGATGGGGTCCGCGGCGCCATACACGGAAGAACCCGCGACGAACACGTTCGCCCCAGCGGCTGCTGCGACCTCAACGGTTTGATCATCAATTCCACCGTCCACCTGAAGCCACACATCAGAATCAGGCCCAAGTAGTTCCCGAGTCCGGGCGATCTTCGGCACAACCACGTCCAAAAACGATTGACCACCAAACCCAGGTTCGACCGTCATGAGCAAGACCATGTCCAACTCGGTGAGCATGTCCGCGTACGGTTCAATCGCAGTCGCCGGTTTCAAGGCCATCCCAGCGCGCGCCCCGGCTGATCGCAGTGTCCGAGCTAACCGAATTGGGGCGTGCGCAGCCTCAACGTGGAAAGTGACACTCCCGGCTCCCGCCTCTGCGTAGGCAGGGGCCCAACGATCGGGATCATCGATCATCAGGTGGCAGTCGATGGGAGTTGTCACTCGCTTCAGCAGAGCTTCCACGACCGGCAGCCCCAACGTCAGGTTCGGAACGAAATGGTTGTCCATGACATCGACATGCAGCCAGTCAGCCGCACCGGCAACACGTTCGCATTCCGCGCCGAGCTCAGCGAAGTCAGAGGAAAGGATGCTCGGAGATACCTGTACGCCCACAGCAGCAGGCTAGTGCCATTACTGCGTGCGTCGCATCAGGGAAAAGAACATGCCATCCGTCCCGTGCAAATGCGGCCAAAGGCGAACGTTGGGTCCATCACCAAGCTCAGGCACGCCGGGAAAAAGACCGCGGGAGTCTTCGACCTGCAAATCCTTGCGTCGCCGAAGCACCCCGGAAACAACGAGTTCAGTCTCGGCAATGTGTGGAGAGCACGTCACGTAGGCAACGACGCCACCTGGGCGCAAGAGATCCGCGGCCGCGTTCAGTAGCTCGGTCTGCAATTTCCGCAGTGCCGGGACATCGTTCGGCGAGCGGCGCCACCGGAGTTCGGGTCGCCGACGAACCACGCCGAGTCCGGTGCAGGGAACATCGAGCAGAATGCGGTCGACCCCAGGGCAGATCGGCGGATGGCGGGAATCTCCGACGACAACCCCAGCAAATCCTGGAACTCGCGATACGGAATTGCGAATGAGTCGCGCCCGATGGGCGTGCAGTTCAACGCCGACGGTCGAAGCGCCACGAGCGGCGCCGATTGCCGACAGTAGGGCCAACTTCCCGCCCGGGCCCGCACAGAGATCGATCCACGTTCTGTCGGATCCGCCAAGCGCGGCATTAGCCAGCGCAATCGCAACGAGCTGACTTCCTTCATCCTGAACACTCGCTAATCGGTCGCGAACCGGCGGGAACCGCCCAACCGGTCCACTTGGGGCGATCGCCGCATAGGGACTGAGCTGTCCGGGCGTCGCTCCGGCGTCTAGGAGGGCTTCAACGCTGGACATCCCAGGGCGCGCTGCCAGCGTCACCGATGGCGGTTCGTTGTTCTTTGCGAGCAGTTCCGGCACTTGATCGGCGCCGTCCTTACCAAGCGCATCGCGCAGTGCGGCCACAACCCAAGTCGGATGGCTGTACTCCAAACCCAAGCGCTCGTCCTCTTGCCCGACACCGGCGGTCACCGTCGTCAGCCATTCAGCAAGGGAACGGGTGCTCACCTTCCGCAAGACGGCATTCACCAGGCCAACCGGGGCCTCTCCTGCGACGCTGCGAACAAGGTTCACTGAGGTGTTCACTGCCGCATAGGCATCAGTCTTCATCACGAGCAACTGATAGACCCCCATGCGCAGAATATCGAGCACGCGCGGGTCGAGCTTTGACGTCGGGCGTCTACTGCACTGGGCAATAACAGCGTCGAGTAGGCCTCGGTAACGCAGCGTGCCATTTACGACTTCCGTACAGAAGCCCGCATCTCGTACGTCCAGCTCATGACTTCGTTGGATCTGCGAAAGCACGACATTTGCATAGGCGTCACCACTGCCAACCTCATGCAGGACGTCGTACGCCGCTCGCCGAGCAGGATCGGCCTGCGACTGGGAACCCCGCGAACGGCTTGATCGATTCGTCACGCGAGCATTTCGCCGGAGGCCAGGTGAGCGCCTCGAGCCCAGTCAGATGCCGACATCTCCCGCTTTCCTGGGGCTCGGACCGTGCTCAACTCAACGGCGTGCGTGGCCGTTCCGACAAGGACCTGGTGCTTTCCAACCCGAATCTCCGCCGACGCCAGGTCGGTCACGTCTGGCCTCCCAGTCACGGGACCCAACTTCAGGCGATCCACTCCCCGCATTGTCCACGCGCCCGGATGCGGTGTGCATGCCCGAATCTGGCGATCAACGCCGAGCGCAGGCTTTCCCCACGCGATGCGAGCGTCGTCGCCGGTGATCTTTGGGGCGTAGCTGATCCCATCGCTGGGTTGAGCGATCGGCGCGGCCTCCCCTGACTCCACGGCGTCCAGCGTGTGCACGAGCAACTGGGCACCGGAGTTCGCCAGCGATTCCAGCAAGTCCCCTGCAGTATCAGTCGATCGGACCTCTTGCACCACTGTTCCGAACACCGGGCCCGTGTCCATGCCAGCCTCGATCTGGAATGTGGTGGCACCGGTGATGTCATCCCCATGCCAGATCGCGTGCTGAACCGGCGCGGCCCCTCGCCAGGAGGGGAGGAGTGAGAAGTGCAGATTGATCCAGCCGTGAACCGGAATGTCCAAGACCTGCTGCGGCAACAACGCCCCGTAGGCGACGACCGGACACACGTCAGGTGCGAGTTCCACCAACTCCTTGATGAATTCAGGCTCAGTTGGCTTGGCCGGGCGCAGAAGGGGAATCTCGAAGTCCGTCGCCACTTGCGCCACGTCCGACATCGCCAACCGACGACCGCGACCGGTGGGTGCATCAGGTCTGGTCAGCACCGCAACGACGTCGTGGTGGGAATCGATGAGCGCCTGCAGACTCGGGAGGGCGGCAGCAGGAGTGCCGGCGAAGACGACGCGCACGTGTCTAGAACCAGCGACCGAATTGGTGTGGGCTGACCTTGACCATTGGGGGTTCGGCACCGAACCACTGCGACTCACGAATTTCCTTCATCGCCTTCTTTCGCTCTTCCTTGCTGAGTCGGTCAATGAAGAGGACACCGTCCAAGTGATCCGTCTCGTGCTGAACACAGCGCGCGAGTAGACCGCTGCCCTCGAGCACGACCGGTTCACCATGCATGTTGAATCCCTTCGCGACGGTGCGCAGCGCGCGAGGGGTGTCGTAAACCAATCCAGGCAGGGAGAGGCAGCCCTCGGGGCCTTCCTCCAGCTCGCTCGAAAGATCAAGGTCGGGGTTGATCAGGTGACCGACTTCGCCGTCAACATCGAAAGTGAAGACTCGAAGGGAAACGCCTATTTGATTGGCTGACAGACCAGCGCCCGGTGCCTTGAGCATCGTTTCGGTGAGGTCCCTCACAAGAACGCGAAGTTCCTTGTCAAACGTCTCGACGGGAGCGGTTGGGGTGCGAAGCACGGGGTCGCCGAACAGTCGAATGGGTTGAGCAGTCACAACACAAACGCCTTTCCACGATCCTGGGACGTGCTCGCAGTCTACGCAGCTACAAGACGGCAGGCGGGTCAATGCGAACCGTAACCCGATTGTCGCCAGACCCGTCCGCCCCGGCAGCCAGCGCCATCTTAACCTTTCCTGCCAGGCGACTGCCGTCAGCGATCGGCGCCAAGACGACGAGGCGCTCGGCACCAGATCTCGATCCAGGAGCCTGAAGGGGACTAGGTCCGAGCACACGCCACGACTCATCAAGCTCACATGCATCAGCGAACGCGGTCACAGCACCACGTGGGCCGGTAATGGCGGCGCATCTGGTGATCGGTGGCAGGCCGGTTTCCTCACGGTCGGCTAGCTCGCGTTCGCACCAGCCCACGACGTCGTTTCGTACCAACGCCTGCACTGCTCGGTGGTGAGGATCGGCGGTGACAGCCACAACGCCACTTTCGATTCCTGACTTCACGAGCGACAGAGCGTTGAACCACCTGCGAACCAACTGTTCCTCTCCCCGCAAGTGCGCGCCAGCGAGTTGCGCATCACCATCCAGAAAGACTGCCGCCTGGTAGCCGCCGTCAGCCGTCGGTTCCGCTCCGACGGTAGCGACAACGATGTGTGGGCGGGCGTCGACTTCCGTCTTGACGCCGTTGACGCTGTCGCTGACGATGACTGGAATGTTCGGAAATGCCGCCTGCAGTTCCTCTGCGGTTCGCGCGGAACCGATTCGAACTGCGCGCTTGTCGCCTCCACCGCACGTGCTGCAGGCAAAGTCCGGCTGAAGCTTTCCACACCACCGGCACTGCAGAGCCTGCGCACGGGTGTGCTGCCCGAGCGGCCCTCCGCAGACCGAACAACGAGCGATGCTGCCGCAGTCGAGGCAGGCCAGAGCAGGCAAATAGCCAACTCTCCCAACTTGGACGAGCACTGGTCCGCCGCGCAACCCCTGTGAGATCGCCTCCCAGGCGAATCTGGGTATTCGGCTACCCGCGGCGGGGTCATCGGCGCGCCCATCGGCGAGGGTCAGAATCCGCGCACAACCATGGCGCTTTGCGCGATCCGGCTCAACCGGATGCATCCAGCCCTGGGCCAAGAGCCGAGCGCATTCAATGCTGCGGGCGCGCCCGGCAAGCACCAGTGAAGCATTCGAACTGAGGCTACGAAGGGCAGCAACCTCTCGCGCATGCCAGCCGGGCGCGCGCGTTTCAGCCAATGAGTCGTCGCCGTCGTCCCACACCACGAGAAGGCGCAAATCAGTGACGGGCGCAAACACGCAGTTGCGGGTGCCAACCACGATCGAACGTTGACCCGTGCGAATTTGCAGGAAGGATCGGTAGCGTTCCGGGGTCTTTTGATCGCCCGTGAGTCGCGCAACCCGCTCACCAAAATGAGACTCGAGCACTTGGGCAAATCGGTCGACGTCCGCACCATCTGGCACGACAACAATCGCCCGACCTCCCGCGCGAGCGATGAGGTCAGCGACGAGCGTCGGACCGGAATCCTGAGGAGCGACCACCAGCCCAGCCCGCGCCTGCTTGCCATTGTCGAGCCTGTCGACCAGTTCCTTACCGCCCACGTACCCCGACCAGTCAACTTCCACTCGTGGCGCGTGTGAGTCCTCCTTCGGCGGCCGACGCTCCCGCAGCCTTCCATCGGCATCAACAAACGCAGCCTCGGATCGAACATGGCGCGCGGGCACAGCATCGCGAAGGACCTCGTTGACCGAGCCTGCATAACGATCCGCCACCGCCCTGGACATCTCCAATACCTCGCTCGTCAAGACGGCCGGGCCCAAGACCCGGTCGATTCGTGTGAGCTTTCCCGGATGTGCTGACTCGCTGCGCCGACGCACGATGAAGGCGTTGACCAGGCGCCCCGCGAACCGGACCCGCACGCGACAGCCGGGCTGCGCGAGATCATTGAACCGCTCTGGCACGGAGAAGTCGAAGAGCCGATCCAGGGCCGCAGCGTTGATATCGACAACGACCTCGGCGACTGGATTCTCCGGTGCCAACGCCTCGATCGGCTTCGCCTTAGCGCGCCTCTTTTTTCGCCGACCCTCTGTCGACGGCTCATCGTGACCCGTGATGGCCAACTGCTCCATGCGGCTGTGCGACTCAGTTCTTTCGAGTTGCGGTTAGAACCATTCCGTCTTGATTGGTCAGGTACAGAGACGTGCTGCCGCAGGTGTAGGCCAGTGTCCCGGAATAGAAGTTGACCAAGGGGCTGTACGGCTGAACCGTTTCGACTTGCTTTGTCACGCCGTTGCTCGTGGTAGTGGCGGTCACCGCGATCGCACTGCTGCCTCCGGATAGCGAGAGGGTGGACGGGTTCGCGACATAGGCGGCCGTCGAGCCGCCCCTCATCTCGATACTCAGATCTTGCACAGCCTTGGGGTCGTCGCTGGCCGACTTCGTGGTGTAGACAGCGTTGAAGGTCGTTGTCATGCGCCCATCAGCGAAGCCGACGCCAATCTCGCCGGTGACGCTCCCCTTTGTCGCTCCATTGAGTACGTCGTCGGCCGCACTGGCGTATTGGGGACCACTGACCGTCCAACTGCCGATCAGGCACTTGCTCGGGTCGGAGGGTGAGGAAGTGGGTGTAGATCCCGAGGTGGATCCACACCCAGCCAGAACCAAGGATCCCAATCCTAGGAAGACCCAAGCCCGCCGCTTCAATGTGGCGTTGACCATCGAAGCTAACTAGATCCCGGTCGCGGTGCGAAGATCGTCGACCCGATTCGTCCGCTCCCAGGTGAAGGTCTCCTCCTCGCGACCGAAGTGGCCATAGGCAGCAGTCTTCGAGTAGATCGGGCGTCGCAGGTCGAGCGCCTGAATGATCGCCGCGGGGCGTAAGTCAAACACTTCCTGCACCGCCTCCTGAATCCGGGAATCGGGCAAGATCCCCGTACCGAAAGTCTCGACAAAGAGCCCCACGGGACGTGCCTTTCCAATCGCATACGCAACCTGAACCTCGCACTTGCGAGCCAGCCCGGACGCCACAATGTTCTTGGCAACCCATCGCATCGCATACGCCGCGGATCGATCGACCTTAGAAGGATCCTTACCAGAGAACGCGCCACCGCCGTGGCGTGCCATACCCCCATAGGTGTCGACAATGATCTTCCGGCCGGTCAAGCCCGCATCACCCATCGGTCCACCGATTTCGAACTGACCCGTTGGATTCACCAGCAGTCGATAGCCAGTTGTGTCGAGGCCGAGTTCAGCCAACTCAGGCTCAACGACGAGTTCACGAATGTCAGGAGCCAGCAGAGTCTCAAGGTCGATGTCGGCGGCGTGCTGACTGGACACAACAACGGTGTCCACTCGAGCTGCTTTCTCGCCGTCGTACTCGATAGTCACCTGCGTCTTGCCGTCAGGACGCAGATACGAGACCTCACCGGAGTGGCGGACCTTCGACAGCCGACGAGCGAGCCGATGCGCGAGAGCGATGGGCAATGGCATCAGCTCGGGGGTGTCGTCGCACGCAAAACCGAACATCAGGCCTTGGTCGCCGGCTCCCTGTCGATCCAGCGGGTCGTGCGAGCCCTCCGCGCGCTCTTCGAATGCGTCATCGACACCCTGGGCAATATCTGGAGACTGCTTTCCGATGGCGATGGAGACACCGCAGGAAGCGCCGTCGAAGCCCTTGTCCGAGTGGTCATAGCCGATGTCGAGAACCTTCTGGCGCACGATCGCGGGAATGTCCACCCAGGTCGACGTCGTGACCTCACCGGCAACCACAACGAGGCCCGTTGTGAAGAGGGTCTCGACGGCAACCCGACTTGCTGGGTCATCGGCAAGCATCGCGTCCAGAATTGCATCGCTGACTTGGTCAGCCATCTTGTCTGGATGTCCTTCGGTCACTGACTCAGATGTGAACAGTCGGCCAGTCATCAAAACCCCTCGTATTGATCAGTAGATATGTCATAACGTCGAAAAACCTGGGGCAAAGACTAACGATGCCCCGAAGTCAGCGGTCGCCGGCACGCGGCAAACGCCGCAAAACCACGTCCCAGATCGCATTTGCCACACTGGTTTTGCTAGATGTCGCGACGTCCGCTTCGATCCCGTCAGCAGACACGATCGTGGCCGCGTTTTCGCCGGATTCGAATCCCCTATCAAGCCCGACCGAATTGGCGACGATGAGATCCGCACCTTTGGCCCTGCGCTTCGCAACAGCCAGTTCAGTGAGTTCGGTACCCGGCTCGACAGTTTCCGCCGCAAATCCAACCAGCAGTGGACTAGCCGACTTCGCTGCGCCCAATTCGGCAAGGACGTCTACCGTGCGCGTCAACCTAAGGTCCGGCGGGGGCTCACCCTCGACCTTCTTGATCTTGCCCTGAGAAACCTCCATCGGCCGGAAGTCGGCGACAGCGGCCGCCATGACAACCACGTCAGAAGCTGCGGCTTTCTCCACGACAGCTTTATGGAGTTCTTCGGTGCTGCTCACACGCGTTACCGAACAACCAGCTGGGTCGATCAACTCGACGTTTGCGGCAATGAGCTCAACCGTCGCTCCTCTGGCGACGGCCGACGCGGCGAGCGCCCAGCCCTGGCGGCCACTTGAACGGTTCCCGAGGAAACGCACCGGATCGAGCGCCTCACGAGTCCCGCCCGCGGTGATCAGCACGCGCAATCCTGCAAGGTCTGGCTCAAGACGTCCGCGCTCAAGCACCGCGTGGCACAGGTCAGCGATCGCGACTGGTTCCGGAAGCCGACCCGGGCCACTGTCTGCTCCTGTCAGGCGTCCCTCAGCAGGTTCAATAACGAGGGCGCCACGTTCGCGCAGGGTCTCGACATTCGCGCGAGTGGCGCTGTGGTGCCACATCTCGGTATGCATCGCCGGAGCGAAGACCAAAGGTGCTCGCGACATGAGGAGGGTTGAGGTCAACAGATCGTCAGCGATTCCGTGTGCTGCCTTCGCCAGCAGGTTCGCCGTCGCGGGCGCAACGACGATGAGCTTCGCTTCCTGGGCGATCTTGACGTGCGCGACCTCATGAACGTCATCAAACACAGTCGTGGTGACCCGGTTGCCCGACAGCGCCTCCCAGGTCGCGCTTCCCACAAACCTCAGGGCCGATTCGGTCGGGATCACCCGAACGTCGTGCCCCGCTTCCTTCAAACGGCGGAGTAGTTCACATGCCTTGTAGGCGGCGATCCCGCCGCCTACTCCTAAGACGATGTGTTGGTTCAGCGGACCTTCTCCACAGCACCCTCGATGGGCTCAGACACGAGCAGCCCGGCATCGATCTCCCGCAGTGCGATCGACAGTGGCTTCTCCTGCAGATGAGTCTCGACGAGCGGACCCACGTATTCAAGTAGGCCTTCACCCAACTGCGAGTAGTACGCGTTGATTTGGCGGGCGCGCTTAGCTGCGTAGATGACGAGGGAGTACTTGGAATCTGTCTTGTCGAGCAGTTCATCGATGGGTGGATCGGTGATGCCTTGAGGATCTGGTGCAGTCGACACTGCGGTTCCTTCCGATGGTTTCTTGCGTTGGCCAGGCCGACGCAAAGAGTGTTAGTTTTTGGTACGAGCCTGCACAGAATCAGGCACTACGCCTTATCGCCGTGGATCCATGCTAGCAACTGCTTCGCGGCGACCTCGATGTCCTCGTTCACAATCACACAATCAAACTCCCCCGCGGCCTCCATCTCCTCTTGGGCAGCAGCGAGCCTGCGAGCAATGGCAGCGCGATCTTCGGTGCCACGAGCAGCCAGCCGCTGCGTGAGCGCGTCGATCGACGGAGGTGCGACAAAGACCGTCCGAGCGCTGGCCATGCTGTTGCGAACTTGCCGGACGCCCTGCAAGTCGATTTCGAGAAGAACGTCTATTCCACGGGTAATTCGGTTGAATACCGGTAGAGCCGGAGTCCCGTAGAAGTTGCCCGCGAACTCCGCCCACTCGAGGAACCCGTTTGACTCCACGAGTTTCTTGAAGTCCGCGTCACTCAGGAATACATAGTCCTTCCCATCAACCTCACCGGGACGGGGCGCGCGCGTCGTGGCGGAGACGGACAACCACAGATTCGGGTCGGATTCCAACACCCTCCGAATGAGCGTGCCTTTGCCAACCCCAGAAGGACCAGCGACCACAACCAAGGAGCCGGCCATCAACCGAACTCCCTCGTCAATGAATCTCTCTGGTGTTCGCCGAGGCCCCGCACCCTTCGCGACTCCGCAATCGCATGCCTATTCATGATGCTGGCTGCCTTGGCCTTGCCCACGCCCGGCAGGGCCTCAAGCAAAGCCACAACCCTGAGCTTCGCCACCGCTTCATCATTGGCCGCAAGCGAGATGACCTCGCTGATGCGGATGTCACCCGACTTCAAACGTGCGCGCACGTCAGCTCTCACGCGGCGTGCCGCAGTCGCCCTCGCTGCGGCTTCGGCGCGCTGCTGGGGAGTGAGAGTTGGCAGGGGCACGTCGCGGAAACTAACACCGATCGAGCGCCTTTGGTGAGCGCGCAACACGACAGTGAGAAATCACGCACGGGAGATGTCCGCTGCCAGCGCGCTGGCAGCGGCAGCAGGATCGTCGGCCGCGGTGATGGGTCTGCCGATCACCAGCAGATCCGCACCATCGGCCAGGGCCTGTTGCGGGGTGGCCACGCGTTGCTGGTCGCCAACGGCCCCACCGGTCGGCCGAACCCCGGGGGTCACTAAACGAACACCTGAACCAACCGCCGCCCGCACCGCGGAAACTTCCAACGGTGAACAGACCAGCGCGGCAGCGCCGGCTTCCACCGCCAAGCGAGCGAGCCGGACGACCGCTTCCAGCGGGTCACCCTGCATCCCGATGGCAGCCAAGTCGTCTGCACCTAGTGAGGTGAGGACGGTGACAGCGGTGATTTGGGTGTCCGGCAATGCGCTGACGGCGGCCTCGATCATTTTCGGACCCCCCGCGGCATGGACGGTCAGTAGTGACGGGCGCAGTGGCAAAACCGATCTGGCGGCACCAGCCACGGTGTTCGGAATGTCGTGCAACTTGAGGTCGAGGAACAATTCGACGTCCGGCCCTGCCGCGGCGCGAATCACATCCACGCCAGCGGCACCATCGCGCAGATAGGCCTCCAGCCCGATCTTCAGGCATGCCACCGAATCGCGGACCTGTTCGGCCAGAAGCGCGGTGCTTTCGAGATCGGGAAGATCCAGTGCTACCGCGATCGGCGCACGTTGGGTGCTCACAGAAAGGCTCCTTCTTCCCGATGCGCGTGGCTCACAGCATCCTTGAGGCTTCGAAAGCCGCGCTCATCGAGTGCTGCTGCCAGTTCTCTGTGGATTCGCCAGGGCGCGGATGGATCGTTGAATACAGCAGTACCGACGCTCACGGCGTTTGCCCCGGCCAGAATGAACTGCAAAGCGTCCAAGCCGTTCGCGATTCCACCCATACCCAGAATTGGGACATCGGGCAGCGCCTCACGTACCTGCCACACGCAGCGCACTGCCATTGGACGGATGGCAGGTCCTGACAGTCCCCCAGTGACACCGGCCAGCGCGGGCCGCATTGTGTCGGTGTCGATGACCATGCCCAGTGTTGTATTGATCATGGAGAGTCCATCTGCACCCGCAGTGACGCATGCCTGCGCGATGTCAGCAATGTTGGTGACATCGGGTGACAGCTTGGCGAAGATGGGCGTGAGCGCACTGGTATGCCGACGTACCGCGTGGATAACCGAACCTGCCGCGCGCGCATCACAGGCGAAGACCTGGCCCCGGCTCTCGACGTTCGGGCAGGAGATGTTCACCTCGATTGCCGCGATGCCCTCTTCGTGCCGCAGCCGATTGGCCAGTTCGGCGAACTCGTTCACCGAACCGCCCGCGATGGACACGACCGTACGTGCGCCGCGCTCACGCAGCCAGCGAAGGTCCTTGCGGATGAACTCTTCGATACCGGGGCCCTGCAGCCCGATCGAATTCAGCATTCCCGCCGGTGTTTCCGCCATTCTTGGTGTGGCCCGACCTGATCGAGGATTGACCATGATGCTCTTCGTGACGACGGCACCGATAGCGGTGATATCGAAGAAGCGATCGAGTTCCCTGCCCGCAGCGGCGCACCCAGATGCCGTGAGGATCGGAGAAGGGAGGCTGGCGCTAGCAAGTTCGGCGCGCATGTCGACCAGATTGCTCATCCGGAGGTCACCACACCCTCCGCCGAAGGTGAACCCAGGCAGTCCGCGGGGACAGTTCCGACGTCATCCCAGCGGACGCGATCACCGAAGAACACCGGACCGTCGGTACAGGAGCGAGTCATCCGTGTCACACCGTCGGGGCCCACGACAGGCAGCACGCAGGTCATGCACACACCCACACCGCACGCCATTGCTTCTTCCACTGCACACTGACTGACAATCCCCCGTGCCTGGGCGGACTTCGCCAATCCCGCGAGCATCCCCATCGGGCCGCAGCCGTAGATCACCTGACCGCCGTGGCTTTCGAGGATGCCGTCCAAGACATCTGTAACCCGCCCACGGGTTCCGAGCGAACCGTCATCGGTCGTGATCGTGAGGGATGACGCGCGTCGTCGACCATCGACCACACCGAAGAGACGGGATTCAGTTGCCGCTCCGAGGATCATGTCCACTCGGCAACCACGCTCCCGCAGACGGTCCGCCAACATGAAGAGCGGAGCCGAACCGTAACCGCCGCCAACCAGCACGCATGGCACCGGCTCCTTCGGCAACGAAAACGGACGACCGAGCGGGGCAATGACGTCAAGTGCGTCGCCCTGCGTTCGTTCAACCAGCCATTTGGTGCCCGGGCCGTGCGCATCCACCACAATCTCCACGGTTCCGCCGAGCGCGCCTGCACTGTCAACTTGGTGGATGGAGAAGCAGCGACGCAGCAGCATTGCTGTCGGATGACCGCCCACGGCAATCGCGACGAAGTTGCCCGGCGACGTCATTTCCGCGATCCCTGGCGCGGCGAAGACCAGCACGTGGTAATCGCCGCTGCGCCTAACTGCGAGAACCTCGCCCCTGACTTGCAGCGGCCCCGCTTCCGGCCTTCCGAATCTCGTGCCCGCACTCATCGGGTCAAGCCTTCGTCCGCTGCGATCTGTGCCAAACGCAGCGCCGCCAGGTCACTGGCATGCTGCTGCAGACTGCGAACAGAGATCTCACCGGCCAGCATCGCCTCAATGCCCTCGACGGCAGCAGCTAGGCCCTGTGCGGTCGTGATGCACGGAATTCCCAGTCGAACCGCCACGGTACGAATCTCGTAGCCGTCAACGCGGGCGCCCACCCCGTAAGGGGTGTTGACAACCATTGCAATCTCACCGGCCTCCATCGCGTCGATCGTCGTGGGTTCACCATTCGGCCCGAGTCCTTCAAAGTGCTTGCGGAGCTCAGTCGTCTTCACGCCATGGCGAGCCAAGACCGCAGCCGTCCCCGGGGTCGCAGCGATTTCGAAACCAAGATCGGCGAGGCGCTTCACGGGGAACACCATCGAGCGTTTGTCTCGATCGGCCATCGACACGAATACTCGCCCTGAAGTCGGCAATCCGTCGGCGAACGCCGCCGATTGAGATTTCGCAAAGGCGGTGCCAAAGTCATGATCGATTCCCATGACCTCTCCAGTTGATCGCATCTCCGGACCGAGCAGCGTGTCAACACCGTGAAAACGCCCGAAGGGCAATACCGCTTCCTTGACGGCAACAGGACCGCCAATTGGAAGCGTTCCGCCGTCGCCATGCTGGGTCAGCAAGCCCTCCGCACGGAGCTCCCCGATCGTTGCGCCCATTGCGATTCTTGCGGCTGCCTTAGCCATCGAGACCCCCGTCGCCTTCGACACGAAGGGGACAGTCCGCGACGCACGCGGATTGGCCTCCAGGACGTAGAGGACACCACCAGCAAGCGCGTACTGAACATTCAACAGTCCCCGCACCCCGACACCCTTGGCGATCGCCTCCGTGCTGCGGCGAACCCTCATGATTTCGGTCCGGCTCAGTGTGATCGGCGGAAGCGCACACGCTGAGTCGCCAGAGTGGACTCCAGCTTCTTCGATGTGTTCCATCACGCCGCCGAGGAACAGTTCCTCACCGTCGTAGAGGGCGTCAACATCAATCTCAATCGCATCATCAAGGAATCGGTCCACGAGCACTGGATGTTCAGGGCTTGCCTCGGTCGCTCGCTGAAGGTAGTCGGCCAACATGGTGTCGTCGTAGACGATCTCCATCCCGCGACCACCGAGTACGTATGACGGACGAACCAGCACCGGGTAGCCGACGCGAACAGCGATCTGCTGAGCCTCATCGAAACTGCGCGCCAGCCCGTGTGCCGGGGCCGGCAGTGAAGCCTCGGCGAGCACCCTGCCAAACGCACCCCGCTCTTCAGCCAGGTGAATTGCCTCCGGGCTCGTTCCGACAACGGGCACACCCGCATCCTTGAGGGTCTGCGCAAGACCGAGCGGCGTCTGGCCACCGAGCTGGCAGATCACCCCAGCGACGGGTCCGGCTGCCGCTTCCGCGTGGTACACCGCCAGCACGTCTTCTGCGGTGAGCGGCTCGAAGTAAAGACGGTCCGAAGTGTCGTAGTCAGTCGACACTGTCTCCGGGTTGCAGTTGACCATCACTGTTTCGTACCCGGCGTCCCGCAGCGCAAGGGCAGCGTGAACACACGAGTAGTCAAACTCGATACCTTGACCAATCCGGTTCGGACCGGAGCCAAGAATCAAGACGGCAGGCTTCTCCCGCGGAGCAACTTCCGTCTCTTCGTCATAGGTCGAGTAGTGGTACGGCGTCCGAGCCTCAAACTCGGCGGCACAGGTATCAACGGTCTTGTAAACCGGCTGAACTCCCAGGCTGATGCGGCGTGCACGAATGTCGTCCTCAGCAACCTGCTCACCAGCATTGCGCCGAAGTTGTGCCAGTTGATCGTCAGAGAACCCGTGGCGTTTTGCGCGACGCAGTAAGTGCTCGTCAAGGGGATCAGCGGCTCGGACCTCGTCTGCGAGCTCATTGATCAGCGTCACTTGGTCGAGGAACCAGGGATCGATATCCGTGGCCTCGTGGACCTGTTCGATCGTCGCACCGGCCCATAACGCCAACTGGACCTCGTTCAGCCGACCGTCCCGCGGGACACGCATCCGCTCAAGGAGTTCGGCTACGTCGACGTCGCTCCTGTCCGCGGGCCAACTGAAGGAGGCTCCGCGCTTCTCGACACTTCTTAGCGCCTTCTGCAGTGCCTCGGTGAAGTTCCGCCCAATCGCCATCGCTTCGCCAACGCTCTTCATGGTGGTGGTAAGCGTCTGGTCGGCGTTAGGGAACTTCTCAAATGCAAAGCGCGGAACCTTGACGACTACGTAGTCCAGTGTCGGCTCAAATGCGGCGGGCGTCTCGCGCGTGATGTCGTTGGGGATCTCATCCAGGGTGTAGCCAACCGCCAGCTTGGCAGCGATCTTGGCGATGGGGAAACCGGTCGCCTTTGACGCAAGCGCGGATGACCGCGAGACCCGCGGGTTCATCTCGATGACGATCATCCGACCGTCATCGGGATCGATGGCGAATTGGATGTTGCATCCGCCGGTATCTACCCCGACCTTACGAATCACGTCAATACCGACGTCCCGCATCCGCTGGAATTCACGATCGGTGAGCGTGAGCGCTGGTGCCACTGTCACGGAGTCACCGGTGTGGACGCCAACCGGATCGACGTTTTCGATTGAGCAAACGACGACCACGTTGTCATTGCGGTCGCGCATCAACTCGAGCTCGTATTCCTTCCAACCGAGGATGGACTCTTCGAGTAGCACCTCCGAGGTTGGACTCGCTGCAAGTCCCGCGCCGGCGATGTTCCGCAGATCTTCAACGTCGTACGCCATGCCTGAGCCGGCGCCACCCATGGTGAACGACGGGCGAACCACCATCGGGTAGCCCAACTCGTCGGCGGCGGCGATGCACTCGTCAAGGGTGTGACAGATGACGCTCTTGGCGGATTCCGCCTGGTACCCGTCGATATTGATTGTCGAGACGATCTGCTTGAACTGCTCGCGATTCTCGCCAGCCTCGATGGCTTCAACCTTTGCGCCGATCAACTCGACGTCGTATCGCTGGAGGATTCCGGCCTCGTGCAGTGCCATCGCGGCATTGAGGGCAGTCTGGCCACCTAACGTCGGCAGGATCGCGTCTGGCTGCTCGGCGGCGATGATCTTCTCAATGATCTCCGGAGTGATCGGCTCCACGTAGGTTGCATCGGCGAACTCCGGATCCGTCATGATCGTGGCCGGGTTGCTGTTGACCAAGATCACTCGGATTCCTTCGTCGCGCAAGATGCGACATGCCTGAGTGCCGGAGTAGTCGAACTCGCAGGCCTGCCCGATGACGATCGGACCCGATCCGATGACAAGGACACTGTTGATGTCCGAACGGCGAGGCATCGCTAGTTCCCCGCCTTCACTGGATTGACGGCCATCAGGTCCGCGAACCGGTCGAACAGATACGCCGAATCGTGCGGCCCTGCTGCCGCCTCTGGGTGGTACTGCACTGAGAAGGCCGGCACGTCAAGACACTCAACACCCTCGACGACGTCGTCGTTGAGACCAAGATGACTGACCCTGGCTCGCCCGAAGTCGGTTTCCACCACTTCACCTGGAGTCCCCTGCACGGCGAATCCGTGGTTCTGGGAGGTGATCTCCACCTTCCCAGTGGTGAGGTCCATCACCGGCTGGTTGATGCCGCGATGGCCGAACCGCAGTTTGTAGGTGGAGAACCCAAGCGCGCGGGCGAGAATCTGATTGCCGAAGCAGATTCCGAAAACTGGCAAACGTTCCCCCAACGCCCAGCGCACCAACTCCACCGGACCATCCGCAGTTGCCGGGTCTCCCGGTCCGTTTGAAAGAAATAGGCCATCAACGTCGAGGGGTGGAATATCAGTCGGTTGCGTCGACGCGGGAAGCACAACGACCTCAATGCCCCGCTGCGACATCAACTGCGGTGTCATTGCCTTGATGCCGAGATCGATCGCAGCAACTCGGAACTTCCGCTTCCCCACGGCGGGAATCGTGTACGCAGCCTCCGTCGTGACCTCGGCGGAGAGGTTCGCGCCCGCCATTGACGGGCTCTCGTTGACTACCCGAACGAGATCCGCGAGTTGCGCGTCTGCGGCGTCGCCGCCGAAAACTCCGGCCCTCATCGCACCCCGGTCCCGCAGGTGCCGGGTGAGGGCCCGGGTGTCGATGTCGGCGACGCCGACGACGTTGTACTCAACAAGGTCTTGATCGAGTGTCCGTAGCGAGCGCCAATTGCTGGCAATGCGACTCGGATCGCGGACAACAAACCCGCTCACCCAGATCCGCCGAGATTCGGCGTCTTCATCGTTCATCCCGGTATTGCCGATGTGGGGAGCGGTCATGACGACGATCTGACGTTGATATGACGGGTCAGTCAGGGTCTCTTGGTATCCGGACATCCCCGTAGCGAAGACGGCCTCACCGAAAGCGCTGCCCTGCGCACCGAACGATGTTCCCCGAAATGACCGGCCGTCCTCCAAAACCAACAGTCCCGGCTGGAGCTTGCTTCGTCGTGTCACCGCTCTCCCTCCCCCGTGGACGATTGGGCCCGGCCCACATCGCTCCAAAGCTGCCCGCTCGGCAATTGTGCCAAGCCGGAAATCACTGCCGAACGCGCGTGCTCATCAGGGATTCGTATGCCCGTGTTGAGAAGCTGCCCACCCCAGGTCCAGCTGACAACAATCACGCCGTCCCTGCCGTACACCCGGCCCGCCAGGCCGCGCGCAAGTTCCACTCCGGTGATCGCCTCCTGCGGGATGAACAGCGCATCGGTGCCCACCCGTTCGATGATCAGTCCGCGGAGGTCAACGGCGAGACTGGCGGGGCCGCGGTTCCCAAGACCCTGAGCTGCAACACGATCCAGCCAATGTTGCGACGTCACGGTGCCCAGGTACGTCGCGTGATCGATGTGAAGCGCGTCGGGTGCCCCGTCAGCGGGTGGTTCAGCCAGCGCTGGGAGGTCCGAACCAGCGGCAATCCGTCGCTTCCAACTGCGAGACATCGCCCACAGAGCGAGCGCAATGGCACCCACCACGACAAGGACGAGGATCGAGCGGGCCATCAGTGCAGCCGCTCCAACTTGCCGTCGACGACTGTGGGCTTCCCGGCGAAGACGGTGTGAACGACTCGTCCGGGAAGCACCCGTTCGCGATAGGGGGTGTTTCGGCTGCGACTGGCCAACTCCGATGACCGAACCGTCCAAGTCGCGGTCGGATCTATCAGAGCCACGTGTGCTGGCCCGCCCGGCGCGAGTTGGCCCCCTTGTCCTTTCACGCGGCCAATCCGAGCAGGTCGCGTGGACATCCGATCTGCCACACCCGCCCAATCGAGCAGCCCTGTGTTCACCATGGACTCAACGACGACCGATAGCGCAGTCTCGAGCCCGAGCATCCCGAAGGCGGCCGCACTCCATTCGCACTCTTTGTCCTCGGCGGGGTGGGGAGCGTGATCGGTAGCGACCGCGTCGATTGTCCCGTCGGCCAAACCTTCGCGCAGTGCCCTGACGTCCTCCTGAGTGCGCAACGGCGGGTTGACCTTGAAATGTGGGTCATAGCTCCGGGCAAGTTCATCGGTAAGCAGGAGGTGGTGCGGGGTCACCTCGGCGGTGACATTGATTCCTTTGGACTTAGCCCAACGAATCAGCTCGACGGAACCAGCAGTCGAGACGTGGCAGACGTGCAGGCGACTTTCGACGTGTTGGGCAAGCAGAACGTCCCTGGCGATGATCGCTTCCTCCGCAACCGCTGGCCAGCCCCTAAGTCCGAGCGTGCCGGAAAGCACGCCTTCGTTCATCTGGGCACCTTCGGTCAAGCGGGGCTCTTGCGCGTGTTGGGCGATCGCTCCGTCGAAAGCCTTCACGTACTCAAGCGCTCGGCGCATGATCACCGCATCGTCCACACACTTGCCGTCGTCGGAAAACAGGCGGACCTGGGCCGCCGATGCGGCCATCGCGCCGAGTTCCGCCATGTGCGAACCGGCCAGTCCGATCGTCACTGCACCTACCGGTCGAACCTCGCACCATCCGGCCTGCCGACCGAGCCGCCACACCTGTTCAACAACACCCGCGGTGTCTGCCACCGGGTCGGTGTTGGCCATGGCGTGCACGCAAGTGAACCCACCGAGCGCCGCAGCCATGGTTCCCGTTTCGACAGTCTCGGCGTCTTCCCGGCCCGGCTCGCGCAAGTGCGTGTGGAGGTCGACGAAACCGGGCAGTGCAATGAACCCGGACCCGTCGATAACCCGGGAACCGGAGGTATCACTCTTGCCAGCTGCGACCACATCGACGATCCGCTCGCCCTGAATGACGATATCTGCTGGCCCGCTGTTCAGCGGCGAAGCACCCGTAATCACAATGCGAGACATCAAATCCCTTCCAGGGCGTCGGCTGCCGGAGTCTGCGCAGGCGAATAGCCGCCCAGGAGCAGATACAACACGGCCATCCGGACGCTGACTCCGTTGGTGACTTGTTCAACGATCACCGAGCGCTTTGAGTCCGCGACGTCTGCCGTGATCTCCATTCCCCGATTCATCGGCCCTGGGTGCATGACGATGGACTCCTCAGCCAGCATTGACATGCGGTGGTTGTCCAGGCCGTAGCGTCGGCTGTATTCGCGGGCCGTTGGGAAGTAGGAGTCGGTCATCCGCTCAAGTTGCACTCGCAGCATCATCACCGCATCAGAATCCGGCAGGACCGGATCCAAGTCGTAGGAGACCCGACAGGGCCACGTTTGCACGCCAACGGGCAGCAGCGTTGGTGGGGCCACCAACGTCACATCGGCGCCCAGAGTCGACAACAGCAGCACGTTCGAACGGGCGACGCGGCTATGGAGCACATCTCCGACAATTGTGACCTTCTTGCCTGCCAGATCACCTTCCCCGTTGGCCAACTTCTCTCGCAGCGTGAAGGCATCAAGTAGCGCCTGTGTCGGATGTTCATGAGTACCGTCGCCCGCATTGATGACGCTGCCGCCGATCCAGCCGGACATCGCTAGCCGATGGGGTGCGCCGCTGGCTCCGTGCCGGACGATCACCGCATCTGCACCCATCGCCTCAAGGGTCAGCGCGGTGTCCTTGAGGCTTTCGCCCTTGGAAACGCTTGATCCCTTCGCACTGAAGTTTATGACGTCTGCAGACAACCGCTTTGCCGCTGCCTCAAATGAGATCCGTGTGCGGGTTGAATCCTCGAAGAACAGATTCACCACTGTGCGCCCCCGAAGGGTTGGCAGCTTCTTGACCGGCCGATCGGCTACCTGCGCGAGCTGAGCGGCGGTATCAAGGACGAGGAGCGCATCCGAGCGGTTCAGATCAGCCGCCGAGAGGAGGTGCTTCTTCACGCCGCATCACCTGCCGGATCGGGGCCTCCGCGCGGCGCTTCGCCGCCCGAAGACAACGTCACGGCGTCTTCCCCATCGAGTTCCCGCAACCGAACCTTGACCGACTCCTGCAACGCAGTGGGCAAGTTCTTGCCGACATAGTCAGCGCGAACCGGCAGTTCCCGGTGTCCGCGGTCGACCAAGACAGCAAGCCGGACCACCCTCGGACGTCCCAACTCGTTCAAGGCGTCGAGCGCGGCCCGAACCGTTCTGCCGGAGAACAGCACATCGTCGACCAACACGACAGTTCGGCCATCCACACCAACGTCCGGCACCGCCGTGGCTTCAAGTGCGCGGGCTGGACGGAGGCGAAGGTCATCGCGATACATCGTGATGTCGAGCGCACCTACCGGAACGTCCACACCTTCGAATTCGGAGATCTTCTGCCCGAGGCGCTGGGCGAGGGGCACCCCGCGAGACTGGATGCCCAGCAAGACCAAGTCTTGGGCGCCCTTGGCGCCTTCGATGATTTCGTGCGAGATACGTGTCAGAACGCGGTCGATATCTGCGGCCTCAAAGACCGTGCGAACCCGCGGTGAATTCACGCGCGAACCCCCTTCCCCGCCTCACCGGACGGTGCTTAAAGGACGTCGTGCAACGTTGCACAGGCTACCAACGACCCCCTTTGGGCAAATGCGTCGACCCGCGGTAGCCAACCAGTCAATTCGCAGATCGATCTTTCAATCGAGAATTCCCGCCATTCGGTGCTCCCAAGTTGCGTGAGCATCGTCACGCTCCGTAACGTCTGCTCCGCTACACCAATGATCACGACGAGACCACCAGGGGGTGAGATGGCCAGCGACTATGCGAAAGCACTCGGTGCCAAGCTTCGAGCCATCCGCCAGCAGCAGGGACTGAGCCTGCATGGAGTTGAAGAGCGTTCCGGTGGCCGCTGGAAGGCCGTCGTGGTTGGCTCATACGAACGCGGCGACCGCGCGGTTACCGTGCAGAAGCTCGCTGAATTGGCCGACTTCTACAGCGTCCCCGTCTCCGAGTTGCTTCCTGACGCGGCCCCTGCTCCCGCTGCCGAGCCTCCGCCGAGGCTCGTCCTCGACCTGGAACGGCTCGGCCAAGTTCCTGCCGAAAAGGCCGGACCACTCGCTCGCTACGCGGCCGCGATCCAGGCCCAACGTGGCGACTACAACGGCCGGATTTTGTCAATTCGACAGGACGACCTGCGCACTCTCGCCGTCATCTACGACGAATCACCCAGCCTGCTTGCCGAGCAACTCATCGCCTGGGGGGTCCTTAATCCGGAAGCCCGAAGGGCGATGGAGTAGGCGGTACAGCCCGGAAGCCCGAAGGGCGATGGAGTAGGCGGTACAGCCCGGAAGCCCGAAGGGCGATGGAGTAGGCGGTACAGCCCGGAAGCCCGAAGGGCGATGGAGTAGGCGCTACAGCCCGGAAGCCCGAAGGGCGATGGAGTAGGCGGCGCGGCTATTGCTTTCGGTCGAGTTCCTGCGTTCCCATGATGTGAACGCGCATTCCATTGGTTGTCCCAGCGATTCCGGGCGGCACACCCGCAATGACGACAACCCGGTCACCCGGTTCACTGCGGCGCAGGGCAAGCAGTTCGTTGTCGACCAACTGCACCATCTCATCCGTCGTCTCTGCGTGTGGAGTCAAGAATGTTTCAACGCCCCACACCAAGGAAAGCTGGGAACGAACTCGTTGACTTGGGGTGAACGCAACCAACGGAATAGGTGATCGGTGGCGGGCAACGAGGCGCGTCGTGAGACCCGTTTCGGTGAAGGTGCACAAATGCGTCGCGCCCACTGACTCACCAACCTGGCAGGCTGCCTTTGTCAACGCCCGCGCCGTTGAACCAACTTTTGTTTCGCCAACCGGCGGCAACTGAGTCAAACTCTGTTCCTCGACGTGACGGATGATCCGCGCCATGGTTTCCACAACGGTGACGGGGTGGTCGCCAACGCTTGTCTCCGCCGACAGCATGAGCGCATCCGCGCCGTCCAACACCGCGTTGGCGACATCCGAAGCCTCTGCCCGGGTTGGTCGGCGAGAGGTCACCATTGAATCGAGCATTTGGGTTGCAACAATTACCGGCTTGCCGAGGTTGCGGGACATGGTGATGGCCTGCTTCTGCACTAGCGGCACTTGCTCAATCGGTAGCTCAACCCCCAGGTCACCACGGGCCACCATAATGCCGTCAAAGGCCGCCACTATGTCAGCGAGGTTGTCAACCGCTTGAGGCTTCTCGATCTTCGCCAGAACTGGAACTCGAATCCCAACCTCGTCCATGACAGCGTGAACGTCAGCGACATCGGCGGCACTTCGCACGAATGACAGCGCAACTAGATCTGCTCCGGCCTTCAGTGCCCAACGCAGGTCGTCAATGTCCTTGTCGGCCAGCGCAGGAACGCTGAACGCGACTCCAGGCATGTTGATGCCCTTGTTGTCCGACACGGGCCCGCCTTCAAGAACCTCCGTGACGACATCGTTGCCTTCGACGTGCTGGACCCTGAGCAGAATCCGGCCGTCATCGACCAGCAACAGATCGTCTGGGCGAACATCGTGCGCCAGCCCTGAATACGTCGTTGAACAGCGATTGACGTCGCCCACGACGGCGTCCGTCGTGATTGTGAAGTTCGCTCCAACATCAAGTGTGACGGGTCCATTACCAAACCGCCCGAGTCGAATCTTCGGACCTTGAAGGTCCGCCAGCACAGCGACTCCGCGACCGGTCACATCTGTTGCCTGCCGTACGCCGTTGATTGCGGCCTGATGATCGGCGTAGTCACCATGGCTGAGGTTCAGTCGGGCGACATCCATTCCGGCGGTGACCAACTGCTCCAGCACGCCTGGTTGTGCTGTCGCTGGGCCAAGAGTGCAGACGATCTTCGCGCGTCGCATACCCGTCAGACCACCAACGGACGGGCAGTTGGCGGGATCGGAGCGGGAAGGTTCGTCGAGCCAGTCAGATAGGCATCTACCCCGGCCGCTGCTGCCCGTCCTTCGGCAATTGCCCAGACGATCAGACTCTGCCCACGACCCGCATCGCCCGCGACGAACACTCCATCAACATTCGTCGCGTAGCTGTTGTCACGGACGATATTGCCGCGCCCGTCAAGTTCCAACCCGAGTTGTTCGACGAGCGGTCCGCGTTCTGGGCCAGTGAATCCCATGGCAAACAACACGAGATCGGCTTTCAGGTGACGAGTGCCTCCGTCGACCGGCCGGAACTGACCATCAACGAACTCAACCTCCGCCAACTCCAGGGCTCCCACTCCGCCCTCACCGTTGTCAACGAATGCCTGAGTGCTGACCGAATAGACGCGCTCACCGTTTTCCTCGTGAGCGGACGACACTCGGTAGGTCATCGGGTAGGTAGGCCACGGCTGGCCACTGGGTCGCTCCTCGGGGGGGCGCGGCAGAATTTCAAGCTGCGTCACCGACGCGGCACCCTGGCGAGTGGCGGTACCCAGACAGTCCGCACCAGTGTCGCCACCACCGATGACCACGACGTGCTTCCCAGCCGCGTCAATTGCTGCGGATTCCGTGTCGCCTTCGCATACGCGGTTGGCCAACGGCAGATAGTCCATCGCCTGGTAGATCCCGCTAAGTTCTCGCCCGGTCACCTCAAGATCACGCCGCTCGGTGGCACCCACTGCAAGCACAACTGCGTCGTACCGGCGGCGAAGATCCTCACCGGTGACGTCAACTCCGACGTTCAACGCCGAGCGGAACTTCACCCCTTCCGCTTCCATCTGCTGCAGCCGCCGGTTCAGGTGAACCTTCTCCATCTTGAACTCTGGAATTCCGTAGCGCAACAGGCCACCAATGCGATCATCACGTTCATAGACGGCAACGGTATGGCCAGCCCGGGCGAGTTGTTGCGCCGCCGCAAGGCCCGCCGGTCCGGAACCGACGACCGCGACGGTCTTGCCAGACAGTCGTTCTGGCGGCTGGGGCTTCACCCACCCCTCTTCCCAAGCGCGGTCGATGATCTCGACTTCGACCTGCTTAATGGTGACGGGGTTTTGGTTGATTCCCAGCACGCAGGCGGTCTCACAAGGCGCGGGGCACAATCTCCCCGTGAACTCTGGAAAGTTGTTCGTCGCGTGGAGACGCTCGCTAGCGTCTTCCCAGTCGTCCCTCCAGACCAAATCGTTCCACTCCGGAATGAGGTTTCCCAGCGGACAACCGTTGTGGCAAAACGGGATGCCGCAGTCCATACAGCGCCCGGCTTGGTCGCGCACATGGTCATCGGGGAATTCTTCGTAAACCTCTTTCCAGTCCCGAATCCGAACATCAACGGGACGACGAGTCGGAAGCTCACGGTCGCGTTTGAGAAAACCTCTTGGATCAGGCACGAGCCGCCTCCATCACTGCTTCGTCCACGTCTTCACCGAGACTCTCGGCCTTCGCTATCGCTTCGAGTACGCGCTTGTAGTCACGCGGCATGATCTTGCGAAAACGATCCACTTGATTCGCCCAGTCATCGAGTAACAACTGTGCGACGACAGAACCAGTCTCGACGGCGTGCTTGCCCACCGTCTGGCGCAGGAACTCACGATCACCGTCACTCAACGCCTCGATGTCAACCATGTCCCGGTTGACAATCTCTTCATCGAGATCGAGCAGGTAGGCAATTCCACCGGACATTCCGGCGGAAACATTTCGGCCAACCTCACCGAGGACAACCACCCGGCCACCGGTCATGTACTCGCACAAGTGGTCGCCAGCACCTTCCACGACGACGGTGGCGCCGGAGTTGCGGACGCAACATCGCTCGCCGACCTTGCCGCGAACGAAGATCTCACCCGAGGTTGCGCCGTAGGCGATGACGTTGCCGGCAATGATGTGCTGCTCCGCGGCGAAGGGGGCATTGCGATCTGGGCGAACGATGAGCCGACCGCCGGACAATCCCTTGCCCAAGTAGTCGTTGACGTCGCCTTCAAGCCGAAGGGTGATACCAGACGGAACAAACGCTCCAAACGATTGCCCCGCTGAACCCGTGAAGGTGATGTCGATCGTGTCCTGTGGCAATCCGTCGGCCCCGAACCTCGCGGTCACCTCACTTCCGAGCATGGTGCCGACCGTTCGGTTGACATTGCGTATCGCCACTTGAGCGCGGACCGGCTCGCCGTTTTGCAGTGCATCCGCGCACATGTCGATGAGCGACTTGTCCAGCGCCTTTTCAAGTCCGTGGTCCTGCTCGGTCAACTGCCGAAGGCCTGTGCCTTCCGGCACCTGCGGCATGTGAAGGATGGGGCTGAGATCAAGACCAGACGCCTTCCAATGGTTGACGGCCTCGCGGGTATCAAGCATCTCGACGTGGCCGATCGCCTCATCGAGGCTTCGGAAGCCGATTTCCGCAAGCAACTCGCGGACTTCCTCGGCGATGAATTCGAAGAAGTTGACGACGTGCTCAGCCTTGCCAGCAAAGCGTGAGCGCAGAACCGGGTTCTGCGTGGCAACACCGACCGGACACGTGTCCAGGTGGCAAACGCGCATCATGACGCAACCCATGACGACTAACGGAGCCGTCGCGAAGCCGTACTCCTCTGCCCCCAACAGGGCCGCGATCACGACGTCGCGACCGGTCTTTAGCTGGCCATCGGTCTGAATGACGACACGGTCCCGCAAACCGTTCATCAGCAGGGTCTGTTGAGTCTCAGCGAGCCCGAGTTCCCAAGGTCCGCCTGCGTGCTTGAGGCTGGTCAGCGGGGACGCGCCCGTTCCACCGTCATGGCCCGAAATCAGAATGACGTCTGCGTGCGCCTTTGCAACTCCGGCGGCGACTGTGCCAACCCCGACCTCACCCACCAACTTGACGTGGATGCGCGCCTTGGGGTTTGCATTCTTCAGATCGTGGATTAGCTGTGCGAGATCCTCGATCGAATAGATGTCGTGGTGGGGCGGCGGCGAGATGAGCCCCACCCCTGGAGTTGAGTGACGTGTCCTGGCCACCCAGGGGTACACCTTGTGACCTGGCAGTTGGCCACCTTCCCCAGGCTTCGCGCCCTGCGCCATCTTGATCTGAATGTCATCGGCATTGACCAGGTAGTCACTTGTTACACCAAAGCGTCCGGACGCAACCTGCTTGATCGCCGAGCGCTTTGAGTCACCGTTTTCCAACGGCACAAAACGGCCAGGATCCTCACCGCCTTCGCCAGTATTCGACTTCCCACCTAGGCGATTCATCGCAATGGCAAGCGTCTCGTGCGCCTCCTGGGAGATCGAGCCGTAAGACATGGCTCCCGTGGAAAAGCGTTTGACGATCTCGCTTGCGGGTTCCACGTCGTCGATCGAGATCGGTTCGCGCTTTCCAGCTGTGAACTCGAACATGCCGCGCAGAGTCATGAGTTGCTTGGACTGATCGTCCACAATCCGCGAGTACTCACGAAAGATGTCGGACCTCTTCTCACTAGTCGCATGCTGCAACCGGAAGACCGTCTCTGGATTGAACAGGTGAGGTTCACCTTCGCGACGCCACTGGTACTCCCCGCCCACGACGAGACTGCGGTGAGCCGGAGGGATCCCGTTTGGCGGGTATGCCACGCGGTGCCGGGCGGCAACCTCCTCGGCTAGCACGTCGAGGCCAACTCCCCCGAGCTTTGACGTTGTGCCCGTGAAATACCGGTCGATGACTTCCGATGACAAGCCGATGGCTTCGAATACCTGAGCGCCACGATAGGAGGCGACGGTCGAAATGCCCATCTTGCTCATGACCTTGAGGACGCCCTTGCCCAGCGCCTTCACCAGGTTGCGAACTGCCGTCTCCGAATCGACACCGTCAAGCATGCGGTGCCGAACCATGTCCTCGACGGTTTCCATCGCCAAATAGGGATTGATGGCAGCGGCTCCGTAGCCGATGAGGAGGGCGACGTGGTGAACCTCGCGAACGTCACCGGTCTCCACAATCAAGCTCACCTTGGTGCGACGCTTGTTCCGAACCAGGTGATGGTGCGCCGCGCCGGTGGCGAGCAGGGATGGGATGGGTGCGAAATCGGCATCACTGTCGCGGTCCGACAGAACGATGAACTCAACACCCTGGTCGACTAGTGCATCGATTTCGGCACAGATGTCGTCAAGGCGGCGCTCAAGGCCTGGGGCGCCGTCCTCGAACCGGTACAGCATCGACACCTTCGCGCTGTTGTACGGCGCATCGCCGTCAGCGTCGATGTGATAGATCTTCGCCAATTCATCGTTGTCTATGACGGGGAAGCTCAACACGATGTGCGCACAGTGCTCTGGACCTGCATCGAGCAGATTGAGTTCGCGCCCGATGGTCGTGTTCAGCGAGGTCACAATCTCTTCGCGGATTGCGTCCAAGGGCGGGTTCGTCACTTGTGCGAACAGTTGGGCGAAGTAGTCGAACAGCAGCCTCGGGCGGTCTGACAGCGCCGCTATCGGAGTGTCCGTCCCCATCGAGCCCAACGCTTCCAGACCGGTCCGCGCCATTGGCGTCAGCAGAATGCGCAGTTCCTCCTCGGTGTACCCGAATGCCTGTTGCCGGCGAAGAACCGACGTGTGGGTGTGCACGACGTGCTCACGGTCTGGCAGATCCTCCAGGTTGAGCAGGCCATCATCCAGCCACTCTTGATATGGGTGCTCCCCAGCAAGCTCCGCCTTGATCTCGTGGTCCTCAATGACGCGCCCGTTGACTGTGTCAACGAGGAACATGCGACCCGGTTGCAGTCGTCCTTTGCGGATGACCGTCGCGGGGTCCAGATCAAGCACACCCGCCTCTGATCCGAGCACAACGAGCCCATCGGCAGTGATCCAGAACCGTCCCGGACGCAACCCGTTGCGGTCCAGAACTGCGCCAATCAAGTCGCCATCAGTGAACGAGACGCTTGCGGGGCCGTCCCACGGCTCCATCAAGGTCGAGTGGTATTCGTAGAACGCTCGCCGAGCGGGATCCATCGATACATGGTTCTCCCAGGCTTCCGGAATCATCATCAAGACCGCATGGGGAAGGCTGCGTCCGCCGAGATACAGCAGTTCCAGCACCTCGTCGAAACTGGCCGAGTCGCTGCCAGCCGGGGTACAAATCGGGAAGAGCCTTTCGAGGTCTCCGGGAATCAGGTCACTGGCAAGCATTTCTTCGCGAGCGGCCATCCAGTTCCGGTTGCCCTTGACAGTGTTGATCTCACCGTTGTGGGCGATGTACCGAAACGGGTGCGCCAGCGGCCAACTTGGAAACGTGTTTGTGGAGAAACGCGAATGCACGAGCCCCAGAGCTGAGGCGAAGCGCTGATCGGAGAGGTCGGGATAGAACGGCTCCAACTGACCGGTGGTCAGCATGCCCTTGTAGACCAGCGTCTTGGAGCTCAGCGAAGGGAAGTAGACGCCAGATTCACGCTCCGCGCGCTTGCGTACACAATAAGCGAGCCGCTCAAGTTCCAGTCCGCGCCGCGGGGATCCGTCTTCGGTTGACGCTGCCAGGAAGAGCTGACGAAATGTCGGCTTCACCGATGCAGCGGTTGCGCCGACAAGTCCGTCGGTTGTTGGCAGATCGCGCCAGCCAAGAACATCCAACCCTTCCTCGGCCGCGATCGCTTCGATGGTTGCTGCCGCGGCGTCCGCGTCCGCCGCCTCAGCCGGAAGGAAGGCTGTGCCAACGGCGTACTTGCCTTTGCCGGGAAGCTCGAAGTCGACGACCGCGCGGAGAAACTCATCTGGAACCTGGACGAGAATTCCCGCACCGTCCCCTGTGTCCACCTCGGCGCCGGAGGCACCGCGGTGGTCGAGGTTACGCAGAGCGGTCAGCGCTTGAACGACGATCTCATGGCTCGGCACCCCCGTGAGGGTCGCCACGAACGCAACACCGCATGCGTCGTGTTCGTAGCTCGGGTCATAGAGACCTTGACGGGCCGGGACGCCGCTAAAGGAACTCACGTCGACTTGCCTCCTGTCCAGCAGCGATGCATCTGTCAGGCCGTTCCGCGAGAAAGCGGGGCCTTGAATCAGCGCTATCGCGTTGTCAAAACCGCCACCTCGCGCTGTGACGAGCCACCCTTCAACTGCGGCGAGCTCATCATCAAAGCCTCGGGGGCAGTGCGAGATGGCGTGCAGGGGACGACGTTGGCCCAACTGCGCTCGCGAAAGTGTATCTCCCCCGCGATCCGGAGGTGAAGCGGATTAACCGCCCGGGTTCGACGCGGCGAGCGGTTCCGGCTTTGCCTCGGAACGTTCACGGTAGACCGAGGACTCCCGACCAGGCCTCTTGATTGCGCTCAGAATGAAGTAGACAACCGCACCAAGGGCGACCAGAACGGACGTGAAGACGTTGATTCTGACCCCGAAAACGAGGGTGGCGTTGTCGATCCGCACGAGTTCGAACACGAGTCTGCCCAGACAGTATGTGGCGACGTAGAGGGCGAAGACCCGCCCGTGTCCGAGTTCGAACCGCCTGTCGGCCCACACCACCACGAGAGCAACGAGGATGCACCACATCGACTCATACAAAAACGTCGGGTGAAATGTTTCGTATTGCTCGAATCCTGCCGGTCGGTTGGCAGGATCGATTTGCAGACCCCAGGGTGCTGTGGTCGGGCTGCCAAATAGCTCCTGGTTGAACCAGTTGCCCCACCGCCCGATCGCCTGGGCCAAGGCAATGCCCGGCGCAATCGCGTCAGCAAGCGGGGGCAGCAATACGCCCGAACGACGACAGGCGATCCAGGCCCCGAGCGCACCTCCGGCAACAGCGCCCCAAATCCCGAGTCCGCCCTGCCAGATCTTGAGCGCCGCAATGAACCCCAATCCGTTGGGACCGAAGTACGTCGAGTGGTCGGTGGCAACGTGATACATCCGAGCCCCGACAATGCCGAACGGCACCGCCCACAAGGCCACATCGGTAATGAACCCTGCCTTGCCGCCGCGCTCAACCCACCTGCGGTTTCCAACCCAAACTGCGACCACGATGCCGATCAATATGCACAGCGCGTACGCCCTTACCGGAACTGGACCGAGGTCCCACACCCCGGACACTGGGCTGGGAATGAACCCCAAGTTGGTGTTGCCCACCGACGGCTACTACTTCGCGGCTTGCTGGATTGCTGGCAACAGAACCTTCGGATCGTAAATGTTCAGGCTCTTGCTCGGCAGTTCCTTGCCGTTGACGTAGATGGTTGGAGTGCTCGAGACTCCAGCCCGCTCGAATTGGGCATTGCTGTTGGCCGCCCACGTGTTGTATTTGTTTGCCTTCACACATGACTCGAAGGTGGTGTACGAGTCTCCGCCGATACCTACGGTCTTACCGAGATCGAGCATCTGTTGTTGGGTGAATCCGGGCGCTCCAACGGTCTCTTCGGCGGCCTGCTCCCGGAACACAGCCTGATGGAACTCAGCGGTCTTCCCGGCGTCGATCGCGCATCCCCAGGCGTTGGTCGCTGTCAGCGAGCCGGTGTTCTTGAGGTTGGCGTCCATGAAGATCCCCGGCTGCCACTGTAAATTGATCTTGCCCTGCTTCGCTTCCTCGATGAGCGCGGCGCCGGAACTCTCTTCCAACTTCTTGCAGTAGGGACATTGGAAGTCTTCGTAGATCTTCACCGTCGGCACACCTGCGGGTGCATTTGCATTCGCGCTCACGTAGTAATCGGTGGTGTTTACGCCGTTCGGAGAAGCACCGGCAGCGTCGGGGGTGGGTGTTCCGCCGTTGTTGGCGCTGGTGTTGTTCTTGGAGAAGAAGATGGCGCCACCGATGATTCCGACCACAACGATGAGGACGACCAGCCCTCCAACGATCCGAATCGTGCGCTCTCGGCGCTTGTCGGCGGCCTGCTGGGCGGCTCGCGCCTCGGCTGCTTTCTGCCGGGCATCCTTCTTTGACTCAGCCACTACCTGCTCCTATGTCGCGCCGTGTTTGCTTGTCACGATGTCGGTGAACCGCCGACCAGGGTGAAACTCTAACTCGCCCGTGTCAACTCATCATCATCGAAACCCTCATGTCCGCCAGTTTCGCCGTAAAGAGGGCCTCCGGCGCAAGTCGTGTGCGGCCAGAAGTCCGGAACGTCATAGCCGCGCGACCGGCGCAGCACCACGAACCCCAGCAGCAAGTTCAGCGGCCAGAGCGGCGGCGGCCGCCGCTCCTTGGGTAGGCGTGGGAGCTTCAAGCAGCGCCTTGACGAACGCTGAGCCCACGATCACGCCGTCGGCATACGAGGCGACATCGGCCGCTTGGGCACCGGTCGACACCCCGAGGCCAACGCAAACAGGAAGGGACGTGACAGCTCGAACACGCTCGACCAGTTCCGGAGCGGAAGACGAAACTGAGGTACGCGTCCCGGTGACACCCATCGTGGAGGCCGCATAGACGAACCCAGAGCAGGTGGCTGCGACCTTCTCGATCCGCGCGTCACTTGAGGACGGCGCAACGAGAAACACTCGATCGATCCCGTGTTCGTCGGTCGCCTCGATCCACGGTCCGGCTTCCTCGGGCGTCAAGTCCGGCGTGATAACACCACATCCACCGACGGCTGCGAGTTCGGAGGCAAACCGCTGCACTCCGTAGCGTTCAATCGGATTCCAATACGACATGACCAGCGCGGGCGCGCCGGTTCCCGAGACCCCCGCAACGTCGGTCATGACGTCAGCGATCCGCGTACCTGCTCGCAACGACCTGTCCACTGCGGCCTGGATGATCGGGCCGTCCATCAGTGGGTCGCTGTAGGGCAAACCAATCTCTACCGCGTCGACGCCATTTTCGACCATTGCCGCAATCACAGGCACGCAGTCGACTCGACTCGGGAACCCAGCAGGCAGGTACGCGACCAGTGCGGCCCGACCGTCGGCCTTCGCCGCGGCAAAGGTCTCAGCGAGGTGACTCACGGTGTCACCTCCGAACCACCATCAACAAGGTCGAACCACGCGGCCGCAGTTGCGACGTCCTTGTCTCCTCGTCCTGAAAGGTTAACCAGGATGATCGCGTCAGGACCAATGGACTTCCCGACCCGCAGGGCACCAGCGATCGCATGGGCGGACTCGATGGCCGGAATGATTCCCTCGGTACGGCTCAGCAGCGAAAACGCATCCATCGCCTCGACATCTGTCACTGATTCGTAGATGGCCTTGCCGGTATCACGTAACCACGCGTGTTCCGGACCGACAGATGGGTAGTCCAAGCCAGCGCTGATCGAGTGCGACGCGATCGTCTGACCCTCGTCGTCTTGCAGCAGATACGAACGCGCCCCGTGCAGGACGCCAGTGCTCCCTACGCTGAGCTTGGCGGCGTGTTTCCCCGATTCGATCCCTTCTCCACCCGCCTCAAAGCCATAGAGCGTGACCGAGGGATCGTTTCGAAACGCGTGGAAGATGCCGATCGCGTTGCTTCCGCCGCCCACACAGGCTGCCACGACATCTGGCAGTCGCCCCGTCATCTCCAGCGTCTGTTCCCGCGCCTCACGGCCTATGACCGAGTGAAAGTCGCGCACCATCTCCGGAAACGGGGCAGGACCAGCCACCGTCCCGAGCAGGTAGTGAGTGCCGTCGACGTTTGTCACCCAGTCGCGCATCGCCTCGTTGATCGCGTCCTTCAAAGTGCGACTTCCCGCCGTCACCGGCACGACGCTTGCACCGAGCAATTGCATTCGGGCGACATTGAGCGCCTGGCGTTGCGTGTCCTCCTCGCCCATGTAGATGACGCACTCAAGCCCGAACAGCGCTGCCGCGGTCGCTGTCGCCACTCCGTGCTGGCCGGCACCGGTTTCAGCGATCAGCCGCGTCTTTCCCATCCGCTTGGTGAGCAAAGCCTGCCCAAGCACATTGTTGATCTTGTGGGAGCCGGTGTGATTTAGGTCCTCACGTTTGAGCAGAATGCGTGCCCCACCCGCGTGTTCGCTCAGATTCTTTGCATCCGTCACCGGGTTGGGTCGGCCGGTGTAGGTTCGCTGGAGGTAGTCGAATTCAGAAATGAAATCAGGGTCGACAATCGCCTCACGGTAGGCCGCATCGAGTTGCTCAAGTGCCGCCATGAGGGCTTCTGGAACGAACCTTCCCCCATACTCACCAAAGCGGCCCTCAGCATCGGGCACAGCAGTCACAGCGTCTCCGTCATTCTCGTCGGTCACTGAAGCCGATCTTCAGTCTCTGGGATGCTTCACGGCGGGATGGGCGCCGGCGGCGACCATCTCATGAACGGCTGCCTGCGGACTGTCACCGGTCACCAGCGCCTCACCGACCAGGACGGCGTCTGCGCCCGAGCCCGCGTATGCGACCAAGTCACGCGGTCCACGAACGCCCGATTCCGCGACCAGGAGGATCTCTGATGGAACCCCGTCGGCGACCTTGGCAAAGACGTCTCGATCCACCTCCAGCGTCTTGAGGTTTCGAGCGTTGATGCCGATCAGCGTTGCTCCCGCAGCCATTGCCCGGTCTCGCTCCTGCTCGTCATGAACCTCCACCAAGGGCGTCATTCCCAGCGACTCGGTCCGTTCCACCAGCGAGATCAACGCCTGCTCGTCAAGGGCCGCGACAATCAGCAAGGCGAGGTCTGCACCGAAGGCTCGGGCTTCCCACAATTGGTAGGAGGTGACGATAAAGTCTTTTCGCAAGATCGGGATTTCCACGGCGGCCCGTACCGCGGCCAAGTCATCCAGCGAACCCTGAAATCGGCGTTGTTCCGTCAGCACCGAGATGACCGACGCACCGCCAGCTTCGTACGCTCGCGCCAAAGCAGCGGGGTCAGCGATATCGGCGAGTTCGCCCCTGCTCGGACTTGCCCGCTTGACCTCCGCGATCAAGGAGACGCCGTCGCTGCGCAAGGCCGCCAAGCCATCGCGAGGCGGCGGAGCAGCCGCAGCACGCTGCTTCAGTTCATCGAGAGACACTCGGCTCTGACGTACTGCGAGGTCCTCGCGTACGCCAGCCACTATGTCGTCGAGCACGGTCACAGCAATGAGCTTAGCGACCTCGCCGAATTGGGGTCGCTTTGCATCGGAGGCGACTCGGTGGAGCTCGGACGTCCCAGGAATTATCGGTGTTTGCGGGCCGGGGATCCGGCAGCGCTAACCCACACCACTGGGCAGGAAGGGGACACCTGGAATGTTGCGCAGAATGGTGAAGAGAATGGTCACGACAATCATTACGATCAGCAACATCCGCAGTGCGGCGGCTCTGCCGGCTGCACCGCCGCCGTTATCCCCCTCGACAGTCACAGGTCGCATCTGATCGTCCCCTAGCCATTTGGCTCGCAATGCGAACACGGCCCAAATCGCGATCATCGGCAAAACGAAAACGGCAAGCAGGTTCTGGTCCATGGCAGTCGCGATATCGCCGTTCATGAGCGAGTGGACGCACCTCAGGCCTCCGCAAGCCGGGCAGTCGATTCCCGTCACGAACTTGAGCGGGCAAAGCGGATAGCCCCCGTTGTTCGGGTCAACCGCCCGGATGTAGAAGGCTGCGCCCACGGTGACAGCGGCACCAATTACCGGCCAGGCCATGCGACGCGCACGGGTCTGCGGCCTCTGAGAAGACTCCTGAGTCGTCAAAACGCTCACAGCACACCCGCCTCCAACAACCTACCGAGCCTTCCCGTGGCAATTAGCACAAGCGTAACCGCAGCCCACAGGAAAATGCTCAGCCAAACCCACCGCCGAGCCAACCGAGCGCACCTCAACGCCTCTTTTCGGTGGCCGTCAAGCCAATTCACGTTCACCTGAGCTGCATAGTAGACCGCAATGATTCCAGTGGGTGAGAAGCAGCAGAGTGCCGTCACGACCGCGGGAGCAAGCCAGTTGCTGGGCACCCGGACTCCGGCGCGATCAACACCGACTGGGTCGTCGGCTGGTCCGGTCATCTCGACGCTCACCTCGCAACCCTACGACGATTTGCAGCTCAGATCGTCAATCTGGGCTATCCCCCAAGGTTCCTGGCCACGAAGATCGTGAAGCGGGCGCCGCCCTCTGGAGCCGAACCTGCGTGGGCATTTCCGCCAAGTCGATGAGCGAGTCGACCGACCAAAGCCAACCCAACCCCGGTTCCTACCCGCCTGATCCCGCGGTATCGGCTGTAGAGCTCAGCGGGTTCAAATGCCACCCGGCAATCGTCGTCAGTTAGTCCGGGCCCGCTGTCGCGAACTTCAATCTTCATCCAGGAAGCGTCGAAGGCGGCAACCTCCAGCACTACGACGCCGGGACTCGGGGTGACTCTCAGGGCGTTCGCGCACAGGTTGTCGATGATCTGCCGAACCCGCGTGGGATCTGAACGCCCTGGAATGTGCGCTGCCGACAAGAGAAGATGGAAGTCAACACCTTCTTGTCGACTTTGGTCGCGCCAAACGTTTGCCGCATCCTGCGCGATCTGGGCGAAGTCAACTGCGACCGACGTGACCGGAAAATCCACTGCATCTAGTCGGGCCAGATCGAGCAGGTCCGCCACCAGCAGGTCGAGGCGGTCCGCCTCAGACTGCACGATCGCACCCTTGGCGGAAATCTCACTTGCGGGCACAACGCCATCGGTGATCGCTTCCGCGTATCCGCGAATCGCCGTAAGCGGGGTCCGGAGTTCGTGGGAGATCGACAGGAGAAACTCGCGTTGGCGCCCCTCACTGATCGCAAGATCGCGCCGGAGCTCGTTGAGTGCCTCGTTCAGTTCGGCGATCTCTGGAGGCCCCGTCACTGCCAACTCCACGTCTCGATCACCGGCCCCAATGCGCTTGGCAGCCTGTGCCGCTTCTCGAAGCGGTCTTGTGAGCCTCCTCGCGAGCAACAACCCAAACGCGACCGCTATGGCGACCCCCACCGCTAGTGCGAAGCCAAACCGCGCGAGGGCAGCTAGAGCCAGTCGACCGGTGGCCTGAACCGGCTGGGTAAGCACCACCGCGCTACCGTCCGACAGTCCTCGGGCCGCGACGAGGACGTCGTCGCCTTGGTACTGAACTTGACCGTCGAGAGAGGCGCCGCTGTTCAGGCGAACGAAGTCGCCCGCGCCGAACAGCCCCGGAATCGACGCTCCGCGCGGCACGTACAGCGCGGTGATGTCCTCCGCGCGCAAGGTGTTTGCAAGTCGATTGGGGATCTGGCCGGAGTTCTGCCCGGGACGTCGTTCGATCGCTGCAGCTGTCGCGTCCGCGAGCCGCTGGAGATTCCCCAGGGACTCCTGTTCGGCCGCCTGTCTGATCAACGGGTATGAGATAGCCCCGGCAACGATGACTGCCACCACAGCGGCAGCGACCGTGACTAGTGCGATCCGAGCGTTGAGTGACAGCCCGTGCGCTCTGGTGCGCAGGTTTGAACCAACCGGTTCAGCGAGGGCTCCGGGAGCATCGGTCGGCATCGCGACTCAGCTTGGGCGTTCGTCGGCGGAGTAGCCGACCCCTCGGACGGTGCGAATGATTTCCACCGGCTCCAGCTTGCTTCGCAGTTGCGCTATGTGTACGTCGACGGTCCTCGAGCCAACCGCGCTTGAGTAGCCCCACACATCGGTGAGCAACTGGTCTCTGCTGTACACGCGGCCCGGGTTGCGCAGCAGGTACGCCAACAGATCGAATTCAGTCGGGGTCAGATCCAGCTGCGTTCCGTTGACCATCGCGCGCCTTGCGTTGGTGTCGACCTCAACGCCGCTCATGGAGAGAACGTCTTCGGCTTTGCTGTCGCGACCCTCGGTTCGACGTAGTACGGCTTTGACGCGGGCCACCACCTCACGAGGACTGAACGGCTTCGTGATGTAGTCATCTGCCCCAAGTTCCAACCCAAGCACGCGGTCGATTTCGTCGTCTCGAGCGGTGCAGAACAGCACTGGTGTCCAATTCTGTGCCGCCCGCAATGCTGAACAGACCTCGGTTCCGGCCATCGTCGGAAGACCCACATCCAGGATCGCCGCGACTGGGGCCCTGGTGTTTATGGCCTCTAGTGCGTCGGCGCCATCGCCGACCACCTGCACGACATAGCCGTCGCGGGTCAGGTACAGCGAAAGGAGGTCAGCGATGGCCGGTTCGTCTTCAGCAACAACAACGAGGCCGCGGTTGGAATCAGACACTGTTGACTACGAAGATCCCTTTGGGTACTGGCCGAGACCCATCATGGCCATCACCTTGCCGACGATTGCGCCGACCACGAGTAAGGCGATTCCGAGCCAGAACATCCACGGCTTGGCGATACACACCCCAAGAGTCCCAACAACGAACGCGATGAGCATTATGGTGACTGCGGTCCACGCGGCGGGCGTGCGACCTTCTTCGGGATCGCGCATTTGCGATTCGTCGCGCGTCTGAACCTCAGTCATTTACGGCCTCCTGTGCCAAGTGTCAACGTGGGCATGAACGTACCAAGCCCGAGCAATCTGCGCCCATTCTGGCACCTCGCTTTGGGAATTGGCTACGGAGGCGCGCAGGCGAACCAATGAGCGTCCGGCCCAGTCCAGGTTCATGCCAGGTGACGCAGGTGCGATTAGGCGGTTGGGTCCTCTCCCCTGTCCAACGCCTCCCACGCGGTTGGCATGCGTTGCTGCGTCCCCGATTGTTTGCTCGATAGAGAGCGCCAGCGAGCGCCGTACCGGGCAACCAGCAAACCTGAGCAAAACATCAGAAGTCCGCACGCAGCCGTGACTACCCATGCACTCGAGCGCTCGGCTGAAGCCGCCGCAACCCGTCCGGCTTCGGTCGCGAGTTCGACCTCACTGGCGAAGATGAATGAAACGGAACCAACGAGGACTGCCACCGCGGCGACGCTGATGACGAAGCCGACCGCTTGTCGGATCAACCTCGACGTCGCGACCACCGCCACCGCGCAAGCCAGACCAATCCAGGCTCCCGCCAGTGACAGTGGATACACGGATGCGCCGGACACCGTTGTTGTCTGGTCACCAAATCCGCTGTTGTTGGTCGCCGTCACCCAGGGCTGCGTCAAGCTCCAAACCGCAGCGAGGCCGGAAACGACAAGCACCAGCAGAGTTGCGAGGTAAGCACGTCCGCCACCGAAACCGGCCGAAGAGACTGTGGCATCGGCGATCACGGATTCACGTCGCCCAATGTCTGCGCGACTGCCACCGCACGCAAAACCGCAGCCGCTTTGTTCTCGCACTCGACCTGTTCGGCTAGTGGATCGGAGTCCGCAACGAGCCCCGCACCCGCCTGCACATACGCGATCCCGTCCCGCAAAACGGCTGTGCGGATCGCGATGGCGGTGTCCATATCGCCGGCGAAGTCGAGGTATCCGACAATCCCTCCGTACAAGCCTCTCCGGGAACTCTCAAGGTCATCGATAATTTCCATCGCCCGTGGTTTGGGTGCTCCGGAGAGGGTTCCCGCGGGGAAAGTCGCAGCCAGCAGGTCGTATGCGCTCTTCCCCTGCGCCAACTGACTGGTAACCGTCGAAACAATGTGCATCACATGCGAGTAGCGCTCAATCTGCATGAACTCGACAACCTCAACGGTCCCAGGACGACTCACGCGGCCAAGGTCATTGCGGCCAAGATCAACCAGCATCAGATGTTCAGCGCGCTCCTTCTCATCGGCAAGCAGTTCATCAGCATGCTGCTGATCGGCCTCCGGGGTGGTGCCGCGCGGACGGGTTCCCGCGATCGGATGCAACATCGCGTTGCCGTCCTCAAGCTTGACCAGTGCCTCGGGGCTCGAGCCAACGACGTCGAAGGCGACCTGTGAGCCGAGTCCTGGGCTGAGCGCATCAGGATCCGCCGCGATGGACTCCGGCCCGGGGAACCGGATCAAGTACATGTAAGGGCTCGGATTGCTGACGCGCAGAACCCGATAGATATCGAGTGCCGAGGCGGCAGTCTTCGTCGCAAATCGCTGCGAAATAACAACCTGAAACGCGTCTCCGGAGTAGATGTGCTCCCGAACAGCCTCGACTTTCTTGAAGTACTCCTGGGGCGTGGTGTCCGATTCGACGTCTGGCTGAACCGCTGAATCGAACGTGGCGAGCGAGTCGACGGCAGGCTCAGCGAGCCTCGCCTGCATGGCATCGAGGCGCCCAACAGCGGCCGCGTGCGCGGCCGCGAGTCCGTCATCATCGCTTTCCTGCTCGGCAGGAACAATCGCATTCGCGATGAGCAGAACGGACCCATCGAAGTGGTCAAGTACGGCCAAGTCGGTCGCAACCAACATGGCGATTTCGGGAACGTCAACAACGGTTGGGTTCTCATCTGGCAGACGCTCCCACCGCCGAACGGCGTCGTAGCTGATCATCCCGACCAGTCCGCTGTTGAGCGGCGGCAGGCCTGTTATCCGCTCCGTATGAAGCAATTTGAGGGCATCTCGCATTGCGCGCAACGGATCAGTCGAGGTGTTGACAGCCTGAGCCACGTCCACTGGTACTTCGCCAACCCAACTCGCCTTGCCGCCTTGCTCGGTAAGCATCGCGGCGCATCGCACCCCGACGAACGAGTAACGGGACCATGACCGGCCATTCTCAGCGGATTCCAGCAGAAACGTACCTGGCGCCTCGCGCGCCAGTTTTCGGTACAGCCCAACGGGCGTATGCATGTCGGCGAGCAATCGTCGAACAACCGGAACCACTCTGCGCCGCCGTGACAGTTCGCTGAACTCGGCAGCGGTCGGAATGGTCTGACCGCCAACCGATTCACGAACTCGGGCGTACACCTCGGTCGCACTCAACTCGGTCATGCGGAATCGCCTGCCGCGTTTGCGCGAATCGACTCGGTGTCGAAGCAGGATCGCAGCCCTGTGTGGCAAGCAGCGCCCGTCTGATTGACGCGCATGAGGAGGACATCCGAATCGCAGTCACGCGCGATACTTACAACGGATTGGTGATTCCCCGACGTCTCACCCTTGCGCCAGAGTTCGCCCCGACTGCGTGACCAATACGTGGCCCGTCCGGTGTTGATCGTCAGGCGCAGAGACTCCTCGTTCATCCACGCCATCATCAGAACCTCACCGCTGTCCCACTGCTGAGCGATCACGGGAATCAAACCAGCATCATCGAATACCAACTTCGCCAGGAATCCGTCAGTGGCGGTCGCAGTCATCCCACCATTGTGCCGTGTGGCTCGTTCCGGTGTCGTGCCACTTCCGTCCCTCACCGCGGAAGAACCCACCCGCGTATGGTGAACGTCGTGAGTCAACCAACCTGGGCCCAGCGCGAACGCCAAGAGCTATGTCGACTGCTTGAAGAAGTCGGACCCGATGCTCCAACCCTGTGCGGGGACTGGACAACTCGAGACCTCGCAGCGCACCTGATCGTCCGCGAAGGCCGACCCGACGCTGCGGCGGGGATAGTTATCAAGCCACTCGCCGGCTGGACCGAGCGCGTCCAACAACGAGCAGCCAAACAACCCTGGTCTGAAATGATTCACGCCATCAGAACTGGTCCACCAACGCTTTCGGTCTTCAACCTGCCGAAGGCCGATGCCCTGACGAATACCACGGAATACTTCGTTCATCTCGAAGACGTGCGTCGCGCCGAACCGGAGTGGCAGCCACGAAAATTGCCGCCCAAGTTCAGTGAAACTCTGTGGAAGGTGACCAAAACCCGTGCACGCACCTTCTATCGGCACGTTCCGGTGGGGGTGGTGCTTGAGCGCACTGACGCCGCGCCAGAGACCAATCCGGATGAGAACACGGTCAAGGCGGCCTCTGGGTCCCCTGTGGTCACGGTGTCCGGCCCAGCGCAGGAGTTACTGCTCTTCTCCTTCGGACGCAAGGAGAATGCCGTCGTCGATATCAACGGCGACAAGGATTCTGTGGCGGCCCTGATGGCTGCGCCCATGAGCGTGTGATCCACGGGTCACTCCTAGAAAAGTGGATCTACCGCCGAACCGGATAACCCGCGTCGGCCAACTCGTTCTTCACCTCAGGAATCGTCAACACCCCGAAATGAAAGACGCTCGCCGCCAAGACCGCGTCAGCGCCAGCTGCAACCGCTGGAGCAAAGTCGGCGACCTTTCCCGCGCCGCCGCTGGCAATCACCGGGACCGCTACTGCGCGGCGGACCAACTCAATGAGCTCGGTGTCGAAGCCATCCTTGGTTCCATCCGCGTCCATCGAGTTGAGCAGGATCTCGCCCGCACCTCTGGTGGCGCCCTCACCAGCCCAGGCGACGGCGTCGATTCCGGTACCGACCCTTCCGCCGTGGGTCGTGACCTCAAATCCAGAAGGCGTCGTGGTGTCACCTTGCACTCGCCGAGCATCCACCGACAACACAACACACTGCGAGCCAAATCGGTTGGCGGCTTCAGTAAGGAATTCTGGGCGGGAGATCGCGGCGGTGTTTACGCCGGCCTTGTCTGCTCCGGCCCGCAGCAACCGGTCGATGTCCTCGACGGTGCGAACGCCGCCGCCGACGGTCAACGGAATGAATACTTGGTCCGCTGTCCGAGAAACCACGTCGTAGGTCGTTTGGCGGTCACCACTGGACGCAGTGATGTCGAGGAACACCAACTCGTCGGCCCCTTGCTCGTCGTATGCTGCCGCGAGTTCTACTGGGTCGCCAGCATCGCGAAGATCCACGAAGTTCACACCTTTGACGACGCGTCCGTTGTCGACGTCAAGGCACGGAATGACTCGGACCGCCAGCGACATGTGCCAAACCTAACTACTTGTTGTCTTCCAGCTCGCTGAATTGCGGGTTCATGAAGTCGATGTGAGGAGCCACCGCAGCCAAAGCCTCCGGCAAGGTGAACGCACCTGCATACAGCGCCTTGCCAATGATCAGTCCTTCGACGCCGTGCGGCACCAACTCTGCGACAGCATGGATGTCTTCAAGCGAGGACACCCCGCCGCTGGCGACGACGGGACGATCCGTTGCCTTGCAGACCTGATGAAGCAGGTGAATATTGGGACCCTGGAGAGTCCCGTCCTTCGTGACATCGGTGACCACGTAGCGCGCGCAGCCTTCGGCATTCAACCTTTCGAGCGTGGCGAACAATTCGCCGCCCTCCTGCGTCCATCCGCGGGCAGCCAGTTTCGTTCCCCGAACATCCAGTCCAATCGCGACCTTGTCCCCATGCTCGGCGATGACGCGCGCGCACCATTCGGGGTTCTCCAAGGCGGCAGTGCCAATGTTGATCCGCCGACAACCGGTCGCCAGGGCCGCATCAAGCGTCTCGTTGTCCCGAATCCCGCCAGACAATTCGACATCGATGTCGAGGCGGCTCACCACCTGGGCGAGCAACTCATGATTGCTCCCTCGCCCGAATGCGGCGTCCAAGTCAACCAGGTGCACCCAAGACGCACCTTGTTCCTGCCACGCGAGTGCGGCATTGAGCGGGTCACCATACGCAGTCTCAGATCCGGCTTCACCTTGCACAAGTCGGACAGCTTGGCCATCTTGCACGTCAACGGCGGGTAGGAGTTCCAAAGTCACGGGCTAGACCCTACTCATCTCGTTGACCAGGACGCCGCCTCGGCTGGGTCAACGGCAATCAGTCGAGAGTGTCGAGCCAATTGCGCAGCAGTTCCAATCCGGCGTCTCCGGACTTCTCCGGGTGGAACTGAGTAGCGCATAGGGGTCCGTTCTCCACTGCGGCGAGGAACGGCTCACCGTGCGTGGCCCAGGTCAGCAACGGCGCCGCCGTCACGCTGCCCGAGGTATCCAACTGCCAAGTGCGTGCAGCGTAGGAGTGTACGAAGTAGAAGCGTTCGTCCGCAATTCCGCGAAACAACGAAGACTCAGCGGGTGCCTGGACTGTGTTCCAGCCCATGTGCGGCAACACCGGTGCGTGCAAGTGGTCAACCACCCCAGGCCACTGGGCACAACCAGCCGTATCGACACCGTGTTCGACACCGTGGGCAAACAAAACCTGCATGCCCACACAAATGCCGAGGACCGGACGCGCTCCGGCCAGGCGGACGTCAAGAATCTTGGGTGCGCCGACCGCCCGCAGACCCTGCATGCAGGCGGCGTAGGCGCCGACTCCTGGGACGACGAGCCCATCGGCGTTCAGCGCGGCCTGATCGTCTGAGGTCACTTCGACTCTCGCGCCGACGCGTTCGAGGGCCCGCTGGGCCGACCGGAGATTGCCCGACCCGTAATCAAGGACCACGATGCGTGGAGAATTCACGGACCGATCCCCTTCACTCCCACCAAGCCCAAGCAGCCGCTGCCGAAAGCACCGCGGCGATGCCCATACCGATGGCCAGTACCGGAATCCTCGCCCGGATGAACGCGATCACGCCGCCGATGAAGAAACCCGTCAGCCCGAGCATCACGATTGGCCACCAGCTCGTCATGTGGACAGGGTCCCCTTGGTCGACGGAACGCCAACGACGCGCGAGTCGAGTGCAACAGCGTCCCGCAACGCACGCGCAACTGACTTGAACTGCGCCTCGACGATGTGGTGGGCATTTCTCCCAGTGATGACTCGCACATGCAAACAGATCTGGGCGGACGCGACGATCGATTCCCAGATGTGGCGGGTGAGGGTGGTGTCGTACGTGCCGATCAATTCGACGAGCTCTGGCTCTTCATGCACGAGGTAGGGGCGACCGGATAGGTCGACCGCAGTCTGAACCAATGCTTCATCAAGTGGGACAAGCGAGTCCCCGAACCGGCGGATCCCGGCCTTGTCCCCGAGCGCCTCGCGCAATGCAGTTCCCACAGCCAATGCGGTGTCCTCGACGGTGTGGTGCGCATCCACTTCCAAGTCGCCTTTGGTGAGAACCTTCAAGTCCAGTCCGCCATGTTTTCCGAGTTGGCTGAGCATGTGGTCGTAGAACGGAACCCCCGTTGAAACATCGACCTGTCCGGTGCCATCGAGGTTGAGTTCGACGAGGACGTCGCTTTCCTTGGTCGTGCGTTCGATCCGCGCCGTGCGGGTCATGTGGACTCCTGTCCTGCGGTGGTCGCCGTGGCGACCAAACCTAGTTCCTCGACGATCGTAGTGAGCGCATCCAGGAATGCCGTTGTTTCATCGGCCGTTCCCGCAGTAACCCGCAGCCAGCCTGGCAGACCGACGTCGCGAACGAGAACTCCGGAATCCAACAATGCTTGCCAGATCACAGCCTGATCGGTGAATCCCCCGAACAGTACGAAGTTCGCGTCGCTTTCGGCAACCCGTAATCCGAGCTCGCGACAACGCACAACAATGCGATCCCGCTGAATCTTCAGGTCGTCGACGGCCCTCAACAAGTCGTCGGAATGCGCGAGTGCCCCACGCGCGGCCGCCTGGGTAATTGCCGAAAGGTGATACGGGAGTCGGACCCGCTGAACAGCTTCAACCACTGCGGGATCACCGATGAGGTATCCGACGCGCGCGCCGGCGAAAGCGAAGGCTTTGCTCATGGTGCGCGACACGATCAAGCGTGGACGACCTGCGAGTAGGCCCACCGCGCTCGGCCGCGTACTGAACTCGGCATAAGCCTCGTCAACGATGAGCACGCCAGTGTCGCTGGCGAGCATTTGTTCGTAGAGGCGACTGATGGTCTTGAGTTCGGTCGCAGTCCCAGTGGGATTATTCGGGGAGCACACAAAGACGACTGCGGGCTCAAGCGTGCGGATCGCGTCGCAGGCGGCCACGACGTCGATGCCAAAGTCAGGATCTCGCGGCACCGACACGAATTCCGTACCCGTGCCACGAGCGATAAGCGCGTGCATCGAATAGCTGGGGTCAAAACCCAGCGCAGTCCGGTTCGGTCCGCCGAACGCCTGCAACAACTGCTGCAGGACTTCGTTGCTGCCGTTTGCCGCCCAAACGTTTCTACTGCTGAGCGTCGCCCCTGTCGAGGCCGTCAGGTAGCTCGCAAGCGCGTGCCGCAATTCGGAGGCATCGCGGTCGGGATATCGCTGCAGTCCTCCGACTTCCCCAACGATTTGGCGGCTGATCGCCGCGACCACGGAAGGGCTGGGCGGATACGGATTCTCGTTGGTGTTGAGCCGGATGGAAACGTCGAGTTGGGGCGCGCCGTATGAGGTGACTCCAACCAGTTCTGGGCGGATCGGTAGGTCGTCAGCACTCAGATGATCGGTCACGGTACGTCCTGCACGCTGGTCATGCGTACCGCCACTGCCTCACCGTGAGCAGGCAGGTCTTCGGCAGCGGAAAGGACCAGAACATCGTTGGCAACTTCCAGAAGCGCTGATTCGCTGTAGTCGATGACTTGAATGGATCTCAAGAAGCTGTAAACGGAGAGACCCGACGAGTAGCACGCACAACCACCCGTGGGAAGGACGTGATTCGATCCAGCGCAGTAGTCGCCCAACGACACCGGTGACCACGACCCAACGAAGATCGCTCCAGCATTACGCACGCGACTGGCGACTTCTTGAGCATCCCGTGTCTGGATCTCCAGATGCTCAGCACCGTAGGCGTTGACTACATCCAACCCTTGTTCAACGTCTCTAACGAGCACGACTGCACTCTGTCTTCCGGAGAGCGCCTGAAGCACTCGTTGCGAGTGCTTTGTCGCGTCGACCATTGGTGGAAGCAGTTGGGCAACCTTGTCGGCAAGCGCATCGCTGTCCGTCACCAGCACGGACGCGGCAACAACATCGTGTTCCGCCTGACTAATAAGGTCCGCGGCCACATGGGCGGCGGATGCCGAGTCGTCCGCCAAGATCATGATCTCGGTAGGCCCAGCTTCCGAATCAATACCGATGACGCCACGCAACAGCCGCTTGGCGGCCGTCACGTAGATGTTGCCAGGACCGGTGACCATGGAGACTGGCGGGCAATAGCCCTCTTGCCCAGCACCAACCGCTGCCGAAGATCCAAACGCAAACCAAGCTATGGCCTGTGCCCCCCCAACGGCGTAGACCTCGTCAACTCCGAGCAGCTTTGCCGCGGCGAGGATCGTTGGGTGTGGCCATCCGCCAAAATCCACCTGCGGCGGGGAAGCAATGGCGATCGAGCGAACACCGGCCAACTGGGCTGGAACGACGTTCATGACCACGCTACTCGGGTAGACCGCGCGGCCGCCAGGAACGTAGAGGCCCACCCGATCAACCGGAACCCACCGCTGACTGACAGTCGCGCCCGGCGCGAGTTCCGTGGTGTGTGGCATTGGGAGTTGATCGCCATGGGCAATACGCACCCGCCGAATTGCCTCCTGCAGGCTCGCCACAATCGCCGGGTCAAGATTCTCAAGAGCCTCTTCCATCACGCTCGCAGGAACACGTAGCGACGTGGGCCGAACGCCGTCAAAACGCTCGCCGATCTCTAGCGTCGCGGCCTCTCCGCCCAGTCGGACCTGTTCGATTACCGTTGTTACGGCGGCCTCAGCCGACGCAACGTCCACCTGAGCACGAGGAATGAGGTTGCGAGGATCACCCTGGTGGGTTCGCAGATCGAGGGTTTGCATCACCGGTACATCGTACGGCTGACCAGGCATCGTGCGTCTAGGCATTCGCGGCTACGGTGTGGCCATGGTCAAGAAGAGCGCGGCTGTTCACACCAATGCCACGAAAGTCTTGTACCAGGACAACGTTCCGTACGCGATCCATCAGTACGACCAACACTCAAGCGTTCCTGGTGTCGACTGGGGTCTGCCGCCTGACTCCTTCGACGACGCAAAGCGGGTCTTTCGAACGGCAATCATGTTCGTTGACGACGAACCACTGGCCGCGCTGATCCCCATCGATTGCGTCGTCGACGACGTCTTGGTGGCCGCCGCGGTCGGTGGAGAGCAAGCCATCGAGGCTGACTCCGAGCGGGCTCAGGCAGTCGCTGGTTTTCCAGAAGAGGCGATCAGCCCGCTAGGCACCAAGCAGGAGCTCCCGACTTTGGTCGACGTCTCGGCGCTGGATTTCAAGACGGTCTACGTCAGTGCGGGTGAAGGTGGTTTCACAATTGAGCTCTCACCCAATGACCTACTGCGGCTCACGAATGCGCGCACGGCCCCGATCTCGCGACGTCTCTAGGTTGCCGACGCCTCCAGTCGCTCACCTTCACGCAGAGTCGCGTCAATCCGACGTGATGCTTTGACCCCGCGCCGCCAGAAAACCGCTGTCAAGACAGCGACTGCGAACAATGACCACAAGCCAAGTACTCCAGGAGAATTCAACTCCAGCGGGCCCTGAAAGGCGACTCCCTCAGCCCTTCCCGCAGTTGAGATGACTCCAGAGTCGCTGTCCCCACCCGCCACGGCGAGGCCGACCTTCCAAGCGACCAGCGAACCCACCAACCCACCGACGGCTGCCGCAAGCAGCAGTTCAACTCCACCAGTTCGCCTGCGCACAGCGACAGCGATTCCGGTACCCAATCCGCAGGCAACCGCCAAACACCCGAACGTCAGGTCAGCACCGACTGCGGCTTCGGAGAGGCGGATGTAAGCAGCCTCTCCATCTCTAATCGTCAGCTCCGCACGCGGGGCGAGGATCACCCAGGCAACCCCCAACACGACCCCAAGCGCAACGCAACCCAACAGCACCCAGGCGAATACTTCGGCACCAGGCTTCCAGGACCTCCGGCGCGATCCATCGCTCATGGCAGGGATGGTTCGGCTTGAGCTGCTCCGGAAAGGCACGACGGTCCCAGCAGTTCCTTCAGGTCCGCGAACAGAGATGGACTAACCGTCACGCGCTTGGAGTCATCGAGTCGCATAACGGTCGTCCGGGAACCGTGTTTCACCTCTAGCCGAACCTCGGTCGTGCCGGGATGGGTAGCCAGGATCTCGTTCAGCCGCGCAACAACCGGTTCGACAATTCGGCTCGCTGGAACGCTCAGTACAACTGGTCCGTCGTGGGAGCCGGTCAAATCAGGGATGGTGATGTCCATCGCAATGAACTTGAGCTCTGACTCATCGCTCAGGTCAACTCTGCCTCGGACGAGCAGCACCGCATCCTGGGAGCAGTACGGTCCCATCAAGGAATATGCCTTCGGGAACACCATGACTTCCACCGACGCATCCAGATCCTCAAGACTGACGATCGCCCAGGTGTCGCCTCGCTTTGTCACCTTTCGGGCAACTCCCGTAACCAGTCCCCCGACGGTGACGACCTTGCCATCGGTCACCTCATCGGTGTGAAGTGAAGCGATCGAGCAGTCAGTCGCGGCGCGCAGGGTGCTCTCAACCCCGTTGAGTGGGTGATCCGACACATAGAGCCCGAGCATCTCCCGCTCATTTGCCAGCAGCGTTGCCTTGTCCCATTCACCCACCGGGATCGTCATATCGAGCCCAAACCCCGAACTGTGTCCGGAGTCCGCTGCCTCAGCGCCACCGAAGAGGTCGAACTGGCCAATCGATTCCGCCCGCTTCGTCTCGACGATCGCGTCGACTGCCTCTGCATGGATCTGAGCTAGGCCACGGCGGGTATGGCCCAGGGAATCAAAGGCACCAGACTTCACCAGCGATTCAACGACGCGCTTGTTGCACGCCGTGCTGTCAATCTTGCGAAGGAAGTCGCTGAAGTCGCTGAAGCGACCCTTCCCGGTACGCGAGGCGATGATCGAATCGACGACGTTTCCGCCAACGTTGCGAATTGCGGAAAGACCAAACCGAATATCGGAGCCAGTCGCGGTGAAGTTCGCATCAGACTCGTTGACGTCTGGGGGAAGCACCTTAATGCCCATTCGGCGGCACTCGTTGAGGTAGATCGCGCTCTTGTCCTTGTCGTCCTTGACGCTCGTCAGCAATGCCGCCATGTATTCCGCCGGGTAGTTCGCCTTGAGGTACGCGGTCCAGTACGACACCAATCCGTAGCCCGCAGTGTGCGCCTTGTTGAATGCGTAGTCGGAAAACGGTACGAGGATGTCCCACAGCGTCTTGATTGCGCCTTCGGAGTAGCCATTTGCCAGCATTCCGTCCCGAAACGGCACGTACTCCTTCTCAAGGATTTCCTTCTTCTTCTTGCCCATCGCCCGGCGCAGCAGGTCGGCGTTGCCGAGGCTGTAGCCGGCAAGTTGCTGCGCGATCGCCATGACCTGTTCCTGATAGACGATCAGGCCGTAGGTGTCGCCGAGAATCTCCGACAACGGATCTTCAAGCTCGGGGTGGATCGCGACGACTGGCTTTCTTCCGTTCTTCCGGTCGGCATAGTCGTTGTGCGCATTCGCGCCCATGGGGCCTGGTCGATAAAGCGCGAGTACCGCGGAAATGTCCTCGAAACTGTCCGGGACCATCGAACGCAGCAATGACCGCATCGGACCACCGTCGAGCTGGAACACGCCGAGCGTGTCACCGCGCGCGAGAAGTTGGTAGGCGGCCGAATCGTCGAGTTCGAGGTCTTCGGGAATGATCGTCGTCCCGCGGTTGGCTTCGATCGCCTTAAGACAATCGTCGATCACCGTCAAGTTACGCAGGCCGAGAAAGTCCATCTTCAACAAGCCAAGGGTTTCGCAGGCTCCCATGTCGAACTGGGTGATGATCGAACCGTCCTGCTGACGCTTCCATACCGGGATGACGTCCATCAATGGCTCGCGGCTCAAGATCACTCCGGCCGCGTGGACTCCGGGCTGACGCTTCAGGCCCTCTAGCCCCTTCGCGGTATCAACGATTTTCGCGACATCCGGCTCAGCGTCGTACAGGTCACGGAACTCGCCCGCCTCCGAGTACCGGGGGTGGTTCGAATCAAAGATGCCGGTGAGGGGGATGTCCTTGCCCATTACCGCCGGCGGCATTGCTTTGGTGATCTTGTCTCCCAGCGCGTACGGCATGCCTAGCGCACGGGCAGAATCCTTGATCGCGGCCTTTGCCTTGATCGACCCATACGTAACGATCTGCGCGACCCGCTCGGAGCCGTACTTCTGCGTTGCGTAGCGAATCATGTCGCCACGGCGACGTTCATCGAAGTCCATGTCAATGTCAGGCATCGATACGCGTTCCGGGTTGAGGAAGCGCTCAAAAAGCAGTCCGTGCTTGATCGGGTCCAGCTCGGTAATACCCATCGCCCAAGCGACGATTGCGCCAGCTGCCGAGCCACGCCCCGGACCGACTCGGATTCCCTGCTCTTTCGCGTACTGCACCAAGTCAGCAGTCACCAAGAAGTAGCCGGGAAAGCCCATCTGACAGATAACGGAGACCTCGTACTCGGCCTGCTTGCGATGGGTTTCCGGAACGTGTCCCTTGAACCTCTGCGAGAGGCCACGTTCGACCTCCTTCACCAGCCAAGATTCCTCGGACTCTCCCGCCGGAACGGGGAACTGCGGCATGAGGTTCGCGCCCTCATTGAATTCAACATTGCAGCGCTCAGCGATCTCAAGGGTGTTGTCGCACGCCTCCGGCAGTTCCGCCCACAACGACCGCATCTCTGCCGACGACTTGAGATAGAACTGATCCCCGGTGAACTTGAAGCGCTTCGGGTCATCGATCATCGATCGTGTGCCGATACATAGCAGCACGTCATGCGGTGCAGCATCCTGTTGTCGCACGTAGTGCAAATCGTTTGTCGCTAGCAGCGGCAACTCAAGGGTCCGAGCGATCTTGAGTAAGTTCTCGCGGTAGGAACGCTCGATCGGGATTCCGTGATCCATGAGCTCGCAGTAGAGGTTGCCCTTGCCGAGGATGTCTTGGTAGTCGGCGGCAGTCGCGAGCGCCTTGTCGTACTTGCCAGCCTGCAACCAGCGATTCACCTCGCCAGACGGGCAACCGGTCGTTGCGATGATGCCCTTGCCGTAGGTCTGCAGCAGATCGCGGTCGAACCGCGGATGACGGTAGTAACCCTCAAGGCTTGCTAGCGAGGAAAGCCGAAACAGGTTGTGCATTCCGGCAGTGGTCTCGGCAAGGACTGTCATATGGGTGTACGCGTGCCGACCGCGCGCACTCGATTCCCCGGACTCATTGGTGCCCTCGTCGAAGCCAGCACCAAAGTCGAAGGGGGACTGCTCAAACCGACCTTGCGGGGCGTAATAGCCCTCCATGCCGATGATTGGCTTCACACCGGCGGCCTTGCCCCGCTTCCAGAAATCGTAGGCGCCGTAGAGGTTTCCGTGATCGGTGATTGCGATGGCTGGCATTCCAAGCCGACTGGCCTCGGAGAACAAGTCATCCAGACGTGCGGCACCGTCGAGCATCGAATACTCGGTGTGCACATGAAGGTGCACGAACTGGTCCCCGCTTGTCACTGGCGCAGCCTAACGCTGATTCCTGACATCCGAAGTGAGCCTCGCCAATCTCCCTGTGCGGTTCCTTGAGGGGATGGTTAACGGCCGTTCACACGCCCCGTACCATGGCGGCATGCAGCGCACAATCTTCGAACCCGAACACGATGAATTCCGCTCCGCAGTAGCAACCTTCTGCGAACGCACCGCCGCGCCAAACCTGGAGAAGGCGATCGAACAACGCGTCTTCGACCGCGACGTCTGGCGTCAAGCTGGCGAACAGGGCTTCCTCGGCCTCGAGATCCCTGAGGAGTTTGGCGGCAGTCAGGCAGATGACTACCGGTTCAACATGGTCTTCTCCGAAGAGTTGGCGAAGGTCAGCATGGGGCTGAATTCATCAATGGGGATTCACTTCGACATTTGCGCGCCCTACCTCGTTGATCTTGGTACCACCGAACTCAAACAGCGCCTACTGCCGGACTTCTGCGCCGGAGAAAAGGTGGCCGGGATTGGCATGACCGAGGCTGGCGGTGGAACCGATCTCGCCGCACTCAAGACGACGGCGGTGCCCGATGGAGACGACTGGATCATCAACGGATCCAAGACCTTCATCACCAATGGCTACACCGGCGACATCCTGATCGTCGCGGCTCGAACCAGCCCCGAGAAGGGCGCTCGCGGCATCTCGTTGTTCGTCGTCGAAGCAGGAATGCCCGGCTTCGAACGTGGCCGCAAGTTGGATAAGACGGGTCAGCACGAGTCCGACACGGCCGAGTTGTTCTTCAACAACGTGAAAGTGCCGAGTGAGAACTTGCTCGGTGAGGTCGACTCGGGCTTCATCTACATGATGGAACGGTTGCCGCAAGAGCGCGTCGGATGTGCCATCAGCAACCTGGCGCACGCCAAACAGGCGTTCGCGGAGACACTCGAGTACGCGAAGGAACGACAAGCATTCGGCAAGCCGATCGGGTCGTTCCAGCATGTGAAGTTCGTCCTTGCCGAACAGGCCACGAAACTCGATGTCACCCAATCATTCGTCGATGAGTGCGTGATGGCCAAGATCAACGGCGAGTTCACGTCGACCGACGCTGCCAAGGCCAAGTGGTGGACCTCGCAGATTCAGAACGAAGTCATCGATGCATGCGTGCAGATCTTCGGTGGGTACGGCTACATGAACGAATACCGGATTGCGCGGGCCTGGCAAGACGCGCGCGTCACCAAGATCTGGGCAGGCTCGAACGAAATCATGAAGGAACTGATTGGGCGCGAGCTCGGCTTCTGATCCGACCTCGTCACCCCAACTATCGGGCCACTAAGCAGCAGCGACCGGCTCCGGTGACGCCGCCTCGGCGACCTTGTTTGGCAGTCCGCGCGTTGTCGCGAGTGAGCCAAGCGCGAGGAACGCTGTGACCAACAGTCCGGTTTTGAGGGCCTGCAGTTGCGCCGACTCGTAGTCGTCCACGATCGCGTTGGTTGTTGCTTGATCAAGTCCGGCCTTCGTTGCAGCGGTGGCAATCTGTTCGGAGTCCACGAAGTCCAAACCGGATTCCACGGCCACGCTCACCTGCGCGGAAACCTCGGCGCTTATCCGCTCGTCTTCTTGGATGTTAGAAACGAAGATCGAGGTGAGTCCACTGAGCACGATCGCGCCCACGAGCGCGACACCGAGCGACGAACCAAGTTGCTGCCCGGTGAACTGCAAGCCGCCGGCCTCACCACGGCCCGACGCATCAACGGATGACTGCACAACGTTGCCGAGTTGGGAGGCAATCAAACCCATACCGACACCAAGAATGGCCATCGAAACGGCGAACTGTGCGTCGGCCAGCGTCGGCTTCACCGTGAGGAGCAGTCCGACAACACCGATCAGCGTCGTCGTCAAACCGACCCGAACGATCGTGCGAATCGAGTACTTCGTGGACAGCCGAGACCCCACGGCGGCCGCGAGGAACATCGTGATGGACACGGGGAGCATCTTCAGACCCGTTTCCAGCGCGTCATAGCCGAGCACCAACTGCAAGTACAACGGAATTGAGAAGAAGACTCCCATCAGGATCAGGTTCTGACTGACAAGGCCCATCAACCCGGACCGCAGCGGAAGGATCTTCAACAGGTCGAGGTGGACCAAAGGGTCGCTGCCGACGTTCTCTCGGTGGCGCTGCCAGCGAACGAAGCACCACACCAGGACGCCACCAGCGCCGATCACGAAGGGTGTGAGTGCAAATCCGAATGGCTCGACGGGCGAGTTCTTGGGGGTGATCCAGCCCCATACGCTCGACTGCAAAGTGCCAAGCACGATCAGTCCCAGTCCGACGGCTGAGAGGACAGTTCCGAGGAAATCCAGTCGAGGCCTGCGACCTTCCAACACCGCGTCGTTCATGAACCTGGTCATGGCCAGAATGATCAGGACCAGCACGACCTCGCCGATGAACACCACTCGCCAGGTGAGTTCCGTGGTTGCCCAACCACCCAAAATAGGTCCGACAGCAATGCCTGCGCCCGCTACACCACCTATGACGGCGTACGCGGTCGCGCGAGCCTTGCCTTCGAAGTTCCCAGCGATCAGCGCCGCCAACGCGGGTAGCACCAGAGCAGCGCCCAAGCCCTCAAGGACTGACCAACCGAGTGTCAAGACGGCGACCGTAGGGGCAAATGCCGTCATTGCTGAACCACAACCGTAGATCACCAGACCGATCGCAAAAGCGCGACGGCGACCAACGATGTCGCCGATCTTGCCACCGGTCATCATGAACATCGCCATGACCAGGCAATACAGAGTGATGACAGCTTGAATCGTCGTCACACTGGTATCGAAGTCGTCTACCAGTTGCGTGATAGATACGTTCATCACCGACTGGTCGAGAACCATCACAAACTGGGCGATCGCCAAGGCAACCAGTGGCAACCAACGCCTCATCCAAACTCCTCAATACCGTGAGCACCACACCAGAAGCGGCACCCTACCTGTCGCCGTCATCGGCCGAAATCAGCAACTGCGGCCACTACCGCAGCTACGGACTCATCGTCAAGATGTGTGTGGAACGGTAAGCGCACCAATCGACCTACCGCCTGAGCCGTCATTGGAAGGTCACCGGCGACGCGCCCGTACTTAAGACCAGCGGGCGAGCTGTGAAGGGGCTGAAAGTGGTCCCGAACATCGATCCCGCGGGTCTTCATGAACGCGATGAAGGGCCGACTTTGCCCGCAGTCGGCGAGCAACAGTGCGAACAGATTGACCCCGCCGACGCCACCGTTGGGTGCGCGATGGATCACCCATCCGCGGTCCCGAGCAAGTTCAGAAAGGCCTGATTCGTATTGCGCGAACACGGCCCGACGACGGGCAACTATGTCCTCACTTCTACTGAGCTGAGCCGCCAGCAGGGCCGCGTCGATACCAGACGCGGTGAGGTTGGAACCGAGGGATGTCCACCCGTAGCGGTCAACGCGACCGCGCATGAACGCCGTTCTATTCGTTCCGTACTCAACTACCTCACGCAGGCCCTGTTCCACGTCCTGATCGCTGCACAGCAGCGCGCCCGCCTGTCCGCCAACGATCGCTTTTGCGCGATCGAAACTGATGCATCCGATATCTCCCAGGGTTCCGACGGCGCGCCCATTCCAGCTCGCGCCAAAAGCTTGGGCAGCGTCTTCAATCACCATGAGCTCATGTTCAGCCGCGACATGCGCCAACAGGTCCACATCCCCGACCACGCCGTTGTACGGCAGCGTCACAACGGCGCACGTCTTGTCAGTGACGGCCGCCGCCACGGCGGCTGGATCAACATAGAGCGACGGAAACTCGATATCGACGAAAACGATGCGAAAGCCGACAGACGCAAATGTCGCGGCGGTTGTGGGGAAGGCGAAACTGGGCACGATCACCTCCGCGCCTGGCCCTGCTCCGCGCTCCCGAAGGAGCATCGCCGCAGCCAAGAGTGCACTTGAACCTGAACTCGTAGCCATCGAGTACCGAGCGTCAAAGGCCCGGCAAAGCTGCTCCTCAACTTGGCATGGGTCGATTCCGATCGTCGGCCCGGACGTTGTGTTGAGTGCGGTCACCAAATAGCGGATGTCGTCTTCGGAGACGTCAGTGTTCTCGAACGCAACCAACGGCGGACTTGCTAGCTTGGGGCTCACAGACAATCCCTGTCATCTCGGAGAAGGGCATCGTCGCATGTTCACAGCTGCGCACTACAAAGCCCCACCGAAGCGGACCCAGATTGGCTGACATCGTCCTGCTAGGCGCCAACCGCTCTCACGTCGCGTCGATCCGCGCACTGCAAGCCCACGGCTTCAGAGTCTTTGCGGTCGACGATTCTCCGCTGCCGTACGCGCTCGACGCCGCTGACGAAGGCTTCCAGATCGACCCTGCTGACCCGCGCGCGGTTCTGTCGGCTCTCAGCGAGTCCACCTGTAACGCTCGCGCGGTGTTGCACCTGAACGAGCCATTGTCCAAGTCAGCTGGCCAACTCGCCCGAGAGCTGGGTTGCGCCGAATTCGCCCGACCGGACCTCACAGATAAGCGCAACCAACGACGATTGGCGAACGCTGATCCGCAGCAGACGGTGACCAGCAGGGAATGCGGGTCCGCTGCCGAGCTCAAACAGGAATTCGCGACCAACCACGGGCCGGTCATCGTCAAGCCGACAGTTTCAAAGGGCGGATCTCGCGGGGTGCTGCTACTCGAGGATCCGCTGCGCGCCGACCCCGAGGCGATTTGGCATGAGGTGACTCGAGCGGCAGCGCAACCGAATTCCCATGTCCTCGTCGAGGCATCACTGTCCGGGCCTCAACTGAGCGTCGACGCCTGGGTGAGCGAGACCTCGGCTGTCATCTGGGGAATTGGACTGAACACAAAACAATCGGGTCGTTTTCGAGTGAACACCGCAATCGCCTACTCCCCCGAGATCTGGCGGAAGTATGTGAACGCCGTAACGCGCTCGGTCGCCACCCTTTCCGGGCTGCTGCACGTCGCGCATTCACCCGTTCATCTTGAGTTGGCGGACACAACAGATGGACTGCGACTCATTGAGTTTGCCGTCCGCACAGGTGGCGGGGTGGTTCCGGACGCGGTCGCTGCTGCCGGTGGCATCCACCCGGTAGTGGCGGCCGCCACCGCGTTGACGACCGCGCATGCCCCCGTGGCCACTTCTCCCACAGCCTTCGCCGCCCTTCAGTTCATCGTTGCCCCACCAGGTCCGATACTCCGAGCCTTCGGAACAGGTGAAGCGGCGGGGCGAACTGGATGCGTGGACGCTTTCGTCATGGCGCCTCAATCTGGAACCGTTGGACCGCTCACCCGCACGGCCGATCGACTCGGGTTCATCGTCGCGTCGGGTATGAGCATTGAAGAGACAGACACCCGACTCCAACTGGCCCTGGCTGACGTCTCCATTGAGTACGCAGACGGTCGAACCTTCAGACCCGAAGCCTCAATTCACTGGAAGCCCGAAGAAACGTTCGATGTTCCTGTGCAGCACGTTTGACGCCTTTTCCTCGCTGAGGTTCTCAGTGAGGTGGCGGATCCGACTCAAAGTCGGATTGACGGCGACGTCAGGCACGTCCGTCCCGAAACACACTCGCTGATCGAAGGACTGCAACACAAAGCCAATATCGAGATCCAACGAACTGCCTTGGTACTTGGTGAAGGTTAGTGACAGGTCCAGCAGGAGCTCGGGCGAGTGCCGGACCAGTTCTGCGTACTCGAGTAAGCGAACGCCTCCGCCATGCACGACGAGCATCTGACACTCCGGGTTCTCGTCAAGCGCCCCGCACAGGACCCAGAAGGGATCGACCTTCGGCATGGCACCAACCTGTCGGAAATAGTACGAGCAATACATCACCTTCAACCCCGCGTCACTTGCCGACCGAAGAATGAGTGACAGCGTCTCGACGTCTGGCTCCCACCCAAGTAGACGCGGGTGGATCTTCACGCAGGTGTACCCAATATCCGCCAGGGTTCGGAGCTCGCCGGGAAGTGAATCTGCGTCAATCTGCGTCAGGGCTCCCACCGGAATCACACCCTTGATTGCAGAACCGCGCCTGAAGAACTCCTCATGCTCGTAGCCGCCAACCGTGGGAAGACCAACTGCGCAAGCTCCTCGGAGTCCGTGATCGCCCAGGTAGAGCTCAAAGTCATCGAAATCCATGCCGGGTCGCCCGGCAAGCCAACCCCCGTCGAGCGTTGGGTGCGCAATCGCGTCAAACAAGCCGGTCTCATGTGGAGGCACTGTTCGACACTAGTACGAACTCGGATCTGGTAATGGACGGCTAGCATGTGAAGTCATTCAGAACCGCAGCGGAGACGGGGGCGCATGGCAACGCTTTCTGTCCGCTGTATGACGAACGGTCCGCTACCGCGAGTTCGCGAAATCCTTGCCCTGTACCGAGATGTCGCCGACGAAGTCATCTGCATTGTCAATTCACGATTTCGCGACGACGAACTCAGCGTTCTAAGAGACGTCGCCGATGACGTCATTCGGGCGGAGATGGGTCCTGGATTCTCGGTGGCCCACTACCGGGCTTGGGAAAGGAAACTCAGCTCGGACGCGGACTGGGTGCTCGTCATCGATCACGATGAAGTTCCG
>WBZO01000089.1_pt2 | contig 70882 bp, 41 predicted proteins | sample 5204261 | NCBI WGS metagenome assembly WBZO01 (sample SAMN12412400, study PRJNA552823) | activated sludge metagenome | isolation source: activated sludge from anammox sidestream of wastewater treatment plant... | place: USA: North Carolina | collected 2017-09
GCCGGCCGGCGGCGGTGCGGCCACGTTGATTCATGGCGGCCCGGCCATGGAGTACATGCCTCGCTTCAGTCCGGATGGCTCGCGTCTTCTGTATGTCAGCGACAGGGGCGGCAGCTATGACGTTTGGGTTTCCAAGACCGATGGGTCCGACGCGCGGAAAGTGAGTCAAGGCACTCCCGACAAGTTTGGCTCGCCCACCTGGAGCGCGGACGGGCGTTATGCGGCAGCCAGCAAAGGCGGGGAGATCTGGCTATACCACCTCGATGGAGGCCAGGGCCGGTTGCTGGTGGGCGCGGGCAAGAACGGCAAGCCCGTGCAGGAGCCGCGGTTCTCGCACGACGGCCGCTATCTGTACTACACCGAGAACGTTTATACGGGGTCGTACAACATCGCCATTCAACCGATGTACGCCATCAAGCGCCGTGAGTTGAGCACCGGCAAAGTCGATGAGGTGCTGAGCGGTTTCGGCAGCGCGACGACGGCGCAGCTGTCGCCGGACGATAGGCGCATCGCGTTCATCCGGCGGGTCAAGGACAAGACGGTCTTGTTTGTTTACGACCTGCAGAGCGGCCGGCAGCGCCCGATCTACGACGGCCTCGAGCGCGACCTGTTTTCGAACTGGAATCCCAACGGCAGCTACTACCCTTTGTTCGACTGGTTCCCGGACGGTCGCCACGTGGCGATCTGGAGCAAGGGCAAGATCCATAAGTTCGACATGGACACCGGGACGCGGGAAGAGATCGCCTTCCGCGCGAATGTCGAGCAGCGGATCACGGTGGCGCCGCGGTTCGAGAATCCCCTGGCGCCCGAGCGCTTCACCGTGCGGGCGATTCAGCAGGTGGCTACGGCGCCCGACGGCAAGAGCATCACGTTCAATGCGCTGGGACATCTGTGGCAGAAGCGCCTGCCCGACGGGAAACCCGAGCGGCTGACGAAGGCGGCCGAGCTTGAGTTCGAGGCGAGCTATTCGAACGATGGCGCAAACATCGCCTACATCGCCTGGGATGACGAGCGCGGGAGCGCGCTGAAGATCGTCACCGCCAATGGCCGGCCGGTTAAGACGCTGATCAAGACCAGGGGCATCGTCCGCCAGCCGGCATTCTCATCCGATGGCAAGCGCCTGGTGTACTGGCTCGAGCAGGGCAACCGGAAAATGGGCGGGTACCGGGCGACCCAAGCGGGCTTCTATTGGATTTCCCTGGCGGAGGGCGTACCTCATTATATTGGCAGCTCGGACGGATTCTCCATCTCGCTCGCGGAGTCGTCGAGCAAACATCCGCAGTTCTCGCCCGACGGCGAGCGCGTTTATTTCGCGGCGAAGCAGGCGGTGGGGATCGGCCTCGTCGCCGGCAATTCCCTGGAAAGCCTGCGGCTCGACGGGACGGACTGGCGCCAGCACGTGGTGAGCAACGAGACGGGGGAATTCAGGATCAGTCCCGACCTGAAGTGGCTGGCGTACAAAAAGGACCAGCAGTACTACGTCATGCCGTATCGCGAGACGGGCACGCCCTACAGGCTGACGAAAGCGGCTGCGGAAGTGCCGATCACTCAACTCTCGGAATACGGTGGGTTCGACCTTTCCTGGTCACCCGACTCCAGCCGGTTGAGCTGGACACTGGGACAAACCTATTTCACCGCCCCCATCGCCAACCGGGCTTCGGCCGCGGCGAAGCCCGCAATAACGAAAACGGACATCGGCCTGGAGGTGGCAGCCGACAAACCGCAGGGAACGGTGGCGTTTACCAATGGCCGGGTGATCACGCTGCGCGGCGAGGGCAGAAACGGTGCGAGCGGCGAAGATGTCATCGAGCGTGGAACGGTGGTGGTCAACGGCAATCGCATCGTTGCGGTGGGTTCTGCGGACCAGGTGCAGATTCCTCAGGGCGCAAAGGTCATCGACGTCAGCGGCAAGACGCTCATGCCGGGGCTCGTGGACATGCATGGACACATCGACACGCTCGATGAGACTTTGCTGATGCCGCAAAAGCATCCCAGCCACTATGCGGCGCTGGCGTTTGGCGTGACGACGGACTTCGATCCAGCGGGCACGGAACAATCCGGCTTCGCGAGTGCTGAAATGAACATGGCCGGCGGCGCCGTCGGTCCGCGCTATCTCAGCACCGGCCGGCACATGGTCGGCGGGGAAGCTCCAGGTGTCATCGGAATGTTCTACCGGGTCGACTCGCTGGACGACGCGCGCAAAATCATCGCCGGCAAGAAGGCCATCGGCGCGATCATCGTGAAAAGCTATCTGCAGCCCAGGCGCAGCCAGCGCCAGCAGCTGATCAAGGCGGCCCGCGAAGCGCAATTGATGGTGACGCCCGAAGGCGAGGGGAACTTCTACAACAACCTGACGATGATTCTCGACGGGCACGTCAGCATCGAGCACAACATTCCGCTCGCCAATTACTACGACGATCTGGTTCAGCTGCTGGTGCACGGCGGCACCTCGTTGACGCCGACCATAATCGTCACCAACGGCGAGCCGTTCGCCGAGAATTACTTCTTCCAGACCACGCGCCCGTGGGACGACCCGAAGGTGAAGGCCTACGTACAAACGACTTGGTCCTGGTACAGCCCGCTGGGCGGCGATGGGTATGCTCCGCCCTACGTCAGAGGCATGGTCGGCCTTCATCAGGCCGATGAGCTGTGGGACATCGGCTTCCGCGCGGTCGCGCGTACGATGAAAAAGGTGGACGATGCCGGCGGCATCGTGAACACGGGCGCGCACGGCAACATTCAGGGGCTCGGCATGCATTGGGAAATGTGGGCTCTCGGGGAGGGCGGCATGAGCCCGTACCGGGTTCTGCGCGCAGCGACCATCAACGGCGCCAGGACCATCGGCCTGGACAAACAGATTGGCACCCTGGAACCTGGCAAGCTCGCGGACCTGATCGTGCTGGACGCCAATCCGCTGGAGAACATTCGCAACACCAACACGGTGCGCTACACGATGGTGAACGGCCGGCTGTACGACTCGCTGCCCATGAACGAGGTCGGCAACTACGACCGGCCGCGCACGAAGTTCTACTGGGAGCTGGAGGAGTACCAGGACATCGATTGGAACGAGGCCTGGGGCGGGCCGGGCATGCATGCCGAGGACAAAAAGTAACCCGCGCACATAAATTTCCATTTCCTTCGACTGATTCGTTCTGCTCTGATGGAGGCCTGCGTCCGGGCGGGAGCGGGCGCTCGCGGATGCGGCTGTGCACAACGAACGATCGGACATGTGGAAAAACGGCGTGCTCGCAGAGCCAGGCCGGAGGGTCGCCCACCCTGACGCCGGCCCTGACGGCGCCGGTGCCACCGATCGCGCGGAAACCATCCGCCGATTGTTCCAGGAGCACAACCGCGCGCTGGTGAGTTTTCTCACCGCGCGGCTTCACTGCGAGCAGGAAGCGCGCGATGTCGCGCAGGAAGCCTACGTTCGCCTGCTGCAACTCGAGAGGCCGGGCGCTCTCAGTTATCTGCGGGCCTACCTGTTTCGCACGGCAGCCAATCTGGCCGTCGATCGCGTGCGACAGCGCGCGGTGCGCAACCACGTCGGCGACGGAACTTTGTTCACGGACCTCGAAGATCCGCTCCCGCCGGAGCGCTGCGTGCTCGCGCAGCAGGAGGTCGAGCAGATCGGGCGCAAGCTCAGCGGCCTGCCGGCACCGCACCGCCATGCGTTCGTCATGCATGTGCTGCGGGGCCGCCCCGTCAACGAGATTGCCGCCGAGATGGGGCTTACCGCGCGGATGGTGCGTTACTACATCGTTCGCGGACTGATGGTCTGCCGCAAGGCCATGCACAGGATGGAACGGTCATGAACGCGCAGTCGGCGGCCGACGAACGGATGGAAATCGCTGGCCAGTGGCTGCTTCGGCTGGAAGCCAACGACTTCGACCAGCGCGAGCTGGCCGGATGGCTGGAGTGGTACGGAGCCGATCCGCGCAACCGCGAAGCGTTCGAGCATATGCAGCGTACCTTCGAGTCGATGCGCGCGCTTCCGGGCGAGCAGCGCGAGTCGATTGCACAGAGGATGGAGGATGCACGCTCGGTCGGCGCCTTCGTTCCGGCTCGATTGAAGGCGAGGTCGGGTAGGTATCGCGTTGCGTCTACAACGAGTTGGGCTCTGGCGGCATCGTTTGTCGCTCTGGGGCTTGGCTTGGCTTGGACATTGTGGCGCTCGGACCTGGACTTTCGCGCCGTCGTTCCCGCACATACCGCCGTGTACCACACCGAGCGCGCCGCCCATCGTGTCGTGAATTTGCCTGACGGCTCGGAAGTGCGTCTTGGCGCTGCCTCGTCCGTCTCGCTCAACTATACGGACGAGACGCGCTATCTCGTGCTGGAAGGCGGCGAAGCGTTCTTCCAGGTGGCGCGCGATCTCACCCGGCCTTTCATCGTGCAGGCGGGATCGGTTCGTGTGCGCGCCGTGGGTACGGCGTTCAATGTGCGGCGTGCCGAGCAACGCGTGGTCGTCACCGTCAGCGACGGAGCGGTCGATGTGGCGCGCGATGCGGAGCTGGCGGCAAAGGACAGCTCACCCCGGACGGTGCGCGTCGGTGCCGGGGAGCAGGCAACGCTCAGCTCGGACCGAGGCGCGCTGTCTTTGGCCGCCGTGGATTCCGACGCCGCCCTGGCCTGGCAGAGCGGCCGGCTCGAGTTCGTCAATGAGCCGCTGCGGGCTGTGCTCGCCACCGTCAATCGTTATTCGGCGCGCAAGCTCCTGCTGGCCGATGGCAGTCTCGACACGCTCACCTACACCGGCACGGTCGAGAAGGATCGCGTCGAGGAATGGCTCGAGGCCCTGGAGGACGTCTTCCCGCTGCGGGCGACTTCCATCGGCGGCGAGACCATTCTGCTGCAAAAGCGGTGAGATAAATTTCCATTTCGCGCCCCATGAACCGTTACAGGAGCACCGGCTGTCATGGCCGGCACTGACCAGATCGGGGAGATCACGATGCCGTTGCGCCTGTTATCACACGGCCACTTGCTCACTTCGATACGGTTAGCGCTTTGTGCCTTGCTGGTTGCCGCCGCGTTCCCCGCGCGGGCGGTCGAGTTGAACAAGACGGTGGAGTTCAATATTCCCGCCCAGCCGCTCGCAACGGCGCTGATCCGCTTCGCGCAGCAAACCAACCTGCAGGTGGTGACTTCCGGGCAGAACGTCGCGGGAGTGAAGAGCGTGGCGATCTCCGGGCGCCTCTCGGTGGCGGAGGCGCTCAAGCAGATGCTTTCGGGCACGGGGTTCACCTTCAACACCGTGGGCGAAGGCACCGTCAGCGTCGTCGCGAAATCGGAGTCCGCGTCGGCCGACGGCGGCGCGGCCGGTGAGAACCTCCGGCTCGCCCGATCCGAGGGTCAATCGAGCGCAGACGCAAAGGCCGAGGAGCCAGCTTCGTCTGCGTCAACGAAAGATCAGCCGCAGGAGATCATCGTTACGGCGACGAAGCGCGCGGAACGGGTACAGGACATTCCGATGAGCATCGCAGTGATCGGCCACGAGGATATCGAGCGCCGCGGGCTGGCCGGGATGGAGGACTACCTGCGATCGATCCCCGGCGTGAATCAGATCGATCGCGGTGGCGCCGACAACGCCATCGTGATCCGCGGCATCAGCACTGCGCCTCAGTCGGAGAATTTCTCGTCAGGCACCACGGTGGCCAGTTACTTCGACGAGACGCCGATTACCGGCGCGGCGGGATTCGCGTCCGGAGGTATCGATCTGCGGCCGGTGGATATCGAGCGCATAGAGGTGCTGCGCGGTCCCCAAGGCACTGCATACGGCGCGGCCTCGCTCGGCGGCACCCTGCGCATCATCCCGGTGAAGCCTAAGCTCGATGGCTTCGGCGCCAGGCTCGCGGTCGCCTACTCCGACACCAGCGGTTTAGGCAGCGACAACTCGATGATCCAGGGCGTGGTAAACCTTCCGTTAGTCGCGGATAGGTTTGCAGTCCGCCTCGTCGGCTATCGGTATGACGACAGCGGTTTCTACCGCAACATCGCCGGTGTCGATCCACAGCAGATCGCAATTGCCGAAAGCCGCGGCCTCGGAGACTTCGTGCGCGGACCCGTGCGGGACGATGTCGGGCGGATGGTCTCGACCGGAGGACGTCTGGCCGCGTCGTGGCGGGCGACGGACAAACTTGACGTCTCCATGACGTTTTTGACGCAGACGATCGAGCAGGACGGCGCTCCTCTCGCAATGGTGGGAGAGTTCGACCAGTCACGCGCTCCGGTGGCCCCTCAGGGACGCGTGCGCAATGAATCGGGCGATACGCAGGATTCGCAGATCGATCTGGCCAACGTGGTCGTGAATTATGACTTCGGCTGGGGCATGTTGACGTCGGCTGCGTCGTGGCTCGACAGCGGGTCGACGTATACCGTGGGAGCAGAGAGCATTTTTGCCGCCCTCGGAGCGCCGGGCTCTTCCACCGCGCCGAGCGATTACCAGGCCAAGACGGCGGAGATACGCGTGGCCTCGCAGCTGCAGGGACGGTTGCAGTTTCTTGGCGGTGTGTTCTACGAAGACGTCGAGGATGCTTACCGCGCGACGCGGGACTGGCCGGGCACCCCGGCGACGAATCCCTTCGTTACCCAGCCGATGCTCACCTATTTTGGCGACCGCAAACTCGATCATCGCGCGATCTTTGGCGAGGTCTCCTATGCGCTCACCGACACGCTGACGGCAACCGTCGGAGGCCGATACTTCAGGTACGAAAAAGATGAACGCACGCTGCAGGAAGGTGGTCTGCTGGGACTCGTGGGTGGTGTGCCAAGGGTTCCGATCGGCGGCGGGATTGCGCAGTTGCGCAACAATACGGAAGGCGACTCGAGCTTCAAAGCCAATCTCAGTTATCGTCCGACCCGCGATGCGCTGGTGTATGCCTCGTGGGCGCAAGGCTTTCGGCTCGGGCGGCTGGACGCAGGTGTGCCGCCGGCCTCCTGCGATACGAATGCCGACGGCTTGATCGATGGCACCACCATTACGGTGGAGTCTACGCGCAGCGTAAAGTCGGATTCCCTGGAGAACTACGAGATCGGCGGCAAGGTGACGCTCTTCGACCGGCGCCTGGCGATCGATGCCGCCGTATACCATATCGACTGGACGGGGCTTCCGATCCTCACGACGCCACGTTTGTTCTGCGCATACACGGCCAATGCCGGGGCGGCCACGTCCGACGGCGCCGAGTTCCAGGCGAGCCTTCATGTAGCGGGAGGCTTGCGCATCGATTTCGGCGGTTCCTACACCGACGCGGAGCTTTCCAGACCCGGGCTCGGCGCGCCGGAAGGGGCGCGGCTTCCAGGATCGCCCAAAGTCAACGCGAATCTCGGTGCCCAGTACGAGTTCACCATCGCCGGCCATCCGGCATTCGTACGGGCCGACTCCTTCTACACCGGCGAATTCTATGGGAACCTGCTCGAAACTCCGGTGACGAAAGCGGGCGACTACATCAAGGTCGATGCGCGCGCCGGCGTGATGATTCGAAATCTCAGCGCGGAACTGTTCGTACGAAATCTCACGAACGAGGACGAATATACGTGGCGTGGAACCACTGCACGTGAGCCGTTCTACGGCTACCGGCTGAGACCACGCACCATTGGCGTCCAGCTGGGATACGCGTTCTAATGATCAGGCTCCCGCGCGAATTCTTGTCTTGAGCCGCACCTGCGCCCTCCACCGGCGCGACCTCGTTTCCGCTTTTCCGGGTCAAAGCGTATAAGAGGTCAGGGCAGCCTCGACTGCACTCTGGCGGTGCGGATGAAAGAAGCGGAGCGGATGGCGGAGAACCCGGGCGAAAGCGTGGAGCAGCTGTTCCGCGAGCACAATCGCGCGCTCGTGAACTTCCTGTCCACCCGCCTGCATTCCGACCAGGAGGCGAGGGAAGTGGCGCAGGAGGCGTATGTACGCCTTCTCCAGCTCGACCGGCCCGCGGCACTGAGCTTCATGCGCGCTTCGCTGTTTCGCATCGCCGCGAATCTGGCCGTGGACCGGCTGCGGCGGCGGGGCGCGCAGCTGCGGGCGGCGCGATCCGGGATGTTCGACGAGCTCGATACGCGGGATGAGCCCGAGCGCCGGCTGCTCGCGCAGGAGGAGCTGCGGATCGTACGCGGCTTTCTCGCCGAGCTGCCGGAGAGATGCCGGCGCGCTTACCTGGCGTACCGGCTGGAGGACAAGAGCCAGGCGGAGATTGCCGCCGAGCTGAGCATCACGCCACGCATGGTGCGTCATCATTTGAATCATGCCCTCGTGTATTGCCGGCTGCGTTTGAGCGGCGCGCCTGCGGAGGTCGTGCGGGAGCACTTCAAGCGATGAACGCACGCACATTGAACGTGGCGCAGGTGAATCGGCTGCAACAGGCGGCGGACTGGTTCATCCGCTTGAAGGAAAACCCGACCGACGCGGTGATCACCGCATGGATGGAGTGGTGTGAGACCGATCCGCAGAACCTGACTGCGTTCGAGGAGATCAAGGGCGTATGGATGGCGTCGGAAGCCGCAGACGATGCCGCCGACGCGATGGTGTCCGAAGCAGCGGGCGCCACTTCGGCGCGTCCCACGGGCCGCGTGCGCAGACTGCACCGCTTCGCTCCGCAGATGCTGGCTGCGGGTGTCGCTGCGCTGGTCGTAGCTGCAAGCGCGCTTTTTTATGCCTACCGCTCCGGTCCGCCAAAGCAAGTGTTCAGCACGCCGGTCGCGATGCACAGCGACAGTGTTCTCGAGGACGGCTCGCACCTGGCGCTGGGTGCGCTGTCCCGTGTGAGCACGCAATTCTCCGCACACGAGCGCTTGATCGTCATGGAATCGGGCGAGGCATTCTTCACTGTCGCCAAAGATTCCAATCGCCCGTTCGTCGTGCGGGCCGGGCCGGTGTCGGTGACCGCGCTCGGCACCGCATTCAACGTGCGCCGCAGCGTCGAGCGCATCATCGTGACCGTAACGGAAGGGCGCGTCGGCGTCGCGACCGATGATCGTCAGCCGGTCGAGGTCGACGCCGGTCAGCAGATCAGCTACTCCCATGCAGAGCACCGGTTTGCGGTCGCGCCGGCGGATTCGCTCCTGGCGAGCGCGTGGCAGCGCGGGGTGTTCAAATACGTGCGCGAGCCGCTGGTCGATGTCATCGCTGATCTCAACCGCTACCGCACGCGGCGCATCGTCATCGAAGACGCGGCTCTGGGCGAGGAGCGGTATACCGGCACGGTGTTCGGCAGCCGCATGGACGACTGGCTCGAGGCGCTGCAGAGCGCATTTCCGGTGCGGGTGGTGGAAACGCCGGACACAGTCGTTTTGACCCGTCGCGACAGGGACGGGGCGAAAAATCCGGATGTCGCGATACGTCCGCAGTCCTGAGCGGGCTTCCTCTTTTCGCTCCAGCTTCGTTGTTGGGATATCGAATCTGGCAGCGGGGGAGCCGTGAGAAACAAACACGAAATCGTCAGCAGGGGTCCGGGAATCGAACGCCGGATACTTCAGAGCCTCGTCGCGATTGCGGCGGGATTGTTCGTTGCCGTTGCGCCGGCGGGCGCGCAGGGCCTGACGGGCGAGGCGCGCTTCGATATCGCAGCCCAGGATTTGCCGACGGCGATCATCCAGTTCTCCGATCAGTCCGGCGTGCAGATCGTCACCGCGGACGCAAAGCTTTCCGGGCTCAACACCAAGGGCGTCAATGGCATGCTGCCCGTGGAGGAAGCGCTGCGCACGCTGTTGAGCGGCACGGGGCTCAATTACAAACGCGTCGGGGACGCGACGGTGGCGCTGATTCCCGGGACGCAGGACTCGGCCGCCGCGCGCAAGACGTCCATCTGGGAGAACGCGCGCCTTGCACAATCCCGGAACGATCAAGTTGCGGGCGCGGGCGAGTCCGCCAGGAGCGGCGCGGACGAGCGCTCGACCGCGGGCGCTGCGACGGAGAATGCCGCAAGGTCGGCGCTCGATGAGATCATCGTCACCGCGACCAAGCGTGCGCAGAGCCTGCAGGACGTGCCGATCAGCATTGCGGTGATCGGCAACGAAGACATCGAGCGCCGCGGCCTGATCGGCATGGAGGACTATCTGCGCTCGATCCCGGGCGTGAATCAGATCGACAACGGCGCGCAAAGCAATGCGATCGTGATCCGCGGCATCACCACCTCGCCCGAGTACGAGAATGCGGGCACCGGGTCCGGCAGCACCGTCGCGACCTACTTCGACGAAACGCCGATCACCGCCGCCGCGGGCGTCGGCGCGGGCGGCATAGACGTGCGTCCCGTCGACATCGATCGCATCGAAGTCCTGCGCGGCCCGCAGGGCACGACGTTCGGCAGCGCTTCGTTAGGCGGCGCGATGCGCATCATCCCGATGAGGCCGAAGCTCGATGCCTTCGGCGCCAAAGTGGCCGCGTCCTATTCCGGCACGAGCGGGACGGGCGGCGACAACACGATGATGCAGGGCATCGTCAACATTCCCGTGGTCAAGGACAAGTTTGCGCTGCGTGCCGTGGGCTATCGCTACGACGAGAGCGGCTTTTACGAAAATGTCTCCGGCGTCGATCCGGTGACGCTGGCCGCGGCCGCGACCTTCGGCGTCGCCGATTTCATGCGCGGCTACACGCGGGACGACGTTGGCCGCATGGAGTCCACGGGCGGACGCCTCGCCGCGCTGTGGCAGCCGTCGGAGCGGCTGAACCTGTACATGAACCTCCTGTCGCAGAAGATCGAGCAGGACGGTAATCCCGTGGCCACGGCGGGGGGCTTTCGTCAGAACAATATCCTGCCGGTGAATCCGCAGATCCGCGGGGACGGGGATATCGGACCTTTTGCCGAGACCCGGATGGACCTGGCCAACGCCGTGCTGAACTACGATCTCGGCTGGTCGACGCTCACTTCGGTCGCCTCCTGGATCGACAGCGGCTCGGATGTCACCAATGGAGCGTTTACGTCGTTCCCGATTTCCACCGACGTGCCGAGCGATTTCCGCTCCTTCAGCGCCGAGGCAAGGCTGGTCTCGCACTTCGACGGACGGTTCCAGTTCCTCGGGGGCTTGTTCTACGAGAATGTGGACGAGGCCTTTCACCAGACCGTGTACTGGCCGCAGGCGGGCACCAATCCGTTCGGCACCGATCCGCTGGTGGCCGTCTCGGATCGTGCGCGCGGGCTCGATCAGCGCGCCGTGTTCGGCGAGCTGTCCTACGCTCTGACGGACAAGCTGTCGGTATCGGTGGGTGGACGCTATTTCAAATATGAGAAGGAAGAGCAGGTGCTTCAGGAGGGAGGCCTCCTGCGTATCCCGCTCGGCACCGGCGTCCGCCAGTTCCTGGCCAACGGCGAGAGCGGCTCGAGCTACAAGGCGAACGTCAACTTCAAACCGACCCGGGAATCGCTGCTATACGCCTCGTGGGCCGAGGGCTTCCGCCTCGGGCGTCCGGCCGCCGGCCTCTCGGCGGCAGTGTGCGACCTCAACAATGACGGCGTGCTCGACGGGACCGGCGTGTCACTCGAATCGACCCGGACCATCAACTCGGACTTCCTGGAGAACTACGAAGTGGGCGGTAAGGTCGCGCTCTTCGACCGCCGCATGGTCGTCGATACCTCGGTTTATCACATCAAGTGGGATGGCCTGCCCATCCGCTCCATCACCCTGCCGTGTCCGCAGGCCTACGTCTCGAACGTCGGTGGAGCTACTTCGGACGGCGTGGAGTTTCAAGCCAGTGTCTTCGTGGTCGACGGGCTGCGTGTCGATTTCGGCGCCGGCTATGTCAACGCGGAGCTGTCCAAAGATGCGCCGGCCCTGCCAGGCTCCCCCAAGGACGGCGCACGGCTTCCGGGCTCGCCCAAAGTCAGCGCAAACCTTGCCGCGCAATACGATTTCAACGTCGCCGGACACCGGGCCTTCGTGCGCGCGGATTCGTTCTACGTCGGGAAGTTCTACGGTGACCTGCTGCAAACACCGGGGACGGCCGCGGGCGACTACGTCAAGGTCGACGCACGAGCGGGTGTGGCGATCCGCAATCTCACCGTGGAGCTGTTCGTGCGGAACCTGACGGACGAAGATGCCTTTACGTGGCATGGCCTGAGTGCGTCTCCTGTAAACGCGTACTTGTTGCGGCCCCGTACGATTGGCATCCAGCTCGGCTATAACTTTGAGTGACCGTCTCCGTCCGGAGATCTGAATCTTGAACCCGGCACCGCGCGCGAGAGGCATACCTCGCGCGCGATTCTTCGTGGATGGAAGGCCACGGATCGGGCTGAGTTGACCCATGGCGGTGAGTTGCGCGACGATGCCGCACTTCCTCGCCATCACCGTGGGAACCAGAATGACCTCCAGAGCATCGCTTATCGGATTCGCAGCCTGTGCGGGTGCCTCGCTGATCGCCGGCACCTCCGCAGCCTCACCCGCTAAACAAACCGCGGTACCTGCGGAGCTCACCGAAACGACGGCCTACCACGAATTCGGCTACCTGCCGATGAAGGACGGTGTGAAGATCGCCTATGTCGTATGGCGGCCCAAGAAGGAAGGCCGTTTCCCGGCCGTATTCCATTACAGCCCATATTGGAGCGGCGGCGCGCCGTTTGCGAACGTGAAGCGCTTCCTCGAAGCCGGGTACGCGTTCATCGGCGCGAACATGCGTGGAACGGGCTGCTCCGAGGGGATCGATACCGAAGGAGGCGGCGCGCGTCCGGACACGGTAGGTCGCGACGGTGCGGCGGTCGTCGAGTGGGCAGGGACGCAGCCGTGGAGCACCGGCAGCATCGGCATGATCGGGAATTCCTATGCGGGCGGGCTGCAGTTTGCGGTCGCGGCCAACAATCCGCCGCACCTCAAAGCGATCGTGAGCAGCGGGATCTCGACCAACGACTATCACGAGGGATACAACCCCGGCGGCATGACCCACCTCGGTGGAATGGCCGCCTGGACGCTGTCGATCCAGGGAAACGCCGCCCGGTCGGGACTGGAGTTCCGGCTCTCTTCAGGCGATGCCGCCTGCGAGGCGCTCGTCTCCACGCGCAAACCGCTGACGGCGTACTGGGACGCCAAGAAGCATCCTTTGTATGACGAGTGGTGGGAAGTCCGCGGCATGGACGCGATGTCCGGTCGCATCACCGTCCCGACAATGATCCTCATGGGCTGGCATGACGAATGGAACCTCAATGCCGGGGTGCTGCTGTTCAATAAGATCAAGAGTGCGCACAAGAAGATCATCCTGCAGAACGGCGGGCACGGCGTGGGCGCGCCGGAAAAGCGCGGCTACCGCATGGATCACGAGCAGGGCCTGCGCTGGCTGGACCGCTGGGTGAAGGGCACGCCCAACGGCATCGACAAAGAGCAGCCGGTGACCGTCTATTGGGAGGTGTATAACGCTCCGGCCACGGACGGCAGCAAAGCCACGCCGGCCTGGACGACGACCTATGCCTCATGGCCGGCGCCCCAAACAAAGTGGCTCACGTTCTATCTGACGACGGACGGAAAGCTGACTGAGCAACGTCCCGCCGCCAGCAATAGCGACGGTATCCGCCAGTATCTCTACCCGACCGGCACCGAGCTGGTCGGCAACAACGAGCAGTTCGCCGTTGCGCCGTACGACCTGGGCACGCTGAGTTACCGTACCGAGCCGATGAGCGACGACACGACCATCCTCGGCATGCCCAAGCTGACCTTCGCGTTCATCTGCGAGCAGGAAGACACGGACTTCATGTTCACGCTGAAGGATATCGATGCGCAGGGCAATACGCTGTATCTGCAGCGTGCCTTCCTGCGCGCCTCCATGCGTGCGGTCGACAAAACAAAATCCACGCCGTACGCGGTCGTGCAGTCCTTCAGGAAGATCGAGAAGCTGGTGCCCGGCCAGAAATATGAGATCGAAGTGTCGATCTCGACCATCGGCCACGTGGTGCGCAAAGGTCATCGCCTGGAGCTGTCGATCCTCGCGCCCAGCGCGATACCGACGCCGATCATGGGCGGCGTGCCCGTCGATTTGCCGTCGGTTAACAAAGTCCTGCATGCGCCGCAGTACGCCTCAACGCTGGCGGTGCCGGTCATTCCGGGAGAAAGGGCTCAGAAGGAACCGCCGGAGTGCGGCTCGCTGCAGTTCCAGCCGTGCCGGCGCGCCAAGTAACCACGGCAGGCCTTCTGACGACTGACCGCGAATCTTCAGGCCCTGACGGCGCAGGCTCTGGGTGGGGAGATATCCACAATTCTCCATTCAGCCGTGCCGTGCCTGCCCTGGCCGCCGTTGGCGAACAGCTTCAAAGCTGTTAGACACCATACCTTCCCCGGTTCTTTGAGAATTGTGGGTATCTCCCCACCCAGAGCCTGCGCTCGCGCTGGCAATCAGCCCTGCACCTCATATCGCGCACGACTGCGAATAACGATCTCTGCGGGTGCCGGCTCGGCGTTCAGTCCGCCGGCACCCGTTCAGAGGCCATAACCTGAGGTTATTGCCTTCCCCCCGTTTTTAAGTGTTCCTCCGTGCAACGGTCGTGCATCGTCCGTTGTCTCATGTCCCCGGTCTGGGCCGGTTGTTCATCGCCCTACGGCGGGCGGCTGCGAGTGGGGGAACAATAAATGAGCGTCATTTCTTCGGGCCGGCGGCTGCAGTCATCGATCGTGATCCAGAGATGGATCGCGTTGGCGTGGATTGGCGCGTTGCTCGCGCTGGGGACCGTGCCGCAGGCCCTGGCCGATGCGGCGCCTTACGAGCAGGCGCAGAAGTATCTCGAGAAGTTGAAGGCCCAGACCGGCGCGCCCGGCGTTTCCGGGGCGGTGGCGGTCAAAGGCAAGATCGTGTTTTCCGGCGGCGCGGGCATCGCGAACCTCGAGGCGAACCTCAAGCAGTCCGGCACGGTCGTGCACAACATCGGCTCGACGTCGAAGGCCGTGGCGGTGGTCGGGGTGATGAAGCTGGTGGAGAGCGGCAAGGTCAAGCTGGACGATGAGATCCAGGTCTATGCGCCCTGGTTTCCGCGCAAACAAAAGAAGATCACGGTCTGGAATCTGCTGACGCACACTTCCGGCATCGGGCACTACCAGGACTTCAAGGACTATCGCAGCGACGCCCACGGCTTGGTCTGGCACCTGCCGCCGGAAATCCGCTACCGACACTACGAGAGCTTCGAGGAATCGACGCGCGACTGGCGCGACCAGCCGCTGGTGTTCGATCCGGGCCGGTACTGGAAGTACTCCTCGTTCTCCTCCAATCTCATGCATGCGATCGTCGAGAAGGCGAGCGGCGAGCCGTTCGAGACGTTCATGCGCAAGAACGTCTGGATCCCGGCCGGGATGAAGGATACGCAGTTCGACGTGCCTTCGAGGATCGTGCCCAATCGCGGCCGCGGCTATGCCAAGAATGAGAAGACGGGCCAGTTCGAGAACGATCCGGGCGAGGACGTGAGCTACAAATATGCCGGCGGCGGCATGCTCTCCACGGACGAGGATCTCGTGCGCTTCGGGCATGCCCTGAACGCCGGGCAGCTCCTCAAGGCACAAACGATCAAGGAAATGTACCGGCCGCAGCTGGACGCGAAGATCACCGAGATGCCGGCTGCGGTGGAGGCTGCGAAGACAGCCGCCAGGGAAGCGGCCAAGAAAGGAGAAAAGCCGGCCGCGCCCTTCGTCCCCTCGCAAATGCAGGGCCTGATCTGGCGCGTGAAGCGCGACAGCGCGGGCCGCTTCATCGCGAGCCACGCGGGCGGCGTCAAAAGCACCACCTCTCATTTGATCAACTACGTCGATAACGATGTCGTCGTGGCCATCAGCTTCAATTGCTTCTGCGCAAAGGACCTGGATGCGGCCGCGGAAGGTTTGGGACAGATATTCCTGTCATCCGCCGGGACTTCGGGCGGCGGTGGATTTACGGGCATCCGCGAGCCCGGGGGCGGCGCTGGTGGCGGTGGCGTTGCCATTCCAGCGGCTGTCGGTGTCGCCGCGGTTGCGGCCGCTACTGCGGCGGGGAGCGCGACAGCTTCCAAGACCCGTCCACTGAAGATCGCCGCCGGTTATTTCAGCCACGAAACGACGACGTTCTCGCCGCAGAAAGTCGGCATCGACGACTTCGTGAAGCCGGATCTCTCGGGCGCAGCGCTCCTGAAGCATGGATCGTACATGCAGGGGTTCGTGAAATTCGCGCGCGAGACACAGGGCGTGACGCTCGCGCCGCTGACATCGCCGAATGACGTGGTGGGCAGCAGCTCCAAGGGCTGGATCACGCACGACGCGTTCGAGCATTACATCGGCCGGATGCTCGAGGATCTCAAAGCGGCATTGCCCGTCGACGCAGTCTATTTGTCATTGCACGGCGCGGCGGCGGTGGAAGACGTCGATCGTCCCGAGGCCGAGCTGGCCAAGCGCGTGCGCGCGATAGTCGGGCCGAACGTTCCCATTGCCGGCACGTTCGACCTGCATGGCAACGAGGACGAAGAGTTCCTGCGCTACGCCAATTTTTCTTTCGTCACGAAGTACTTTCCCCACTACGATGGCTATTTGCAGGGCGAGCGGGCGGCGCGGATGTTGATCCGCACCGCACGCGGCGATTACAAGCCGACTACGGCGACGCGCAAGCCCGGCATCATCACACCCACGGTGCTGCAGTGGACCGGACAGGCGCCTTGGACCGATATCGTGCAGCGTGCCTTGACGTGGGAGGCGCGTCATCCTGATGTGTATGTCAGCCATTTGTTTGGTTTCCCGTGGAGTGACGTGCCGGACGTCGGCGCGACGTTCCAGGTGATGACCAACAATGACCAGAAGCTTGCGGACACTATCGCGCAGGACATGAGCGATTACATGTGGCGGCGGCGCGCAGAGCTGTTCGCCGTGCCGATCGTCCAGCCGAAGCAGGCGGTGGCGGATGCCGTGAAGGCCACTTCCGCCGCAAAGACACCGATCGTTTTGGCAGACTACTCCGACCGCACCGGAGATGCGACGCACATATTGAAGGAAGTCGTCGAGCAGAATCTCGGCGGAGTGCTGGTCGCGACGCTGCGGGATGAAGGCGCGCTCGCGGCGCTGAAGAAATCGGGCGCGAAGGCGGGCGACAGCTTCGATCGCGAAGTCGGCGGCTATGTCGTCGAGCCGGCGAGCGGCAAACCGGTGCGAGTGCGCGGGAAGCTCGTGTACTTCGGCCGGCCGGGCCCGGGCAAACAGCTCGAGGATCCCGACGGCGATCTGGCCGTGGTCGAGTTCGGCCGCGGCAATTACCTGGTGCTGTCCTCGCAGCTGATCCAGATCACCGATCCGGAGGAAATGCGCTGGGGGCCGATCGATCCGAAGAAGTTCACGACCTGGGTGATCAAGTCCCGCGCCCACTTCCGCGCCGGCTTCTACGACAACGCATACGCCAGGACCATCATGATCGTGGATGCGCCCGGCCCGTATCTCGGCACCGTGCACCTGGAGGCGCTGCCGTACAAGCATGTGAAACTGAGCCAGCTGTTTCCGTTCAACGCGGGCGGAATTGAGGCGGCCGGACGCAGCGCTTCCCGCTGACCAGCACGTGCCGGGGTCGGGCGTCCGGGTCGCGCAACCCGACCACGATGCGCGCTTCGTTCAAGAAATCATCTCGCCCGTGAGATTCGGCGCGGATTGTGCGTATCGCTGCATCCTGCAAAGATACGTCTTCCATTTTGAGGACGCCAACGGCATTCTTCCTCGCGACTGCCATTCCGATCGTGAGGACACCCATGCTGACGCCGTTTCACCTCGCCATACAGGTCCGGGACATCGCCGAGGCGCGCCGGTTCTACGGCGGCCTCCTGGGATGCAGCGAAGGCCGGAGCGACGCGGCCTGGGTGGATTTCAACCTGTACGGGCATCAGCTCGTTTGTCACCTCAATCCGGAATTGGGACCCGGCGGGAGGGTGGCCGCACACTACAACCCGGTGGACGGACACGGTGTGCCGGTTCCACATTTTGGCGTGGTGCTGGAGATGGAACGGTGGGAGGCGCTCGCCGCGAAGCTCCGGCAGCATCAGGTCGAGTTCGTCATAGAGCCCTACGTCAGGTTCAAGGGACGGCCGGGAGAGCAGGCGACGATGTTCCTGTTCGATCCGTCGGGCAATGCATTGGAGTTCAAGTCGTTCAGGGATATCGCCCGTCAGTTGTTCGCGACCTGAACGCGCACGCGCTATGGCGGGGCCGGCCAGACCGGCTATGATGCGGCCGGCACTGTTTTCCAGAGGAACTTAAATGCGCATCAAGACGACCCTCATGACCGCGGCAGCGCTCGCTCTCGCGGCGCTTCAGCCCTTGGCCCAAGCTCAGACGCCGCAGACGATCCCGGCGGACCTGGTGACTCACAACGGTGTCGTCATCAAGGCGACGCCGGCCAGGATCTGGCCCCATATCATCGACCTGAACTCCTGGAAGAAGGGCGCGAAGGTAGTGCCGCTCAGCGGCGACCCGGGCAAGCTCGGCACGCGCTTCAAGGCCGTAGCCGGCAATCCTGAGACCGTGGCGTTCAATATCGAGAATGTCGAAATAGCGTCGGCGCAGCGCCGCGTGATCCGGCTCAACGGAACCGATGGCACGCTCATTGGCTTTGCGATCTGGCAGCTGACGCCGCAGGGCGGTTCGACGTTGGTCACGTACGACGTCTACTGCTGGTCGAAGATCGCGACCGAAGGCACCACGCCGGCTCAAGTGACGGCGGCGAAGAAGGAATACACGGATGCCAATTACAAGCGCTTCGCCGAGGAGCTCGAGGGCCTGAAGAAATTGGTGGAAGGGAAGTCTTGAGAGAGTTTGCCGGCCGGCTCGGACGGTCCTGAGCCGGTCACTTCTTATCTTTCACCGCGTCCGGCGCCGGGGTTTGCGAAGGCTGCGCCGAATCCGTAGTCGCCGCGGCCGGTTCTGCGGGGGCCGGCGCCGCTGGCGGCTCGACTTTGATCAGCTCGACATCGAAGGTCAGACGGCTGTCGGGCGGAATGATCGGGGCGCGCCCCTTGTGGCCGTAGGCGAGCTGCGGCGGGATGATGATCCGCCGTTTGCTGCCGACCCGCATGCCGTCCAGGCCGCCCGCGTCCCAGCCTGGCTTCACTTTCCCCGCGCCGTACTCGAACGTCAGCGGATCGTTCTTCTCGTAGGATGAGGTGAACTGAGTCCCGTCGTCGAGCCAGCCGATGTAATGGACGGTGAGGGTGGCCCCCTGTTCGGCGGGAGCGCCGTCGCCCTGTTTGATATCGACCCATTTGAGCGAATAGGCCGTTACGACCGGGCCTTTGATGGCCGGTCCCGGACCGGGAACGTTTTGTTGTGAGCAGCCGGCAGCGGCGATGAGGGTGCAGGTGGAAAGGAGCGGAATTATTTTGTTCATCCGGCGCTTATAGCAAAGAGACCCGGCAGCGTCCACGGCCGCGCGACGGCCGGCCGAGCTGAAAGCGGGTGATGCCGGGCCGGACCCGGATCGAAAGCTGCCGCAAGCCGTACCCGATTTCCTGCCAGCTCCCTCGTAAGAGGATAGGGCTATGCTCCGTCCGAGGAGGGCGGATGTCCGACGGCAGACGCGGCTACTGGAATCAGCTTTTCTCCCGGCACCAGTCCGGGCTGGCGGCGTTCATCCGGCGGAGGGTGCGGCGCGGGGCGGACGCTTTCGACCTGACACAGGAGGTCTACCTGCGATTCCTGCGCGCCGATCGGACCGAGCTGATCCGCAATCCAGAGGCCTATCTCTATACGGTGGCGGTCAACTTGCTGCGTGAGCAGGCGGTGCTGGACAGGCGCTGGGGACGCGCGGTGGATGCGGCGGAGATGCCCGCGGACCCGGCGCTGGTGGATTTCCGCACGCCGGAGGAAGAAGTGGACGCCGACGCGCGGCTGGCGCGGATCGGCGGGCTGATCGCCGGCCTGCCGCCGAAATCCCAAACCGCGCTGCTGCTTCAGTACCGGGATGGAATGAGTTACGAGCAGATCGCCCAGCACATGGGCGTGACGACCCACGCGGTCAAGAAGTACGTGATGCAAGGTCTGGCGCTCTGCCGGAAGCGACTGACGAAGGCGCCGGGAGGTGCGGCATGATCTCGGCGGAAGAGCAGGTGCGGGCGGCCATCGCGTCGCAGGCCGCGGAATGGTTCGTGGAGCATCGCGCGGGCGAGCTTTCGGAAGCGCGGCACGAGGCGTTCACCGAGTGGCTGCGGGCGTCGCCCGCCCACGTTCGCGAATACCTCGCGCTCACCGGATTTGCGGACGACCTTCGTCAGGTTTCGCAACGGTTTGCCGCGCCGGTCGATGCGTTGGTGGCCCGCGCGCGTCGTGGGGATGGCGGCATCACTTCGCTGTTTCCCGCCGTGCCTGCGCGCGGCGCTTCACGCCCACGGTGGATGGCTGCGGCTGCGGTGCTGTCGATGATCGCCGTGGCGACTTTTGTCGCGGTCTGGTGGAACGGCAGTCGTACCGAGTACGCGACGGCTCACGCCGAGCAGCGCTCGTGGCGGCTGCCCGATGGCTCGACCGTACATATGAATTCGGATTCCGAAATCCGGGTGAGGTTCGATGCGGACCGGCGCGAAGTGCGGCTGCTCAAGGGCCAGGCCATATTCAATGTCGCGAAGGATGCGGTCCGCCCGTTCTGGGTCGATGCCGGCGACGTCGCGGTGCGCGCGGTCGGTACCGAGTTCGACGTTTATCGCCAGTCGCAGCAGGCCGTGGTCTCGGTCATGGAAGGCCGCGTCGTCGTTTGGAGCACGGCCGAGACGACCGGTGCTCCTGCGGCGCAGCTCGATGCGGGACAGCAGGTGCGCGTGAGCAATCAAACGGTGGTGGTCTCGAAGCAGGCCAACGCCGTGCGCAAGACCGTCGCCTGGCTGCAGCGGCAGGTGGTGTTCGATCACGACCCGCTGGGCAGCGCCGTGCAGGAATTCAACCGCTATAACGAGCTGCAGATCCGCGTCGCCGACGCAGCGCTGCAGGAAACCGAGGTGAGCGGCATCTTCAGCGCTTATGACACGGACTCGTTCGTCGACTTCCTGGAACGGCAGGCCGGCATGCGTGTGGAGCGCAGCGGCGGTGCCGTAACCGTATACGCGAGGTAAATAGTCGTACCCGACCTTCCTGCAACTCCGTCGTAGCTGACGGGCGGCGCTGAACGAAAGCCGCCTGGCACGACAAACAGACGCGGGGAGGGGATCATCCATGCGATTGCGCAAACTTTGTCTCGGGTTGACGGCCATTGGCGCACTGGCGTTTGCACAAAGTGCGCTTGCAGCGGCGCTGACCGTCAAAGAACCCATTCCCTCTCAACCGGTTGCGGAGGCGCTGAGCTCGCTGTCGCGTCAAACGGGCCTGCAGGTCGTATGGATGTCGCGCGTCGCCGATGGCGTGAAATCCAAGGCGATTCCCGGCGGGCTGCCGTCCGAGGAAGCGCTGCGCAAGCTCCTGGAGGCGACCGGGCTCGAATTCGAATTCCTCAACGAGCGCACGGTGACGGTGTTCGTCGCGGGCGAGGGACGCCGCAGCGATAAGGTCAGTCGGGCGGGCGCGCAACTGAGCGCGTTGCGTCTGGCGCAGGCGAGCCGCTCCGCTGCCGATTCCGGCGACTCTGTCGCGCAGGAACAGGACAAAGCGGAGTCTGGAGCATCGATGCAGAGCACGGAGGGCGCCAAACTCGAGGAAATCATCGTCACCGCGCAAAAGCGCGCGAGCAACCTCCAGGACGTTCCGGTGGCCGTCTCGGCGCTCAGTGAAGAGCGGCTGCAGCGCATGGGTGCGGATTCCTTCCGCGATTTCGCGCTGAGCGTGCCCGGGCTGCAGATGAACGAGCTGGGCACGAACAACGCAAAGTTCGTCATCCGCGGCATCACTACCCAGCCCTTCGGCGGTAACGTGCAGGAAACCGTCATCACCTATATCGACGACCTGCCAACCACGGACTCGCGCGCCAACGCCTCTACGCCGGACATCAGTTTGTTCGACGTCGAGCGCGTGGAGGTGTTGCGCGGGCCGCAGGGCACGCTGTTCGGCTCGGGCGCGATGGGCGGCGCCATTCGGATCATCACGAATTTGCCCGATGCATCGCGCTCGCTCGCGAAGATGGAATTCGGCGTCGATGATACGAAGGGCGGAGGCGTGTCGAAGATGTACAAAGGCATGGTCAACATACCGCTCATCGACAACCAGCTGGCATTGCGGGCCGTTGCTTATCGCCGCGATACCGCCGGCTGGATAGACAATCTCGGCGAGCCCGGCACCGTGGGCAGCGCGCACGGCAAAGATACCGATGCCGCCACGTCCTATGGCGGTCGCGTCGTGCTGCGCTATCAGCCCAATGATCGCCTCGACGTGCTGGCCAAGTTCGCGTACGACAAGAGCACGCCGGAAGACAGCCCGTACTACACGTCGGTTGCAGGCGGCCAGCGGGTGAGGCAGAAGCCGGTCAGTGATTACACGTTCGAGCAGTCGACCATTGGCAATCTCGTGGTCAAATATGACTTCGGTTGGTCGACCCTCAAGTCATCGACGACTTACTTCGAGCGCCAGGGAGGGTACCTCAGTAACTTCACCTACTATTCCACCTTGCTGCTGCCTGTGCGCACGGCCACGCCGACGTTCGGATATTCGCCGTCCACCAACTACTTCGAAGAGCTCACCCTGAGCTCGAACGACAACAAAAGATGGAACTGGCTGGCCGGCGCCTTCTATCGCCGCCAGAATCCCAGGGATTTCCTCGCGGACGCCACCATGCCGGGCACCGAGGCTCTGCTGGGCTCGGGCATCAACGGTGCGCCCAACGACATCCCCTACCACTACCTCGCCAGCTACGACACCGAGGAGCGCGCCGTTTTCGGCGAGCTGTCGTACCGCATCACCGACCAGCTGGAGGCCACCGTCGGCGCTCGCGATTTCAAGCATTCCATCGACCAGGAGACCTATGCTTCGGGCGGACTGTTCTTCCCCGGTGGACCGGCGATCCGTCAGTTGAGCTCGGAAGACGGTGCCACCAATTACAAATTCTCGCTGAGCTACAAGCCCACAGCTGAGGCGATGATCTACGTTACCGCGTCGCAGGGCTATCGCGTCGGCAGTCCCAACGTCATCCCATTGACCGCGAATCTCGCCTCGGTTCCGTCCAGCTATGGTCCGGACAGTCTGTGGAACTACGAGATCGGAACCAAGACGTCCTGGCTCGACCATAGGTTGGTGCTCAATGCGGCGGTGTACTACATCGATTGGGCGGACATGCAGGTGACGACCTCCAGTCCGCAGGGGTTCACTTACATCGACAATATCGGCAAGGCACATTCGCGCGGCGTGGAGCTCGAGGCGCACGCCATCGTGGGCCGGGGCTTCGAGTACATCGGTGCAGCCTCGTACACCGATGCCAAGATCGACGTGGACAACGCCGCTTTGAACGCGCGAAAAGGCGACCGCGTTCCCGGAACACCCAAGGTCATGTTCTCCAATACGCTGCAGAAGTCCTTTCAGATCGCGGCCCGGGACGCCTATGTCCAGGCGACGCATCAGTACGTGGGCAAGTCGCACAGCGTGTTCAACGAGTCTGCGGCCAACTCGCTGGAGATGGGCGGGTACAATCGAGTCGGCCTGCGGGGCGGGATCTATGTGAAGGACTGGGAGTTCGTCCTGCATGTCGACAATCTGCTCGACGACGACTCGTTCATCATCGCCTGGGATATGGGTGTCGCCGGACGGCAGTACTATCCCTTGCGTCCGCGGACGATCGGCTTTACGGTGAGAAGCCAGTTTTGATGGCTGCGAGCGGAGCCGCATTCCATGTTCCGGACGTCCGGCAGGGTGCGGCCGCGAGCTGCGGTCACCCCGGCCGGACGTTGGACTGGACGATTGCTCATCATCAACAGTGCTTTCGAGGCCGACTCATGCGTGATCTCGCTCGTTTCCTTGCGGCCTGCTCTGTCCTGGCGTTTTCGACCGGCGCGGCCGTGGCGCAGGACGACAACCGCGCGCTGGTCAGGCAAAGGTTCGTCGCCGAGGTCGAGCGGCAGGCCGCCGAGTTCGACGGGGTCATGGGCATCGCCATCAAGGACCTGACGTCGAACGAGGAGATTCGGGTGCACGATGAGCTGGTCTTCCCCACCGGCAGTGCCATCAAAGTCCCGATCCTGATTACGCTGGAAAAGCAGGCGGCGGAAGGACGCTACAAGCTCACCGACCCGCGCAAGCTGTTCAACAAGGATGAAGTCGAATCGAGCTCGCTGCAGTACTTCGGCGACGGTACCTCGAGCCTCAGCCTGCATGATCTGGCGGTGCTGATGATCCGCAACAGCGACAATACCGCCACGAACATGCTCATAGACCAGGTCGGGCTGGCGAACGTCAACCGTACGCTCGATGAGCTTGGCCTCACGCAGATCCGGCTGCGGCGCAAGATGATCGACATGGCGGCCTCGGGCCGCGGCGACGAGAACACGGCCACGCCGCGCGAAGTCGTGAGGATGCTGGAAATGCTCCATCGCAACCAGCTCGTCAGCCCGGCGCTCTGCCGGAACGTGCTGACGATGATGAAATATCCGAAAGGGTGGGGCACGTTTGCCAACGTCCTGCCGCCCGGTGTGGAGGTCGCCAACAAAGCCGGATCCATTGGCGCCGTATATACGGATTGGGCGATCGTCTACGCGCGCAACCGGCCGTTCGCGATCGCCGTCATGACCAACTACAACGCCAGCGAGCACGGTCCCGAGGCGCGCGATGCCGTCGCGAAAGTCGGCAAGCTCGCCTATGACTATTTCGCGCGCCTGGGACAATCGACCGCATACGGCGCAAGAGTGCCGTTCGAGCACCTGCCGCAGCAGTCACGATGACCGCTGAACGCAACCTGGCGAACAAAGGTCCAATGCGCGGACGCGAATGCGCACACGCAAATTTGATCCGGGACAAACTCATGAAGTACGTGGCTTATTGCCTGAAAGCAGTCTTTGGCGTGGTTCTCCTGGCCGGCAGCGCGCACGCGCAGGAGGCCAATCAGGCCGTCCTGCACGAAAAACTGGTGGCGGCCGTCCAGAAAGTGGTCGACGGGTTCGACGGCGTCATGGGCGTCGCCATCAAGGACCTGACGTCCGGTCAGGAGATCCGGATTAGCGACGAGCTGATCTTTCCCACCGGCAGCAGCATCAAGCTGCCCATCCTCATCACTTTGGAGAAGCAGGCAGCGGAGGGCCGCTATCGGCTGACCGACCAGCGCAAGGTCATGAACAAAGACGAGGTCCAGTCCGGTGTGCTGCAGTTCTTCGGCGACGGTACCTCCAGTTTCAGTCTGCACGACCTGGCGGTGATGATGATCCGCAACAGCGACAATACGGCGACGAACATGCTGATCGACCAGGTTGGCATGACAAACGTCAACCGCACGCTCGATGAGCTGGGCCTCACGCAGATCCGCCTGCGACGCAAGATGATCGACCAGAAGGCTTCGGGGCGTGGCGATGAGAACGTCGCCTCGCCGCGCGCGGCGCTGAAGATGCTGGAGATGCTCCACCGCAATCAGGTCGTCAGCGAAGCGGTGTCCCAGGAGGTTCTGAAGATCCTGAAGATACCAAAGGTCGCCGACCCGTTTCGGCGTGCGCTGCCTTCGACGGTCGAGGTGGCCAGCAAGCCCGGTCACATCAACGGTGTATGGGTGGACTGGGCAATCGTCTACGCACGCAACAGGCCGTTCGCGATCGTGCTGATGACGAACTATGGCGGCGACGGGGTGCCGGAGGAGTTCGGCAGGATCGAGAAGCTGGCGTACGACCATTTCGCCCGTCTGGGGCAGTCCACGGTCTTCGGCGCCCGGGTGCCCTACGAGCTGCTGCCGACGCCCCGGTAGCTGCGCGCCTGATCGATCCCGGCGTGCCGGGTTTTGCCGCCTGAAAGTGAACCGAATGACCCGCAAAGGGTCAGTGGTGGGATAAATCCGGGTCACCCGGCCTGCCATTCGCCGAAACGTGAGCCTATGGGCTCATGCGCTCCAGGTGGACCGTGCAATGGCCAGCTATGTGCCGCCCGGCGATTCACGATCAGGGGAGCCCGATGACGACCGATCGGCGTAGTTTCCTGCAGCAGGCCGGGCTGGGGCTGGCCGCCGCCGGACTGACCTCAGGCACCGCGGCCTCTGCCGCGACGAACGCTAAGACCTTGCAGTCGCTCGATAAATTGTCCCGCCAGGGCCCGAAGGAAGTCGTTCACGGCAAGCGGGCCGTCGCCAGCAGCCAGAGCCCGATCGTCACGCAGACCCTGCTCGACGTCTTGAAGGCCGGCGGCAACGCCATGGATGCCGTCATTGCGGGCTCCATCACCAACGCCGTCGTCCAGCCCGAGCTGACCAATCACACCGGCACCGTGAGCGTGATGTATTGGGAGGCCAACAGCGGCAAGGCGTACTACTTGAACAGCATGGGTACGCTGCATCCCGACCTGGCGCCGTTCAGAACCCAGCCGGGCGCGCAGTCGGCGATTGCGTGCATGCCCGGGTTCATGCCCGGCATGCAGGCCATGCATGCGCGCTTCGGCAGCAAACCCTGGAAGTCGCTGGTGGAACCGGCCATCCCTTGGGCCGAGGACGGCTACGGGGTGGATGAGTTCGCGCGCGCCGTGATGGAGGGGGAGCTGGCCGAGAACACCTATTTTCCGGCGTCCCGCGCGCTGTATGCGCCGAATGGGTTTACGCCTTCGGTAGGAGAGAAGCTCAGGAATCCTGATCTCGCCAAGACTCTGCGTCGCCTGGCTGACGAAGGGCCGGAGTACTTCACGCATGGGGACTGGGCGCGCCACTTCGTCGCGTTGGCCAACGAGCTGGGGTGGAAGATCAAGCTCGAGGACCTGTCCGCGAATCCGCCGCGCTGGGATGAGCCCACGCGCTATCGGCACAAAGATTACGAAATTCTGCAGCCCACCCCGCCCGAGCGCCAGGCGGTGTTCAGCGGCCTGACGCTGGGGATTCTACGCCACCTGGACGTGAGCTCGCTCGGCCACTATTCCGAGTCCGCCGATAGCCTGTACTACATGGGCCAGGCGCTGCGCCGGGCGCATTACGAGTGCGGCATGGTGCACGATCCGAAGTTCTTCGATCAGCCGATCGACGTATGGCTGTCGGAGGACTATCTCGCCAGTCTCGCGACCGTGCTCAAACGCTCGCGTCCGAAGCAAGGTGTCGATCTCACGCGTCACGTGGAGCTGACGACCAATCCTTCGCAGCTGCGCGCGTTCGGCTGGGCGCCCGTCGGGCCGGACGACAAATCGAAGCAGCCCATGGGGAGCTGCGAGCTGACCTGCGTGGATGAGCAGGGCAATTGGGTGCAGATGATGAATACGCTCCAGTCCGGCGGCATTCCGGGCATGGTGGTCGATGGCGTGCCCATGACCGGCAGCAATGTGATGTTCAGCATGGACAGCACCATCGGCGGCTGGCTCGGCCTGCCCGGCAGCCGCATGCGCTCGGCGATGAGCAGTACGCTGATCCTGAAGAACGGCAGGCCGATCCATTCGCTCGGTTCGCCCGGCAACATCCATTGGACGGTGCCGCAGATGCTCTCGAACCTGCTCGACTATCGCTACGATCCCTATTCCGCCGCGGTGCTGCCGCGCATGCTGCCGATGCGCGATGACTACACGATCCCGATCGAGACGCGCATTCCTGAGAAGGTCGTGCGCGATCTTGCAAAGATCGGTGCGAAGGCCGCGCCGCTTCCGCCGTACGACTGGCACATGGGCTCATATCAGCAGGCGTGGCGCGATCCGGCCACGGGTTTGTTGAACGCGAGCAGCGATCCGCGGCGCGCAGGCAAGGCGGGAGGATTTTAGCGATGGATGTATCGGGCCAAGTCTCTCTTCAACTCGAGGATTCATCCATGTCGGAAACTCACAGGCAACGGTGTGGTGCGGTCGGTCTCGTGGTTTTGTTGGCGACGGTCGCCGCGCCGGCCGCCCTCGGCGCTTCGACAGGGTCCGACTGGAACATCACCGATACCGGCCAGCCGTACACGGACGCCAGGTTCACGGTGACCGAAGGGACGTGGATGAGCGTGGACGTGAGTCCGGACGGCAAGACGCTGGTGTTCGACCTGCTCGGCGACATCTATTCCCTGCCGGCCGGCGGCGGCAATGCCACGCTGCTGCACGGCGGCGCCGCCATGGAGTTCGAGCCGCGCTTCAGCCCGGACGGATCGAAGATCCTGTACATCAGCGACCGCAGCGGCAGCTATAACCTGTGGATTTCCAACGCCGATGGCTCGGGCGCGTGGCAGGTATCGCATGAGACGCTCGCCGTGCTGAACGCGCCCGCGTGGGATACGACGGGCAAGTACGTGACCGCGGTCAAGCACTACGCACAAACGGCGAAGATGGTCGGCACCGAGATCTGGCTCTACCACGTCGATGGCGGCAACGGCCGCCTCATGGTGGAGATGCCCAAGACCGGCAAGGCGGTGCACGAGCCGCAGTTCTCGCACGACGGCCGTTACCTGTACTACACCGAGAACGTCTCCGCCGCGGCCTTCATCAATGTCAATCAGCCGATCTATGCCATCAAGCGGCGCGATCTGGGCGACGGCAAGGTCGATGAAGTCGTGAACGGCTTCGGCGGCGCGACGACCGGCCAGCTGTCGCCCGACGACAAGCGGCTGGCTTTCATCCGCCGCGTCAAGGAAAAGACGGTTTTGTTTGTTTACGACCTGCAGACCGGGCAGCAGCGCCCGGTGTACGACGGCCTCGAGCGCGACCTGCGCGCCAACTGGGGACCGCGCTCCGGCAGCTACTATCCGCAATTCGACTGGTTCCCGGATGGCCGGACGCTCGCGATCTGGAACAAGGGCAAGCTCTACAGGATCGACGTCGACAGCGGCGCCCGGCAGGAGATCCCGTTCCGCGCCAACGCCGAGCATCGGATCACGATACCGCCGCGTTTCGAGAACCCGCTGGCGCCCGAGAGCTTCACGGTGCGGATCATTCAGCACCTCGCGCCGGCGCCGGATGGCAAGAGCGTGACGTTCAATGCGCTGGGGCATCTGTGGCAGAAATCGCTGCCCGATGGCAAGCCGCAACGACTCACCAAGACGAGCGCGTTCGAGTTCGAGCCGAGTTATTCCCGCGACAGCGCTGCCCTCGCGTATGTGTCCTGGGACGATGAGAAGGGCAGTGCGCTCGAGGTGATGTCCAGCAAGGGCCGCCAGATCAAAACGGTATTGAAGACGCCCGGCATCTTGCGGCAGCCGTCGTTCTCGCCGGACGGCAAGCGCCTCGTATATCGCCTGGAGCAGGGCAATAAAAAGCTGGGCGGCTTCCGCGCGACTCACGCGGGGCTCTACTGGCTTTCGCTTGCCGATGGTCAACCGCATTTCCTCACGCCGAGCGGCCACAACCCGCAGTTCTCTCCCGATGGAACGCGCATCTACTACGTCGTAGGCGGCGTGGCGCTCTCCGAAGTCGCCGTCTCGCTGGAAAGCGTCGATCTCGATGGCCTGGACAAACGACAGCATGTGACCAGCGAGGAGACGCGTGACTTCAGAGTCAGCCCGGATCTGAAGTGGTTCGCGTATCAGAAGGACCAGCAGTATTACGTAATTCCGTATCGCGAGACCGGTGCGCCTATATGGCTGACCAAGGCGGTCGACGAGCTGCCCGCCACGCAGCTGACGGAGTACGGCGGCTTCGAGATCGCCTGGTCGCCGAATTCGAACCGCCTGAACTGGGTCCTGGGACAATCGTTTTTCAGCGCGCCGATCGACGGACGGGCCGCAGCCAACGTCAAGCCCACGATTACCGAGACAGACATCGGTCTGGAAGTGCCGGTCGACAAACCGCAAGGCACGGTCGCCTTCATCAACGGGCGCATCATTACGATGAAAGGAGAGGAGGTCATCGACCGCGGCACGATCGTGGTCAAGGACAACCGTATCGTCGCCCTCGGCGCGGCGGGTCAGGTCGAGGTTCCGAAAGGCGCGAAGGTGATCGATGTCGCGGGCAAAACCCTGATGCCCGGCCTTGTGGACATGCATGGCCACTTCGATCTCGATCTGGAGCTTACGCCGCAGAAGCACGCGAGCAACTACGCCGCTCTGGCGTTCGGTGTGACGACCGACTTCGATCCTTCGGCGCCGCCGGAGCTGCCAAACATTGCTAACGCCGAATTGGCGCTGGCGGGGGTGGCAGTGGCGCCCCGGCTGATCACGACCGGCCGCGTCGTCTATGGCATGGACGGCTTCGGCATGCTGAATCCGATCGCCAACTACGAGGACGCGCGCAAGATCATCGCGCGGCGCAAGGCGCTCGGGACGATCGTCCTCAAGAGCTACATGCAGCCCATGCGCAGCCAGCGGCAGCAGATCATCAAGGCGGCGCGCGAGGCCAGGCTGATGGTGACGCCGGAGGGCGAGGGACAGTTCTTCACCAACTTGACCATGATCCTCGATGGACACATGAGCATCGAGCACAACATGCCGCTGCCCAACTATTACGACGACCTGATCCAGCTCATCGTGCACGGCGGTACGTCGGTGACGCCCACCATTATCGTTACCAACGGCGAGACGTTCGCGGAGAATTACTTTTATCAAACGACGCGCCCATGGGACGATCCGAAGATCAAGACGTATGTGCAGACGACGTTCTCCTGGTACAGCCCCCTCGGCGGCGCAGGCGATGCCCCGCCCTACGCGCGCGGCATGGTTACCCTGCATCAGGCCGATGAGCTTTGGGATGTAGGTTTCCGTTCCGTCGCGCGGACCATGAAGAAACTCGACGCGGCCGGCGGCACGGTGACGACCGGGGCGCACGGCCAGATCAAGGGCCTGGACATGCACTGGGAAATGTGGGCGCTCGGGGAGGGCGGGATGAGCACTCATCGCATTCTGCGCGCGGCCACCTTGAACGGCGCGAAGACCATCGGTCTGGACAAACAGATCGGCACGCTGGAAGCGGGCAAGCTCGCGGACCTGATCGTGCTGGACGCCAATCCGCTGGAGAACATCCGCAACACCAACACGGTGCGCTACACGATGGTGAACGGCCGGCTGTACGACTCGCTCTCCATGAACGAGATCGGCAACTACGACCGTCCGCGCACCCGATTCTATTGGGAGCTGGAGGACTACAAGGGCATCGACTGGAACGAAGCCTGGGGCGGCGCCGGCATTCATTCGCAGGGACCGGGTACGCCCGCGGCGAACGACGGCGGCGCCGACATGGATCATTGAAAGACATCGAGGTGCATCCCATGCAGCGCAGAGAATTCCTGAAACAGACTTCGTATCTCGGGGCGGCCGCCACTCTGGGAGCGCTGGGGAGCGCCGGGGTGTCGCCCACCGCAGCCGCAACCGCGGACAAACCGCAGCCCGGGCAATGGCCGTTCGGTTTGACGCCCGCGCAGGAGCAGCGGGCGGCGAAGCTCCACAAGGAAAGCATCATCTTCGACATGGTGTTTCAAGGTGCGGGCGGGATGAACATCTACGACCATTACGATCCCGCGCTGCTCGCCAGGTATCTCGACAAGTCTTTGCAGGGCCTCGCCGCCGTGGGCCAGGCTGGAGAGATCCCGTATCAGATGGCCCTGGATGGGAAGTCGGATCTGATCAAGACCTGGTGGCAGATGAGCGGCGTCACGGTCGGGCCGCATGGCATGATGCCCGCGTATCCCTCGAAGGAAGTCGACGAAGGGCGCAAGGAGGCCATGAAGAAGTATCAGCTGCCCTGGATGCGGTTCGTGAAGACCGCTGCGGAAATCCGCAAGGCGAAGAAGGACGGAGTCTATGCCTGTTACGGGCATTGCCAGCCGGTGGGTGGACTGCCCCCGGAGATCTCAACAATCGATGACGCTTACAAAGCAGGCCTGAGGCTGCTGATGTTGACCTATAACAGCATGGACTACGTCGGCGGCGGCTGCACCGAACGGATCGACGTCGGCCTGAGCACCTATGGCGTGGAGGTGGTGAAGCGCTGTAACGAGCTGGGCATCATGGTGGATACTTCCCACTGCGGAAAACAAACGACGCTCGATGCCTGCAAGTTCTCGAAGAAGCCGGTGCTGGCAAACCATACCTCCGCGGAGGGCGTCTATTACCACGCCCGCGCGAAGAGCGATGAGGAGCTGCGCGCCGTGGCCGATACGGGCGGCGTGGTCGGGATCTACGTCGTGGCGGCCTTCCTCACCAACAAACCCAATCCCACCATCGACGTATTCCTGGACCACATCGATTATGTTGCCAGGAAGGTGGGCTGGCAGCATGTGGGCCTCGGCACGGACTGGCCGATGCAGACGACGCGCCAGATCGCCGACAAGGAATTCGCGCCCGGGTTCGCGTCGATCGGATTCAGGCCGCAGGACGGTATTCTGGGCAAGCCCGTGCTGCTGCGAGGCTATGAAGACGGCCGCGACATGCCCAACATCACGCGCGGGCTGGTCAAGCGGGGATACAACGACCAGCAGGTGCGCGCCATTCTGGGCGAGAACTTCATGCGGGTGTTCGAGCAGGTTTGCGGCTGAGGAACTGAAGGCAGGACGGACGGCGCCCGCTCCGTCACGCGTGGCGTTGCCGCTGGCGCCGGTCATCACCAGGCGGCGAAGATATTTTCGGGCCCGTGACTATTTCGTTGCGAGCGCTTCTTCGAGCGTCTTGGCTTGCAGTATCCGTTCGGCGATGGCGTCCAATTGAGCATTGTCGGCAGCACGAACCTGCGCGTGTGTTGTATCTGGCACAGCTCCGTAGCGTAAAGCCAGCAGCTTTAGCACCAGATCCGCTTTACCCTCGGCTCTACCTTCAGCCTTCCCGAGACCGATGTAGTGCTTGGCGAAGTCACTCTGAAATTCGTAGTTTGCGGGTCTCATGGCTTGCAGTGCCCGTCGGGCGGCCTCGGTTAGGGAAATCAATACCAAATCAGAATACAGGAGGGAGCGATCGACGTCGAGGCCGCTGGCGGCTGCCATGGCCGCCACCGCGACGGGTAGGGAGGTTCGCACGTCCGGATCAGAGCCATGCGCCATCGCCGATAGAACGGCCAGCTCAGGATCGGCCTTCGCTTGCATCTCGTCGGTGATCAGCGGTACCCCCGATGGCGCAAGGACGAACGGCAGGAAATGGTTGCCACCGCCCAGCTCAATGGGCTTGCTCGCCCAATGAGCGGTGCTGTCCTTGGTCGTCACTACGAGCAGGCAGGTCGGACAGCGGAACCGAGCGCGAAGGTTTGTGGCGTATACCGGCCAAATATACCGCTTGTCGTCATCGACACTCAGCTGGACCTCGACGACGATTCCCAGTACCGGCCGGCCATCGTAGAGCAGCACAACCATATCCGCGCGGTACTCCGCCGGCTGGAGATTGTTGAGCTCTGCGGATTCGATGCGCGCTTCAGTGTAGTTCGGCACATCCTGCTTCAGCGCGTCCCGCAGCAGTTCGGGCGCCAGCGCTGGACGATTGCGAAACAGTGCGAGCAGCGCTTCATGCAGCTGCGAAGGCATGGGAAGGTCCCTTTCCACTGCGTGGCAACGATGTTATCCGGCTCGGATAACAGAACCACGTTCAGAAGGTCTGCATTTGACCTCGTTCAGCCATCCTGGCCGCAACGATCGCCAGGGTAGCGTCAAGGTCGAACAAGATGCCGGCATCCGCCTTTAACCTCATCCTAACGAACGAGCGCGGATTTTCCTCCCCTCGTCGCCGAAAAATCTTTGCCGGCCTACCGCCCGCGCCCCGGCAGGCGTAATGTCCGCCGGTAATGCCCGCCGCGCTCGACGACTGGTTTACCCGCGAGATCCTGCCCCACGAGGCGGCGCTGCTGCGCTACCTCGCCCGGATCTGCCCGGATTCCGCGGATATCCAGGACATCCGCCATGATGCCTATGTCCGCATCCTCGAAGCGGCCGACCGGTTCCGGCCCATTGCACCGAAATCCCTGCTGTTCAAGACGGCGCGGCGGCTGATGATCGACCGGATGCGCAGGCACCGGATCGTGCCGATCGACCTGCGGGAGGATCTGGACGTCTTGAACGTTTTGATAGACGAGGTCACGCCGGAACGTCGCGCCAGCATCCGCCAGCAATTGATCCATGTATCCGAGGCCTTCAACCGCCTGCCCGACAAATGCCGCGAGGTGCTCTGGTTGCGGCGCGTCGAAGGCCTGTCCCAGAAGGAGATGGCGGCAAAGCTCGGCATCAGCGAGGGCACCGTGGAGAAACATCTGATGCGCGGCGCCCGTCTGCTGGCGGATTTCTTGACCGATCCGGCTGCCGCGGCGGACCAGACGCCGGGCCTCGGCGCGGCCACGCAGGAAACCCGGCATGGAAAGTAAGCTCGTCAGCGCCCGCGAGAGGGCGGAAGAGGCGGCAGCGGACTGGATCGCGCGGCGCGAGCGCGGCGGCTGGACCGAGACGGACGATGCCGCGCTGCAGGCGTGGATCGCTGCGGATTTCAACAACCGCGCGGCCTGGCTGCGGCTCGATGCGGCCTGGAAACAAACGAACCGGCTGAAGGCGCTCGCCACCAGCGCGCCGTCGGGCGCCGTGCCGGCGCGCGACGAGACGCGGCTGCCGTTCTTCGCCGGCGGCGCCAAAGTCGACCCGCCCGCGCCCGCCGGCCCGAGTCGGCTCGTTGCGCACCCGCGCCCGCATTCGCCAAACCGGTTTCGGGCGCTCGCCGCCGGCGTCGCAATCGCGGCGCTGGCCACGGCGGTCCTGTACGGCGCTGCGCATCGGCCTTCCTTCCAAACCGCGGTCGGTGCATTGCAGGCAGTCCCGCTCTCGGATGGCTCGAGAGTCACCTTGAATACGAATACGGAGATCCGCGTCGCCGTCACGGCGACCGAGCGGCGCATCGATCTCGACCAGGGCGAGGCGTATTTCGAGGTCGCCAAGGATCCCTCGCGGCCTTTCGTCGTCAACGCCGGCAGGCAGCGCATCGTGGCGGTGGGCACCCGATTCTCGGTCCGGCGCGATGCGGGCGACACGCGCATCTTCGTTACTGAAGGGGTCGTGCGGGTCGAATCCGGCGCCCCCGACGCCACGCTGCTGCGCGCCGGCAGCATCGCGCGCGCCGGAACCGAGGGCATGCTCGTTCAACAAAAACCCGTGGCGGAAGTGGAGCTGGCGCTGAGCTGGCGCGCCGGCTACCTGATCTTCGATCAGACGCCGCTGGCCGACGCCGTGGCCGAGTTCAACCGCTACAACGTGCATCAGATCGCCATCGAAGATCCGGCCGTCGGCACCATTCCCGTCGGCGGCAATTTCCGCGCGGCCAACGTGGATGCGTTCCTGCGGCTGATCGAAAGCGAGCTGTCGGTGGTCTCGGCGCGCCAGGGCAACCGGATCGTCCTGAAAGGAAACACTCACCCAGCCACACGAAAGTGATCCCCCTCAGTACCGGAATTTCGCCGCTCGTTCGTTCCGGTAGCCGGTCAGCGAACTCACAAGATCGTCCGGGGTGGTCAACATGCAACTGCACACCATGCTCAAGTCGGCACTGCTCGCTTCGTTCGGCGCGGTTTCCATGGCGGCGCAGGCGTTCGCGGAGGAGCCGAGGCCCATCAACGTGCCGGCGGGCGATCTGATCGTCGCGCTCAAGACGTTCACGAAGCAGACGGGCGTCGAGGTGGTCTATCTGTCCAACCGCCTGATGGGCTTGAAGACCCACGGCGTGAGTGGAACGCTGCTGCCGCAGGATGCCCTCACGAAGATGCTCGAGGGCACGCCGCTGGCGCTCAAGGTCGATCCCAGCGGCGCGGTCCTGATCACGCTGCCGGGGGAGGATCTCGATTCCGGCGCGCCGGCCAAATCCAGCGGACTCACATCGGCCGGAGCGGGTTTCCATCTGGCGCGCTCCGGCACCGATTCCATGCAGGGAGTCGCTGCATCCGGCGCGACGCAGGCCGGGGAAAAAAACGATCCGGTCGGCGCCGAGGCCGCGAGCCAGGATCGCATCCAGGAAGTCATCGTGACGGCCCAGAAGCGCTCGGAACGGTTGATCGACGTGCCGATCAGCATCGTCGCCATGGGCGCGGATGAGCTGCAGAAGCGCAGGATCGACAGCATCGACACGCTGTCGATGTCCGTGCCCGGGGTGGCCATCCAGAACAACGGCGGCTACTATCGGCTGATCACGATACGCGGCGTGAGCAATTTCTTCGGCACCGCCTCGCTGATTGGAATGTACCTCGACGAAGCGTCCGTGACGTCGTCCGTTCCTTCTTATCAGCTGGATCTGCGCGCTTACGATCTGGAGCGTGTGGAAGTGCTGCGCGGACCGCAGGGTACGTTATATGGAGAGGGGTCCGCCGGCGGAACGATCCGCTTCATCACCCGCAATCCCGAGCTCGACCGGTTTGCCATGAAGGCGGACGTGGCGGCTCAGTTCACGGAAGGAGGCGCCCCGGGCCAGAGCGTGCAAGGCGCGCTCAACGTGCCGCTGGTCGAGAATAAACTGGGCCTGCGCGTCGCGGGCACTTTCGATCACCAGGGCGGCTGGATCGACCAGCCCGCCGCGGGCCGCAAAGACTACAATGAACAGAATCTGACCAACGTGCGCGCCAAGGGGCTGTGGCAGCCGACGTCGCAGCTCACTGTGAATGCGATGGCGGTGGTCCACCGCAACGACGGATCCTACAACGGCGGTGAAGACGCCGACGGCAACTACACTCAGGCTTTCGGCCTGACGACCACGCCCGCCGTCGAGGACGACTATGAGATCTACAACCTCACGCTGAGCTACGACTTCGCTTGGGCCCGCCTGCTGAGCACGACGAGCTACACCAATCAGGACAAAGATATCGCCCACATGGGCCAGCGGCGGCAATACACGGCGCCGCCCACTCCGCAAACTCACATCTACTATGGCGACTACGCGTTGGACGCCGACAGCGTCACCGAGGAGCTGCGCTTGACCTCGCTCGGCTCGGGACGGTGGCAATGGACGATCGGCGGCTACTATCAGCGCGCCAGGAACGAGACGTTCGCCGAGTACCTGTTTTCCCTGCCGCCGCCGACGGGTTCGCCGCTCCCGGCGCCCTTCGAGTTCCTGAGCGCGAACGAATCGAAAGCCTGGGCGGCGTTCGGCGACGCGAGCTACAAGCTGACGAACCGGCTGACCCTGGGCGCGGGCCTGCGGTACTACGAGGATGACAAGAACAGCGCGAGCGGCTTCGCGATCGGCGTGCCGCCGGTATTGGGACCGCAGCTCAATGGCAAATTCCACTCCCTCAATCCGCGCGCTTATGCGCAGTTCAAGCTCACCGATCAGATCAATACGTACGCCAGCATCGCCAAAGGGTTTCGCAGCGGCGGTTTCAACGCATTGAATCAACCGTCGTACGATCCGGAGAGCGTCATCACTTACGAGCTGGGCACGAAGATGTCGCTGATGCAGGGCCGCGTGAGCACGGATCTGGCGCTGTTCCACAGCGACTACGAGGACTACCAGATCGTCGGCACGATCGTCGCGCCGTCGGGACAACTGTTGAACATCACCAGCAATGTCGGCGACGCAAGGATCCGCGGCGTGGAGTGGGGCGTGTCGTGGCATCCGACGGATCAGTGGACGTTGAGCCTGAACGGCGACCGCCTGCAGGCGGAGTTCACCGAGATCAAGGCCAATCCCCGCAGCCACAACGTGGGTGACCCGCTCGATGCGTTCCCGAAATACACCTATACGGCATCGGTCCAGCGCGACTATTCCTTGTTCGGCAAGTCGGGCTTTGCGCGCCTCGACTACAACGAGCAGAGTCGCATGTACTACCGCATTCGCTACTACGGGCCGTGGTATCACAGCCAGTCCGATATCATCAACATGCTGAATGTCAATTTCGGGCTGCAGTGGAACGAGAGCCTGTCGTTCGGCGTCTTCGGCCAGAACCTGCTCGACGACCGCGGCTTCATCACCGCGGAGAACATCCAGCAGTCGGCGCCCAGGGCACGGCCGCGCACGTACGGGATCCAATTCTCGCTGGACTTTTGATTGTCTATGGATCGGCGGAGGTTCCCGGCCGCCAGACCGGGCGTACGGGTGCGATGATCGCCGGCGCTGCGCCAGCATCCGGGACCGGGATAGCAGAAGTGACCTGCCGCCTCTTCTTCTCTGGTGGCCGAGGAGGGCGGATTTCGGGCGGCGGCGGGCGCCTGCTGGAAGAGCGGCTGATGGAGCGTCGGCCGAAGGGCGGCAGCGGACGATTGAACGGAAACGCGTTCATGCGGTCCCATCCGACTCTTACACCCTTCGAGTCGAGCCACCATGAATTCCAGGAACAAGTCCCTCGGCCTGCCAATACACCGATGGCTGCTGCCGTTGATAGTCGGGCTACTGTTGAGCTTCAGTCTCGCTGCGGAGGTCCCCCCGCGTCCCTTCCTTTTCAAAGACTCCCGGGCCGAAGTCGCCCGTGCGCGTGCGGCGGGCCTGAAGGATATCGCCCTGGTGATCGCATCCATGCCGGGGAAGAACGCCCGGGTGGCGGCCCTGGTAACCGATCTGAAGGGCGAAATTCAATATCGGGACGACGATGTCGACTATCTGCGCGTGCGCCTGCCGCTGGACGCCGTCGAGCGCATAGCCAGCGATACGAACGTCCATAGCACGGACGTTTCCCTGCCCGGACTGAAAAGGGCTTTCGCACCCACCGGTCCGATGCTGTCGGCCGGCGGCAGCGGCGTCCCAGTTAGTCCGATGCCCACGAGTGATGCTCGCGCGGACTCAGGCGTCAACTGGCCATCGAGATTTTCCGACTACCCGCTCACCAACCGCTACAGCCCCCTGCAGGACATCCGCGCCAAGGAGTTTCTGGAGGCGAACCCGACTTACGATGGTCGCGGCGTGCGCGTCGGCCTCATCGATATGAACGCCGATCCGCTGCTGCCCGAGCTGCAGCAGGCCCTGACTCTCGACGGCAGGACCGTGCCCAAGATCATGGCGTACGAAACTGCCCTGGACATGGACTACGAAGACGACGGCCGCTGGCTGGTCATGACCGACATGGTCGGCACGGACAGCGACCGATTTTCTTACAAAGACGCCTCTTATACGGCGCCACGTCCCGGAACGTTCCGGATCGCCTTTTACGATGAAGAGAAGGTGGACAAGGGCCTCTACGGCAAAGAGGGCATCGACAGCGACATCAATCGCGACGGCAATCCGGAGGGCTCCAAGCGCCTGTTCGCCGTGCTTTGGGATGAAAAGAGCGGCGAGGTGTGGGTCGATACGAACCAGAACCTGAGCTTCACCGACGAGAAAGCGCTCGGCAACTTCGCCGACCGGCCGGAATTCGGGGTCTTCGGGCATGATGACCCGAATACGCCGGTGCGCGAATCCGTCGGCTTCGGCGTGCAGATCGACAAAGCCCGCAAGCGCGTTGCCATCAATGCCGGCACGGCATTCCACGCCTCGCTGGTGGTAGGCGCGGCGGTCGCCAGCAAGGGCGAGAGCGGCCGCTTCAACGGCGTCGCGCCGGGAGCCCGCCTGATCAATGTCGGCCCGGGCGGAGCTGCCTATGGTGAGATCGAATCGACCATACGTACGGTCAAAACTTACGGGGCGGATGTCTTGTTTTTCGAGCAGAGCGCGCTGATCACCCGCACCTATCTGCTGCGGGACGGGCGGCTGGTGCCCTCGGTCATCTTTGCCCGCCTCGCCGACAAATACGGTACGGCGATCCTGTCGCCGACTCACAATTATCCCGTTCTCGGCGCGAGCGACGATTTCGTGCGCGCTCCCGGCGTCATCGGCGTCGGCGGTCATGAAAGCAAGGAGAACTTTTTCGCCAATCACGGCATCCGCGTGGAGCACGAGGACAATCTGCTGGTGACCGGCGGCTATGGCCCGACGGGCGACGGCGCGCTCGCGCCCGACATCATCTCGCCCTCCAACCATGTGAGCACGGCACGCGGCTTTCTTGAGGGCGAAGCGATTCCAGGCATCAGTGTCATGCCGGGATTGTTCGAATTGCCGCCCGGATACGGCGTTGCCGGCGGCACTTCGACGGCGACGCCGACGGCCGCGGGAGCCGTGGCGCTGCTGATCAGCGCCGCCAAGCAGGCGGGGATCAAGCACGATGCGCAGCGGATCAAGTACGCGGTGAGCCGCGCGGCCCGCTGGGTCCCTCATCTGCCGGCCTACCAGCAGGGTAACGGAGTAATCAATGTTGCAGGCGCCTGGGAGATCCTGAAGACGTTGAACAAGGAGGAGCCCATCGTCATTGCCAGCACGGCGCCGGTGAAGCACCCGTACAGTCGTTTCTTGGCGAACCCTGGCAACGGCGTGGGACTGTTCGAGCGGGAAGGCTGGAAAGTGGGCGACCACGGCACGCGCACGGTGATGCTGACGCGTAAGTCCGGACCGAGCGGCGCGATGACATTCCAGTTGAGCCTGACCGGCAACAGCGACAACACTTTTTCCGCGCCCGAGACCGTGACACTGCCCTTGAACAAGGCGGTGCCGGTGGCGATCGATATCTCGCCCAAGCAGCCCGGCGCTCATACCGCCTTCCTGACGCTCGACCGTGCCGGCCTGCCCGGCTATGCGCATCGCGTTGCGCTGACGGTGGTGGCGCCCGAAGATCTCAACAGCGGCAATGGCTACGCCATAGAGAAGAAAACCAAGATTCCGCGGCCCGGCATCCACAGCTTCTTCTTCCGCGTGCCCGAAGGAGCCAGCGCCCTGCGCGTGGACCTCGCTTCGGAAAAACGCAAGGTCACCCTCTGCCTGACCGGGCCGGATACGCGCCAGCGCAATTCCACTGCCGACTCGTTCCTCGGCGCGCCCAAGCGCAGCGCCACGGTGCTGCATCCCGAGCCGGGGATTTGGGAAGTCATGGTGTCGGACGTCGATGACACGCAGAGCTACGACTGGAAGCAGGCGCGCAAGAAAGAAGTCCTGCCGCCGACCGACATCACTTTGTCGGTGGCCGCGCTGGCCGCCGACGCGACCACCGTCGCGGCAAACAACGGCAGCACTGTCGACCTTTGGATCGCCAACACCATGGCGCCATTCAACGGGGCCGCGGTGAGCGCGCCGTTCGGCAGCGCCCATCGCGAGACGGCTCAAATCAAGGAAAGAACGCAGCACGTTTACGACGTGGAAGTGCCGCCGGGCTCTACGATGTTGCTTGCCAGAGCGCACCCGGCCAACGCGCAAACCGATCTGGATGTGTACGTGTTCCGTTGCGACAAAGAAGCCGGCAAGTGCGAGCCTATAGCAGCGGATGCCGATCCGGTCTCTGATGAGTTCGTGGTCGTGCCGAATCCCCAGGAGGGCCAGTGGAAGATCGTCGTCGATGCTTTTTCCGTTCCGGGGGGCAACGCGTCGTATGACTATCTGGATGCGGTCCTCAATCCAAGCTACGGAACGGTCGGCGTGATGGATGTGCCTCAGGAAAGGGCGCGCAATGCGCGATGGATGACCAAGATCGGCGCCTGGACGGGCGGGGCGGCAGTGGGTGACGGCAGAACGCCGTTCACGGCGCTGGTGGTGCAGGGGAAGACCAAGGATGGGGAGACTTTTCTGGTGAATGTGGACGAAGTTCCGATGGGGGCTTCCGGTAAAGGCACTCTGTAGAACCCCGGATCTCCTCTCGATCTGGACGGCTGCGTTCTCAAAGACCCTCTCATGGAGGTTTCCACGAGCCGATACGTCTACATCAGCGGGCTTCCTCGCGAGCGGACGTCGTGGCATGCCTTTGAGACGGGGGCAACCGGAGCATTTGCCGGCCGAGGGGCCGGCTTCCTGTCATCGTGGCGGCATGAATGACGCGCCGCGGTTGTTGGGCCGGCTGCGCAGGCTGCTGCGCAGCCGTGGCCGTTCGTCGGATGAGACCGACGAGCTGATCCAAGAGGCGTTCGTGCGTCTGCAGGCGTACTGCCTGGACCATGAGATCGCCAAACCGGAAGCGTTTCTCGTGCGTACGGCGCTCAATCTCATGATCGACGCCCGGCGCAAGTCCGGCACGGCGCCCGTCGTGCAACGCGACATCGAAACGCTGCTGCTGGTCGACCCGCGGCCGCTGCCTGAGGAAGTTCTGATGGGGCAGGAGCGCCTGCGGCGGCTCAGCGCCGGCATCGATGCCCTCACGCCGAGGGTTCGGGAGGCATTCCTGCTGCATCGCCTGGAAGGCTACAGCTATGGGCAGATTGCCGAGGAGCTGAAGCTGAGCGTCAGCACGGTGGAGAAGCACATCGCCAAAGCTTCGCTGTTCCTGTTCGATTGGATGGCCGAGGAAGGGAAGTCATGACCACTGCACAGGACAACAAAAGTGCGAACCTCTCGAGCGCGGCGCGGGCCGAGGCTGCGGCGTGGATCGCCCGCCTGCATGGTCCGCAGCGGTCGGCCTCGCTCGAGGCGGGGTTCCGCCGCTGGCTCGGGTCCGCTCCGCAAAATGCCCGCGCGTTCGAGGGTATGACTGAGATCTGGGATGCGGTAGCGGGTACGAGCGCCGGGCGCTTTCCGCGGGTGAGTTGGGAGCGTGGGCGTTATCTGGGAAGTCAGAGGTGGCGGCGGAGATTTGCCGTCGCGGCGGCGATTGCGTTTACGGTCGGCCTGGCCGGATTTACTGCATACGGCATCTTGCGCGACCCTGCTTACGCGACTGCAGTCGGCGAGCAGCGTACGATCGATCTCAAGGACGGCAGCCGCGTTACGCTCAATTCAAATACACGTCTGATAGTTCGGTACAGCGAGATTTCACGCCGGATAGGCCTCGATCGAGGCGAAGCTTTGTTCGAGGTCGCCTCCGATACCCGGCGGCCGTTCGTGGTCACCGCGGGCGACCACAAGGTCACCGCACTTGGCACCACCTTCATCGTGCGCCATGAGATCGACAGCACGGCGGTAACGCTCATGGAAGGCAAAGTCACTGTCGCACCGATCGCCCGGGCGGAGGGCGCCGCTGGCGGATCGGAGCGGGACACAACGCCGCAGAAGACCTCTGCGTCAATTACCCTGGCGCCAGGCCAGCGCTTTACCGTCAGCGCCAGGCGTACCGAGCAGGTCGACAATCCGCCTGTCGAAGCATTGACCGCATGGCGCCGCGGCGAAGTCGTGCTCGACCATACGCCGCTGGCGGATGCAGTGGCGGAAATGAATCGCTATGACGCCACTGCCATCGTCATCGAAGACTCCCGGACCGCGGCCGTGCGCATCAGCGGCAATTACCGGACGGGCGATGCGAACGGGTTCGCGCGTGCGGTAGCGGCCATGTATGGCCTCGAGATGACTCGGCGCGGCGGGCGGATCTACCTTCGCGGGCCTTCCCCGTAGATCGCCATAGAGGTTTTGAAACGTCATTACGTCTACCCCTCACACGTACAAACGAAGCGTAGGGGGACAGCGATGATCCGTGCGATCCGTCATTTCGTGATCTTGGGCGCTTTGGCGATTGCGCAGGCTCTGGCGGCCCCCGTGGCGCAGGATCCGACTTACAAATTCGATCTGCCGGCGCAACCTCTCAAGAACTCGCTGCGCGCGATCGGGCAGCTGACGCATATCAACATCCTCTTCGATTCCGCGCTGGTGGAAGGCCTCTCGGCGCCCGCGTTGCGCGCAGAGCTGACGACGCAGGAAGCGATCCGCCGGCTCACCGCCGCGCAGAACCTGCAGGTGCAGCAGCCGTCGCCGGATACCATCACCGTATCGCGCTCCGATGCCGTGATGTCGGATGCGGAGGGAGCGGCAACGCTGCGGATGGTTTACGCCGGAAACGCGCAAAAATCGACGTCCGAACAAGACAGCGCCGACCGCGCGAACGCCCCGCAGAGCGCGCTGCAGGGACAACTTCAGGAAATCGTGGTCAGTGCTCAGAAGCGCGGCGATGAGCGGCTGCAGGACGTGCCTATTCCCGTGACCGTCGTCGCTACCGAGGCGATCGTCGGCAGCAATCAGCTGCGGCTTCAGGACTACTACACGAAAGTCCCCGGGCTGAACCTCAGCCTCGGATTTGCCAGCGCGCCGGTGATCGCCGTGCGCGGCGTGACCACGGGCACCTCCAATCCGGCGGTGGGCGTGGTCATCGACGATGTCGGCTACGGGACCTCCATTTCCGGAGGCGGCCTCGTTTTCCCGCCGGACATCGATCCCAGCGAGCTGGCGCGCATCGAAGTCCTGCGCGGACCTCAAGGCACGCTTTACGGAGCCAGCAGCATCGGCGGGCTCCTCAAGTTCGTAACGGTCGATCCCTCGACGACCGGGATGAGTGCTCGCTTGCAGGGCGGTTTCAACAGCGTGACCAACGGCGATGGGCTCGGGTACAGCGTCCGCGGTGCGGCCAACGTGCCCCTCGGCAGCACGGTCGCGGTCCGCGTCAGTGGATTCACGGCCCAGGACCCGGGTTACGTCGACAACGTTCAAACGGGACAGCGCGGCGTCAATCGGCGCGACAGCAGCGGTGGCAGGCTGTCGCTGCTATGGAAGCCATCCGAGTCGCTCACCGTGAAACTCGGGGCGCTGCTGCAGGATAGCGCAAGGGTGGGGGGCAGCGAGGTCGACCGGCGTCTGGGGGAATTCGACCAGCAGATACTGCGCGGCACCGGCGGATACGGCAGGGATGCCGAAGCTTACAGCGCTACCGTGACCGGCAAGCTCGGCCGCGTTGAGCTGACTTCGCTCACCGGCTACAACATCGACGAGATTTCGACCGGTACGGATCTTACCCCGAACGCATTCTTCCGCGGCCAGGCCAACACCCGTTTCGGGGTCGACGGCGTGGCGCAGCCCTACGTGCAACGGACGACCAAGTTCTCCCAGGAGGTCCGCTTGTCGTTGCCCATCACCGATTCGTTGGAATGGCTGATCGGCGGCTTCTACACGTCGGAGGAATGTCCCAAGTTCGCCCCCTTCGTCGCCATCGATCCTGCCACGGGCTCCAACGCCGGGTTGCTGCTCGACATCACCACCCGCAATACGTTCGAGGAAGTCGCGGGATTTACCAACCTGACGGCGCGATTCACCGATCGATTCGACGTGCAGCTCGGCGGGCGCGTCAGCGACAACAAACACACGTACAACGCCATCAGAAGCGGACCGTTGGCGGTGATCCAGTTCGGAACGGACCCGTCGATACCTCCGGGGATCAAAGGTGGGGACAGCGCCTTCACTTATCTGGTATCCCCGCGATACAGGGTATCGGCGGAGATGATGGTCTATGCGCGGCTGGCGTCGGGCTATCGGCCGGGCGGCATCAACGCGAACTGCGGCGTTGCGGGCGTGCCGTGCGACTTCAAGGCCGATACCACGCAGAACTATGAGATCGGCCTCAAGGGGAGCCTCTTCGGTCGCGCGCTTACTTTCGATGCCTCGATCTACGACATCGACTGGACCGACATTCAATTGAACCTGCTGACGCCCAACGGGCTGCTGGGCTATACGGATAACGTCGGCGAGGCGAACAGCCGCGGGATCGAGCTTTCGGTCGAGACCCGGCCTGTCACCGGAATGAGCCTCTCCGGCTGGGTCGCCTTCAACAACGCCGAGCTGACCAAAGCCCTGCCGCCCTCGGCAGCGGTCTTCACGCGTCGTGGCGACAGGCTGCCGTACAGTGGGCGGGTTTCCGGCAATCTGTCGATAGACCAGGAATTCCCGATTGCCGCGCGCATGATCGGATTCGTGGGCGGATCGGTCAGCTACGTGGACGATCGCAAAGGCGTTTTCAGGGCCGTGGCGGCGCGATCGACTTTCCCGGCATACACCCAGGTCGACCTTCATGCGGGCCTGAAGCTCGATACCTGGACGTTCAACGCTTTCGCCACCAATCTCACCGACGAGCGTGGCGTGCTGAGGGGACAGTTCGATTCCACCGATCCCAATTTCATCACTTACATCCAGCCGCGCACCATCGGGTTGTCCGTCGCGAAGATTTTTTGACAGGCCTTTGGTCATCGCCCCGGCCTCCTTGTCCATGTTTGTCGTACGAGAGTCGTCCATGATGCGAAGCCTGCTGCGCGGCCGCCGCGCGTTGACCGTCATCGCCATTTTGTGCGGCCTCGGGAGCGCTGAACCGCAAGCGGCACCGTCGGCCCAGGATGAGGCGGTGTACCGGCGTTACCTCGATTTCGGATCGCTGGTGGTGGGCGGGCGCGTCGTGCCCAACTGGCTGCCCGACGGTTCGAGCTTCTGGTACGCCGAGGGCGATCCGAACGATCGCCGGATCCTCAAGGTCGAGCCTGCCGCCAATGCGGTGACGGCGCTGTTCGACGTGCCGCGGCTGCGGGCGGCGCTGCGGGAAACCCTCGGTTACGAGCCCATTGGCACCGGCGTGCCGTTCGAGCGGTTCCGGTTCGTGGCACCGCACAGTATTGCCTTTTCCCTCGAAGGGCTGGGCTATGAGCTCGACCTGGACGGCTACGCATTGCGTCGCCCGCAGCCGCCCTCGACATATTCGATCGCCCTGGTGCGCAGCGAGGCGGAACGCGCGGTGCCCGGCACTTTCATGCGTGAGAGCTTCAAGAGCGTGGGTGAGATGCCCGCGCCCGAGTCGCTCTCGCCGGACGGACGCTGGATCGCCGGCATCGAGGACGGGAACCTGGTGATGCGCGCAACCGTGGATGGCCAGAAGGTGAGATTCACTGCCGATGGCACGGCGCTGGCGTTCTGGGATTTCGACGCCTCACTCTGGAATCCCTGGTCGCCCACCGGGACGCGGTTCGCCGTGTTCAAACAATACACTCAGGGGATGGCGCGCATTCCCACGATCGAATGGCTCAAGCCGCTGGAACAGGCGCGGGAGGTGATCGCAATTCCCGCCGGCAGCGTCCTCCAGCGCTCCGAGCTGTACCTCGTCGATATGTATGCACAACAGCCGGTGCGCATCGATCTCGGCGACACGACGGACCAATACGTACGGGTCCTGGCATGGCTGCCTGATGGCTCGCAGCTGATGGTGGCTCGTTACAACCGCGTGCTGAGTCGCGTGCAGATCCAGGCAGTCGAGGCGGCGACGGGTACGGTGCGCACCGTGATGACCGAACGGTCCGCGACTTTCCTGACCAATCACCACGAATCGATCTGGGGTGCCAGGACCGGCTTTACCTTGCTGCCGGATGGCTCCGGCTTCATCTGGAACTCCGAACGCAGCGGCTGGGACCATCTTTACTACTACGACCTGAAGGGGAAGCTGGTGCGCCAGCTCACCAGCGGCGCCTGGCCCGTCCAGGATGTCGTACGCGTGGATCAGGCGGGCGGATGGGTCTATTTCACAGGCCACGGCGACCCGGCGCGTCCCTACGACACTCATCTATATCGGGTCGGTCTCAACGGCAAAGGGTTCGCGGCGCTGACCGAGGGCAAGGGGCAGCATACGGTCAACATCGCTCCGTCGGCTCGCTATTTCACCGACACTTATTCCGCCGTGGATATGCCGCCGCGAACGGTGCTGCGCAGGGCCGATGGCACCCTCATTCGAACGCTCGGCGAGGCCGACATCAGCAGGCTGCGCGCGGCGGGCTGGGTTGCGCCCAAAGAATACGTCGTGAAGGCCGCGGATGGCGCGACCGATCTGTGGGTAACGATGTACTTCCCATACAACTTCGATCCCGGCAAGAAATACCCGGTGGTCGAGTTCATCTACGGCGGTCCGCAAACCACGCGGCGTCCGATGGATTTCGATGCCGAGCCGGGCCGCTCGAGCTTCAATCGAGCCGTCGCCAACCTGGGTTTCATCGCGCTCACGCTGGATGCCCGGGGCACGCCCGGACGCTCCAAAGCTTTTCACGACACGATCTACAAAAATTGGGGCCGGTTCGAGATCGCCGATCACGCAGGCGCGCTGCGCCAGCTTGGTGAGCGGCTCGGGTTCCTCGACCTCGAGCGCGTCGGCGTTTGGGGGCTGTCCTGGGGCGGGCATTTCGCCTTTCGGGCCATGACGCAGGCGCCGGACCTTTACAAAGTCGGTATCGCCGAGATCCCCGGTTTCGATTCCCGTCGCTTTACCCTGTACGAGCCCTACCTGGGCATGCCGCAGGAGAACAAATCGGTGTACGACACTGCCGATACGTTCGCCCTCGCAGCGCAGCTCAAAGGCGATCTGCTTCTCGTCGGCGGCATGAACGACACCAGCACCCAAGTGGACTTGTTCAAGATGAGCGAGATCCTCATCCGCCTTGGCAAACAGCACTGGACCATGAGCTATCCGTACTCGGGACATTTCTCACTGGGCAAGACAGGCGAATACGACGAGGAACTCCGCAAGCGATTCCTCGTCGAGCACCTGATGTCCGGTGCGATTTCCTGTCGTCCCTAGCGCAGCACGACTGCCCATCCTTTCCCAAAGGCGTTGAGCGGGCGGGGCGCGGCCACCAGACCGCTCGCCGCGCCGCGCGCGAAACTTTACACTCTGCCCCCGGTCCAACGCGGCTCGCGAACGGGAGCACAATCCATCATGCAGCGCCTTTCCACCGTCCTCCTGGGGACTTTCGGTCTCGTCTTTTCCATCCTTGCAGCCGCCTCGCCAACCTCGCCAAAGGCTTTCTTCGGGTTCGAGATCGGCGCTGACTACCAGCTCGCCACCTTCACGCAGACGGAGGGCTACTTCAAGAAGCTCGGGTCCGAATCGGACCGCGTGAAATATGTCGATATCGGGCCGACGGAAGAGGGCCGCCGCCAGTGCATGCTGGTGATCACCTCGCCCGCGAACCAGGCGAAGCTCGAGCACTATCGCTCGATCTCGCGCCGGCTCGCCCATGCCGACGATCTTTCCGACAAACAAGCGCGTTCGCTGGCGGAGCAGGGCAAGGCCGTGGTCTGGATCGACGGCGGCCTGCATTCCGAGGAAACCGCCGGTTTCATGCAGCTCATCGAGACCGCGTGGCGCTTCGCCAGCCGCAACGATCCGCAGACGCTGCGCATCCTCGATAACACGATCATCCTGCTGGTGCACGCGAATCCCGACGGCCACGAGCTGGTGAGCTCCTGGTACATGCGCCAGTCCGATCCGAAGAAGCGCTCCAAGAGCGACTATCCGCGGCTCTATCAGAAGTACATCGGCCACGACAACAACCGCGATTTCTTCATGCTCAACATGAGGGAGAGCGTCAATCTGTCGCGGCAGATGTACATCGAATGGCTGCCGCAGATCATGTTCAACCATCATCAAACCGCGCCGGACGGGACCGTCATAGCCATTCCCCCTTACCGCGGGCCGTTCAACTATGTCTACGACCCGCTGATCGTCAGCGGCCTCGACGCGCTGGGCAGCGCGATCTACAACCGCTTCAACAGCGAAGGCAAGCCCGGCGCGGTGCGCCAGGACGGCACGGTGTTCTCCACCTGGTGGAACGGGGGCCTGCGCACGACGGCCTACTATCACAACATCATCGGCATCCTGACGGAGATCATCGGCGATCCGACCCCGATCACGGTTCCGCTGACGCCGGATCGTTTGTTCCCGACCATGGCTCTGCCCAATCCCATCGCACCGCAGCTCTGGCATTTCCGCCAGACGATCGACTATTCGCTTTCGGCCAACTACGCGGTGCTCGACTATGCCGCCCGCCACCGTGACGAGCTGCTCTACAACATCTATCGCATGGGCCGCAACGCCATCGATCGCGGCAGTGAGGAACATTGGACGCTCTATCCCAGCCGCGTGCAGGCGCTGCGCGCAGCCTATGACAAGGAGCGCAAAGAGAAGGAGCGCAAGAAGGCGGAGGCCGCCGCCGGGTCGGAAGCCAAAACGGACGCCAAAGCGGAGGGCAAGGCCGAGGAGAAGTCCGCGGAAACGCTGGCGCGCGAGGACGGGCAATTCTTCGATCGGCAGTTCCGCAAGCCGGAGTGGCGCGATGCGCGCGCCTTCATCGTCCCGGCCGACCAGCCAGACTTCCCCACGGCGGTCAAATTCATCAATACGTTGATCAATTCCGGCATCCAGGTGCAGCGCGCGACGGCCGGTTTCACGGTCAACGGGAAGAGCTATCCGGCCGGCTCGTACGTCGTGAAAACCGCGCAGGCCTTCCGTGCGCACGTCATCGACCTGTTCGAGCCGCAGGACCATCCGAACGACTTCAAATACGAGGGCGGTCCGCCGATTCCGCCGTACGATTCCTCCGGGTGGACGCTCGCGTTCGAAATGGGCGTGCAGTTCGACCGCGTGGTCGAGGCGGTGGACGGTCCATTTGCCGTCATTCCTTATGGGCAGGTCCAGACTCCGCCGCCAGGCAAACTCGCTCGCGCCGGAGGAAACCGCGTCGCCGGCTGGGTCCTCAGCCCGCGGCAGAACGACGCCTTCCGTCTCGTCAATGCGCTGCTCGAGGCCGGCGTCGAGGTCTACCGGCTTCCGGGCGGCATTCCCGAACAAACAGCGTTCGGCCCGGGCGCGTTCTATATTTCCGCCGCGGGCAGGGGCGCAGTCAAGGAGTCGACCGATATGGTGGAGCGGGGCGTGGCGCAGCTCGGCCTGACAGCCACCACGTTGTCCGACGCTCCGGCCGGTCAGAAGCTGCGGCTCACGCCAGCCCGTATCGCGCTGCTCGACGTGTACGGCGGGTCCATGACTTCGGGCTGGACGCGCTGGCTGTTCGAGCAATTCGGCTGGCCGTTCGAGGTGATCTATCCCAAACAGATCGACGCCGGCAATCTCAACGCGAAGTACGACATTCTCGTATTGGCCGAATCGAATCCGTTTCAGAAGCCGGACGAGCGATACGCGCCGAAGATCACGGAGCGCGAGCTGCCCGAGGAATATCGCATCCGCTTTGGCCGGATGACGGAGGAGAAATCCCTGCCGCAGCTCAAGCAGTTCCTCGCGGGCGGCGGCCGGATCGTCGCCATCGGCGCCGACGCCGCGCTGACAGGTTCGTTCGCACTGCCGGCGCGCAACGCGCTGACCGAGATCGGGCCGGACAGCAGGGATCGCCCGCTTCCCAAGGAAAAATTCTTCATCCCCGGCAGCATCCTGCAGGCGCAACTGGACCTCTCCCGGCCGGTCACCTGGGGATTGCCTGAGAACGTCGATTTCTACAGCGGGCAGGACAGTGCGTTCGCGCTGCTGCCGCAAGCGGCGGCGAAGGGCTTGAAGCCCATTGCGTGGTATGCGTCCGCGCAACCGCTGCGCAGCGGCTGGGGTTGGGGTCAGCACTATCTTGCAAATACGATCGCCGCTTTCGAGGTTCCGGTGGGCGCCGGTACGTTCTATCTTTATGCGCCCAACGTCAATTTCCGCGGCCAGACTCACGGCGTGTTCAAGCTTCTCTTCAATCCTTTGTACCTGACGGCCGATTCGCCGAGCCGCGCGGTCGCGTCTTCGCAATGACCGTGCCCGGCCAGTATGATGCTCGCCCCTGAGCCCGTAGCCGCAGAGCGCTGAACGAAATGAGCACGTCTTCGAGTCTGGCCGCGACGGTTCTGAATGCCCCGCTGCAGGATTTCGTCGACGTGGCGCAGCGCATTCGCGGCGACATCATCCGCTCACCCTTGCTGCCTTATGCGGGCGAGGGGTCGAAGAGGATCCGGCTGAAAGCGGAGTGCCTGCAGCCGCTGGGGTCTTTCAAGATCCGGCCGGCGGCGAGTGCCTTGCAGGCCCTGCAACCCGAGCTTCTTCAGCGCGGGGTGGCGACCGCGAGCGCGGGGAATTTCGCGCAAGGACTCGCGCTCGCGGCCCGGCGTCGTGGAATCGCGCTGACCGTGCACGTGCCCGAGAGCGCGGCAAAGGTGAAGGTCAATGCGATCCGCGGCCTGGGCGCTCGAATCGTCGTGCATTCCTTCACCGACTGGTGGTCGATCATGTCCACGCGTGTCACCGGCGCAGACGACGGCGTGTTCATCCATCCGGTGTGCGAGGCGGGCGTGATCCTGGGGAATGGCACGATCGGGCTGGAGCTGGCGGACGATTGGCCTGAGCTGGATACCGTGGTGATCCCCTTTGGCGGGGGCGGACTGTCGTCGGGAATCGCGTTGGCTTTGCGGGCGCGGTCGCGCAAGGTTCGCATCGTCGCGTGCGAGGTCGAGACCTCGACGCCCCTGGCCGCGGCTTTCGCCGCCGGAGCGCCGGTGAAGGTCGAGCGTCAACCTTCGTTCGTGGACGGCATCGGCTCGAACGGCGTGCTGGAAGACATGTGGCCGCTGATCAAAGAGCTGATCGACGACGTCGTGGTCGTTACGCTGGCTGAAACGCAGGCGGCGCTGCGCGAGCTTGCCCTGCGTCACCATCTCATCGCCGAAGGCGCTGGGGCCGTTGCGCTCGCGGCGTCTTTGTCCGAGCGCTGCAAGGGCAGCCATGTTGCGGCCGTGATTTCCGGCGGCAACATAGATCCCGCGAAGCTGTGTCCCATCCTCACCGATGCCTGAACCATGAGCATAAAAATCCGTGTCCTGAATGCCGAGGCCGTCCGTCAGCTGCTGCCGTTCGATCGCTGCATCCCGCTCATGCGGCATGCAATGGCCCTCGTGTCCAGAGGGTTGGCGCGCCAGCCGATCCGGCAGGTGACTACCCAGCCCAGCGGCCGCGGCGTGCTCGGGCTGATGCCCGGGTACATAGAAGAGCCGCAGTGGTTCGGGGTCAAGGTCGTCACCGTCTTCCCGCGTAATTTCGGCACGCAGCTCGGCTCGCACCAGGGCATGGTGCTGCTGTTCGATACCGAGAACGGTGCTCCGAAAGCCATCCTGGACGCACGTGAGATCACGGCAATCCGCACCGCGGCGGCGACGGCGGTAGCCACCGATGTTCTGGCGCCGAAGAACGTCCGCACTCTGGCGCTGTTCGGCTATGGCGAGCAGGCCCACGCGCACGCGGCTGCGCTGACGCTGGTACGCAAGTTCGAGGAAATCATCGTCTGGGGACGGGATGCCGAGCGCACGCGAGCGTTTGTTTCGCAGCTCGAAGGCCACGTGGAGTGCGCCCTGCGGGCGGTGGCGCAGCCGGAAATGGCCGCGCAAGCAGACGTCATTTGCACGGTGACGGCCGCACCGGAGCCCTTCTACCGCGCCTCGTGGCTGCGGTCCGGGCAGCATCTGAATCTGGTCGGCTCGAGCATTCCGAGCACCTCCGAGGTGGAGCCCGAAGTGGTGCGCAAGTGCCGTTACTTCGTGGACTACAAGGACAGTGCGCTGGCGCTCGCCGGCGAGTTCCTGCGCGCGAAGCAGGCCGGCCTGGTGAGCGATGAGCACATCGTCGGCTCGATCGGCGATGTACTCGAGGGCAAGGTCCCCGGGCGCGTGGGCGATGCGGATCTCACGCTGTTCAAATCGCTCGGGATGGTGGCCGAAGATCTGGTGTCCGCCGATTTCATCCTGACGCAGGCCGAGCAGCAGGGCGTGGGCGAGACCATCGACTGGTAACGCCACGAAGAGGCGGCATGCGGGGGACGGCGGGAGCCGATCGCCGGCGTACGGGTGTCTACCGTGGCCTGATCACGATCTGCTCCGGGGTGCGTTCGACGGACAGCGTCGGGTCCTGCGAGAGCAGGAGCGCCAGAGATCCCGGATCGTCCGCGTCGAATGTGCCGGTGTAGTGGCGGCTGGTGCCATCGAGGCCTTCGAGGCGTATCTTCGGTGCGCGGTTGTAACGGTTGAATTCCTTGATGACGTCGTCCAGGGCGGCGACGCGGAACACCAGCCGGCGCTGACGCCAGGAGGCCGCGCCGGCGACGTCGGGTTCTTTCGCGCGAACCACCCGGCCCTGTTCGACCCGTGCCTCCTCGCCCGCTGAAAGCACGGTGGTCTTGTCGGCCTGGACAGCCACTCTGCCTTCGAGCACGGCAACCATGACGGCCTGCGGCTTGCGATAGACGTTGAACTGAGTTCCGAGCGCCTGGATCACGTTCCCTTCCACCAGCACGCGAAACGGCCGCGCGGTCTGCGGCGCGACCTTGAACAGAGCTTCCCCTTCGCGCAACCGGATGTCCCGATGGCTCCTGGAGAAGGTTACCGCGATGCGTGACATCGTGTTGAGTTGCAGCACCGAGCCGTCTTCGAGCTTCACCGTGCGCTGCTCGCCGACGCCGGTGACGTACTCCTGCGCACCGCGCGACTTCAATAGCGGCCAACCCACCAGCGTGGCCACGACCAGGATGGCGGCCAGCCCGGCGGCCGAGCGGAACGCACTCGGCCGCTTCGAACGAATCGAGCGATCGCGAACATCTGTCGCAGCACCCGTGGGACTTGCCGAAGGCTCCTTGCCCAGCGGCACCGCGCCAGCGCTGGCCTCCGCCAGCATGGCGGCGACATCCAATTTACGCTCCGGGTCCATTTTCTCGAGCGTTCGATCCAGCATGGTGGAAAATAGAAAATGATGTACGTTGCGCGGCGAGCGTTTGAGCCACCGCGCGAACTCGCGGCGCTGCGCGGCTTCTTCGGCCTGGCCGCTCCTGAGCTTCTCGAACCAGCGAACGGCTTCCGCGGCGATCTCGCGTTCGTGAGCCCGAGCCGTCCCGTTCGTGCGGCCTTCCATGTCTATCGCTCCCACGGCATGGTTTTGAGTTGCACCTTGGCCTGGTGGTAGTACTTCTCCACCGTCCACCACGACAGGCCCGTCGCCTGCGCCACTTCTTCGTAGGTCAGGCCATCGCGTTTGAGCAGCACGATGATGGCGCGATGCATCGGCGGCAGCTGTGCGAGCGCGCGCTCGAGCTGCCTCGTGGTGTCCAACGTGTTCGCGAGCTCATCAGCGGGAAGCTCGGCGGGGTGTTCCGCCTCGTCGTACAGAACTTCGGAATCGAAAGTCATGCGCTCGCGCTCCAGCTCCGCGCGCATGCGGAATTCGCGCACGACATTGGAGGCGACGCCATATAGATAAGCCTGCGGCTTGCGTACGAACTCCGCATCATCCAGCCGCAACAAGCGCAGGTACACCTCCTGCGTGAGGTCGTCCGCGTCCGCCGGTACGGGCAGGCGGCGCTGCAAATACCGATGCAGCCCGACACCGTAACGGCGGAAGGCCTGCGCGACGAACTGCGCTACGGCGGCGGTCTTGGGCACTTTGGGCGGGGTCATCGGCTCTTCAGGACGCAGATATCCACCAGTCTAGTGGGCCCGGCGCGGGAAAAGTCAGTACTTCCGGTCCCGAGTACTGACTTTCGCGGCGGAAATTCCACTAACGGAGCGGAAGTCGCAATATAGGCGGGACCTCGATGAAGACCATCAGACAGATCGCGGCGGCGGGGGTATTGGCGCTGCTGTGCGGCAGCGCGACGGCGCAACCGGCGCGGGAAACCGCCGTCAGCGTGAACATTCCCGCGCAATCCATGAGCGACGCGCTCAATGCGCTCGCAGCCCAGACGGGGCTGCAATTGCTGTTTCATGTCGAAAGCGTCATGCCCGCGGAGCTGCACGCGCCGCAGGTCGTGGGCAAGCTTACGCCAAGCGCGGCGCTCGCGAAGCTCCTGGCCGGCACGGAGTTGAGTTACGTGTTCCTCAACGAGCGCACGGTGGAGATCAGGGTTGCGAAGTCGGAACAGGCGGGCGGCTCGAAAAGCCCTTCCGGCGCGATGAGCGAGCAGGGCGCTGCGAGCGGGGTGCAGCTCGCGCAGGCGGTTGCTCCCGAACGGACGGCTGAAGAGCCGCAGAGCGCCAGCGGCGCGGCGAGGAATTCAGAAAACCCCCGGATCGAAGAAATCGTCGTCACCGCGCAGAAAAGGGTCGAGCGACTGCAGGACGTGCCCGTTCCGGTTACGGCGATCAGGTCCGAGACGCTCATCAGCACCGGGCAGCTGCGGCTCGCCGACTACTACACGCGGATTCCGGGGCTGAATCTCGCGGCTACGCAGGCCTACGGCGGAACGTCGTCATTGGCCATCCGCGGCCTCTCGGCTGGCGCGCAGAACAACACCGCCACCAGCGTCGGCATCGTGGTGGACGATGTGCAATACACCGGTGCCGGACAGGGATTGTCCTTCCTCATCCCGGAAGTCGATCCGACCGATATCGCGCGAATAGAGGTGTTGCGCGGGCCGCAGGGGACGCTGTACGGCGCGAATAGTTTGGGCGGCCTGCTCAAGTATGTAACGGCCGATCCGTCCATGACGGGTGTGGCCGGTCTGGTGCGCGGCGGTATCGTTGGCGTCAATGACGCAAGCAGCGCAGGGTACAGTTTCAATGGTTGGGTGAATGTACCGCTCGGCGATACGTTGGCGGTGCGTGCGAGTGGTTTTACGCGCCAGGATGCCGGCTACATTGACGATCCCGCACATGGCCGCAGCGACGTCAATGCCGCACGAATCTCGGGCGGGCGTCTTGCAGCGTTGTGGCGGCCGTCGCAGGCGTTTTCACTGAAGGTCAGCGCGCTGCTGCAGGATGCAAAAGAAGATGGGCGCACCCAAGTCGGTCTCGGCACCGGGTTTGGAGATCTGGAGCAGAACGATGTTCCGGGCTCGGGCGTCTACAAGAAGAAGATCCAGGTATACGCGGCGAACCTGTCGGCCCAGCTGGGCAAGATCGACTTGACGGCTATCAGCGCATACAGCGATGTCGGTGCGACGTACTATTCGGATCTCAATCCCGGCGGAGCTGCGACGGGCACCGGTGCGGCGCTCGATCGGCTCTACGGGGTGACCGGCGGCCTGCTGGTGCAATCCATACTGAGCACCAAGTTTTCGCAGGAAGTGCGGCTCAAAGTTCCGGTTGGCAACCGCCTCGATTGGCTGGTGGGAGCGTACTACGCCAGCGACCGCAAGAACGTCCCTGCGCACGGCACTGCGCGCGACTACGCGACCGGCAACGAAGTCGGATGGTATGCCGACTTCCCGGTGAAGAGCACTTTCGAGGAATATTCCGCGTTCACCAATCTGACTTTCCGCGTGACGGACACGTTCGACATCCAGGTGGGCGGGCGGCAGGGCAGCTATCGGACCTCGTATGCCTCGGGATCCGGCGGCCCGGCGCTCGGCAGCAGCAATCCCGTGGTGCTCGGGCCCACGTTGAGGGCGGAGGACGATGCTTTCACATATTTGCTGACGCCCCGCTGGAAACCCACCGATGACCTGATGGTTTACGCGCGCGCCGCCTCCGGTTACCGCTCGGGCGGAGCAAACTCGACCATCGCTCCCGCGATACCGCAGAAGTACGGCCCGGACAAAACTCAGAACTATGAAGTCGGCATGAAGGGCAGGGGTTTGAACGGCGCGTTCTCCTTCGACGCCTCGGTGTACTACATCAATTGGAACGATATTCAGATTACGGTGCGCGAACCTGTCAGCACCTTCAGCTTCGTAGCCAATGCGGGTGAGGCCAAGAGTCAGGGCGTGGAGCTGTCCGTCGAGCTGCGTCCGTTGCGCGGGATGACTATCGCCGCCTGGGGCGCATACAACGACGCGAAGCTGACCGCGGATTTCCCGGCGGCGACGGTAGGCGGATACGCGCTCGCGGGCGAGCGTCTGCCGCTGGGTTCGCGCTGGTCCGGCAACATTTCCGTGGACCAGGAATTTCCGCTCGCTGCGCTCACCGGATTCTTTGGTGTGTCGTACAGTTACGTCGGCGATCGCCTGGGTAATTTCAGGACCGCCGCGACCGCGCCACGGAGCGTCTTGCCGAGCTATACCAAACTGGATCTGCGCGCAGGTGCGAGATACGGGGATTGGGAGATCGACCTCTTCGCGAACAACGTGACGGACGAGCGTGGAATTCTGGGCGAGCTGGTCCTCAATCCCAACTACTTTACGGTGATCCAGCCTCGTGCCGTGGGATTGTCGGTCTCGCGATCGTTTTGAACTCTCCCCGGACTGCGGCTACGATCGCAGCCCCACATCGTGAGGGGTGTATCGCGTGGACAGAAGAGACTTTCTGGCGTCGGCCATGGGCGCGGGGTTGGGATTTGCGGGCGTAGCGTCGGCCGCGGCGGCCAATGACAGCAAGTCGAATCAGAGTGGGACCGCGATGCCGGAGCCGTCAGTGCGCAAAAGAGCACGCCTCTCCGACGGAGACCACATCGACTATGGAATCTTCGGCGAGCGCGGGCCTTTCCTGTTTCTCGGGCCGCACAATTACCTGACACCGCAGAAGAGGTCGGGGCAGGAAAACATGACCCCGGGTTACATCGCGGGCCTGTCGGATCGTTACCGCCTCATCGTCGCGGATTGGCCGCGGGGCTTCGGCAACTCCTCGCCGGCCAAGGTGCAGAGCATGACTCGCGACAATGTGATTCGCGACATCCACGCGATCGCCGACGATGCCGGCGCCGATCGCTTCGCCTGGTGGGGCTATTCCTTCGGCGGGGCCGTCGCGCTGCAGCTCGCGCGCAGGAACAAACGGATCAGCGCCGTGATGTGCGGCGGCTGGCCGCCGCTCTGGCAGCCGGTCTCCGACCTTCTGGGGAAGCTCCACGCCCGGGCGCGGGAGCTGCGGTCGACGAGCTCCGCGGCTGCTCAGCCGACGTTTGAGTACCAGATGACGCTGGGCTCGATCGCATTCTATGAAAGCATCTCGGGGCAGGACGATTGGCAGGCGATCAAGGAGATCGAGTGCCCGCGGCTGGTGCTCCACGATGTCGGCGACTTGTTGCCGGCCGGGAAAGGCGGCTACGGCCAGCCGCTCGATTTCGCCCAGAGGACGCGGACCGCGGAAGCGGATCTGAAGTCGCTCGGCTGGGAGGTGGCCTGGGTCGACACGGGCAAGGGCCACCTGGCGATGCTCGACACCAAGGCCATGCTCGCCGCGTTCGCGCCCTTTTTCGATCGGGCTCTGCTCGGGCGCGGGGGAACAAAGGGCTGAATCTCAGCGATTCGGCCGGATCACCACGACGTCGGCGCGCCGCTCGAGCTGCACGCTCGACTCCCGCTCCAGGAACTGCAATAGCGCCTCGGGCTCGTCGGCATTGAACACCGCCGTGATGCTGCGGCCGAGGCCGCCGGTTCCTTCGATGCGCAGCTGCAGCGTGTTGTAGCGGTTGAATTGCTCGACGACTTCCGCCAGCGTGGCGCCGTGGAATGCAAGCCGGCGCTGGCGCCATGCGATGGCGGTAGTGACATCGGGTGCGTTGCGCCGGGCAATCTCGCCGCTCGGGCGCACACTGGCTTCCTCTCCGGCTGTCAGCAATGCGAGTTTTGAATGGGCGTTGAAGATTTTCACGCGCCCTTCGACGACGGACACACGGGTTCCGTCGGCACGCTCATAGACATTGAACTGAGTGCCTATCGCCTGCACGACGGAAGTGCGGGTCGATACCCGGAAAGGGCGGCTCGGATCGCGCTCGACGGTGAACAGCGCCTCGCCTTCCAGCAAGCGGACTTCACGCGCTTCTTTGGAAAAGCTCACTCGCGCACGTGAGCGGGTGTTCAGATGCAGGAGCGATCCGTCGTCGAGCCGGAACGCGCGTTGCTCTCCGATGCCTGTGGAGTAGGTCTCGCGGTCCAACGAGGTCAGAACAAACACCAGGCTTGCAAGAATCGCCAGACCACCGACGGCGGCCGCAGCGAGCCAGCGTGTTCGGCTGCGCTGGCGATGGTGATCCTCTGTTCCCGCACTCGGACTGGTATTCGAGCTGGTGGCTGCGATCGCACCGACGCTCACGTTGACACTCGCATTGTTCGCCGCACTGGCCACCAGGTTTCCCGGCGCAAGGACGGCCTCTGCTGGAAAGGGCACGACCTCCGTGGGCAAGTCAGCCAGGAGCGCTTGCAAGTCGATCTCTTTTTCCGGATCCATGCCCCGGAAAAGCCGGTGCGTCGCCGATACCAGCAGAAATTCCTCCATGTGCCGCGGCGAACGCTTGAGCCAGACCACGAACTCGACGCGGGCCGCCGCGCTCTTTTCCTCCATCAGGCGCACGACCCAGTCGGCGGCTTCTTCGGCGAGTCTCATGTCGTTGTGGAGTGAGGCTTTCATGGCTGGGTCGTCCGTGTCCTGCTCATCGTGACCATTGCGCCGAGCGGCAGCAGGCGAGCGCGCGGGTCAGGTATTTCTTGGCCGTGAGCGGGCTGATGCCCAATTGCCGGGCGATTTCCCGGCACGTCAATCCATCCCGTACGTTCATGACGAAAACCACCCGATACTGCACCGGAACCTGAGCAAGGATGCGCTGCAGCTGCTGCCGGGTCGCATATTGGTCGGCAATGTCGTCCTTCCATGCACCGGTGTCCGGCAATCGTTCGGTGACGGCGTCCACCACGTCCGAATCGAAAGTGACGATCTCGCGCTGCTTGTGCAGGCTCCACTCGTTGATGACGTTCGCCGCGATGCGGTAGAGATAGGCCTCCGGCTGGCGGACAAGCTCATGCTGCGGGCTTTGCAAGAAGCGCTGGTAGACATATTGCACGAGGTCTTCGACGTCCCGGTTGCTGCGCAGGCGGCGCGACAGGTATTGATAAAGCTTGGGCGCATACTGATCGAGTGCCACCTGAGCATCGGCGGCAGTGCGGGAATCCTTCGTATGCGGGTGTTCGGTCATTCGAGCGCGAGTCGGCAGGTAGTGGCCCGTGACACCTATGATCGTTTCGGACCGGTCCAGGGGGACAGAGATTTCGTGTCCCCCGTCGTTCGATGGGAATGATCTATGACGCGTAGGGGAGAGTACCCCACAACGCGTCAGGGGCCGAAATCATGAAGAACACGATATTGATTGCCTGCGTCGTCGGATTGAGCGCCAGCGGCGGTCTGGCGGCGGCGCAGCAGGCACCTGCCACAAAAGCGCCGGCGCAGGAAGTGAAGTTGGAAATTGCCGCGCAGCCGGTCGAATATGCCTTGGCCGCGTTCGCCGAGCAGTCGGGGACGCAGATCGTTTTCTACACTGACCTTGCAGCCGGCCTGCGCGCACCGCGTCTGTCGGGCACGTTTACGCCGCAAGCGGCGCTGGATCGTTTGCTGGAAGGCTCGGGGCTGGAGTACGAGTTCGTCAACGGCGGGCGCGTCGTGACGATCCGGTCGGCGAAGGGCGCGCATCCGAAGCCGAGCGCCGCTGCGGCACAGAACACGGAGCTGCATATGGCGCGGGCCGACAGCCCGCGTGCAGATTCCGCGGCGGCTGCACAGAGTCCTGAGCAGAAGGGCGCGACGGATTCCGCGCGGGAATCATCGGGCGTCAAGCTCGAGGAGATCGTGGTGACTGCCACCAAGCGCGCACAAGACATCCAGGATGTGCCCATGAGCATTGCGGTGCTCGACGGCCAGGATCTGGATCGTCGCGGAGTGGTCGGCATGGAGGATTACTTGCGCTCGATCCCCGGTGTGAACCAGATCGATCGCGGCGGCCAGGACAACGCCATCATCATTCGAGGCATCTCGACGCAGCCTTATTCAGAGAGCTACAGCGCCCTCACCACGGTGAGTCGCTACTTCGATGAGACGCCAATCAGCGGTTTGGGCGCGGGCACGGTCGATCTGCGGCCTGTGGATCTCGAACGCATCGAGGTGCTGCGGGGTCCGCAAGGGACCACCTTCGGCAGCGCATCGATCGGCGGTACGCTGCGGATGATCCCGGCCAAGCCCAAGCTCGACGCTTTTGGCGGCAAAGTCGCCGCGTCGTACTCCGACACGAGCGGCCTGGGCGGCGGAAACTCCATGCTGCAGGGTGTGGTGAATATTCCGATCGTAGAGGACAAGTTTGCGCTCCGGGCCGTGGGCTATCGCTACGAGGACAGCGGTTTCTATCGCAGTGTTGGCGGCACCGATCCGGCGCTGCTTGGGATTTTCGACTTCTATGGCATTGGCGCCAGCGCGCGCGGGTATCGCAAAGACGACATTGGCCGCATGAGGACGAGCGGCGGGCGGCTCGCCGCCGCGTGGAAGCCGGCGGAGAAGCTCGACATCTCCATGACATACCTGACGCAGACCATCGAGCAGGACGGCAACCCGTTCGCCGAAGTGGGTCCATTCGACCAGGCGCATGCGCCGATTGCGCCAGCGGGGCGGGTGCGCGGTCAAAGCCAGGGCGTGGCGGACATGAAGATTCATCTGGCGAACCTGGTGCTGGACTACGATCTCGGTTGGGCTACGCTCACTTCAGTGGGCTCCTGGATCGACGGCAGCTCGGCGACGGCGGTCGACATCTCCCTCGGGCTCGGGATCCCGGGTTCCACCACCTATCCCAGCAGCTCGAGCTCTGTCACCGGCGAGATCCGCCTGGCCTCGCAGCTTCCTGGCCGCCTGCAGTTTCTCGGCGGCGTCTTCTACGAAGATATCGACGATGAGACCTACCAGACGCTCGACTGGCCCGGCGGTCCGGGGACCAATCCTTTCGGTACCGATCCGATGGCCGTATTCGGCCTGGAGCGCGCGCTCACGCAGCGGGCGGTATTCGGAGAGGTTTCATATGCATTGACCGATAAGCTTACGGCCACGGTGGGCGGTCGCTATTTCAGGTACGACAAAGAGAGCCGCAATCTCACCGAGGGCGGGCTCGTCACTTTCCCGGTCGTGCCGATCGGCGGGGGCGTGGCCCAGGTGCTCAAAAGCGACGAGGGTCAATCCAATTTCAAGGCCAGCTTGAGCTACAAGCCCGGCGAGGATACGTTGCTCTACGGCCTGTGGTCTCAGGGTTTCAGACTCGGTTACCCGTCCGCCGGGGTTTCCGCCGTTTGTGACGGTGATGGCGATGGACTGATCGATGGAACAAATACTTCGGTCGCGTCCACCCGGCAGGTCGACTCCGATTTCCTCGACAACTACGAGATCGGCGGCAAGTTTGCGCTGTTCGGGCGCCGCATGGTGGTCGACACCGCCGTCTATCACATCGAATGGGACGGCCTGCCGACAGGCGCGGGCGCTCCCGGCTGCCCGGTCGGCTTCACTGCCAACGTGGGCGCTGCCACGTCGGATGGCGTGGAATTTCAGGCGAGCCTGTTCGTCGTGGAAGGTCTGCGCGTGGATTTCGGCGGCGGATACACCAAAGCCGAGCTGTCGAAGGACGCGCCGGGATTGCCTGGATCGCCGCGCTCAGGTTCACGTCTGCCGGGCGCTCCGCGTGTTAGCGCCAATCTCGCCGCGCAGTACGAGTTCAATGTCGCCGGGCACAAGGCTTTCGTACGCGCCGACTCCTTTTATACAGGCAAGTTCTACGGCAATCTCCTGCAGGCTCCGATCACCGTGGCCGGTGACTACATCATGCTCGACGCGCGGACAGGCGTGCAGTTCAAGCAGCTCAGCGTGGAGCTCTTCGTGCGCAATCTCACGGACGAGGATGCGTATACGTGGCGCGGGCCGACGCCATCTCCGTCGTTCTTCGGCTACCGCCTGCGGCCGCGCACGATCGGCCTGCAGTTGGGTTACAGCTTCCAATAGCACGACCAAACGCTGGTCATACTCCGATGAGGTATATCGATGCGGGCGCCACCGCCCGGGTCTGGAGCCTGGCTGCGCTGATGCTGCTGTCCTCCGGGCCTGCCTTCGGCGAATGGGATGTTACGGATACCGGACAGCCCTGCGTAGACGTCAGGTTCACGGTCACCGAAGGCACGTGGATGAGCGTGGACGTCAGCCCGGACGGCAAGACGCTGTTGTTTGATCTGCTGGGAGACATCTACGCGCTGCCCGTCGCGGGCGGGGATGCCAGGCTCATTCACGGCGGCCCGGCGATGGAGATCGAGCCGCGCTTCAGTCCCGACGGATCGAAGATCCTCTACCTGAGTGACCGGGGCGGCGGCGACGATATCTGGATCTCCAATGCAGATGGCTCGCAAGCCCGGCAGGTTACGCACGAGACGCTCAACGCGCTGATCACGCCCGCGTGGAGTCCGGACGGCCGCTACGTTGTCGCGACCAAGTTCTATGGGCAGTTCAGCAAGCTCACCGGCTCAGAGCTGCGGCTCTATCATCTCGACGGAGGACAGGGACGTTTGTTGGTGGAAGCGCCCGGTAATGGCAAGGCCGTCCACGAGCCGCAATTCACGCACGACGGACGTTACCTCTACTACACGGAGAATATTGCCGCATCGTTGAATTCGTCGTCATTCGTCAACGTCAATCAACCCAACTACGTCATCAAACGCCGCGACCTGGGCAGCGGAAAAACAGCGGCCGTGGTCAGTGGATTTGGCAGCGCAACGACCCCGATGCCTTCGCCCGACGACAAACGGCTGGCGTTCGTCCGGCGGGTCAAGGAAAAGACCGTGTTGTTCGTTTACGATACCGAGACTGGGGAGCAACGTCCGGTTTTCGATGGCCTCGACGGCGATCTGCACGCAAACTGGGGCCCGCGGTCCGGCAGCTACTACCCTCAATACAGCTGGTTTCCGGATGCACGCCACGTGGCGGTCTGGAGCCAAGGTCGCCTCCATAAGATTGATGTGACTACGCGCGTCAGGGAGGTGATCCCGTTTCGCGTTACAGCCGAACATCGAATCACGCTACCGCCCCGGTTTGAGAATCCGTTGGCACCGGATCGGCTGCGTGTACGAGCCATCCAGCACGTTGCGGTCGCGCCCGATGGTGGGAGTGTCACGTTCAATGCCTTGGGCCGTTTGTGGCAGCAGTCGCTGCCGGCGGGCAAGGCGCGGCGTGTAACCAATGCGGGTGCACTGGAATTCGAGCCGGCGTATTCACGCGATGGCGCGCACGTCGCGTACATATCTTGGGACGACGAGCGCGGGAGCACGCTCGAACTCCTGAACGTGAAGAGCGGGAACCGCAGAACACTCGCGAGAAGCACCGGCATTTTCCGACAGCCGGCCTTTTCACCGGACGGACGGCGGCTGGTGTATTGGATCGAGGAGGGCAACCGGAAGATGGGGGGCTATCGCGTAACCAGGCCTGGCCTCTATTGGCTGGAAGTCAGCACTGGAGAGACGCGCTACGCCGGGCCGCTGGGGCGGGTGTCGGACAAGCATCCCCAATTCTCTCCGGACGGAACGCGCATCTACTACGAGGCGAAAGTGGCGGAGCCGTTCGGCATGAGCGCCGGCAATGCGATCGAGAGCGTCAACCTCGAAGGTCAGGATCGGCGGCAGCACGTGATCAGTGGGGATGTCGGGGAGCTCAGGATCAGTCCCGATCTGAGCTGGCTGGCATATAAGAAGGAGTTGCAGTACTACGTCGTCCCATACCGCGAGATTGGCACGCCGATGAGGCTGATTGGCACGGCAGATGAGATGCCGGCGATCCAGCTGACGGAATCAGGCGGCTACGAGCTCGGCTGGTCGCCCGATTCCACCCGGCTCAACTGGGTAATCGGCGCATCGCTATATAGCGCCTCGGTCACGGGACGGACGGCGGCAAATGCCCGACCCGCGATCGTGCAACGGATGCTGGACCTGGAAATGCCCGCCGACAAGCCGCAGGGAGTGATTGCCTTCACCAACGGACGCATCATCACGATGCGCGGCGAGGAAGTGATCGAGCGCGGATCGATCGTGGTCAGAGAAAACCGCATCGTAGCGGTCGGGCCGGTCGACGAGGTGGATATCCCAAAAGGGGCAAATGTCATCGACGTGGCTGGCAAGACGCTGATGCCCGGATTGGTGGATATGCACGGCCACCTCGGAAGTGGCGAAGAGGACTGGCTGATGCCGCAAAAGGATCCGAACCACTATGCCGCGCTCGCGTTCGGTGTGACGACCAACTTCGATCCGTCCTCGACGCGGCTGAGCAGCCTCGCCCGCAGCGAGATGAACGTCGTCGGCGCCGCTACGGGACCGCGCCTGATCACGACGGGCGGCGTCGTGGAGGGATTGGAAGTACTCGGCGTACGTCATCCAATCCACAGCCTAGACGACGCCCGCAAGATCATAGCCACCCGGCGCGCCTTGGGAACCCTCATCGTCAAGAGCTACATGCAGCCGATGCGCAGCCAGCGTCAACAGCTTATCAAGGCCGCGCGCGAGGCGCGGATCATGGTCACGCCGGAAGGGGAGGGGCAGTTCTACCACGATGTGACGATGATTCTCGACGGTCACGTCAGCATCGAACACAACTTGCCGGTGACTCACTACTACGACGACTTGATCCAGCTGATGGCGCGCGGGGGGACCTCGCTCACGCCCACTCTGATCGTCAGCATGGGCGCCGAGGGATACTTCTATCAAACGACCCGTCCGTGGGACGACCCGAAGATCAGAACGTATGTTCAGCAGACATCCAGCGGTTATGGGGCGCTGAGCAGCGCTTGGGACGCGCCGCCGTACGTACGCGGCATGGTCACCGTTCACCAGGCCGACGAGCTGTGGGACGCGGAGTTTCGCGCAGTGGCCCGCTCGCTGAAGAAGGTCGACGATGCGGGCGGAGTGGTGAATGTCGGTGCGCATGGCCAGATCCACGGCCTGGGTACGCACTGGGAAATGTGGGCCCTCGCCGAAGGCGGCATGAGTGCTCAGAGGGTACTACGTGCGGCCACTTTGAACGGTGCCCGAACGATCGGTCTGGACAAGCAGATCGGCACGCTGGAGGCTGGCAAGCTCGCCGACCTGGTCGTCCTGGACGCCAATCCGCTCGAGAACATCCACAATACCAACACCGTACGCTATACGATGGTGAATGGCAGGCTCTACGACGCCTCGACGATGAACGAGATCGGCAACTACGACCGGCCACGCACGCGGTTCTACTGGGAGCTGGCGGACTACCAGGGTATCGACTGGAACGAAGCCTGGGGAGGCCGGAGCATCAATTCCAACTGACCGGATGGCGTGTGGTGCAGAGCGGTTGGTAGGGCCGCGTAATGGGCACAGCATCTGCGTACAACCTAAGGAAGACGCTCGAGAAGCTAAAAACCCTGCAACTTCCCGCGGGAATTTTTCCAGGGCCCATAAATTTCTCATCGGCCAGTTGACTGAGCTTCCCGACGCCTTTTACTGTCCACCTTTGACTCGCGGCGTGCTGCGCTGGCAGCACCGTTTTCCTCCACCGACCTGCGATGCCCGTGCGACTCGATACCCGAGGTTATGTAGATTCCGATCGTGACGGGGCTGAAGCGCCGCCCGCGGAGGCGGCCGGCGATCCGGGTTCGTTCGAGCGCTTCTTTGCCCGGGAATCGACTGCACTGCGGCGCTATCTGGCCCGCTTCGTCGGCTCCGCGGATGCTGAAGAGCTGGCGCAGGAAGCGTTTGCGCGCGTTTATCGCGATGGCGCTGCGCGCATCTATTCCCCGAGGGGCTTTCTCTTCCAAACGGCCCGCAACCTGGCGATCAGCCACATCCGCCGCCGCAAGATGGCCGAGACGGTGGCGCAGGATATTGCCATCGTCCCGAGGCCGGACGACGCGCCTTCGGTGGAGGAAACACTGCAGCATCGCCAGGATTTCGCCTGCGTCGAAGCGGCCATCGCCAGCCTTCCCGAGCGGCGGCGGGAGATTTTCCTGATGCGCTTCAAGGACGACCTGTCGTACGCGGAGATCGCCGACAAGGCCGGTATTTCCTTGAAGAGCGTGGAAAGCCACCTCGCTCGCGGTGTAGAGGCCTGTCATCTGTTTTTCGAGCAGTGCACGCGCCGAGGCTGCGCCGGGAAGTGCAAGCAAGGAGGTCGGAAGTGAGCTCGGTAGTGCCTTTGCGCTCCATGCGCAACGAAGCCAGCGAGTGGCTGGCACGGCTGCAGTCGGAATATGCCACCGAGGAGGACCGGCGGCAGTTCGAAGCCTGGGCGGCGGCCGATCCGGAGCGTCGCAAGGTTTACGCCGAGCTGGCAGGCTCCTGGCGGCGTCTGGAATCCCTGCGGACGCTGGTCAACCCCGCTGTGCAAAGTGCAAAAGGACCGCGGCGCTCGCGGCGCCGATGGCTCGCGATCGGCACCGCAGCGGGCGTGGCGGCGCTCGTCGGCGCCACTACGCTGCTGCTGATGGGCGCACGCACAAAGGAGTTTCAGACAGCCATCGGCGAACAGCGGCGCATCTCGCTGCCGGACACCTCGACCGTCGAGCTGAACACCAACTCGCGCGTGGCGGTCGACTTCAAGGAAAGCGAGCGCCTGGTGCTGCTGGAGCGCGGCGAAGCCCGCTTCAAGGTCGCGCAACAGTCGGCGAGGCCGTTCATCGTCAGAGCCGCCGGCCGCCTGATCCGCGCGGTGGGCACCGAGTTCAACGTGCGCATCGAGGGCGATCGTGTCGATGTGCTCGTGGTGGAAGGCGCGGTGAGCTTCACCGATCCGGCCGATGCCAGCCCGATCATGGTGCGCGCCGGGCAGGCGTCGACGTCATCTCACCCGAAGAAGGCCGTTTTCGTGGCGCCCGACGAGCTGGAGCGCAAACTGGCCTGGCACGATGGCATGGTGAGTTTTCAGGGCGAGACCCTGCGGGAAGTGCTGGCCGAGCTAGGGCGCTACAACCCTGTGCAATTCGTGCTGGCCGATGAAGCGGCGGCCAAAGTCCGCGTGAGCGGCTATTTCCGCGCGACCGACGTGCCGACCTTCCTCACTCGTCTGGAGGAGAACTTCCCACTCGAGGTCCGCCCCGGACCGCGGGAAACGACGATCGCCAGCCGCGCGCCCGTGCCGCCGCCGCAATAAATTGTCGCAGGGCTCTGCAGGGTTTTCCGTTGCTCGAGCGTCATCCGGGTCACAACGCGCGATATCCGCGCCGTCCTGGCTTCGGAGAAACGACCATGCCCATCGGAAGATGCCATCCGGCCACCACAGCGGCCAGCACGCCGCGCCGGTTTCTGCTCTCGGCTCTCGCGGTTCTGCTCGTCGGACTGGCCGGCCCGGTGCGCGCGGATTCGCAGCAGACACTGCGCTTCGATATTCCGTCCCAGCCGGTGGCGAGAGCCCTGGAAGTTTACGCACGGCAAGCCAAGGTGGAATTCCTGATTCCCTATGAGGCGCTGGACGGGATCGTCTCCGCGCCGGTCAAGGGCGAGTTCGATCGGAAGCGGGCGCTGCAGCTGCTGCTGAAAAACACCGGGCTCGAGGCGAACTTCCGCGCCGACGGCGCCGTGCAGATTACCCACGCGGCTTCCGCGGCTTCGGCGCGGACCGGCGATGAGCAGGCGGTGTCATCGAAGGACCTGCGGCTGGCCCAGTCCGCCTCGCAAGCCTCCTCGTCCGACGATCGGCAGAACAGCGCTGCCGCGTCCGGCCGGCAGGACGAATCCTCGCGGCAACCGATTCAGGAAGTCATCGTTACGGCCACCAAACGCGCCGAGAACGTTCAGGACGTCCCGCTCAGCATCGCCGTGGTGACGGCCGACGACATCGACCGCCGGGGGCTGATGCATTCCGAAGACTACCTGCGCGGCATCCCCGGAGTGAACCAGGTGGGGGATGCGTATGGACAAACGATCGCGATCCGCGGCATCGAAAGTTCGCCGGCGTACCAGAACTTTGGCTCGGGCGCGACGACCGCGACGTATTTCGGCGAGACGCCGACGACGAGCTCGGGCGGATACGACGGCACGAACGTCGACATCAAGCTGGTGGACATCGAGCGCGTGGAGGTGCTGCGCGGCCCGCAGGGCACGACCTTCGGCAGCTCGGCGATGGGCGGGGCGGTGCGCACGATTCCCGTGGCGCCAAAACTCGACCGCTATGAAGCCAAGGTAGGCGCTCTTTACTCGGTCACCTCCGGCACGGGCAGCGACAACAATCTCATCCAGGCGGTGGGTAATCTGCCGCTGGTCGAAGGCCGTTTCGCAGTTCGCGCGGTGGCTTATCGCGGCGAGGACAGCGGCATCTACCGCAACGTGGCGGGTTCCGATGCGGCATTCCAGGCCGCCGCCGCTTCGTACGGCGCGCAGGCCTTTGCCGTCAACAAAGACGACGTCGGCGGCTACTACTTCCATGGCGGGCGCATCAGCGCTTTGTTCCAGGCCACCGACGATCTCAAATTCACGGTCGGCTACTTGAAGCAGCGGACCGAGGTCGACGGTTCGCCCATTTCCAACCGGCCGGGCTATGACCAGGTCGTATATCAGGCCGCTGCGGGTGCTACGGATCGCGGGGAATCGGGCGGGCTCACCGACCACGATCTCGACATCGCCAATGCGACGGTGGAATACAAGTTCGGCCGGGCGAACCTGCTGGCGACCTACTCCTATCTCAAGAGTGGAACGGTGGAGTCGGTGTCGGACAGCGTCGACGAAGTCAGTCCGCGGCCGCGCAGCTCGCTCGTGCGCTTCGACCAGCGCGCGCACATCGGGGAGGTGCGGCTGACGACGCAACTGGACGGCGCGTGGAATTTCCTCGCGGGCCTTTACGCGGAGGACATCAAGGACGACGGCACGTACTATCGGTATTGGGACGGAAATCCCGCGGCCAATCCTCTTGCGCCGGGCTTCGGCGGATTGACCAACACTTACGCGGATGCCCGAGGCCTGAAGCAGAACGCGGCTTTCGGTGAGATCTCGTGGAAGTTCCTGCCGGGCTTCACACTCACCGGCGGCGTGCGCGCCTACCAGCACGATCGCGACGGGGTGGTCGATACGTTTGCGGCACGCACGAATAGCGGCGTTCACTCGGAAGTGTCGGGCAAAGCTTCCGGCAGCACGTTCCGCGGCAACTTGAGCTACAAACCCAACGAGAACGCGATGCTGTATGCCACCTGGTCGCAGGGCTTCCGTCTCGGCAAGCCCCAGGAAGGCGCGCCGGCCGATACGTGCGATCTTAACAACGACGGCGTCATCGACAACACCAACATCACGATCGCCTCGACCCGCGAGCTGCGGTCCGACGACGTCGACAACACCGAGATCGGCGGCAAGTTCGCGTTCTTCGATCGGCGCATGACTCTCGACGCGGGCGTGTTCCGGATGAAGTGGACCGGCATTCCGGTGTTCTACTACCTGCCGCCGTTCCCGATCACCTGCGGCTACGCATTCAACGCCAATGCGGGCAAGGCGCTGTCGGAAGGCATCGAATCTCAGTTGAGCTTCCGCGTCACCCGGGCGCTGCGCGTCGATGCGGGTGCGTCATGGATCGATGCGCACATCACGGAGGATGTGCCGTCCCTCGGCGCCATCGCGGGGGCGCGGTTGCCGGGGTCGCCGAAGGTCAATGCGAATCTTGGTCTGCAGTATGAGTTTCAGATCGCGGGGCATGCGACATCACTGCGCACGGATGCGGTGTACTTGGGGCCGTTCTATGGGGATTTGCTGCAGTCGACGGGGGTGAAGGCGGGGGACTACATCAAGATCGACGCGTCGGCGCGCATGACGTTTGGGCAGCTCAACTTCGATTTGTTCGTGAGGAATTTAACGGATCGGGATGATTTCTCGTGGAGGGGGGCGTATCTGGCGGGGGATCATGTGGGGTATCAC
>WBZO01000607.1_pt1 | contig 70856 bp, 56 predicted proteins | sample 5204261 | NCBI WGS metagenome assembly WBZO01 (sample SAMN12412400, study PRJNA552823) | activated sludge metagenome | isolation source: activated sludge from anammox sidestream of wastewater treatment plant... | place: USA: North Carolina | collected 2017-09
CTGGTGGAGGCCTCCTACACCCGGGACAAGCTCGCGCTGCTCGGGCGGGCGTCGCGGGGCCTCGTGCGAGCGCGGGTGCTGGCGCGCCTCTGCCACCAGGGCCGGCTGCTGTCGGAGAAGCAGCTGCCTTCCGGGTGCGCCGGGGCGGCCCGTTCGACTTCGACGTCTCGTACCTTACCTCCGGCTACCGCGACATCTTCGCCCCGGCGCCTCGCTACGGCGCCCTCGCGGGGCGCTGCGCACGAACCGCGCCGTGAGTCGCGGCGCAGCGAGGAGAGGCTGGGAGCGCCTCACCTCGAAGGGTGAGCGGTCAGCGTGATGGTCTCACCGGGCGCCGAGGAGAGAGGGGCCGAGCTGCCAGGGTGTCGGGGGCGATGCCGCCAGCGCTCCCCCCTGCGCGGTCGCCTTGCACCGCGCGCTGGGCTGGAGCCTCGACGATGGCTCCGTGGAGCGCTAGGCCAGCGCGCCGTGATGCAGGGTGAGACGCTCATCTTCGGCTACGGGTCGCTGCTCTGGCGACCGGCGTTCTCGCACGGCTCCAGCGCGCCGGGCTACGTGAAGGGCTGGGCGCGCCGCTTCTGGCAGGGGAGCACGGATCATCGTGGGACGCCGGCCGCGCCGGGGCGGGTGGTGACCCTGGTGCCCGCGCCCCGGGAGCGGGTGTGGGGGAGGGTGTACGCCGTGTGCAGCGCCGAGGCGCCGGCGGTGCTCGCGCAGCTCGACGCGCGCGAGCAAGACGGCTACGCGCGCCTCGAGGTGCCGGTGGTGCGTCGAGGCGCAGTGGCGGCGCTGGCCTTAACCTACGTGGCGGCGCCCACCAACCCGCGCTGGCTCGGGGACGCGCCGCTCGAGCAGCTCGCGGCGCAGATCGCCGCGGCGCGCGGACCGAGCGGCACGAACCGGGAGTACGTGGAGCGGCTGGCGCTCGCCCTCCGCGAGCTGGGCGAGGTCGATCCGCACGTGGAGCGGCTGCTGAGTGCGCTAGCTGCCACCGAACAAGCGCCGCGCTAGCTCCGCGCCCAGCTCCACGTTGGTGCCGAGCAGGCCGCGGCTCGCCAGGGCGCGCTTGAAGTAAAAATGCACGTCGCAGTCTTTGGTGAAGCCGTAGCCGCCGTGGAGCTGCACGCCGTGCTGGACGGCGCGCAGGGCGCCCTCCGCGCTGTGCCAGCGCGCCATGGCCACCAAGGTGTCTGCGCCGGCCTCGTCGGGGCCGCCGCAGGCCAGCGCGGCGGAGAGCACCAGGCTGCGGCTCAGCTCGAGCTCCGTCAGCACGTCCACCAGCGGGTGTTTGACCGCTTGAAACGCGCCGATGGGCTTGCCGAACTGCTCCCGCAGGCAGGCGTAGTCCCGCGTGAGCGCGAGCACGGCCTCGCTCACGCCCACCAGCTCCGCAGCGAGCAGCAGCCGCGCGAGCCGCAGCGCTCCACCCAGCGCCGCGCCCGCCGCGCTGGGCTCCAGCCGCTCCCGCTCCGTGAGCTCGAGGCCCGTGAAGCCGAGCCGCGCGCTCCGGCGCGTGGAGTCGATGGTGGCCTCCGCCACGACCTCGAGCGCGCCGCGCTCCACCACGAACAGCTCGAGCCCCTCGGCGCTGCGCGTGGGCAGCAGCAGGGCGTCGGCGCGCTGCCCCCAGGCGACGGCGAGCTTGCTCCCGGTGAGCTGCCAGCCGTCCCCCTGGCGCACGGCCCGGCTCCGGAGCTGCTCCGGGTGCCAGACCCCGCGCGGCTCTTGAAACGCGACGCTGAGCGTGGCCTGGCCCGCGACGAGCGGCGGCAGCCAGCGCTCCCTCTGCTCCGGGGTGCCCGCCTGCGCGAGCAGCGCGGCCGCTACGATGGTCGAGGCCCAGGGCGAGGGCAGCAGCCGGCGCCCCTGCTCCTCCGCGAGCAGCGCCACGCTGAGGTGGTCCATCGCGCCGTCCGCCGGACAGCCCAGCTCCAGCCAGCCCAGCTCCGCCAGCGCGGGCAGGGTGCTGGGCGCGTAGCCCACCGGATCCGTCTCCAGCCGGCGCAGCTCCGCGGCGCTGGCGTGCTCCGCGAGCCAGCGCCGAGCGCTAGCCTGGATCTGCGCGTGCGCCTCGGAGTAGCCGAAGTCCGCCGGGGGGAGGGGGAGCAGGGGGAGCGGGGACCGAGGCTGCATGGCTCACTTGCTCTTGGGGAGGCCGAGGACGCGCTCGCCGAGGATGTTGCGGAGGATCTGGCTGGTGCCGCCCCCGATGGTCATGCCGAAGGAATTCATGAACGCGCGCGGCCACTCCCCGCCGAAGGGCGCGGCGGGATCTTCGAGGGAGAGCGCGGCCTCGGGGCCTAGCATCTCGCAGGCCAGCTCCGCGAGGCGCTGCGCCCACTCAGACGCCACCAGCTTGCTCATGAGCGGCAAGGCGAGGGGGCGCTCTGCGTTGAGCGCCGTGGCGCTGGCGCGCATGGCGGAGAGCGCGATGGCCTGGCCCTCCACCCACAGGGCCGCCACGCGCTGCCGGAACACCGGATCTTCCGCGACGGTGCCCGCGCCGAGCGGGGTGCGCTCGGCCACCGCCACCAGCGCGCCGAGCTGCGCGAAGAACGCCGCCGCGCGCTCCTTGCCGCCGCGCTCGGCGGCGCCGCGCTCGAACATCAGCGTGGCCATGGCGATGTTCCACCCCTGGCCGCGCTCGCCGAGCAGCGCGTCCGCCGGCATGGGCGCGTCGTCGAAGAGCACTTGATTGAAGCCGCCCTCCCCGTTCAGCTTGACGAGCGGCTGCACGCTGACGCCCGGCGCCTCCATGGGGCACAAGAAGTACGAGAGGCTAGCGTATTTGTTGACGCCCTCCTCCGTGCGAGCGAGCAAGATCATCCATCTTGCGAAATGCGCCACGGTGGTCCACACCTTGTGGCCCGTCACCCGCCAGGAGCCGTCCGCTTGCTGCACGGCGCGCGCCTGCAAGCTCGCGAGGTCCGAGCCGGCGCCCGGCTCGCTGAAGCCCTGACACCAGATCTCGTCCGCGCGCAGCAGCGGCCGTAAGAGGCGCCGCTTCTGCGCCTCGGTGCCGAACAGGAGGATCGTGGGGCCCGCCCAGTGCAGCGCGATGAAGTTGACGAGGAACGGCGCGCGCGCCTCGATGAGCTCCTCCGCGACGATGGCCTGGCGCGCCGGATCGATCCCGCGCCCGCCGTACTCCTCCGGGACGTCGAAGCCGACGTAGCCCGCGTCGTAGAGCCGCTGCTGCCAGGCCTGGAGCCAGCGAAACTGCGCCTCCGTCTCCACCTCCAGGAAGGTCTGTGGGAGCTTGAACGGCGGCGGCGGCGGCACGTTCCCCGCCAGCCAGCCGCGCAGCGTCCGCCGAAACTCCGCCAGCGCGTCGCTCTCCGCCATCACCCGGGGAGCGTATCAGCGGCCAGCCGAGGGGAGAAGCGCCCAGGGACGCGGCGGCGAGCCCCGCGCGCCGCCGGTGGTTCGAGGCGCGCGGGAGCGTCGGGGCTGCGAGCGCCGAAAATGCGCGAACTGGCGCGGGACCTGCGCTACCCTCGGCGGGCATGATTGAGTGGTCGGAGACACACCTCGCCATCCGAGATCTGGTGCGGCGCTTCGTCGCGGAGCGCATCGTACCCAAGGTGGAGCAGCTCGAGCATGGTGACCTGCCGCCCTACGGCGTGCTGCGGGAGCTGCTGGACACCTTCGGCATGCGCGACATGGCCAAGCACCGCTTCGACAAGGAGCTCAAGCGCCTCAAGGCTCGGGAGGAGTGCCTGGCGCGCGGGGAGACGCCGCCGGAGGAGCCGGAGCGCGCGGAGAGCGGGGAGCAGGTGGCGCTGCAGATGATCCCGCTCATCGAGCTGTCACGCTACTGCCCAGGGATGGTGACGGCCATGGGCGTGAGCGTGGGGCTCACCGCCGGCACCATCATGGCCAAGGGCACCTCGCGGCAGCTCGAGCGCTGGGCCCTGGAGCTGCTCACCATGGACAAGATCGGCGCCTGGGCCATCACGGAGCCGGGCAGCGGCTCGGACGCCTTCGGCTCCATGAAGGCCACGGCGCGGCGCGTGGAGGGGGGCTACGTGCTCAACGGCACCAAGACCTTCATCACCAACGGCCCCTACGCGGACACCGTGGTCGTCATCTGCAAGCTGGATGAGGGCAATGAGCCAAAGGACCGTAAGGTGCTCTCCTTCGTGCTGGAGCGGGGCATGAAGGGTCTCACGCTGAGCAAGCCGCTGCGCAAGATGGGCATGCACAGCTCACCCACGGGGGAGGTGTTCCTGGAGGACGTGTTCGTGGAGGCGGACCGGCTGCTGGGAGAGACGGAGGAGCGCAGCTACCGCACCGGCGCCAAGGACACCTTCAAGGCCGAGCGCACGGGCGTGGCCGCGATGGCCTTGGGGATCGTGGAGCAGTGCCTCATGCTCTCCAAGGAGTACGCCAAGACGCGCGTCCAGTTCGGGCGCCCCATCGGGGACTTCCAGCTCATCCAGCTCAAGCTGGCCAAGATGGAGGTGGCCCGCATGAACATCCAGAACTTGGTGTTCCGGATCATCGAGCTGGCCGCCCAGGGCAAGACCATGCCCTTCGCGGAGGCCAGCGCGTGCAAGCTCTACTGTGCGCAGAGCGCCACGGAGGTGGCGCTCGAGGCGGTGCAGCTCTTCGGCGGTAACGGCTACATGGCGGAGTACCAGGTGGAGCAGCTCGCGCGGGACGCGAAGGTCTTGCAGATCTACGGCGGCACGGACGAGATCCAGACCTCGCAGATCGCTCGCTCCCTGCTCGCCTGAGGGGGCGCTGCGCTCAGGGCGTGCGCGCCGCCGAGAGCCGGCGCTGCGCGTCCGCCAGACGCTCGGCGTGGCGCTCGGCGCCGAGCGCCTGCCAGCCCGCCACCTCTTGCTCGAGCGTCGCCGCCGCCTCCGTGCGGCGCTCGAGCGCGAGCAGCAGCCGCGCCTTCAGCGCGAGAGCGCCGAGCCGACGCTGCCCGTCGCTGCGCGTGAGCGCGCGCTCCACGGCCTCGAGCGCCTCCTCCCGCCGGCCCAGCCGCTCGAGCAGGGACGCGAGCCGCGCGCTGGCCTCGTAGGAGCGCGGGAGCTGCGTCTCCCGCTCGCGCAGCAGCGTGAGGGCGCGCTCCGGCTGCTCCAGGGCGAGGTAGGCGCCGAGCCGCCCTTGGTCGTAGATCTGCGCCTCCTCCGGGCTGCCCGCCGCCGCCGCCGCTGCCTCGAGCACGGCGAGGCGCTCGCGCTGCGCGCGCCCCGCGAGGGCAGCGTCGCCAGCGGTCTGGGCGGCCTCCGAGAGCAGCGCCCACGCGTCCGCGCGGTCGTCCGCGCTCATGGCCGCCGCGGGGCGCGCCACGATGTGCTGGAGGCGCGCGGTGACCCGCGCGGCGCCGCGCCGAGCCTGGCCGGCGTCGAGCCGCCCCGTGCAGCGGAGCACCCCGCGCGCAAACTCGGTGGGCGTGGCCGCGCCCTCGACGTGGTCCAGCTCGGCGAGCCCGAGCTGCGCGCAGCCGCGCAGATCTCCCGACTTGGCGAGCGACAGGAGCAGCAGCAGCAGCGCCTCCGAGCGGCGCGGCCAGGAGGTGCCGGCGCGCGCCAGGAGCGCGCGGTAGTGCCGGACGGCAGCGCGGTAGTCGCCGCGGGCCTGGGCGGCCTTGCCTCGAAAGAGCAGCGTGAGGAGAGGATCGTCGCTGGCCGTGGAGGTCTGCGCGCTCAGGGCGTCGTCGAGCAAGCGGCGCAGCTCCGCCAGGGAGGCGGCGCCGGGCCAGTAGCCCAAGACCCTCTGCGTGTGGGGCTCCAAGACGAAGAGGGTGGGCCACACCTCCACCTCGAAGCGCCGGGTGAACTCGGCGTTGCTCTCGCGGTCGGTGTCGAGCGCCACGAAGCGGACGCGGCCCTCGTAGTCGCGCAGCGAGGGCTGGGTGAACACGGTGGCCTCCATGCTGAGGCAGGTGTGGCACCAGGGCGCCCAGGCATCGACGAACAGCAGCTCCCCGGCCGCCGCGGCGCGCCGCTGGGCGCCCTCGAAGTCGTCTCGCTCGAAGGGCACGCCGGGCGCCGCTCGCGGCGGAGCGGCGGAGGGCGCGGCCGACGCTGGCGCGGCAGCGGCGCTGACGGCGCTGGTGGCGTGCGGCGCTGGAGCCGGCGGCACGGGCGCTCGCGAGCCGCCCGATGGCGAGCCTGGAGCGGACGGCGGCGCGGCGCAGCCCAGCAGCAGGAGCGGGAGCGCGAGCCAGGGGAGCCGCATGAGCGGAGCCTACGGCAAAGCGAGCAGGGGAGGCCAGGGCTACGGGCGGCGCGCGCTCAGTCGAGCGGGGTGAAGCCGACGCGGACGGTGGTGGTGATCTCGACGTCTTGGGTCTCGCGCGCCAGGGTGGTGCGCATCAGCATGCGGCTGGTGCTCTCGATCTGGCCACGGGGGATGGCACGGCTCAGCTCGAACTCGAGCTGCCCCTGGCCCGTGGCCTCGAGGCTGATGAGCTCCGCTCGCGTGCCCGCCGGTAGGTTCGGCGTGGCCATCTTCGTCCGAGGGACGCGCTGCTGGAGGCGGAGCGCGAGCTTCCCGCCCCGCTCGGTGCGCTCGAGCAGCTCATAGGTGGCGATCTGCGTGATGGTGACGCCGCCCTGCGTGATGCGGCTCTTGGTCTTCCAGCTCGCCCCGACGCCGACCGGCGCCTCTGGGAAGGGCGCCCCCATCTGTCCGAAGCTCTGCGTCATGGCGTCCACCATGGCCTTGAGCTCCGGGCTGGAGACGGCGCTGGTGTCGAGGTTGGCCTCGTGCAGCACCCCGCGGTCGTCCACCACGTCCGTCCCGCGGAGCTGCTCGAGCCCGCTGAGGCGCTCGGCGATCTTCGCGGCGAGCGCCGCGCTCACGGTGGCCGAGGGCCGCACCTCGAGGCTCTCGAACACCAAGCTGCGGCGCGCGCGGCGCTCGGGCAGGAGCGCCTCGATCTGGAGCTTCGCGATGAACTCGAGCTCCGGCGACGCGGGCGCCGGCCCCTCCGCGCCGGCCACGCGGGTCTTGACGCTCGTGGTGTTGAGCATCCGCAGCCGCTCCACCCGGCCGGCTTGGAACTCATAGCGCAGCGCGACGCGCGGCTCCGCCCCGGGCGCCAGCAGCTCCACGCTGGGGGCTCCGAGCCCCGCGGCCAGGGGCCGCGGGCGTGGCCGCGCGGAGCCAGGGCCGCTCGCAGCCGCGCTGGTGGCGCTGGCCGCGCTGGAAGCCGACGCGCTGGCGGGGGGCGCGCCGGCGCCGGGGGCTGCGCTGGGGGCCGGCGCGCTGGCGGCGCCGGAGGCCTCACCGGCGCCGGAGGACGACGCCTGGCCGGTCGCCGCGGAGGCGGCGCCTGCGGCCGGCTCGCTCGACGGCGCCGGGGTGCAGCCGAGCAGCGCGAGCGCGAGCCACGCCGCCGCCCGGCGCCGCGCTCCGCTCGCACCTCCTGCGCGCTCAGTCTTCAAAGACGATGAGGTAGTCATAGCTGTCGGTCCAAGGCTCCGCCGTGGCCCCCGCGACGGCGACGCTGGCGACGCGCTCCGTGCCGCGCCGCCGCAGGCGCTGCGGGATGGCGGGCTCCGCGCAGTGGTAGAGCCCCGCCAGCAGGAGGAGCTGGCGCGCGGGGCTGCGCTGCTCGAGCCAGGCGTGGGCGCGCTCCGCCATGGTCTCGTCCCAGACCACCTGAGCGCTGTAGCGGCGCTGCGGATCTCCCGCGGGGTGAGCGCGCGTGGCCGCGTCGAAGAGCGCGCGGTGCGCGCGGTCGTCCAGCGCTAGAGCGGGGAGCTCGTGCGCCTCTGCGGCGGTGAGCCCCTCCAGCCCCACCTGCGCGACGCGGCGGGTGAGGCTCCGCGGCGCGTTGAGCGCCAGGAGCGTGAGGTCGGCCCCGCCAGCGAGCGCGAAGATGGGGTGATAGAGCGAAAAGTCATAGCCCCAGCGCGCTTGCCACTCCACCTGCGCGGGCAGCGCCGTGAGCGGCAGCTCGCCGGCGACGAAGGCGTCGAGGGCGGGCTGCTCGCGCGGCGAGAGCATCTCCAGCCCGACGCCGAGCTGCCGCCCCGACGCCTCGGCGCGCGCCTCGAGCCCGGCGAGGAGCGCGAGCTGCGCGTAGTGGTCCCGCGCCTCCGGGTGGCGCTCGCCCGCACAGACGGCGCTGACGGACTCCAGGCGATCGAAGAGCTGCTCCGGCGTGAGCGGCAGCCCGCGGCGGCGCTCCACGGCGTGCCAGGGCGCGGCGGCGCGCTCGACCAGCGTCACGTCGAGCGGGGGGGGCGGCGCCCCGGAGCGCGGCGCGCTCGACGTGGGCGTCGCGGGGGCGTGCGGTGCGTCCGCCACGGCGGCCTCTCGCGGCGCTTGGAGGGGTGAGCTGTGGCCCGCTTGGCCGGTCCAGGCGGGCTTCGCACAGCCGCCCGTCAGCGTCAGCAGCGTGCCGGCGGCCAGCGCGCCGAGGCCCTGGCGACGCGCGCTCATGAGCTGCGCTCGACGAGCTCCGCGGGGAGCAGCGCGCTCGGCCGCCCCGTGGTCATGAGCCAGAGCTGGTGCGCGGCGCGCGTGCCGCCGATGTGCAGGAGGTGCCGGGCCTCGGCGGTGTCCGGGTACGAGGTGTCGTTGACGTCCGTCAGCACCACGTAGTCGAACTCCAGGCCCTTGACCTGCCGGACGTCCGTGACGTCCACCCCGGCCTTGAACGGAAAGTCTTGGTCCGCCACGCGCCGCAGGGAGGGGACCTCACCCTTGGCGAGCCCGACGTAGAAGGCGTCCGCCTGCTCCGGGTAGCGCGCGATGACGCACACGCTGGCGCTGGGCTCCTCGAGGAGCAAATCCCTCAGGGCCTCCGCGAGGAAGGCCACCGCGTCGCCGGCGTGAGAGAAGCCGAACAGCTCCACCGGGGCGCCGTGGCGCGTGGCCTCGGGGGCCTCTTCCGGCGCCAAGGGCCCGAGGACGCTCCGTGAGAACTCCACGATCTCCGCGGTGCTGCGGTAGCTGAGCTTCAGCGGCTCCACCTCCACGTGGGACAGCCCGAGATCTCCGAGCAGCGCGCTCCAGCTCGTGAAGCCGTTGTCCAGGTGTAGGCGCTGCGCCGCGTCTCCCGCCAGGGTGATGCTCTTGGCGGGGCCGGCCGTGTCGAGGAGCACGGCGAGCTCCACGGGGCTCATGTCCTGCGCCTCGTCGACCAAGATGTGATCGTACTGCAAGAGCTCCTTCGCGCGACCCCCGCGGCTGCTCTGCAGCAGCGGGCTGCGGAGGCGCTGGACGAGGCGCAGCAGCAGGGCGTCGTCTTCCGGATCCAGCTTGGCGCTCTCCTCCACCTCTTGGCCGTCCACGCCGGTGGAGTAGAGCGCGTCCTCCTCCTCTGAGGCGGCGTCCTCCGTGGAGCCCTCCGGCTCGACCGCGCGGCCCCGGCGAGCGCCGTCGCGCGCCTCCTCCTCGCCCTGCGCCGCGCGCTCGTCTTGGCGCTCACGGGCGGCGTCGGCGCGGCGCTCGAGATCCGCCAGCACCGCGCCGATGCGCTCGGCCGCCTGCTGCTGCGCGCGCCGGAACTCCTCGGGCGTGAAGCCGCTGCGCTCGTGCGAGCGGAAGGCCTCCCAGAGTGTCGGCCCGTCGCTGAGCAGCTCCGCCCAGTGGCTCGTGACGTCCTTCGTGTCCCTCCTGGCGCGCTCGATCACGGCGCTGAGGTGGAGCCGGGCGCCCCCGCCGAGCGCCTGCCCGCCGTCCGCGAGCCAAGCCTCGAGCGCGCTCAAGCGCTGGAGCACCGGGCGCCCCTCGGAGCGCTGCCACGCCGCCGCCAGCAGCGCCCGGGCGCTCGGCTCCTCCTTCGCGGCGGCGCGCTCGAGCTGCTGGAAGAGCTTGGCCTCGAGCCGCTGCACGAGCTGCTCGATGGCGACCAGCATGGCCGGAGACTTCTTCAGGCGCGTGACCTCGGGTGGGGTGTCGTCGTGGTACTCCCGCGGGAGCCGCAGCACGTGCGTGGTGCGCAGCCGCGACGCCCAGGCGGCGTAGGTTCGGATGGGCACCTCCGGCACCTCCAGCGCGGGGAGCACCAGCGACACGTAGCGCGCGAGCGCGTCGTTGAAGACCATGACCAGCATCTTCTCCGGGCGAAACCGCCGCGGATCCGCGAACGCGAGGTACGCGAGCCGGTGCAGCCCGATGGTGGTCTTGCCGCTACCCGCGCCGCCCTGGATGACGACCAGGCCGGAGTCCGTCGCCGTGATGAGCTCGAACTGGCGAGGGTCGATGAGCGCGGTGATCTCCTTGAGGTGCTTGTCCTCGCGCTCCTCCGCGCCGCTGACGCCGAGCTTGCCGGCGCGGTGGTGTTGCTCCGCGCGCGTGGCGGAGCCGGCGCCGCCGCGGAGCTGCGTGGAGCCCTGGTCCAGCCGCCGCCAGGCGCCGGTGGCGTTGCGCGCGAAGGCACCCTGGGGGCACCCGATGCGGCGCAAGCGCCGCTCTTGGATCCCGAGGCTACGGCGCGTGAGCACCTGGCCCGTGACCTCACGATCTCCGAAGACCTCGTCGTACTCGTCGCCCTCCTCGTAGCGGTAGTAGAGGCGGCTGACCGGCGCGTCCCGCCAGTCCACGATGCGCACCCCGGCGCGCGTGTCGAGCGAGGTGCCGCGGCCGATGAGCACCTCCCGGCGCTTGCCGCCCTCCTCGAGCACCAGGCGCCCGAAGTACGGGGAGCGGGCGTCCACGGCCACCTCGGTGGGCTCCCGGCGGCGCGCGGCGAGGCTCTGCAGGCGCGCCATCTGCTCGAGCAGGGGCGGCAGATCTTCGCTGCGCGCCGTCGCCATCTGGTCGCGCAGGCTCAGGAGGTCTTCGTCGTAGGTGGAGCGCGGCTTGTCCTCCGGGGGCGGGCTCGCCGGGCGCGCGTCCAGGTGCGTGAGCACCTTGTGGAGACAGCGCTCTTCCTCCTCCACGATGCGGTCAAGCTCGGGATCTTCAGGGCTGAGCGGGGCGGGCGCTGACGCGGCGTCGACTGAGGTCGTCAAGGTGGCTCACGGAGGCAGGAGGGCCGACGCACCCTAAGAGAAACCGCCCGAGGTGCAAGCTGAAACGTGGGGCGGAGCGAGACGCCCCGCGCGCCCTACGGACGGCCCCACGCTCAGCGGCAGCGGCCGCCGGCGCAGGTGTTGCTGTGACAGTCGGAGTCCTCGTCGCACGGGCGGCCGCTGTCTTGACGGGGCACGCACGCGCAGCCGTCGCAGCGGCCGCTCGCGCAGTCGGCGTTGGAGTCGCACTCCACGCACTGGCCCGCCGAGCTGCAGTCCTTCGCGGAGGAGCCGGCCGCGGCGCACACCCCGGATCGGCACGTCCCGTTGCTGGTACAGCCGTCGCCGAGCGCGAGGCTGCCGGCCGTGCAGCTCCCGGGCACGCCGGGGATGGAGCCACGCTTGCAGTAGTAGCCGTGGGCGCAGTCCCTCTCGTTGTAGCAGCTCGAGGAGCAGTTGACGTAAGGCACGCTCGAGCAGGTGTTGCCGCTCGGGCAGGGGACACTCCGGAGGCACGCGCCGTAGCCGTTGCACTTGAGCGCGCCCGTCGCATTTCCGGAGCAGCTTGGGACGCCGTTGACGTTGCAGCTGGTCCCCGCGGCGGGATACTCGCAGCCGCGCGTGCCGTTGCAGCTCCCGCCACACTCGGCGGTGCCGCCACACTCGGCGTCCGGATCTTGCCCCGCCGGGACGGGGGAGCACTGGCCCAGCGCTCCGCTGACGTTGCAGGCCTCACAGAAGCCGCTGCAGGCCTGGTTGCAGCACACCCCGTCGACGCACAGGCCGCTCGCGCAGTCCCCGTCGCCGCCGCAGGTGGTGCCCAGCGCGAGCCCACCGCCCGAGCCTGCGGCGCCGCCTTGCCCGGCGCCGCCGCCGGCCTGACCCCCGGCGCCAGCCGCGCCGCCCTGCCCGGCGCCGCCGCCAGCCTGGCCCCCAGCGCCTGCGGCGCCGCCCTGTCCGGCGCTACCGCCAGCCTGGCCTCCAGCGCCTGCGGCGCCGCCCTGTCCGGCGCTACCGCCAGCCTGGCCTCCAGCGCCTGCGGCGCCGCCCTGTCCGGCGCCGCCGCCAGCCTGGCCCGCGGCGCCCGCCGCGCCGCCCTGCCCGGCGCTGCCGCCAGCCTGGCCCGCGGCGCCCGCCGCGCCGCCCTGTCCGGCGCCACCTCCGCTGCCGCTGCTCCCCGCGGAGCCGCCGCCGCCGCTGCTCCCTGCGGAGCCGCTGCTGCCGCTGCTCCCTGCGGAGCCAGCGCCTCCATCCGTGCCCGCCACGCCAGCGTCGCCGAAGGAGACGCCCTCCTCCGAGGAGCAAGCGCCGAGCGGCAGCGCGACGAGAGCGACGAGGACGGCGAGGGCAGCAGGACGGGACATCCCCGTGAGGGTACTCCCCCCGCCGCAGCGCGCCAAGCGGCCGACTGGCCGCCCTCCGACGTCAGGCTCCACGCTGCACGTCCCTGACCCGCGCGCTGCGTCTCGGTCGAGCCCGGCGGACCGCCGTGAGCGAGGGGCCGCGCGCCGCCTCGAGCGCCGGATCGGGATTGACCCGAGGTGCGGCTGGTGATGCACTGAGAAGCGTGGAACTCGACGAGCTGGTCAAGGGGCTACTAGGGGAACTCGGGAAGATTTCGCAGAGCGACGCCGTCGCTGGGAGCGTCCGCGACGCGGGGAAGGCGAAGGTGCTGCCCCTCAGCAAGATCAGCATCGGCTTCGCGTCCGGCGCCGCAGGGGGCAGCTCCAAGGCGCGAGGTGACGCCAAGGCCGACGCCTCGCTCGACGGCGGAGGCGTGGCGGGCGCCGTCAGCGTGGAGCCGCGAGCGTTCGTGGTGGTGGGTGAGGACGGCGTCCCGCACATGCTGGCGCTCAAGAAGGGCAAGACCGCCGTCCTCCGGCGCGGGATGCAGATCACGCCGGGTGGGGAGCGCCCCGTGCTCAGCGCCCCGTCAGAGCCCGCCAAGCTCCCCGGCGGCAAGCCCTCGAAGCAGTGAGCACGCTCGGCGCCGCCGTCCTCCTCGTGGCGGCGGTCTCTGCGGGCGCGGGCGTCGCGCTGCTGTGCTGGCCTTGGCGCTTGAGCTTCCAGCTCGAGGGGCGGGGTGAGCCGAGCGGCGCGTGGGCGCTGGTGGGGGGCGCCTCCCTCGGCCCCGTGAGCGTCACGGCGGTCGCCGCGGCGGGCGTCGTGCCGCAGCTCCAGCTCTACTGCTGGAACCGCCGGCTCGTGCAGCGCTCGCTCACGGCGCTCCGCGCGCGGCGCGGCGCGCCCGGGGTGCCTGCGCCGCTGCTGCCGCGCCTGCGGCGCCTCGGCGCGCGGCTCCGGCGGCACGTGGACGTAGGGGAGCTGCTCTGGTTTCTGGCCGGGGAGCGGCGGCGGGTGCGGCTGGAGTCCGGCGTGCTCGAGCTGGACTTCAGCTTTCGGGACGTCGCGCTGACCGGGAAGCTGCTCGGGGCCGTTCAGCTCCTCGACGGGGTGCTCCCAGCGACGCTGCGAGTCACCGCCCGGCCGCGCTGGGAGTTCGAAGATCGGGCGGCCGGCGGGCTGCGAGGCGTGCTGGCGTTCTGGCCCGGGCTGCTGCTGGTCGAGACGCTCTGGTGGGTTCTGCGCTACGCTCGGCTCCGCCCGAGGGCCAAGGAGGTGCAGGGTGACGGATCGACTAGGTAACATCGTAGGCAGCTTGCTGGACGGCATCCGAGGGATCTCCAAGAGCGAGACCATCGTCGGGGAGGCGCAGCAGGCCGGGGACGCCACCATCGTCCCCATCCATCGCCTCAAGCTGGCGTTCGGCGCGGCGGCGGGCAAGGGGGGCGCTCACAGCTCACGCATCGGCGGGGACACGGGGCTGCACGGCGCCGCGGGCGGCGTGGAGCTGGACCCCATCGCCGCCATCGCGATCGCGAAGGACGGCACGGCGCACGTGCTCACGGTGGACTCTGATCCCGCGAGCACGTGGGCCGGCTTGCTGGAGGAGGTGCCGGAGCTGGTGGCGCGGCTGGCGCACGGGGTGGGCGGCAAGATGGTGCAGGCCATCGAGCAGCGCGTGGATCAGCGGCTAGGAGCCGGCGCCGCGGCGCCCGCCTCCGCCCCCGCGCTGGAGGGCGAGAAAGAGGAGTAGCGACGAGGAGGGGCTAACTAGGCCCCGCCGAGCTCCACGTCGAGGGCGCGCTCGAGCCGCAGCAGGCCCTCGGCGATGGCCTCCTCGTCGACCGTGAGCGCCGGACGGAAGCGGATGGAGCGCTCCCCGCAAGGCAAGAGCAGCAGGCCGTCTTCGAAGCACCGCGCAAGGACTGCGCTGCGCAGCGCTCGGCTGGGGAGATCGATGGCGCACATCAGGCCGCGGCCTCGCGCGTTGCTCAACGCGCCGTCGAAGCGCGCCGTGAGCCGCTGCAGCCCCGCGAGCAGCTCCTCCCCGCGCTGCTGGCAGTTCTGGAGCAGGCCGTCGTTCACGATGATCTCGAGGATGTGCGTGCAGCGCACCATGTCCGTGAGCGAGCCGCCCCAGGTGCTGTTGATCCGGCTCGGCTTCTCGAACACGTTGTTTGGCACCTCGCGCACCCGCGGCCCGGCGAGGATGCCGCCCACCTGCATCTTCTTCGCGAAGCAGACGATGTCCGGGACGACCCCGAGGCTCTGGAAGGCCCACCACTGGCCGGTGAGGCCGAGCCCGGTCTGCACCTCGTCGAAGATGAGCAGCGCCTCACGCTCGTCCGCCACGCGCCGGAGCGCCTGGAGGAACTCCGGGCGAAAGTGCCGATCTCCGCCCTCCGCCTGGATGGGCTCGATGAGGATCCCGGCGATGTCGTGGGGTGCGGCGTCGAAGGCCGCGTGGAGCTCCGCGAGCGCCTGCCGCTCCAGGGCGAGCGTGGCCTCGAGCTGGGCGCCCTCGAGCGGGAACCGACAGGCGGGCGAGGACACGCGCGGCCAGGGGAACTTGGGGAAATAGTCCGTCTTGACGGGATCCGTGTTGGTGACGCTCAGCGTGTAGCCCGAGCGCCCGTGGAAGGCGTGCGTGAAGTGCAGGATCTGCGAGCCGCGCTCGCCGCGTCCCGCGGCGAGGTTCTTGCGGACCTTCCAGTCGAACGCCGCCTTCATGCCGTTCTCCACGGCGAGGGCCCCGCCATCGATGAAGAAGTAGCTGGGGAGTTCCGGCGGTCCGGCGGTGCGGCCCAGGGTCTCCACGAACTCGGCCATGAAGGTGGTGTAGTAGTCCGCGTTGCTCACCTTCACGGTGGACGCGCGCGCCAAGCGCGCCTGCACCTCCGCCTCCAGCATCCTCGGGTGATTGAAGCCGATGGGGTTGGAGGCGAAGAAGCTGAAGAAGTCCAGGTAGGTCTTGCCGGTCTTGAGGCAGCGGAGGGTGGAGCCCCGGCTGCCCTCGAGATCCACCACCAGGGGATAGCCGTCCACGAGCAGGTGCTGACGCAGCGTGTCGTGTACCTGGGCGGGGGCGATGTCGTGATACCGGAACATGGATCCTCCACGGAAAGGGCACGTCGCGGCGCGACGTGGCGAGCCTCGAGGGGCCTTCACGGGGAGCTGGCGAGCCGGCGCAAAACGCTCGCGCTCCCGGTGAGTCTTGTGCCTTATACTCCGCCCGCCATGACAGACAAGAAGGGCCTGGTGACGCGCGCGGTCCACTACCTCAAGAGCCACCCGGAGGAGGTCTTTCGCGCAGCGAAGAACGCTCGCAAGCTGCGCTTCGGCTTGCCGCTCGTGGCGCTGAGCACGTTGGCCACGGAGCTCGGCGGCAAGAAGGGGCCGCGGGACATCGAGCTCGAGGCGGTCCCGCCCGGCTTCCGCGTGCAAGCGACGGTGGATCTGATGGGCAACGACGTGCGGGCGAGCGCGCTCGTCTTCGTCGATCTGGTGCGGATGAACGCGGAGGAGCTGAGGTTCGAGATCCGGGTGCGGGACGTGTCGCTCGAGCTGCTGCGCAGCGCGCCGGACTCTCCCGTCGCCACGCTGCTGAAATCCGGCGCGCTCGATCTGAGCAAGCCCGGCAACTTGGTGGCCTACATGCCCAAGCGCCCGCCGATGCTGATCGAGGCGAAGGACGACAAGATCGTGCTGGACCTCAAGAAGCACCCGCTGCTCAGCGGCCCCAAGGCCGACAAGCTCCTCGACCTGGTGACGGCGCTCGTGGGGATCCGCACCATCGAGACGGACTGGGAGCACCTGGACGTCGCGCTGCGCGCCTTCCCGGAGGGCGTCTTCGAGGCCGTCGAAGCCCTGCGCCGGCTCCGCTGAGCGCCCGCGCACCGCGCCGGTGCGGTCAGGCCGGCGGGCCTCAGGGGCTCTCGGCGCTCACCGGCTCTGCCGGGGGCGCTGGGCGCGCGCGGCGCCTCTGCGGCAGCACGTCCGGCAGGCCGCCCCACCAGTTCTTCAGGCGGCTCACGCTGAAGGGGCGGCTGAAGACGATGAGCATCATCACGCACTGGGCGAGGAACAGCCAGGAGAGCGCCGCGAACTTGTCGTCGATGAAATAGAAGCGGTTGTGGATGTTGCTGCCGATGAGCTGACTGGCGCCGCTGAACAGCAGCACGATGGCGCCGTACTCCCTTCGCGCCTTGGCCATGACGGCGCCCACGATGAACATGGAGAAGTAGTAACACGTCAGCTCCACGAGGCTCATCGCCAGCGGGAGGCTCATGCCCATCCCGATCCACAGCAGCCGCTCGCGGCGTAGCGCCCAGAGCATCCAGAGACCGAGCCCGAGCACGATGGCGTGGCGCAGGTGCTTCTGGGACTCTGCCCGCTCGGTGCGCCCGGCCTTCCAGATGGAAAAGGGATCGTCCAGGTTGTCGTCACGGGTGAACCGCATCCGCCCCTCCCAGTCGTGCACCATGAGGGTCTTGAGCCCCATGTGGTTGGTGAGGGGGGTGTGGTTGTGGGTGCCGAGCGTGTGCTGGAAGAACTCCTGGTAGGCCTTCGGCCCGGTGGTGGTGACCATGCTGAGCGGCACCAGGGTGCCCAGGGCCACGATGCAGCCGCCGAGGAAGCGCCGGTGATCGGAGTGCATGGCCTGCAGCAGCGGCGTGCCGCTGCGGAGCTTCATCACGAAGCGCACCGCGATGATCATCCCGACGCCCGCGAACAGGAGCATGGGGAAGACGCGCAGCAGCGCGGCCCAGACGAGCGCCGCCCCCGCCAGCTCGAACCAGCGCTTGCGCGCCAGGCAGACGGCGGCGGTCAGGAAGAAAAACCAGTCTTGGCGCATGAAGGCGCCGCCCGTCCAATAGAAGTTGGCGGGGTAGTTGCAGCCCCACCAGATGGTCGCCACCGCCCCCACGCGCCAGCCGAAGGCCCACCAGAGCAGCGCCACGATGCCGATGTGCAAGAGGATGTCGATGCCCGCCAGCGCCTTGAAGAAGTCCAAATCTGCGCTGCCCAAGCTGGAGAACAGCTTGCCCGCCATGGTCCAGACCGGCGGCGGGTTGTAGCCGTGGTCCTTCTGCATGTTGTCCCAGTAGGAGCCGGCGCTGAAGCGGTAAAACCAGTCCACGTCCTGCTTGAAGTCGTTCCAGCGCTGGGGGTTCTGCGCGAAGATCTGCCGGCACTCCTCGATGTGCGCCTGGACGTCCGGCTCGCTGTTTTTCTTGATCAGGTTGACGCGCAGATCCCGCATCTCGCGGCTGCGCACCGCGGCGCCGCGCCCCAGCTCCATTTCGGCGGCGGCCGTGCACTCGTAGATGCGTTTGTACCCCAGCTCCTCGAAGTACTTGGAGCCCAGGTAGTAGTGGAAGAACTCGTGGCGATGGACGTACTCGTCGTAGCGGGTGTTGGGGTTGCCGAAGTCGAAGTAGGAGCCGAAGGCGAGCGCGCTGAGCAGCACGGCGACCCCACGGCGCGCGCGCAGGTGCCCGCGCCCCCCCAGCTTCTCCCAGCCGAGCTCCAGCAGGAGCAGCGCCGCGGCGAAGAGCGGCAGCGCGATGCGCAGGAAGTTCATCAGCCGCTCCCAGGTGGTCTTCTCGAACACCTGGAGGTTCCACGGGAAGCTGGGCGCCGCGAGGGCGCTGTCGGCGAGGGTGGCGGCCACGGAGGCCAGCGGCGAGCTGAGATCGAGCATCGGGGGGCGGCCCTTTCGAGGTCAGGCGCAGGCTAGAACAGCTTGCGCCCTCGAGCGAGCCCGGCTCGGCTAGTTTGGCTGCCGCGCGCCCGTCCCCCGATAGCGCTGCTCACAGGGGAGCCGCGCCGGCGCGCCGGGCAGCTCGAGCAGGGCGCTGCAGTCCGACCCCTCGAGCTCTTGGTAGTGGTAGCGCAGCTCCAGCTCGAAGCCGCTGGGCTCTACGGCGGCGTCGAGCCGCCCCTGTGCGGTGTCGTCTCGCCGCAGGCGGCAGCCGGGCGTCCGCGGCCCGGGCGCCTCCAGCTCGTGGTCGCCGCTGGCGTGGAGGGTGAAGCTGCGCCCGTCGGCGTCGAGCGTGCCCTCGATGGGGGCCGCGCCGTTCAGCCAGTACAACACCCCCGGCTCCCGAGACAGCTCGATCTGGAAGCTCACGCGGCCGGGCGCGTCGAAGGCGCCCTCGCCGCAGTCGTTCGCGACCAGCTCGGCCTCCACGTAAAAGCGGCCGAGCCGCTCGCCAGGGACACGCCCGTCCTGGGTGCTCAGGCACCCCCCAGCGCCGAGGAGGGTGAGCGCGATGAACGTGGACCCTCGCACGGGAAGCGAGCCTAGCGTGGCGGGCAGGCGGGAGCCAAGGCCCCGCGCGGCGCGCCTCAGGCGGCGGGCGGCGCGGGCGGCGCGGCCTTGGCGGCCTTGCGCTGGAGCGCCTGCTCCAGGCCGATCCGCAGGCGCTTGCGCAGCTTGAGGCGCTTGCCCTTGTGCGGGGTGGTCAAGGACTCATGACGGCGGCGGACGTTCCAGAGAGCGCGGTTTGACATGAAAGCGGCGCGGCTCTAGCGAATCGGCGAGCCGAGCGCAAGCGGCCGGGCTAAACTCCCGGCCAGCGCCTTGAATTCCACGCTGAACACCTTGGGGTTTCCGGCACCTGGGGGCGCGCTGCGCTCACCGCGCGGGCAGGCCTACGTGCTCGGCCGGCAGCTCGGCGGGGGGGCCTTCGGCGCCGTGTTCGAGGCCCTGGGCCCCTTCGACGAGAGCTTCGCCGTGAAGGTCCTCCACCCAGGGAGCCGTCCGTACGCGGAGGTGCGGTCCCAGTGGCTCCAGGAGGCCCAGCGGATGCTCGCCTTCCGTCACCCGTACATCGTGTACGTCCACGACTACTTCGAGGTGGGGGGCCTGTTCGTGCTGGTGCTCGAGCGCTGTGACCACACCCTCGAGGCGATGCTGGGCCAGCCCTTCACCGACCGCCTGGTGGTGGACGTCTCTCGGCAGCTGCTCTTTGCCTTGCAGTACCTGCACGATCAAGAGCTCGTCCACAACGACCTGCACGCCGGCAACGTGCTCATCTCCCAGGGCGAGCCGCTCCGCGTCAAGCTGAGCGATCTCGGGATCGCCCAGGAGCTCGAGGGGCGTCCGCGCGTCACGCCGCACCTGGTGCAGCACCGCATCATGGCGCCGGAGGTGCTGGCCGGCGGCTACACCACCAAGCAGAGCGACCTCTACCAGCTCGGGCTGCTGATGTACGCGATGCACACCGGGCAGTACCCCATCGAATTTCATGCGGGCCTGGAGCACGTCATGGACCAGATCGCCTGCGGCGTCCCCCGCGCGCGCGCCGAGGCGCTCGGCACGCCGCTCGGGAACATCGCGAGCGTGCTGCTGCGGCGGCACGAGCAATACCGGTACACCTCTCCCGCGCAGGTGTGGGAGGATCTGCGGCGCCTCGACGGCTGGCAGAGCGAGCCGTGGGCGTCCGGCGCGGAGCCCTCGCCTCAAGGGGGCTGAGCGGGCTCGAGCAGCCAGCGCACGCCGTCGTCCAGGGTGACGGCCGCGCCGTCGCCGAAGCGGCCGTGGCCCACCTTGGGGAGCGTGAGCCAGCGCGCGCGCCGCCCCGCCTCGAGCAGCTCCTCGATGGTCTGCATCCCGCGTCGGTGTGGCTCGTACTCGCCGCCGAACATCAGCACGCCGCTCACCTCGGGGAGCTGCTCTGGCGAGGGGTGGACGGGAGAGCCCCCCAGGATGAGCCAAGGGAAGCGGCCGGGCTCCGCGCGGTGCAGCCCCAGCGCGTAGCTGGCGCCTTGGGAGTAGCCGAAGGCGATGACCTGCTCGAGATCCAGCTCACCGCTGCGAGCGCGCTGGACGGCGCGGAGGGCGGCTTCCACGCGGCGCTCCAGGTGCGGGATGGGTGAGGCCCAGCGCCACCCGCCGCGCTCCGGACAGCGCTCGTCGCCGAGCAGCGCGATGATGGTGGCGTAGCGGCGGACCGCGCCGGCGAAGTCGAGCAGCGCTGGCACGTTGCCGCAGACGCCGTGCAGGTAGATGAGCGCGCGCCGCACGCCGGCCGGCGCGAAGACGACCTGGAGAGCTTTGTCGCCCGGCACGCCGACGCGCTCGAGCCTGGGGCGCTCGAAGGACACGGCGTCTGCCGGGGGGAGGGGCGCGGCGCTCGGGGCGAGGCCCACGCTGGGCGGGAGGGCCGGCGCCCCGCTCGGCGCCGCCGTGGCGGAAGGGGCGCTGGGGGCGGCACCGAGCGACGCCGGCGCCGCCGCGGCGAGGGCCGAGGCCGGGGCCTGCGGCACGCTCACCGGCGTGGTGGGCAGCGCGCGGCGCCGTGGTCCGGGCGGCGTCTCGGCGCAGCCGTCGAGCAGCAGCGCGAGCACGCCGACCGCGAGCCACGGGCAGCGCGCCGGTGTGAGCCTCCACGTCCTCCGCCGCCGGCGGGGCGACTCGGCGCCGTGGGGGCTCCGCTGCAGCCACGTCATGCCGTCCTCAGCGCTTCGCCGTGCGCCGCCGTGGTGGCGGGGGGTCACCGTTGGCGAGCCACTCGAGCGCGGCGCGGTACATGGCGGGCTTGGTGCCGAGGGCGAGCTCGTGGCCAAGATCATGGGGCAGCGAGACGCGGGTGGCGATCCGCTCGCGCTCGAGCCAGGCGCGGACCTGCTGGGTGCTCTCGAACACCCCGTCTTGCTCCCCCGTCACCAGGTACACCCGCTTGATGCTCTTCCGGTTCTCCTTGAGCGCGAGCACCCCCGCGCCGCCCCAGTAGTCCGCGTCCGCCGCGAGGATGAGCCAGCGGTTGAACACCCGCGGCGCGCGCACGCCGAGGTTCATGGCGACGTAGGCGCCCTCGCTGAAGCCGATCAGGGTGTTGCCCTGGAGCTGCACGCGGCGCCCGTAGCGCTGGCGGAGCGCGCCGAGCGCCCGCTCCACGATGGGCTGTCCGCTGTACCAGGTGTTGTTCCAGCCGCGGGCGCCGCCGCCGCGATCTTCCGGGCCGCTCGGGCAGAGCAGCCACCCCAGCCGCCGCACGATGGGCGACCAGCGCTGACAGTCTGCCGCCGGGTTGCCGCCGCGGCCGTGGAGGTAGACGATGACCGGGCGCAGCGCGGCACGGCCGGGCCCGGTGGGCTCGAAGTAGTACGCGGGCGCGGAGCCAGCCACGGGGAGGCTCTGGATGCCGGGAGCCGCGGCCCGCGCGGCGGGGCTGGCGCGCTCGGCGGCGGCCTCCCGCTCGGCGGCGGCCTCCCGCTCGGCGGCGGCCTTCTCACCGTCCGGATCGTCCTTGCCGGGGATGAGCAGCCGCTGTCCGGGGCGGATGGGGGTCTTGCGCTGCAGGCCGTTGGCGCGCAGCAGGGCCGCCAAGGAGATGCCGTAGCGCTTGGCGATGCCTCCGAGGTGCTGCCCCTTCTCGACCTGGTGGGTCGTCGGCGGGGCTGGCGCCGCGCTCGCCGCGGTGCCCGCCGTCAGCCAGAGGCCGAGCGCAGCGGCGAGGGCGAGCCGACGAACCATCGGTCCAGGGCTACCACAGCGTGGCGCGAGGGCAAAAATGGCCTAGGCTCAGCCCTTGGTCAGCTCCACCCCAGTGGCCACGAGCCGCAGCTCCGTGGCGCTGCCGTCGGCGTGCTTGTTGGAATAGACGGCGCCCTCGCTCTCGTGGTGACGGACCATCTCGGGGCGGATGAGCTGCACCTTCAGCCGCCCCTCGACCACCGCTCGGGAGCCCGCGGAGTCCGTGGGGACGAAGAACCCGTAGTTCTCGAAGGTCACGCGGCAGCCTGGGGTGGAGTCTCCCACGCCGGTGCTCAGCTCCATCCAGCAGCCGCGCCGCGAGCACGCGCGCCGCACCACGCCCTCCAGGGTGACCTGCTGCTGCTCGAAGCGCTCGGGCGCTTCGAGCACGCTGGCCAAGGTGAGCCGGGGGCCGCGCTGGCTGAGGGGGGCGCCGTAGCTGGTCGTGACCCCGAGCTTTGGCGGCGCGTCCCCTGGCGCGGCGGCCGCGGAGGCGGTGGGCGTCATGAGGCAGGGAGCGCTGTCCTCCGACGCCGCGGGAGCGGCTTGGCAGCCGAGCGTCAGGACCAGCGAAGCGAGCAGCGGGAAGGAGCGCGCCATGGCAGCGCTGAGGCGTACCGCCCCCCAGGGCACGGGTCAAATCCCGCCGCGCTCTCCACGGGCGCCGGGCGCCACTCGGCCCTAGACGCCGAGCCCCGGGGCGCCCCAGGGGGCGAGTGCCCCGGCGGCCTCCGACCGCGGGGCGGCGATGAGCGGCAGTCCGCTCGCGCGCTCGGGGCTCCCGACGGCGAGCGCCAGCGCGGCGGCGCCCGCGCGCGCGACGGGGCCGCCGAGCGAGTGCGTGACCACCACGGCGAGCTCGTGGCGCCGGGCGCGCTCCGCGTAGCGTAGGGCGCGGGCGAGCCCCCCGAGGCGCCGTGGGTCGAGCGCCAAGGCCTTGACGTTCAGCGCCTGGAGGTAGCCGCTCAGGCTCGGCCACGCCGCGAGGGGCTCCAGACAGCGCGCGAGCGCGAGCGGGGTGTACGAGGGCGCGAGCGCCGGGAGCTCCTCGCCGGCGAGGGGCTCCTCCACATACTCCGGCTCCAGGGTGTCGAGCCGCACGAGCAGGCGGCGCGCCTCCTGGTGGCTGGTCAGCCGCGCGCCGCCGAGGCGGAGCCGTAGGCCGCGGCCATGCTCACGGCGGAGCTGCTCCGCGAGCTCGAAGCCCTGCTGGAGCTCAGCGCCGAGCTCGACGCGGAACGTGCGGACGCCCGCGGCCCAGGCCTCCTCGGCCGCGCGCCGCGCGTCCTCCGGGCGGGCCGCGTCGAGCGCCGCGCAGGGGGCGGCTGGGCGCGGCGTCGCCGTGAGCAGTCGCCACGCGGGGAGCTGGCGCTGGAGGGCGAGCAGCTCGAGCGCCGCCGTCTCGAGCGCGTAGCGCGCCTCGGGGAGGTGGGCAGGGAGCAGGCCGCGCCAGCGCTCGAGCTGCGCCACCAAGGGCAGCCCGACCGTCAGCCGGACCGCGTCGGGCTCCAGCGCCTCGAGCGCCTGGCGCGTCGCCAGCGCCGCGGGGCTCCCTGGGGCGAAGGCTGCCTCGCCGCGGCCGCGGTGGCCTTGGGCGTCTTCCAGCACGAGGTGCACCGCGGCCGGCTCGCCCGCGGGGGCGGCAGACTCGACTCGAGCGGCGATGACCTGCATACGGCTTGAGGTGAGGAGGAGGCGCGAGGTGACGCGCAGCAGCGTCACGCCGGCGAGGACGCAGGGATGGGGTCGGGGTGGAGGGATTTGAACCCCCAACAGCCGGCACCCAAAGCCGGCCCTCTACCAGGTTGAGGTACACCCCGCGGTGAACCGTGGCGCGGGTTATCTCTACGACAGCGCCTCGGCGCAAGCCCGTTCAGTCCGGAATGCGCTCGAGCTTCACCGCCAGCCGCACCTGCCCGCGATCCGCCGTGACGAGCGCATCCCACGGGAAGTATCCCTCTTTTTGCACGCTGACGCGGTGCTCACCCGTGGAGACCCGCACGCCGCGTCGGGCCACGTAGCCGAGCGGCCCGACGATCTCTTCGTCCACGATGACCAGCGCGTCTTCCGGCGTGCCCCGGGCGACCTCGAAGGCGACGGGGACCGCCGTGCGTAGGCCGGCCGTGGCGCAGCCCGTCAGCAGCAGGGCCAGCGCCAGCCAGCGCGCCGGGGAGGCCGTTCTCTTCGCGGTGGTGGGAGGCATGGGGGAGGGGGACGCTGAGCTTAGCATGGCGCGGACCGCCAGCGCGCCGCCCCTCACTCCCACTCGATGGTGGCGGGCGGCTTGCTGCTGATGTCGTACACCACGCGGTTGATGCCGCGCACCTCGTTGATGACGCGCGAGCTGATGCGCGCGAGCAGCTCGCTCGGCAGGCGCGCCCAGTCGGCGGTCATACCGTCCACCGAGGTGACGGCGCGTAGGACGCAGGTCTCTTCATAGGTGCGGTCGTCGCCCATGACGCCCACGCTCCGCACCGGGAGCAAGACGGCGAAGGCCTGCCACAGCTCACGCTCCAGCTTCGCTGCCGCGATCTCCTCGCGCACGATGGCGTCCGCGCGGCGGAGCACCGCGAGGCGCGCCGGGGTGACCTCTCCCAGGCACCGGATGGCGAGCCCCGGCCCGGGGAAGGGCTGCCGCCAGATCACCTCTTCGGGCATCCCCATGCTCAGGCCCGCGGCGCGCACCTCGTCTTTGAACAGCTCCCGCAGCGGCTCCACCAGCTTGAGCTTCATGTTGGCGGGGAGCCCGCCGACGTTGTGGTGGCTCTTGATGACGGCGCTCGGCCCCTTGACGCTGATGCTCTCGATGACGTCGGGGTAGACGGTGCCTTGCACCAAGAAGGCGGCGTCGGTCACCTTGGCCGCCTCGGCGTCGAAGACCTCGATGAAGACCCGCCCGATGGCCTTGCGCTTCTGCTCCGGGTCCGTCACGCCCTGCAGCGCTTCGAAGAACTTCGCTTGGGCGTCGACGACGATGAGGTGGAGGTGGAAGGCGTCGCGCATCATCCGCTCCACCGACTGCGCCTCACCCTCACGCAGCAGCCCGGTGTCCACGAAGATGCAGGTGAGCCGCTCGCCGAGGGCGCGGTGGCAGAGCACCGCCGCCACGCTGGAGTCCACCCCGCCGGAGAGCCCGCAGAGGGCTCGAGCGGTGGGCCCCACCTGGGCGTCGACCGCGGCGATGGCGTCGCTGACGAAGGAGCTGGGGGTCCACGAGGGGCTGAGCTGGGCGACCTCGAACAGGAACGCGCGCAGCAGCTCCGCCCCCCGCGGCGTGTGGACGACCTCGGGGTGGAATTGGATGCCGTAGAGGCGCCGGGCCGGATCCGCGATGGCGGCCAAGGGGGCGCCCGGGCTCCGGCCGATGACCTGGAAGCCGGGTGGCGGCGCCACCAGCCGGTCTCCGTGGCTCATCCAGACGTCCAAGGTCTCGCCCGCGCCGAGCCCGGCGAAGAGCCCGCTCGGCTGGGTGACCTCGAGCACGGCCGGGCCGTACTCACGCTCCGGGCTCTGCTCCACGCGGCCACCGAGCTGGTGGCTCATGAGCTGCTGCCCGTAGCAGATCCCGAGCGTAGGGAGGCCCAGCTCGAACAGGCGAGGATCGCTGAGGGGGGCGCGCTCGGCGGTGACGCTCTGGGGGCCGCCGCTCAAGATGAGCGCGGAGGGGGCCAGCGCCTGGATGGCCTCCACGCTGAGGGTGTAGGGCTGGATCTCGCAGTAGACGTTGGCCTCGCGGACGCGCCGCGCGATGAGCTGAGTGTACTGCGAGCCGTAGTCGAGGATGAGGACCGTCTGGCGGCTGGACATCTGAGGGGGGCGAGCTAGCTCGGAATCCTCCGTGCCTCAATCCTCCCGCTCCACGCCCACGAGCAGGTGGCGCTCCGGGGCCAGCGCCCGCAGCGCCCGGCGGTACTCCTCGAGGCTGGGGGTAGGGGGCGCCACCTGGCGGCGCCAGAGCTGGACGATCCGCCGGCGGGGATCGAGCTCCAGGGTCGCGCGCGCTTGGGCGAGCGCCCGCACCGCGGCGGCGTAGTCCTTGGCCTCGACCGCGCCCTCGGACAGGCGCGCGAGCAGCGCGCGGAGCTGCCCCTTGGCCCGCTCCACGTCCGTGGTAGCGCGCAGCTCGATGACGAGGGCGCGCGCTGCGGCGCCGCCCAGCGCGTAGGCGCGGGCCGCCCCATACCCGGACAGCGCGCGGCTGAGCCAGCCGCCCTCCCGGTTCAGCAGCCACACCGTGGCCTCGCTCACCCACTCCTCGTGGGGACCCGCGTCGAGCCGCACGCCCACGACGACCTCCGGCTCCAGCCCCGCCGCGTCCCGGGTGCGCACGCTGCGCTGCCCCGCCGTGGCCTCGGGCACGGACGGCGCCGGGCAGCCTCGGCCGGGGTCTCTCAGGGGCCAGAGCCACTGCTCGGCGCTCTTCGCGGCCAGCTCGGCTTGCCGCGCGTCGTGATTGGCGAGCACGGCGATCTTGAGCGGGCCCGAGACGAGGGCCCGGCGGGTCGCCTCGAGGGCTGGCGCCGAGGCGCCCCCGATGCTGAGCAGATTCCCGCGTGGATCGAGCCAGGAGCCGTGTCCGGGCACGAGCGCGTCGAGGATGGCGTCGTAGCCCGCACGCTGCCCAGGGGAGAGCTCTTCGAGCAGCTCCGAGCGGGCGCGCAGCACGCTCTCCGGGGACAGCCGCGCGCTCGCCAGCACGCGCCCGAGCCGCGCCCCGACGCGCTCGGCGAGCTGCTCCGGGGTCTCCCGAGCGCCCAGCGGAGCGGCGTGTGCCAGGAGCCCAGCGCCATCGACCGAGGCCCAAGGCTCGATCACGACGTCCCCGGAGCGCGGCGCGAGCGCGCGGAGCGCCAGCCCCGTGAGCCCGGCGCTCGCCGTCCCCTCGGGGAGCGTCCCACACCGCCCCGCGAGCAGCACCCAGAGCTCGCCTTGGCCGCGCTCCACGCGCTGCGCCCGCTCGATGAACGGCGCGGCGCGGGCTCGCTCCGCGACCTGGAGCGCTTGGGTGAAGGCCGCGTCCGTGGCGAGGGGCCCCTCGGGCTCCCGCAGGACGGCGGCGCGCCGTAGCGGCTCCCCTGCGGCGGGGGCGCTCAGGGCGAACCAAGCGGCGCGTCGCGCGGCGTCCCGCGGGTCTGGCGCGCGCGCCGCGGCGGCGTCGAGGAGCGCCTGCGAGGGCTCGCTGGCCGCGACGCGCAGCGCTCGCTGGAGCTCTGCCTCGGCGACCAGCGTCAGGCGCGCGGCCTGGTCGATCGAGGCCTCCGCGCCGCCGCCCGCCGTGAGCGTGAGCTTGACGCAGGCGCCCTGGCGGTGGGTGACCGTCCGCGCCTCGGCGAGCTGCCAGCCCGGCGCGATGGCCGTGAGCCGGTCGGTCCACGGGGCCTGGCCGAGCGCTTGCACCGCCTTCACCGCCGCGCCCGGCTCCGGCACTCGCCAGGCGAGGCTCAAGCTCCGCTCGCCGCCGGGGCTCACCCAGGCCCCGTCCGCACGGGGCCAGGGCACGGCGGGTGACGCGCCACGCGCGAGGACGGGCAGGCGCTCGACCGCGCGGCGTCCCGCCTCGAGGAACGCCCTGCCGCCCACCACCGCGACGCTCAGCGTCGTGGCGGTCGCCGCGCTCTCCCGCAGGCGCTCGACCTCGGGCACGCCGAGCGTGCGGACCCGGCCCGCGGCGGTGGGCGCCTCCGCGCTGCAGTCGACCAGCCGGCGCTCGGCCTCGCTGGGAGGCCCCGGCGTGAGCACGGTGAGGGCTGGCCCGGCACGCAGCGGGGTAGCGAGCGCCCGGAGGGCCTCCCCGAGCGCGCGCTCGAGCTCCTCCGGCCGCCCAGCCCTCAGGGCCCAGACCACGCCCAAAGCGCTGACCTGGACGTCCGAGTCCGCCCGGAGCGCGGCCGAGAGGCGGCGCTGGAGGAGCTGCGCGAGCGCCTCGGAGGCCCACCAGCCGCGCTCGTGCGTCACGGCGAGCGCGACGGCGCCGACCGGATCTCCCTCCCGTTCGAGCAGCGTCAGCCGGGGGCGCCCCGCGGCCACCTCACGCCGTAGGGTGCCCGAGGCCGCGCTCACCGGCAGCGGTGAGGGCGGTGCCGCGCCACAGCTCAGCGCGACACCGCCAAGGAGTGGGAGTGCCCAGAGGCAGGCCCGAGAGGGTGTCCAGCGCACGCCGCCATGCCTAACACAGGCTCGCGAGCCGTCCCGGGCAGAATGCTCTCGGCCTCGCCGCCTACGCCGCGGCCTCCGTGGGGCGCAGGAGCTGCTCGAGCCGCGTGCGGATCTTGTGGTGCTTCGAGTAGACGGTCTTGACGCTGATGCCGAGCCGTTGCGCGACGGCCTCGGGAGCTAAGCCTTCGCCGTAATAGAGAGCGATAAACTCCTGATCTTTCTCGCTAAAGTCTGCTAGTGCGGTCGCGATGCGGTGGGCGCGCTGGTGGGCGACACAGGCATCGAAGGGGTCCGGCTGCTCGCAGCGGAGCTGCTCTGCCTCGTCGAGGGGACCTCGCTTGGGCTCGCGACGGAGGGTCCGCAGGTAGTCGTAGGTGGTGTGGATGGCCATCAGGCCAACCCAGGTCCCGAGCTTGCTCCCTCGGCCCACCTCGAAGCTGCGCAGCTTGTGTTTGTCGTTGGCGAGCAGCTGGAGGCAGCAGGTTGCATAGATTTCGCGGACATCGTCGGGGCCTACCAGGCCGCTGAAGCGGACGGTGACGCGCGTGATGCAGCGATAGATGAGGCGGGCGTAACGGGCGTTGAACTCCCGCCAGGCCTGGGCATCGTTGCGCAGCAGCGCGTCGACGAGGGCGCGCTCCGCGTCGGCTGCGGCGTCGCTCGTCGAGCCGGCCCCCCCAGGGAGCGCGGTGAGAGGCCAAGGGGGGCGGTCGTCGCCCGAGGCACCGAGGTCGCAGAGCGCGGAGGTTGCACGCATGACCGGCTTTCTGCACCGACCGTGCCAACGGAAGGACGCCCGAACGGTGGTGTCATCATTCGTGAATTCGGCGCAGCGGGGCGCTCGGGGCCCCGCCCGGGGCAGCGGTGATGCGTCGCACCACCCCCTATGGTACGCGGGCGTTACGCTGATGCCGGCACGACTCAAAGCGCTGCTCTTGCTCGCCTGGGCCCTCGTCCGCACGCTCGTGCGCCGCGCGCTCGGCAAGGGGAGGCGCGGGCTCGCGGCGTTTCGTGCGAACTACGACGCCGACCGGCTCCCCCCCGTCACCGCGGGGGAGCGCCACGAGCTCGGGCAGTTTGGCCGGTGCATCTCCTGCGGCCTGTGCGATCGCGGTGAAGCGGAGCGGATCTTGGCCTCCTCCGGGCGGTACCGGGGGATCATGGCGCTGATGGTGGAGTCGTCGAGGAGCATGCCGGATTTCGCAGCGGCCGCGCTGGCCTTCGCGGAGGTCCCCGACGCGGTGCTGCTGGAGAAGGAGGCCGGCTGCCCCACGCGCGTCCCGATGCGACGGGTCGCGGCCTTCGTCCGAGCCAAGGCCCTAGAGACTTCCAGCACGAAATAGTAAAGCCGCTTCATGAGCGATGACCGCGTCCCGCTGCCGCCCCTCGAGGGGTGGGCCCTCATTCTCGGCGCCTCCAGTGGCTTTGGAGAAGCCTGTGCTCTGACGCTCGCCCGCGCCGGGATGCACATCATCGGGGTACACCTGGATCGGCGCGCCACCCTGCCGCACGTCGAGCGCATCGAGGCGACCATCCGGGGCTTTGGACGCCAGGCGTGGTTTTTCAACGTCAACGCGGCGGACGAGGCCAAGCGGGCGGAGGTGCTGGACGACATCGCCCGACGCTTCCAGGACCTCGAGGGCTCCCCGAAGCTCCGGCTGATGCTCCACTCCCTCGCCTTCGGCACGCTGCGCCCGCTCATCGACCTAGAGCAGCACGACGGGATGACGGCCAAGCAGGTGGACATGACGCACGATGTCATGGCCCACAGCCTGATCTACTGGACGCAGGGGGTCGTGGCGCGTGGCCTGATGGGCAGGCAGGGCCGGATCTACGCCATGACCAGCACCGGCTCGTCCCAGGTGTGGCCCGGCTACGGCGCGATCAGCGCCGCCAAGGCGGCGCTGGAGTCCCACGTCCGCCAGCTGGCGCTGGAGCTGGCGCCGCTGCAGATCACCGTCAACGCGCTGTGCGCGGGCGTCACGGACACCCCCGCGCTCCGGAAGATCCCCGACAACGAGGGGATGATCCAGGTGGCCCTCCGGAAGAACCCTCACCACCGGCTGACCGTCCCGCAGGACGTGGCGGACGCCCTGGTCGCGCTGGCGCAGCCCTGCACGCACTGGCTCACCGGCAACACCCTCTACGTCGACGGCGGGGAGGCTCACAGCGGATGAGCACGAGCTTCGGCGCCGAGGGCCTGTTTCAGCGGTTCTTCGTGCCACAGTACCTGGAGCGGCAGCTCGAGCGCCGAGCGCAGAACCTCGCGCTCCAGCAGGGGAGGGTGCGGCGCTACCCCGCCGGCCACCCGGTGGAGCAGCTAGCCCTCTTCGAGGCCGACGCGCGCGAGACCATCGTGCGCCAATTGACCAGGATGACCGAGGCGGCGCGCGCGGACAACGCCGCGCACCTCGGCGCGGCGGGGCGCTTCGATGACGAGTTCCTGGCGGCCTTCGACGCCCACTGGGACAAGGAGCGGGTCTGGGCCCTGTCGAGCGCGGCCGATCCGACGCTGGGGAACAACGACTTCGTGGTGCTGGCGTGCGAGCTGGGCGCGGCGCTGGGCGCCATGGTGCTCGAGCGCTGTCCGGGGACGCAGTGGCTCCCCGAGATGCCCTACTGGGAGAGCGTCGTGTATCGTGAGGCGACGGGCGTCGGCGTGGACGTCTTCGGGCTGGCGCGGCAGCGCCTCTCGCCAGAGGCCCTCGGCGCGCCGCTGGCGCAGGAGCTGCGGAGCCTGTGCCAGCAGCTTGACGGCTGAGCTGGGTCGGGCTTCGGTCGGCGCATGACGCGCCCCCTGCACACGGTCATCGGCCTGGTCATGGCCGCGAGCGTCGCGGCGTGCGGCGCCGGCCCTGTCCCCTCGAGCGCGCCGGCCCCCGCCGTCGGCAGCGCGGTGGCGCCAGCGCCGCCCGCGCCACCGCCCGCGCCGCGCGCGCCCTACGGTGGACACGGCGTGACGAGCCTCAGCGCCGAGGTGCTGGCGCGGTTTCGCCCAGCGCCGCTCGCCCCCGAGGTGTCGCGCCGAATCCAGCGCTACCTCGACGTCCTGGGTCCGACGGTGGGGGAGCTCACGAGCGACGGCCAGCGGCTCTACTTCGCGTGGGCCGTCACCGGGGTGTCACAGATCTGGGGAGTCGCGGGGGCAGGGCGCTTCCCTCGCCAGTACACCGGGGGTGAGGACAGCACGCAGCTCTTCGCCATCACCCCGGACGGCGCGACGCTCGTGCTCACGCGGGACCGCGCGGGGGAGGAGAACCCGGGCATCTACCTGCAGCCCGCGGGCGGGGGCGCGCTGCAGGTCGTCCAGCACCAGCCTGGGGTGCAGAGCCTCCCGCAGGTGCTCTCCGACGATGGCCAGGTGCTCTATTTCGTCGCCAACGACGCGTCGCCGGACAGCTACGCAGTCTATCGCTACCACCTGGGGCGCGGCGAGCGGGAGACGCTGCTGACGCAGCCTGGGCTCTGGCGCGTGCTCGACGTGTGGGGGCGCGAGCGGCTGCTGCTCCAGCGGCTCACGGGGGCGCTCACGAGCGAGCTGTGGGAGCTCGAGCTCGGCACGCTCCAGCTCAGCCCGCGGCTCGGGCAAGGGCGCCTGGAAGAGCTCGACGCGCGCTATGGGCGCAGCGCGGACGAGCTCATCGTCAAGACCCATCACCAGGGCAATTTCCGGCGGCTCTACCGCTGGCAGGGGGGCGAGCTGAGCCCGCTGGGCCCCGAGCAGGCCGCGGACGTGGTCAGCTTCGCCCTCGACCGCGGGCGGCGGCGCCTGCTCTACACGACCAACGAGGGCGGCTACTCGCGGCTGCACGCGCTCGACGGCAAGCGCTGGCGCACGCTGCCCCTGCCGCCGCTCCCTCGCGCGGACCACGTCTGGCTCGGCGCCACCTCCGCGAACGGACGCTTCACGAGCCTGGGCGTCGACGACGGCACGCAGCCGACGCAGACCTACGTCCTCGACTGGACGACGCGCCAGCTCACCCGCTGGCACACCCCCAGCTCCCCGGAGCTCGACGCGAGCCGCTTCGCCCGCGCGCGGCTGGAGAGCTACCCCGCGCGCGACGGAACCCCCATCCCGGTGCTGATCCGGCGGCCGCAGCGCTGCGCCGCCGACCCGTGCCCCGTCATCGTCCACTTCCACGGTGGCCCGGAGTCCCAGGCTCGCCCGGGGTTCTCGCCGCACGCGCAGGTCTTCGTGGACGCTGGCTTCGTGTTCGTGGAGCCGAACGTGCGCGGCAGCGACGGCTACGGCAAGGCGTGGCTCGCCGCGGATGACGGCCCGAAGCGCCTCGCCATCATCACGGACATCGAGGACGCCTCGCGCTGGGCACGCCAGGCCTTCGCGAGCGGCGGCCGCCCCCCTAAGCTCGGCGTCTACGGTGGGAGCTACGGCGGCTACTCGGTCTTGATGGCGATGACCCGCTTCGCCGGTGCCTACGACGCAGGCGTCAACGTGGTGGGGATCAGCGATCTCAGGACCTTCTTGGCGAACACGGCGCCTTACCGGCGCGCGCTCAGGATCAGCGAGTACGGCGACCCCCAGCGCGACGCCGAGGCGCTCGCCCTGCTCTCGCCCATGAGCTACCTCGAGCGCGCCCAGGCGCCGCTGCTGACGCTCCAGGGCGCGACCGATCCCAGGGTGCCGGCCGGAGAGGCGGTGCAGATCCACGAGGCCCTCGAGGCACGCGGGGTCGAGAGCCAGCTGATGCTCTTCCCCGACGAGGGCCACGGCGCCAAGAAGCGGAGCAACCGCGTGCTCATGCTGGGGCACGCCGTCGCCTTCTTCGAGCGCCACCTGCTCGGCGCTCGCCCCTGAGCCGGCTCAGCGCACCAGGCTGAGCCGCGCGGCCGCGCCGAAGACCGCGACGTGCCCGCTCTCCTCGGCGATGGTCACCTCGCAGCGCTCGTCGACGCGCAGCGCGTCCGGGATGAGGTCGCTGGGCACGACGCCGATGATCTCGCCGTCGGCGGGGCGCACCACGTGGACCTGGTGCTGGGGCACGAAGAGCGCACCAGCGCGCAGCACCGGCTCGAGGCGGCGCGGCTGATCCGCGTCGAGGTGGCGTGAGAAGACGTGGGAGTAGCGCGTCTCCCCGGTCCGTGCCTGGAGACAGAGCAGCAGCCCGGAGGCGCTGTTGGCCACCAGCAGGTCGTCGAAGGCGAGCCAGCCCGTGACTCCCGGGCAGAGCCCGGGAGCGTGACGCCAGAGCGGTGCCCCCGTGTCACGATCGAAGGCGGTGAGCCCGTGGCCTCGGCGGTCCTTGGTGGGGACCATGACCGTGTCGGTGGTGACCAGCGGGGGCGCGGCCGGGCGCTCCTCGAGCTCCACGCTCCAGCGGCGCTCTCCGGTGATGGAGTCGAAGTGGTGCAGCTTGGCGGGCGGGTGGGGTCCCCCCCCGAGCGCGAAGGTCGCGTCGTTGTCGACCGTGACCTCGCCGCTGAAGGGCTGCCGATCCCGCGCGCGCCACACCACCTCTCCGGTAGCGACGTCGAGCGCGACCAGGGCGCTGTCGCCGCCGGCGACCAGCAAGAGCTTGCCGGCGCGGCGCACCCGGTAGCCGGCGGGGAGCTTCGCGGTGTAGCGCCACCGGACGTCGCCGGAGAGCAGGTCGAGCGCGGTCACCCGGCGGTCTCCCTCGGCCACGACCAGCAGCTTGGGCAGCCCGGCGGTGTTCACGACGGCGCCGCTCGCGCCGCCCGCCGTGCGGGGCGCGAGCTGGACGCTGAAGCGTGGGTCGCCGGTCTCGAGCTCGTGCAGGGTGACGCGCCCCTCGGGGTGGAGGCGCACGATGCCCGAGGGCGTCGCGACGACGGCCGCGCGCTGGGTGCTGGCGCGCCAGAGCAGCGTGCCGCTGGCACGATCGAGCGCCGCCGTCTCGCGCGCGGAGCCGACCACGAGCTTGTCACCGCAGAGAAAGAGCGCGGACAGATCGATGTTGGGCACGGTCGCCATCCAGCGTGGCGACAGGCGCATCTTGCCGCCCGCGGCCCAGGGGCCGCGCGCCTCGTGGAGCCTGCTGGGCGGCGGGAAGGCGCGGTAGCGGTCGGGCTCGGGGTTGGTCTGCGCGTCGTTCGCGGTCAGATCGTCGGCGCGCTCGGCGAGCGCGGCCACGGTCGCGGAGAGCGTCGACAACCGGAGATTGCGCCGCTGCGAGGGGTCGTGCCGCACGATGGCCTCGATCAGCGAGCGCACCCAGCGCAGGCTCGCGGCGACGACCGCCGTCGGCTCGAGCTCGGGGAAGCTCAGCCGCTGGCTCGTCGCGTCGGCGCCGCTGAGCGTCAGCGTGAGCGGGACGTCCCCGTTCCCACGCCGTACGGACAGGCGCAGACCATCGGCCTCGAGCCGTCGAAAGATGGGGCGCCCGAGCTGCCACGCGTCGAGCAGCTCGTCGGCGAGCTGCGTGAGCTGCTCACCGAGCAGCACCAGGTGGAGCTGGCCGAGGCGCAGCGTCTTGCCCCGCACCGTGAGCTCGAAGGAGCCCTTCACGAGCAAGGCGTGCAGGTCGGCGCGCTCGAGCTGGCCGCTGGGCGCGTCCGGGCAGCAGCGAAAGTCCGCGCTCCCGCCGAAGCTGAGGCTGCGCGTCGGCCGCCCTCCGAGCTGCTCGCGGACGCGCCGGACGGGGGCCCGCTCGAGGCTGGGGCAGGCCCCCGCCAGCAGCCGCCCGGCCGCTCGGAGGGTCAGCCGCACGGTCTCCGGGAGGTCCCCGCGCGCGAGCTCTGCGATGCTCGTCTCGAGGGCGGCGCGGAGCGCCTCGAGCTGGGTGCGGTGCTCGTGGATGGCGACCTCGGGGCAGCTCCCGGCGCGGAACACGGTGAGCAAGACGTCGGCGCCGTCTGCCTCGAGCCCGAGCTCCCAGAGCTGATCCTCGGTATAGAGCTGGACCGTGGCGCGCTCCCGGCGCCCCAGCGCCAGGCTGGCGACGGCCTGCCCAAGCTCCGCGAGCAGGGCCAGCGCCTGCCCCTCTCCGAGGCGAGCCGTGAGGTTGACGCCATCGACGATGACGTCGAACAGCCCGTACAGCGGCGCGAGCGCGGCGCTCGGGGCGCTCTCTGGGCGAGGCGTGACACTGACGTGAATCGCGGACATCCGGGCGCCATCGTAGGGGGGACGCGGTCGGAGCCGAAGTATTGGGATGGAACCTCCGTTTTGTGGACAGACTGCGCCGATGACGGCATGGCGGCGGGAGCGGCTCTTCGGCGCCGTGCTGGGCGTCCTGGCCGTGCTGCCCGCGTTCCTTTGGCTCTGGGGCTACACGGTGGACGACGCCCTCATCACGGCGCGCGTCGCCTGGCGCCTCGCGCAGGGGCAGGGCCATCGCTTCAACCCGTCCGGCCCCGTGGTCGACGCGGTGACCCCGCTGGGCTTCGAGGTGCTCTTGGCGCCCTTCGCGCGCGAGGGACCCTGGTCCGCGCTGAACGCGGCGCGGGCGCTGGGCGCGCTCAGCGGTCTGCTGGCGGTGGGGCTGCTCGGGGCGCTGCTCCAGGCGACGAGCGCCGGGGCGCGGCGCAGCGCAGGCCTGGTGATGCTGGGCCTCGGGGCGCCGCTGGCCGCCTGGAGCGTCTCCGGGATGGAGACGGGCTGGGTGACCCTGGCGGCGACCGCGGCCTTGTTCCCGACGCGCTGGGCGCCGCTCGGGGCCGGGATGGCCGCCGCGTGGCGCCCGGAGCTGCTCCCCTGGGCGCTGGTGCTCGCCGTGGCTCTCCCAGCGGGGCGCGCGCGGCTGCCGGCGGTGCTGCTCACCCTCGTGCCCGCGCTCCTGGTCGCGGTGATCCGGCAGCTTGCCTTTCAGCGGGCGCTGCCGCTCTCGCTGCTGGCCAAGCCGAGTGATCTCGGCCATGGGCTGCGCTACGCGCTCGGCGGCGCGCTCCTGACGGGTCCCTACTGGCTGCTCTTGCCGCCCTGGGGGAGCCCGCCCCGGCGCGCCAAGGCCCTCGCCCTGGCGAGCCTGGCGCACCTGGGCGCGCTCGTCCTGGCAGGGGGCGACTGGATGAGCCTGTTTCGGCTGTTCGTGCCCGTGCTGCCCACGGCCCTGCTCGCGGGGGTCGAGCTCGGGGTCGGGCGTCACTGGTCGTGGTGGGCGGCGAAGTGGCTCGGCGGCGCGGTGGCGGCCGGCGTGCTGTCCTGGCACCTGGGCCCGGTGGCCCGCGAGGTCGCGCCGCGGCGAGCGCGCCTCATCCAGGCCGGTGCGCCGCTCTTGACCGGGGCCACGCGGGTCGCGGCCGTCGACGTCGGCTGGGTCGGCGCCGCTTTCCCGGGGGAGGTGCTGGATCTCGCCGGGGTGACCGACCCCCGAGTCGCCGCGCTCCCCGGTGACCACACCGGCAAGCGCCTCCCCACGGACTTCGCGCCGCTGCGGGGCGTCGACCGCTGGGTCGCGCTGCTCGCGCCCGGCGAGGCCCTGCGCGAGCCGTGGTGGCAGAGCGTGTTTTACTACGAGGTCGACGCGCGGCTCGCCGGGCACTGGCGAGCGCGGGACGTCCGAGCCCGCGGGCGGCTCGCGCTCGAGGGGAGCCAGCAGGAGTACGTCGTCTTCGAGCTCGGAGGAGGCGCCGCGCGCGACCGCGAGTAGGGTAGGGCCATGCGCGCGTTCCTCCCTGCGGTCAGGCTCGCGGTCCACCCGGAGACGACCGATGGGCATCGGTGAGCGGCTCTCGGGCTGGCTCGCGCACGCGGAGGTCTTGGCACGAGGCGCCGAGCACCATCGCGCCGCTGCCACCGAGGCGCTGGCGGCGGGTCGCCTGAGCGAGGCGCGCAGCCACGCGCTCGAGCTGGTCGAGGAGCTGCCGCGCTCACCGGTGGCGCTCGCGCTGTGGGCCGACGCCGCCTCCGCCATGGGGCTGCACGAAGAGCTCGAGCAGGCGCTCGAGCGTCTCACCGAGGTGGTCCCGCACCGCCAGGAGCCGTGGCTCCAGCTCGCGAGCGTCCGTCGAGCGCAGGGCAAGGAGCCGCGCGCGGCGCTCGAGCGAGCGCTCTGCGCGCGGGGTGACGTGGGGGCGACCGACCGAGCGCTGCTCCAGCTGGCGACGCTCGATCTGTCCGCGGGAGACGCGCGCCGCGCCGAGCGTGGCGTCCTCGAGCTGAGCCCCGACGCGCAGCGGTGGCCGGAGACGCAGCGCCTGCGGCTCGCCGTGGCGCTCGAGCTCGGCGACGAGGAGCGCTTCCAGGAGCTCATCGCCCAGCTCCCGCTCGGCTCGCCCGCCGACGACTGGGAGGCCTTGGTGCGCGCGCGCGCGGTCGCGCCGTCGTCGCCGGACGCCGCGGTGCCGTGGCTCGTCCGCGCGCTGCTGCTCGGCTCCCGGCGAGCCCTGGTGGACGCGGCCGCGCTCGTCCGCGGGCCGCTGAGCGTGGTCGGCTGCGCGCGCCTCGAGGCCGTCGTGCGAGACCTCGGCGAGCAGCAGGAGCCGCTCTGGCGCGCGGCCCTGGCCGAGCGCGCCGGTGACACCGCGGCCGCCCTCGAGGCCATCGGGGAGGCGCACCGCGCCGCGCCGGGCGATCCCAGCTTGCTGGCGCGCCACCTCGAGCTCGCCCTCGCCCAGCGGGCCGTGCCGGCGCTGCGAGACGCCGTCGAGCTCGGGCGCCGAGCGGCACCGGAGCAGCTCCCTCCGGGTGTCGAGGCACTGGGGCGAGCGCTCGAGCCCGGCGCCGAGGAGGCGGCGGTCCTCGAGCACCTCGACGCGGCGATCGGCCTCGCCGCGCCCTGGGCGAGCGAGCTGCGGGTCGCCCTGCTCGGGCGCTGGTGCCAGCCGGGGGCGGTGCGCTTCGAGGCGCTCATCGAGGAGCTGCGCGGCCTGGCGTGGCGACTCGGGAGCTATCCGCATTTGCAGAGGGTGGAAGCGCTGACCCGTGAGCTCGACCGCCCCTTGCAGGTGGCCGTCGTGGGGGAGTTCAACGCCGGCAAGAGCACGCTCATCAACGCGCTGCTCGGTGAGCCCTGGGCCCCGATGGGGATCTTGCCGACGACCGCGTGCCTGCACCGCCTCCGCTTCGCCGACGATCGCTTCGCGCGCATCACCTTCACGGACGGCGCGCGGGAGCGCGTGCTCGCCGAGCAGCAGGTCGCCGCGGTGCTGACGAGCCTGGCGCCGGACCGCGTGGAAGAGGTGGCGCTCCACGGGCCCTTGCCCTTGCTCCAGCGCGTGGAGCTGCTCGACACCCCCGGCTTCAACGCTCACGGCGTGGAGCTCGGGGAGGCGCACGCGCGGGTGGCGCAGCGCGCGCTCGGGCGGGCCGACGTCGCGCTCTGGGTGATGGACGCGACGCAGCCCTTCAAGGCGAGTGAGCGGCGGCGCCTGCTCGAGCTGAGCGAGCTGGGCCTCCCCGTCCAAGTGCTCCTCAACAAGCGCGACCGGCTGAGCCCCCCGCAGCTCGAGGCCGCCCTCGAGCTCGTGCAGGCAGGCCTCGCCGAGGCGCGCCTCGAGAGCCTGGCCCCGCCGGTGGCGCTGAGCGCGAGGGCGGCGCTGCAAGCGGGCACGACAGGGAGTGAGGCCTGGCAACGCTCGAACCTGGCGGAGGTGCTGGCGCTCTTCGAGACGACGCTGGCGGGCCGCGCGCGGGAGCTCGTGGAGCGGTCGTTCCAGCGCCGCGCGCTCGATCTCGTGGAGCAGCTCGCGGCGGTGAGCCACCAGCGCCTCGAGGCCGCGCGGCTCGCGCAGCGCCGTCAGGCCGAGCAGCGGGAGCGGTGGCGCCTCGCGCTCGCGCGACCGCTCGACCGCGCCTCACTCCCCAGCGCCTTGGTCGAGGCGCGCCGCGCGCTCAACGCCGACCTGACGCTGCTCGGCGCTGGGAGCGCTGGGCTGGAGGGGAGGGTCTTCGCGGCGCAGCGCACCCTCGAGCGGCTGAGCCCGGCGCTCACGGAGGCCCTGCTCCTCGAGCGCGGCCTCGCGGGGGAGGCGGAGCTCACCGCGGCCTTGCGCGAGCGCCTCGAGCCGCTCGTCGCGGGGGCGGCCGTGGCGCTGCGGTCGGAGGACGCGCTCGCGCTGCCGCTGCTGCTGGAGCTCGGGCGTGAGCAGCTCCGGCGCTGGCTCGTCGCGCGGCTCCGGGAGCCAGTCGCCGCCCCGCACGAGCCGGTGGGTGTGCGGCTCGCCGCGCTGCGTGAGGCGCTGGGCACGCCGCCGGACCACCAAGGGTAATTGCGGCCCCTCGGGCGTCGTGGGCGTTTGCAGGGGAGCCGTGGCACGGCGCGTGCTAGCCTCCCGACGACCGCTCGGTGCGGCACCCCACCATGGAGATCAAGCAACAACTCAGGCTGACCCAGCAGCTGGTGATGACACCGCAGCTCCAGCAGGCCATCCGCCTGCTCCAGCTGTCACGCCTAGAGTTCGTGGACGAGCTCCAGAAGGAGCTCGACACCAACCCCGTGCTGACCCAAGAGGAGCCGGCCGCAGGCGCTGGCGCGCGGGACCCCGAGGCCGCCGAGCGCACGGCCGACACGGTGCGCGCCACGGAGAAGGCGACGCGCGAGGTCGACTGGGACAAGTTCATGGAGAACCGGACGCAGCAGTCGTCCGGCGCCTCGCGCAATTTCGAGGATTTGCCGCCCATCGAGCAGAACCTCACCCGCCCCAACAACATGCAGGAGCACCTGCTCCGGCAGGTGCAGCTCGGTGACTTCACCGACGTCGAGCGAGATTTCGCGGAGCTGGTGATCGGCAACCTCGACGAGAAGGGCTACCTCGATCTGGGCGGGGTCAGCCGGGAAGATGGCGTCCGCAGCCCCCAGCTGTCGATCGAAGATCTGGCGCTCGAGGTCGGGCTGGATCCCGACGACGCCCCCATCGTCCTCGAGATGATCCAGAATTTCGATCCCGTGGGCATCGCGGCGAGGGATCTGCGCGAGTGCCTGCTCGTGCAGGCCAAGGCGAGGGGCTATGATCCCGTGGAGCTCGAGGTCATCGACCGCTACCTGCCGCTGCTGGAGAAGCACGCCTATCCCGCCATCGCCAAGGAGCTCAAGCTCAGCGTCGAAGAGGTGTACGAGATCGCCAAGGAGATCCAGAAGCTCGAGAGCCGGCCGGCCAGAAATTTCACCGATCAAGACGATCGCAGCATCGGCATCACCCCGGACGTGTACGTCGTGCGCAACGAGGACGGCAGCTACAGCGTGGAGCTCAACGAGCGAGGGCTCCCGCGCCTGTGCATCGACGAGACCATGCGCAGGCGGCTCCGCGCGGATCCGGCGAAGAAGGAGTTCGCCGAGGAGACGGAGCGGAACGCGCAGTGGCTCATCCGGGCGGTGGAGCAGCGCCGCAAGACCATCGTGCTCGTCACGGAGTGCATCGTCGAGCGCCAGCGTGAGTTCTTCGACAAGGGCGCGGCGTTCCTGCGGCCGATGATCTTGCGGGACGTCGCGGAGGACGAGAAGGTCGGCGTCCATGAGTCGACCATCTCGCGGGTGACGACCAACAAGTACGTGCACACGCCCCACGGCGTGTTCGAGCTGAAGTATTTCTTCAACAGCTCCATCCGTCGCGTCGGCGTGGAGGACATCGCCAGCGAGAGCGTCAAGCAGAGCATCAAGCGCATGATCGACGCCGAAGACAAGCTCAACCCGCTCTCGGACCAGGCCATCGTGGAGCAGCTCGAGGCCAGCGAGGGGATCAAGATCGCCCGGCGCACGGTCGCGAAATACCGCGAGATGGCGGGGATCCTCGCGTCCTCGAAGCGCAAGCGGTTGTTCTGACGCCGGCCCCTCGGAGCGCATGGTCAAGCCGGCCGCGGCAGGCTAGGCTCGCGGCAGTGGGACTGACCACGAGCCCCCCGTCGCCCGCCAGCCAGCGCCGCCCGCGCTGGCCGGCTCACGAACGCGGGGGTTTCGTCTCGACGCTCGCAGCGGAGCCGTTCCAGCTGACGAGCCTCACGGTGCCGCTCTGACAAGGAGGTCCATGGATGAACATCAACATCACGTTTCGCCATCTCGAGCCGAGTGAGGCCATCAAGAAGTACGTCGAGCGGAAGGTCGGGAGGATCCAGAAGTTCTTGCGCCAGCCCATGACGGCGAAGGTCACCTTGTCGCTCGACAAGCTCCGGCACACGGCCGAGGTGCGCATCGCCAGCGGCGGAGAGCGGCTCGAGGCGAGCGAGACCTCGGAGCGCTTGTACGCCTCCATCGACATGGTGGTCGACAAGCTCGAGCGCCAGGTCCGCGTCAGCAAGGGCACGACCCAGGCGAAGGAGCGGCGTGCGGCGGCGCGCATCGCGCCGAGCGCGGAGACCACCACCGCGAAGAAGGCGGCCCTGAAGAAGACGGCCACGCCCAAGAAGGCGGTCGCGAAGAAGACCGCCACCGCGAAGAAGGCGGCCACGAAGCAGGCGGCCACGCCCAAGAAGGCCGCGGGCAAGCCGTCCTCCACGAAGGGCTGAGAGCGGGCAGCGCCCCCTGAGACGTGCAGAGGCGTGATGCGAATCACCGAGGTCCTCGAGCGGGAACGCGTCTACATCGACGGCACGGGTCGGGCGACGGACAAGGCGAGCGCGCTCGAGGCGCTCGCCGAGCTGCTCGCGCCCAGCCATGGGCTCGGCGCGGAGGCGCTGGCCCGTCAGCTGCTCGAGCGAGAGTCGGTCCAGAGCACGGGGCTCGGAGAGGGGGTCGCGATCCCCCACGCAGGGCTCGAGGCGGTGACGCACCAGACCGCGGCGCTGCTCGTCGTGCGCCGGGGGGTCTCCTTCGGCGCCCTCGATGGCCGGCCCGTCCAGGTGCTGTTCGGGCTGGTGGGGCCCCGCAACGCCACGGGGGAGCACCTGCGCGCCTTGGCGCGGATTTCCCGCCTGCTCCGCAGCGCAGATCTGCGACGGCGGCTCATCGAGGCCGAGACCGCGGAGGAGGCCTACGCCTCGGTCCTCGCGGACGACGCCGGTCTCGGCTAAGGCTCGAGGGTGCGCCGATGAGCGACCAGGAGTCCCCCCGCGTCCCGCCGCCGAGCGTCAGCGTGGCCCAGCTCCTCGAGGACCCGCTCCTCGGGGTGCCGCTCCGGGTGCTCGCCGGGCGCGGTGGCCTCCAGCGCCTCATCACTCACCCCCGGGTCCAGAAGTCTGGGCTCGCGATGGTGGGGCACCTCCAGGGGGTCTCACCGACGCGCCTGCAGGTGCTCGGGGAGACGGAGCTCAGCTACGCCGAGAGCCTCTCCCCGGAGGCGCAGCAGCGCGCGGCTCGGCACCTGTTCTCGCTCGGGCTGTCCTGCGTCGTCATCACGCGCGGGGCCACGCCGCCGCCCGCGTTCCTGGAGGAGGCCGACCGGACGGCGACCCCCGTGGTCGGGGCGCCTGCGCGGTCCTCCGCCACGATCACGGCGCTGCACGCGGTCTTGGACGAGCGCCTCGCCCCGCGCGCTCGCCTGCACGGAGTGCTCGTGGACGTGTACGGGGTAGGGGTGCTCTTGTCGGGCAAGAGCGGGATCGGCAAGAGCGAGGCGGCGCTGGAGCTGGTGATGCGTGGGCACCGGCTGGTGGCGGACGACGTGGTGGAGGCCGACTACCGCCCCCCGGGCGCGGTGTACGGCCAGGCCGCGGAGCTGCTGCGCCACCACCTCGAGGTGCGGGGCCTCGGCGTGCTCAACGTGATGGACTTGTACGGGGTCACCGCGGTGAGGGCGCGCATCCGCATCGAGCTGGTGGTGGCCCTGGAGCTGTGGCGAGCGGAGGCGGAGTACGAGCGCCTCGGCCTGGACGTGGAGGCCTGCTCCATCTTGGGTGTCCCCGTGCGGCGGGTGACCTTGCCGGTGCGTCCCGGTCGCAACATGAGCCGCATCATCGAGATCGCCGCGCGCAGCGAGCTGCTGCGGCAGGCCGGACGCAACCCCGTGGAGGACTTCGTGCGGCGGGTGGAGGCGGCGTCGCTCGGTGAGGCGCCCTCGCGCGAGGAGCTGGGCTGATGGCGACGCTGGAGCTGGCGGTGCTGGTGACGGGCCTGTCGGGGGCCGGGAAGTCCACGGCGCTGCACGCCCTGGAAGACCTCGGCTTTTACTGCATCGACAACCTCCCCCCGCCGGTCCTCCGGGCGACGCTGGACGCGTGCGCGGAGGGCGGCGTGCGCCGGGTGGCCTTCGGCATCGACGTCCGCGTCCAGGGCTTCTTCGACGAGGCCGTCGCGGTCGTGGACGATCTGACGGAGGAGGGCCACGTCGAGCTGGCCATCGTGTTCTTGGATGCCAGCGACCAAGCCCTGCTGCGGCGCTTCAGCAGCACGCGCCGCCCGCACCCGCTCAGCACGGCCGTGGTCCCGGGCGGGGAGGGCGCCGCGCTGGCGGTGCTGGATGGGGTCCGCATCGAGCGCGAGCGGCTCGCCAGCTTGCGGGCGCGCGCCTCGCTCATCATCGACACCACCGCGCTCTCGGTGCACGAGCTGCGGCGGCGCGTCATCAAGCGGTTCACCAGCTCGCCGCTGCCGGCGCCCAGCTTGAGGGTCCGCATCGTCTCCTTCGGCTTCAAGTACGGCGCGCCCGTGGACGCGGACATGCTGCTCGACGTGCGCTTCCTCGCCAACCCCTACTTCGTCCCGAGCCTCTCCGATCTGCCCGGGACTCACCACCTCGTCCGCGACTACGTGCTCGCGCTCGACGACGCGCAGCGGTTTCTCGCGCTGACCACGGAGCTGCTGCGGTTTTTGCTGCCGCGCTTCCAAGCCGAGGGCAAGAGCTACCTGACGGTCGGGGTCGGCTGCACCGGCGGCCGTCACCGCTCGGTCGTGATCGCGGAGCGCCTGCACGCGGCCGTGGGCGACCTGGAGGGCGCTTCGCTCGAGCTGCTGCACCGGGACGTGGAGCGCGCTGGGGCGGACGGGCGCATCAGCGACGTCGGGACGCCGCCGCCCCCACCTTCGGGCGAGGGGCAGCGGTGAGCCGCTTCTGCGCGAGCTTCACCATCGTCAATCGCCGCGGCCTACACGCGCGCGCCGCCACTCGGCTGGTCCAGCTCGCCTCGCGCTTCGGGTGCGACATCAGCGTGCGACGTCAAGAGCAAGAGGCCAACGCCAAGAGCGTGATGGGCGTCTTGCTGCTCTGCTGCGGCCCAGGCACCCAGGTCGAGATCTGCGCGCGCGGGCCGGAGGCCGAGGCCGCGGTGACCGAGCTCGGCGCGCTCATCGAGGAGGGCTTTGGAGAGCTCGACTGAGCGCGGCCGAGAGGTCTTCGGTGGCCTGCCCGGGAGCCCGGGGGTCGCCGTCGGGCCCGCGCTGGTGCTCAGCTCCCGGCGAGCGATCGTCCCCCGCCGCTGGCTGAGGCGCAGCGGGGACGGCGCGGAGGAGCTGAGGCGCTTCGACGCCGCGGTGGAGGTGGCGGCCCGAGAGCTCGAGGCGGAGGCAGGAGAGGCGGCGTCCACCTTCAAGAGCGTCTACCGGCTGATGCTCCAAGACCCGCTCCTGCGCGAGGAGGTCGCGCGTGAGATCGAGGGGGAGCAGCGCGCGGTCGAGTGGGCGCTCGAGGTCGTCGTCGCGCGCTTCGCCGAGCGCCTCCGAGGCTCAGGGGACGCTTATTTCGGCGAGCGGGGAGACGAGCTGGAGCTGCTCGCCGAGCGGCTCCAGGCGGCGCTCCAGGGCGAGGTCTGGCCGGCGCCGCGGGCTAGCGACGGTGGCCCCGTCGTGCTGGTGGCGGGGGAGCTCTCACCGGCAGCGCTCGTGCGCTTCCGTCCGGGTGAGGTGCTGGCGCTGGTGACTCGCGCGGGGACGCCCACGAGCCACACCTCCATCATCGCACGCGCGCTCGGCCTCCCCGCGGTGGTCGGGGTGCAGGAGGTCCCGCGGCTGGCGCGGGACGGGGAGCTGCTGCTCGTGGACGGAGACCGAGGGCAAGTGGTGCGGTGCCCGAGCCTTGCGGAGCAGCAGGAGGTCGAGCGCGCCGCCGAGCAGCGCGGCGCCGCGGTCCCCGCCGCCACTACCGCAGGGGGAGCGCTGGGGGCGACCACCGCGTGCGGCGTGGAGGTGGCGCTGCTGGCGAACCTGGACCTCGGGGCGGCGGAGGCGCTCGACGCGCGCCCGCGGGGCGCGCAGGGCGTGGGCTTGGCGCGGACGGAGCTGCTCGCCTTACGGCGGACGAGCCCCCCGGCAGAGCCCGAGCAGCACGCGACCTACGCGAGGCTCCTGCGTCAGTGGGCGCCGCTGCCCGTCACGCTCCGCACCTTCGACCTCGGTGGGGACGAGCTGCCGTGGCTCGGGGGCTCCTCGACCGCGCAGAACCCCGCGCTCGGGCTGCGCGGGCTGCGCTTGGCCCTGAGGCGCCCAGAGCTGCTCCGCCCCCAGCTCCGCGCCGCCCTCCGCGCGGCGTCCGAGGGCCACCTGAGGCTCTTGCTCCCCATGGTGACGAGCGTGGAGGAGGTGCGCGCGGTGCGGCGCCACCTGTCGGAGCTCCAGGCGGAGCTGCAGCAGGAGGGCATGGCGCCCGCGCCGCTCCCCCCCGTGGGCGTGATGGTGGAGGTGCCGGCCGTGGCCCTGCTGGCGCGCGCCTTCACCGAGGACGTGGATTTCTTCAGCGTGGGGACCAACGACTTGCTCCAGTACCTCTACGCGGCGGATCGCGGCTGCCCGGAGCTGGCCGCGCTCGGCTCGCACTACTCCCCCGCGCTGCTGAAGCTCGTCCGCGCCGTGGTCGACGCCGCGCGCCCGCGCGGGCTGCCGGTGTCGGTGTGCGGCGCCATGGCGAGCGATCCGCTCGGCGCCGCGCTGCTCGTCGGCCTGGGCGTCCGAGCGCTCTCCGTCGAGCTGGGTGCCCTCGAGCGAGTGCGCGCGGCCCTCTCCGGGCTCACCCTCGCGACGCTGGCGCCGCTCGTCGCGGAGCTGTCCGAGCTCGGCTCCGCCGAGCAGGCCCACCGGGTCGCTCGCGCGCGGCTCGGCCCCATTTCCTGAGCGGCTCCCGTGGCCGGCGCCAGGCCGCTCTGGTATGGGGCGCGGCCATGCACGTCTTGGTCACCGGCGGCGGCGGCTACATCGGGTCCACGCTCGTCCCGCACTTGCTGGGGCGTGGACACCACGTCTCGGCGCTGGACCGCTTCTTTTTCGGAGAGCAGACCTTGAGCGGGGCGCAGGCGCTCTACGGTGACCGCCTGCACTTGGTCCGCGCGGACGTCCGCACGGCGGGTGAGGAGGTCTTCGAGGGCGTCGACGCCTTGGTCGATCTCGCCGGGATCTCCAACGATCCCGCGTGCGAGCTCGATCCGCAGCTCACGCTGGAGACCAACCTCGAGGGCGCCCGCCGCATGCACGCCGCCGCGGCCCGGGCCGGGGTCGGGAGGATCGTCTTCGCCTCCTCGTGTAGCGTGTATGGGCACGGCGCCTCGGAGGCGCTGACGGAGTCGTCGGAGCTCAACCCGGTGAGCCTGTACGCTCGCTGTAAGGTCGAGGGGGAGCGCTCGCTCTTCGCGGTCGCGGCCAGCGCGCCCGTGACGGCCACGGCGCTGCGTTTCGCCACCGTGTTCGGCCTCTCCGGGCGGACGCGCTTCGACGTGGCGGTCAACGTGATGACCAAGAACGCCTACCTCTACCGCAAGATCACCGTGGACGGCGGCGGCAAGCAGTGGCGCCCCTTCGTCCACGTCCGGGACGTCGCGGAGACCATCGCCACCGTCCTCGAGCAGCCGTGCGAGCGCGTCGCGGGGCAGGTCTACAACGTGGGCTCGGACGCCAACAACCTGCGGATCATCAACTTGGCGTACCGCATCCGTGACCACGTCCCCGGCTGTGAGGTCGTCATGGCCGCGTCGGATCCCGATCTGCGAGACTACAACGTCAGCTTCGAGCACCTGCGCGAGCACCTGGGCTTCGTCCCGCGGTGGAGCATCGACGACGGCATCGAGGAGGTGCTCGCGGGGCTCCGCGAGGGGCGGGTCGATCCGGAAGATCGACGCGGCTACACGCTCAAGCACTACAGCTTCCTGTGCGACGTGGAGCGGGCCTGGCGGGAGCTGTCCCTCGCCGGTCGCTTGCTGACCTGAGGTGTCATGACCGAGCTACATCCGGTGGAGTTCTTTCGTCACGGGCTGGGGCCCGCGGAGCTGGCGAGCGTCCAAGAGACGCTCGGCTCGCTGTTCTTGACGCTCGGGCCGCGCGTGGGGCGCTTCGAAGAGCGCTTCGCCCAGCTCCTCGGCGCGCCGCACGTGATCGGCACCTCCAGCTGCTCCATGTCGCTCATCCTCACGCTGCGCGCCCTCGGGGTCGGCCCCGGGGACGAGGTGGTGACGACCCCCATGACCTTCGTGGCCACGTCCAACGCCGTGCTGCACGTCGGCGCGACCCCGGTCTTTGCGGACATCGATGCGGCGACCGGGCTCATCGACGTGGAGGACGCCGCGCGGCGAATCGGCCCGCGCACCAAGGCGCTCATCGTGGTGCACCTCTACGGGCAGCTCTGTGACATGCGCGCGCTGCGAGCGCTCTGCGATCGGCATGGCTTGGCGCTGATCGAGGACGCCGCCCACGCGGTCGAGGCCGAGCGTGACGGGGTGCGGGTGGCGGAGCTGGGGGACGCCACCACGTTCAGCTTCTACGCCACCAAGAGCCTCACCAGCGGTGACGGTGGCGCCATCGCCGTCCGCGACGCGCAGCTCGCGGCGCGGCTCCGGGGGCTGCGCAACCACGGGGTCAGCAAGGACGCCGCGGCGCGCCACGGCGGCAGCTACGTCCACTGGGATCTGCTGGAGCTCGGGTACAAAGCCGCCATGACCGACGTGGAGGCCGCCTTGCTGCTGCCGCAGCTCGACCGGGTGTGGGAGCGTCAGGCGCGCCGCGCCGCCCTGGCCCAGCGCTACCTGGAGCTGCTGGCGGACGTCCCGGAGGTCCGCTGCATCCCCTGGGAGGGGCGCTCGGCGCACCACCTGTTCCCGGTGCTGGTCCCGCCCGGGCAGCGCGATCGGGTGCTCGCCGAGCTGGGGAGCCGCAAGATCGGCTGCGCGGTGAACTACCGGAGCGTCCACACCCTGCACTACTATCGGGAGGAGCTGAAGCTCCGCCGAGAGGCGCTGCCCATCGCCGCGGACTTCGGTGACCGCGTCTTGAGCCTGCCGCTATGGCCGGACCTCCCGCCGGAGGATCTGCCGGTGGTGGTGGAGGCGCTCCGGGCGGCGCTGCGCGACGCGGAGCGCTGACGATGGACCTGTCGGTGGTGGTGCCGGTCCTCAACGAAGAGGGCAACGTCGAGGCCTTGATCGAGCGCCTCTGCGCCGTGCTGCGCCCCACCGGTGAGCGCTTCGAGCTCATCGTCGTGGACGACGGCAGCAGCGACAGCACGCCGCTGCGGCTCAGGCGGCTGCTGCAGAGCGTGCCGGAGCTGCGCGTCCTGCGGCTCGCCCGCAACTATGGGCAGGAGGCCGCCGTGCAGGCGGGGATGCTCGCCAGCCGAGGGCGCTGGGTCATTCAGACGGATGGAGATCTGCAGAACCCCCCGGAGGAGCTGCCCAAGCTGCTGGCGGAGCGTGCCGGGGGCTATGAGATCATCTTCGGTGCCCGGCAGCACCGTCGAGATCCTTGGCATCGGGTCGTGGCCTCGCGGCTGCTCGTCTGGGTGATGCGCCACCTCCTCGGCATCGCGCTGCCCCCGGACGTCACCACCTTCCGTGTGATCGACGGGGAGGTGGCGCGCTACATCGCGCGGCTGCCGGAGAAGCGGAAGTTCTTCAGCGCGCTGGCGGGCTGGGCGGGGGCGCGCTCCATCAGCGTCCCCGTGGCCCACGACGAGCGTCACTCCGGGGTGACGAAGTACAACCTCGCGCGGCTCGTCAACCACACCTTCGACTTGATGGTGGGCTTCAGCGTGCGTCCGCTCCGCATCATCGGCGCGGCGGGCAGCCTGTTCGCGCTGGCGGGCGTGGGCTTCGCGCTCTACCGGATCGTCCAGAAGCTGCTCGGCTACCCCGTCACGCTGGAGGGCTACACCAGCATCTTCAGCGCGGTCGTCATCTTGGGCGGGTTCCAGCTCATCGCCCTCAGCGTCATCGGAGAGTACGTGGGGCGGATCTTCATCCAGAGCCAAGATCGCCCGCTTTATCGCGTCGCGGAGGAGCTGGCTCACGTGCCGACGGAGCCGGAGCCGTGAGCGCCCGGGTGCTCGTCGTCGGGTGCGGGTTCCCGCAGCTCGGGCTGGTGCAGTTCTGCCGCGCCGAGGGGCTCGAGGTCGTGGGGCTCGACCAGCGCCAGGAGGCGCCCGCGGTGTCGCTCTGTCAGCGCTGGGCGCGCGTGTCCACGGTCGACACGGCGGGCATCGTAGAGGCCGGTCGCGCGCACCGCGTCGAGGGCATCGTCACCTGCGGCTCGGAGGCGGCGCTCCTGCCGGTCGCGCGCGCGGCGCGCGCGCTAGGCCTGCCATTTTATGCCACCCCGGAGCTGCTCGAGGGCTTCGCGCTCAAGCACGACATGCGGCAGCGCTACCAGGCGGGAGGCGCGCCGTGTCCGCCCTTCGCCGTGGTGCGGAGCCTGGAGCAGGTGCTCGAGTTCGCGCGGCGCGAGCCCTCGCCATGGGTGATCAAGCCCTCGCGCGGCTGGGGTCAGCGTGGCGTACGGATCGTGATGCAGGAGCAGGAGCTGCTGGTGGCCGCGCGTGAGGCGCTGGCCATGTCGGCGCTGGCCTCCGGGGGCGAGCCTACCGCGGTGGTGGAGGGCTTCATCGCCGGCAAGGAGTACAGCGTCAACGCCACCACCGTCGACGGCCACACCGAGGTGCTGGCGGTGACCGAGCGCATCATCACCGGTTACCCCGAGCCGCCCGGCATTACCTTCGCGGAGGTCTACCCCTCGGAGCTGAGCGCGCCGCTGGCGCGAGAGGTCGAGGCGGCCGCGGTGGCGGGGGCGCGGGCGCTCGGCATCACGCGCGGCCCCAGCTACACGCAGGTGCGGGCCGGGGAGCAGGGCGCCGCGCTGATCGAGACGGCGCACCGCTTGGGCGGCGGGCTCGATCCGGACGTCACCTTCCTCGCGAGCGGCGTCTCGCTCTACCGGCGGCTGCTCGGGGTGGCGCTCTCACGCCCGGACTGGGAGCGCGCCGGACCCGAGGCCGAGCCCTGGGGCGGCGCGGTGGGGCGCTTCATCATCGCTCGCCCCGGGCTGGTGCGCAGCGTGGAGGGGCTCGAGCAGGCGCGTGGCCTGCCAGGGGTGCGCGCGGCGCACGTCTTCGTCCAGCCCGGACAGCGCGTCGAGCCCCTCACGGACGGCTCCAAGCGCGCAGGGTGCGTCCTCGCGGTAGGCCGGGATCGCCAGGAGGCCGAGCAGGCGGCGGCCCGCGCCATGGAAGTGATCCAAATCCACACCGGCGCGTGACGTGCGACGGTTGGCGGTCACCGGGCCGGCTGTGCTATCCCGCCGCTCAGCCATGGCACAGGGACGGAGCCTCTTGCAGCTCATCACCGACCGCGCCTCCAAGCGCGGGCTGTACGACACGCCAGGCTACTGGGACATGAAGGCGGAGAGCTACCGCGGCCTCGCCCGGAGCAATTGGCCCAGCAACACCTACAACGCGGAGGTGCACCGCCGGCAGATGGCCACGCTCGACGCGCTGCTCGGCGACGTCCGCGGGCTGAGCGTGGCGGACGTGGGGTGCGGCACGGGCCGCGCCAGCCTCCACCTCGCCGAGCGTGGCGCCAAGGTCACCGGCTGGGACTTCTCCGCCAAGGCGCTGGAGGCGGCGGCGCAAGAGGCGTCAAGGCGGGGTCTGGACGTGGAGTTTCGCGTCGGGGACGTGCGGCGGCCCCCCACGGCGAGCGATCTCGAGCACTTCGACGTGGTGCTCGTGCTGGGCTGCCTGACCCTGGCGTGCTCCACCCAGGCCGAGCTGGAGGTCGCGGTGCGGCACGTCCGGAGCTTGCTCAAGCCAGGCGGACGGCTGCTCGTCATCGAGCCCCTGCACTCGGCGCGGCTCACGGCCCGCCTCTTGAGGATGGGCGTCGCGCCCTTCGTCCGCGTCGTCGAGCGCACCGGGCTCACGCTCATCCGTCGGCGCGTCATGTTCTTCGTGCCCATGCGCTACGCGCTCGCCTTCAGGGACCTGCCGGAGCGCTGGGTGGGCCGCGCCTTCACGCTCGGGGAGCGCGCGCTCGAGGCGCTGGGCTGGCCGGAGCCGCTCGGCGACTACAAAGCCCTGCTGTTCCGAGCGCCGCGGGAGCGCTGAGGGTGCCGAGCGAGCGACAGGCGCCGTCGCGTCCCGTCTGGAGGGCGCTGAAGCTCGTGGTCACGGTCTTGCTGCTCACCTGGGCCCTCCGTCAGATCGAGCTTCGAGCCACCCTGGGCGCGGTGCTGGGGCTCGGGTGGCGCGCCGCGCTCGCGGCCACGCTGCTCACGGGGGCGAGCTTGCTCGTCGGTGCGTGGCGCTGGCAGCGCATCTTGCGGCTGCTCGGCGAGCACCTGCCGCTCGGTCGCCTCACGCAGGAGCTCGCCGTCGCCACGCTCTACAACTTCGTGCTCCCCACCTCCGTCGGCGGCGACGTCGTGCGGGGGTGGCGGGTCGCGCCCCGGCTGAAGCAGGCCGAGCACGCCTGGGCGTCGGTGCTGTACGAGCGGCTGCTGGGGCTCATCGCGCTCGCGCTGCTGGCGACGGCGGGGCTCGGCGTCGTCCTCGACCAGCCGACGCGGCCGCTGCTGCTCTTCGCTGGCGGGCTGTGCCTGGGGCTCATCGCGCTGCTCTGGGGGGCCGCGGCGCCGCTGCGCCTCGGGGCGCGCTGGGCGCGGCGCTGGTCGGAGGCGCTGGCGCGCAGCCTCGAGGGGCTGGCTGGCAGCTTCCAGGGGCCGCTCGCCAGCGCGCGCGCGCGCGGTGAGGTGCTGGGGTGGTCGCTGCTCTATCAGCTCACGGCCCTGACCATCTTGGCGCCGGCCGCTTGGGCCTGGTCCTCCCCGGAGCTGCTCGGCGCCATCTACTTCGCGCTGCCGGTGGCGCTCATCGCCACGGTGCTGCCGATCACGGTGGGGGGCTTCGGGCTCCGAGAGTCGCTCTTCGTCGCGCTCAGCGCGCCGCTCGGGGTCCCCTCGGAGCTGGCCATGGCGCTCGCCATCCTCTGGGTCGCCTCGAGCGCCCTCATCGCCGCGCTGGGGGCCCTGGCGCTGTTGGCGGAGCGCCGGTGACCCGGCCTCTCGCGTGGTGGCGGCTCGAGTCGCCAGGGCTGACGGGGCTCTTCTGGCTCGCCGTCTCCATCTTCGCCAGCGCCTACTTCCTCACGGAGTTCCCGCCGTGCGTGGACTACCCTCAGCACCTGGCGATGGGAGCCTTGCTCCACCGCCTGTGGCAGGGCTCGGCGGAGAACGCGGAGTACGTGTGGGATCTGCACACCTACAACGGGGGCTTTCACGTCCTCATCGCGCTGCTGTCGTACCTGATGAAGCCGGAGCTGGCCGGGAAGCTGGTGCTGGCCGCGCTGCCCTTCGCCACCGGCACCGCGACGCTCGCGGTGCTGAGCCTCTCGGATCGGCCGCGGTGGATGGCGTTTTTCGTGCTGCCCTTCGCCTTCAGCAACGTCATCGGCTGGGGGTTCATCAACTACGCCATCGGCGTCCCGCTGGCCATGCTGCTGCTCTGCCTCTGGCTGCGGTGGCGGGAGGGGGAGCGGCGCTGGTGGTGGCTCATCGCCCTCGGGGCGCTCCTGCTGGCCTTCACGCACGTGCTGGCCATGCTGTGCTTCTGCATCTCCATCTTCGTGGCGTGGGCGGCTGGCAGCTCGCCGCGCGCGCTGGGCTGGCGCGGCTGGCTCCGCTCCACGCTGACGGGGTCCGCGCCGCTCCTGCCCGCGCTCGGCTACTCGCTCACCGTGTTCCAGCACCACCGCTCGCTGCCCAACATCTATTGGGAAGATCGGGACGGCGAGGACAGCCCGCTCTGGGAGAAGCTCTACCACTTCGGCACCTACTCCGTCGGCAACGTCCACGGTGACCGCGATCAGTGGTGGTACTACGGCCTGCTCGGGCTGCTGCTGCTCTTGTTCGTCTCTCCCTTTTTTTCGGCGCCGCTCCCCAGCCGCCGGCGCCGCGAGTGGATCGCGCTGTCCATCACCTGGCTGCTGCTCTACATGCTGGTGCCGCGGATCTTGATGAGCACCTGGTTCATCTTCGAGCGCCTGCCCGTCTGGTGGCTCACCTTCACGCTGCCGCTCGTCCCCGTGGTGTCCGAGCGCTGGGCCGCCTGGATCCGCCCCGCCGCGGTGGGGCTGGGCCTGGGCTCCGCCGTCACCAGCGCGGCCGCCTTCGCGCGGATCCCGGACGGCGCCGACGCCAGCCAGATCCTCGACGACATCCCCGCGGGGGCGCGGGTCTTCGCCGTGATGCACGACTCCACCGGGCTGCCTGGGGTGTGGCGGCGGCTCTACGTCCACCACCTGGCGTACTACGTGGCCAGGCGCCCGGGAGAGATCGCCTACACCTTCACCAAGTTCGCCAGCTTGCCCGTGCGCTACCGCAGCGAGCGGCGGCCACCGCTCATCCCGGGCGGCCTGGAGTGGACGCCCTGGGAGTACCGGGTCACGGCGGACTACGCCCGCCGCTACCCGCTCGTGCTCGTGCGGACGCCCGCCAGCGCTCCGGCCGCGGATCCTGCGCCGCTGACCTTCGGTGAGCACGCGGAGGACGTCCAGGTGCTCGCTCATCGCGGGCGGTTTTGGCTCTACGACGTCTCCGGGGTCTGGCGCTGAGCCGAGGGGCGCCAGAAATCACCTCCGCTGCGGCGCTCGCTTGTGCGGACGGGCGGCGTCTGTCAACCTTAGCCCCGCGGTACTCCTGCATGCGCTCGCTAGGCGACATCCAACCCGGCATGACGCTCGGGCGTTATGAATTTCTGGTGCCCATCGCCCAGGGTGGGATGGCGGCGGTGTGGGCGGCGCGCCTCAAGGGAACGCGCGGCTTCAGCAAGACGGTCGCCATCAAGACCATGCTGCCGTCCATCTCGGAAGATCCGCAATTCGAGCAGATGTTCTTGGACGAGGCGCAGCTCGCCTCGGGCATCCAGCACCCCAACGTCGTCGTCATCCATGACCTCGGGGAGCAGGAGGGGCTGCTCTACCTCGTCATGGAGTGGGTGGATGGCGAGCCGCTGAGCGCCCTGCGCCGCGCGGCCGCGAAGGCGCAAGGCATCCCGCGCCCCATCGCGGTCAAGATCATCCAAGATGCGTGCGCCGGGCTCCACGCCGCGCACGAGCTCAAGGGGGACGACGGCGCCTCGCTCGGCGTGGTCCACCGCGACATCTCCCCGCAGAACCTGCTCATCACCTACGACGGCGTGGTCAAGGTGGTGGATTTCGGCGTGGCCAAGGCCGCCGGCCGCACCTCGGAGGACACCGGCTCCGGCCAGGTCAAGGGGAAGCCGCCGTACATGTCCCCGGAGCAGGCGCAGGGGCTCAGCATCGACCGTCGGACGGATCTCTTCGCCCTCGGCATCGTGCTCTACCAGCTGACCACCGGAAAGCACCCTTTCCGCGGGGAGAACGACGTCGCCACCCTCCACAACATCGTGGGGGACCGCCCCATCTTGCCGCCCCACGCGCTGGACCGAGACTACCCTCGGGCGCTCGAGGCGGTCGTGCTCCGCGCGCTCGAGCGAGATCCGAACAAGCGCTTTCAGACCGCCGCGGAGTTCGAGGCCGCGCTGGATCGCGTCTTCCCTCCGACGGTCGCTCGCGTCCGCACGGAGGACGTCGGCAAGTTCGTCTCGTCCTTGCTCGGCGCGCGGGGTGAGGAGCGGCGGGTGGCGCTCAAGGAGGCCATCCGGCTGGCGGATGAGCGCGCCGCGCGAGGCGAGTCCATCGGGCCCATGCTCCAAGCGCTCCCCCACGTGGGCGCCAGCACGCTCGTCAGCGGCGTAGGCTTCGGCCCGGTGTCTTCGCCGACGGCGGTCAGCGCCGCAGAGCTCTTCCAGGCCGGGAGGCTCTCGGAGTACCCCATCACGGACTCGTCCGTCGGAGCCGTGGTGCCCACCCCGTACGGCACGCAGGCGCCGTCGGTGCGACCGCCCAGCAAGCGCCCCGCATGGCTGTACGCGGCCGCGGGGGCAGCGCTCTTGACGCTGGGCGGCTTGGGCGTCGCCTTGGCGCTCAAGGGGGGGAGCCACGCGGAGGGGAGCGGTCAGGCCGTCGGGGCCGGGGCGCCGCTGGGTGAGGCTAACCCAGCAGCCTCGGGCGCCAGCCCAGTGCCCACCCCGGCCGTCCCAGCCGCCTCGACGGCGCGCGGCACGGACAGCATCTCCCTCGAAGATCTCGCGGTCGAGAAGGTCGCGGCCCCCGGGCCGGGAGGCGTCGTCGCCGCCCCCAAGACGACGGAGGGGGGTGGCGCCTCGAAGGCCCCCGGCAGCGGCGATGATCCCCTGGCAGGGCCGGGCGCAAAGGAGCGCAGCTCGGGCGCAAAGCCCATCAAGCGCCAGACGGGCTTCGTCCCGCCCCCCATCGCCAACCCCGGCTTCTGACCCACCTGCGGGGCGCGAGGCAGTTGACCCGCCCAACTGCGCCGCTATACTGCGCGCGCTTTTAGGAACCCATCACTATGCCGCTAGAAATTGGCGCCAAGGCGCACGTCATCAGCAGCTACCGGCTGCATGAATCGGACACCGGCTCGCCCGAGGTGCAAATCGCGCTCATCAGCCAGCGCATCGACTACCTGCAAGAGCACTTCAAGACCCACAAGAAAGACCACCACTCCCGGCGGGGCCTGCTCAAGCTGGTGGGCAAGCGCCGGCGCCTGCTCGACTACCTGAAGGGTGAGGACACCGAGCGCTACCGAAAGGTGCTCGGGGCGCTCAGCCTCCGGCGCTGAGCGCAGGGCTCACGGTTCAGGGCAGACAGTCATGGAGAGTGTCTGCCTCGTTCACCGTCACCGCGGTCGGTGGCGGTGCTTTCCCCGACGAGTGACCCACTCCTTCATCTTCGCTTCGTGCGCGGCACCCCCGTACCGCTCAGGAACCGAGGTTGAAGACAGGGATCAGGTCGGCGTCCGGTCGCACGTAGCGGCCAAGGCGTGAGGAGCGCTGTCTTCAATGTTCGTACGTGAATCCATCCTCGTGGGCGGTCGTCCGCTCACCTTCGAGACGGGGCGGCTCGCCAAGCAGGCCCACGGTTCCATCCTCATCAGCTTTGGAGAGAGCATGGTGCTCGTCACCGCGGTCTCCACGGAGGAGCGGCCCGGGCTGGATTTCTTCCCGTTGACCTGTGAGTACCAGGAGAAGACCTACGCCGCGGGGAAGATCCCCGGGGGCTTCTTCAAGCGTGAGGGGCGGCTACGCGATCACGAGACGCTCACCTCGCGGCTCATGGACCGTCCGCTGCGCCCGCTGTTCCCCGAGGGCTACCGGAAGGACACGCAGGTCATCGCCACGGTGATGAGCGCGGACAAGATCAACCCCACGGACGTGCTCGCGCTCACGGCGGCCAGCGCGGCCCTGCACATCTCGGACATCCCCTGGTCGGGGCCCGTGTGCGGCATTCGGGTCTGCCGGGTGGAGGGGGAGTTCATCGCTTACCCCACCTTCGAGCAGATGGCGGCGGCGGACATCGACCTCGTGGTCGCGGTGTCGGCGGACGCGGTGGTCATGGTGGAGGGCGGCGCCGCCGAGGCCAGTGAGAAGGACGTCATCGACGCGCTGATGTTCGCGCAGCAGGAGGCCAAGCCCATCTTGGCGCTGATCGAGCAGCTCCGCGCGGCCGTGGGGCGCCCCAAGCGAGCCTTCTCTACCGTGACGCTCGATCCCGCCATCGCTGGGCGCGTCAAGGCGCTGGCGGACGGAGGGCTGCTCGAGGCCAGCGTCATCCGCGAGAAGAAGGCGCGCTACGAGGCCTACGCCGCCATCAAGAAGACCGTGCTGGACACCCTGAGCGCGGAGCTCGGGCCGGAGGCCTTCACGGCGTCCGAGAAGCTCATCAAGGCCGAGGTGGAGGAGCGCAAGTACCACGTGGTGCGCGACATGGTGGTCAACACCAAGAAGCGCATCGACGGCCGGGACGAGCGGACCATCCGCGCCATCGCGTGTGAGGTCGGCTTGCTCCCGCGCGTGCACGGCTCCGCGCTGTTTCAGCGGGGGGAGACCCAAGCCATCGTCACCACCACCCTCGGCACCGCCAGTGACGAGCAGAAGATCGACGCCATCACGGGGGAGAGCTGGAAGCGCTTCCTGCTGCACTACAACTTCCCGCCCTTCAGCACCGGAGAGACCAAGCCGCTCCGCGGGCCCGGGCGACGTGAGATCGGTCACGGCGCGCTCGCGGAGCGCGCGGTCACGCGCCTCATCCCCACGCACGAGGAGTTCCCGTACACCATCCGGATCGTCAGTGAGGTGCTGGAGTCCAACGGCTCGAGCTCCATGGCGAGCGTGTGTGGCGCGACCCTCGCCATGATGGACTGTGGCGTGCCGCTCAAGCGGCCCGTCGCAGGCATCGCCATGGGGCTCATCCAGGAGCAGGGCAAGGTCGCCATCTTGAGCGACATCCTCGGGGATGAAGACCACCTGGGCGACATGGACTTCAAGGTGTGCGGTACCGACCGCGGCATCACCGCCATCCAGATGGACATCAAGATCGACGGGCTCACCCGGGAGATCCTGGAGCGGGCGCTCGCGCAGGCGCGCGAGGGCCGGCTGCACATCCTGGGCAAGATGCTGGAGACCCTGGCGCAGCCGCGCGAGGAGATCAGCAAGCATGCTCCCCGCATCACCACCATCAAGGTCAAGCCGGATCAGATCCGCATCATCATTGGGCCTGGCGGCAAGACCATCAAGGGCATCGTCGACCAGACCGGCGTGTCGGTGGACGTGGAGGACGACGGCACGGTGAACGTGGCCGGCTCGGATCCAGAGGCGGTCAAGCGGGCGCTCAGCATCATCGAGGGGCTCACGGCGGAGCCGGAGGTGGGCCGCGTGTACCACGGCGTCGTGCGGCGCATCGTGGACTTCGGCGCCTTCGTCGAGATCTTGCCGAACAACGAGGCGCTCCTGCACGTCTCGGAGATCGCCCACGAGCGCGTGGAGAACGTCAGCGACGTCCTCAAGGAGGGCGACGAGATCGACGTGAAGGTGCTCAGCGTGGACCGCGACGGCAAGACGCGCCTGTCACGGCGAGAGCTGCTCCCCTTCCCGGAGGGGGAGGAGGGGGAGGCCGCGCGGCACCGCCTCGCCAAGGCCCGCGAGGGAGGCGGAGCGCCGCCGCCCCGCGGTGACCGTGACCGTGGGCGGGACCGTGACCGCGGTCGTGACCGCGGCCCGCGGCGCGGCTGAGCCCACACCAGCGCAAGACCGGACGCCGCCGAGCGCGGCGTCCCGCGCTTTGGGGATCCCTTCGCGCCGCCGCCGGGCTATAGCGGCGCCATGGGTTTGCTTCAGAGGCCGCCGGTGACCGAGGAAGAGCTCGCGGCGGCGCGCCCGCTCGACATCGGCCCGGACGAGGTGCTCGAGCTCAGCGAGGAGGAGTGGTACGCGCGGGTGTATCGCGGAGAGCACGTCCCGCAGCTGACGTGGCGAGCCATCGTCATGGGCTCGGTGCTCGGCTTCTTCTTGAGCTTCACCAACCTGTACATTGGGCTCAAGACGGGCTGGCACCTGGGCGTGGCCATCACGGCCTGCATCTTGTCGTTCACGCTCTGGTCGTTCTTTCAGCGCGCGGGCCTGGCGCGCAGCCCGATGACCATCCTCGAGAACAACTGCATGCAGTCGACGGCCTCGTCGGCGGGGTACAGCACCGGCGGCACGCTCGTCTCGGCCTTTCCGGCGCTGCTGCTGCTCTCGGTGAGCCCCAGCTCGCCGGAGGGCGTCAACCTGTCGGCGTGGATCATCGGCGCCTGGACCTTCGCGGTGGCCGTGCTCGGCGCGGTGCTGGCCATCCCGCTCAAGCGCAGCATGATCAACCAGGAGCGCCTCAAGTTCCCGAGCGGCACCGCGGCCGCGGTCACGCTGCAGAGCCTCTACAGCCAGGGGGCGGAGGCGCTGGTCAAGGCCCGGGCGCTCTTGTGGGCGGGGCTGGTCGGGATGATGGTGCCGCTGCTCAAAGACCTGCAGCTCAGGCAGGTGGTGGGGGAGGGTGGCAAGCTCGTTCGAGACACGCTGCTGCCCGCCACCAGCAAGATCTTCGACTGGCTGCCGCCGCTGAGCATCGCGGGCAAGAGCTGGAAGCTCAGCGACTTCAACATGAAGCTCGATCACGGGATCGCGCTCACGGCGGCGGGCGCCATCGTGGGCATCCGCATGACGAGCTGGATGATGGTGGGCGCGCTCGTGCTCGTGTTCGGGGTCACCCCGCTCGCGCTCACCTCGGAGTGGGTGAGCCCGGCGGGTCGGGCCGTCTTCGCGGCGACGCGTCCGCAGACCGCCTGGAAGGAGATCGGGCTGTGGCTCGGGGCGCCCATGCTCGTGGCGGGCGGCCTCGTGTCCTTCGTGCTCGGCTGGCGTACCATCGTGCGGGCGTTCACGGCCTTCGGGAAGGGTCGTGCGGGGGGCAGCGAGCTCGAGCGGCGCATCGCGCAGACCGAGGTGCCGATGAGCTGGTTCGTCGTGGGTGGCATCGGCGCTGGGATCCCCATCGTGCTGCTCGCCTGGCGCGTCTTCGAGGTGCCCCCGCACTACGGCGTCTTGGCGGTGCTGATGACCTTCGTCTTGGGCCTGGTGGCGTGTCGCGCCACCGGTGAGAGCGACATCACGCCGACCGGCGCCATGGGCAAGATCATGCAGCTGACCTACGGCGTGCTCATCCCGCAGAGCAGCTCGGCCAACCTCATGACGGCGGCCGTCACCAGCGGCTCGGCCTCGGCGAGCGCTGATCTGCTCAACGACCTGAAGAGCGGCTACCTGCTCGGAGCCAACCCGCGGCGGCAGTTCGTGGCGCAGCTCTTCGGCGTGGTCTCGGGGACCATCGCGTCGACCATCGGGTACTTCCTGCTCGTCCCGAGCGCCAGCGCGCTCCTCGGCGCCGAAGGGAAAGATCCTGCCTTCGCGGCGCCGGCGGCGCAGCAGTGGAAGGCCGTCGCGGAGGTGTTCCAGCTCGGGATCGGCAACCTGCATCCGCTCGCCCGGCAGCTCATCGTGGTGGGGGCGGTGCTGGGCGTCGCGCTGGTGCTGCTCGAGCGAGCGGCGCCCGCCAAGCTCAAGCGCTGGCTGCCGAGCGTGACCGGGCTCGGGCTGGGGCTCATCTTGCCGTTTTATTACCCGCTGGCCATGTTCCTGGGGGCGCTGGTGGCCTGGGCCATCCAGTCCTGGAACGCCAAGCAAGCCGAGCGCTTCGTGATCCCCGTGGCCTCGGGGCTCATCGCCGGGGAGAGCATCGTCGGGGTCGTGGTCGCGGGCCTCAACAACTTCGTCTTCAAGTGAGGGGGGTGAGGCGCTGGGGCGCTGCACCGAGCGGCGCTCAGATCACCCTCAGCGAGCGCCCGCTCAGCACCTCGTTGAGGGAGCCCGTGCGGTACCCCGCGAGGTCGACCGTGACGTAGGTGAAGCCGTGGCGGCGGCCCGCGGCCAGGATCTGCTCGCGGAGCTCCGGCGCGACGAGGCGCGGGAGATCCTCGAGCCGCACCTCCAGGCGCGCGATGGCGTCGTGCCAGCGGACGCGGAGCTGCCGCAGCCCGAGCCGCCGGAGCTCGGCCTCCAGCCCGCCAATTTGGGCCAAGCGCTCGCGCGTGACGTTGCTGCCGTAGGGGATCCGGCTGGCCAGGCAGGCGGCGGCGGGTTTGTCCCAGTCCGGCATGCCAAGGAGCCGGGCGACGGCGCGGACGTCTGCCTTGCGGAGGCCCGCCTCGAGCAGGGGACTGCGGACCCCAGCGCGCTTGGCCGCCTCGAGGCCGGGGCGGTAGTCCCCCAGATCATCGAGGTTGGTGCCGTTGGCGATGTGCTCGAGCCCCCACGCGCGGCGCTGCTGCTCCGCGACGTCGTAGAGCTCGCTCTTGCAGTGAAAGCAGCGGTCGGGCTGGTTGGCGCTGTACCCCTCACGCTCGATCTCGTGGGAGTCCACGAAGCGGTGCGTGGCGCCGAGCAGGTGCGCGATGCGCGCGGCGTCCTCCTGCTCGCCGAGGGGGACGCTGGGGCTGACGGCGGTCATCCCGATGGCGCGCTCTCCGAGCTGCTCGTGCGCCACGGCCAGCACGAGCGCGCTGTCGATCCCGCCGGAGTAGCACACGAGCACCGAGCCGAGCTGGCGCAGCTGGTGACGGAGTTCTTCCAGGAGGGCAGCCGGGTCGCTCATGGGCGTCGTTCTAACACCCTGCTTTCACTCGGCTAGTCGGGTGCTACCGCGCTGCACGGGGGTGACACTGGAGCGCTAGCGGCCCCAGATCTGCAACGCATACCAGCCTGCGCCGCGCTGGACGGCGATCTCCAGCCGGTAGCGTCCCGCTTCAGGGAAACACAGGGGCCCGTCAGGGCCGAGGACGGCCCAGCGCTCGCCGTGGGCGTCTGCGACGACGACGCCTGGAGCCGCGCCGCTCAAGGCCAGCCCCAGCGCCTGCACGTTGCGATCAGCGGCGGCCAAGACGCGGTAGCAGGCCCCGGGGCGAGGGACGTCGAGGGCGACGATGGCAGGGGGCTCGTGCTCGGCCTGCCGAGCCCTGAGCGGCTCCGTGACGGCGCTGAGCCCCTGCGCGGCACCGCAGAGCGCGCCGAGGCGCTCGAGATCCGCGCGAGGGTTGCCCGAGGAACGGAACCCTTGGGCGCAGGGCTCAGCGCGAGGAGGCGGTGGCGCCGTGGGCGGAGCGGCCGCGCAGCCGACCCAGGAGCCCAAGGCGAGCGCTGAGAGCAGCAGGGGCTCGAGCCGGCGGGGGAGCATGATCCAGCGCACTATACGCCGGGAAGCGGCGCGCGGTCATTGATGGCCCCAGCCCGAAGCCAAGGAGCTTGAGCGCTGGGTAAACTGTGCTTATGTTCAGTGCATGGCTCACCCTTCGCCCCTTCTCCAGCGGCTCCCGGCCTCCTGGGTCCAGGCGGCGCTCTCACGGGAGGCTCCCGTCCTCCCGCTGGGGGTCCCTGCGGTGGACACCCTCCTCCCGGGCGGCGGCATCGTGAGAGGGGGAGTCACGGAATTCGAGGTGCAGGGGGGCGCAGCAGGCGCCACGCGGCTCGCGTTGCTCGGCCTCCGCGCCCTCCATGAAGCGTCACGGCAGCAGGGCAGAGAGCTCCCCTGGTGCGCCTTCATCGATCCTACGTGCACCCTCTACGCCCCCGGGGTGGCCCGCAGTGGGGTCGCGCTCGAGCGGCTGCTCGTCGTCCGTCCGCCGGAAGAAGAGCTGGCGCGCACCGTGCTGCGGCTCGCCGAGGCGCAAGCCTTCGCGGCGCTCGTCGTCGATCTGGTGGGGATCCCTGGCGCTCCCTCGTCGCCGCGGCTCGCGCACTGGCCCAAGGTCGTTCGCCGGCTCTCGCAGCTCACCGCGCAGAGCGGCGGCGTGGCGCTGTTGATGACCTCCGCCGAAGCCCCACGGCCAGTGCCGCTGCCCGTCGCTCAGCGGATCACGCTGAGGCGCCTGACCCAGCACCGGCTCAGCCTGCAAATTACCAAAGATCGCCTTGGCCGGCTGACTCCGCCCCTGGAGCTCTCCTGGGCTGCGCTCCAGGCTGAGACGGGGCCTGGGGTCGCCTCTACCGGAGCGCGCCCCTCGGAGCCCGCGGCGCCTCACTGGGCCGCGCTGATGGGCTAACGCCATGACCGCACCGACGTGCCCCCGTCACCCACCGCGACGCATCGCCGCGGTGGTCTTTCCAAGGCTCGCGCTGGAGCTCGCGCAGCTACGCCTGAACCTCGAGCAGCCCACCTCACTCCCCGAGCTGCCGCTCGCGGTCGTGCTCACGGACGCGCCGGGGAGCTGCCCCCACAACGCGCCCCTCGACGCCGTCAACCCAGCCGCTCATCGCCACGGTGTCGAGGCAGGGCAGGGCAGGGCGGAGGCGCTGGCTTCATGCTCCACGCTGCGCGTCGTCGAGCTCTCCCGCGCGCAAGTCCACGCCGCGCTCGAGGGCCTGGCCGAGGTAGCGCTGGGGCTCGCACCCACGGTGTCCCTCGAGGCTCCGGACACCCTCTGGCTCGACGTCAGCGGCCTCGCGCATGGGTACGGGGGTGAGGCGGAGCTGCTCGAGGCGCTCCAGGCCGAGCTGGGCTCCCTTGGGCATCAGCTGCAGCTCGCCGTCGCCTCGGGGCCACGGCTCGCGGCGGCGCTGGCGCGCTGGGGAGCGACCCCCAGCGTGCCGCTCGTGGCCACGCCACAGCAGCTCCCAGCGCTGCTCGCGCGCTTGCCCATCCGGGCCCTCCCGCTCACCCCAGAGCAGCAGGCGTGGCTCTTGGGGCTCGGCGTGCTCAGCGTCGGTGAGCTCACCGCGCTCCCTCGAGCCGAGGTGCTCACTCGGCTCGGCCCGCAGGGCAGCGCGAGCTCGGCGTGGTGGAGCGGACACGACGACACGCCGCTGAGCCCATTTCAGCCAGCAGGGCTCGTGGTGGAGCAGCTCGCCTGGGAGACGCCTCTGGAGGGGCTCGAGCCCCTGCGCTTCGCGCTGCGCCGGCTGTCGGCGCTGCTGTCGACGCGGCTCGCAGCGCGGGCAGAGGCGGCCACCACGCTCACGCTGCGCCTGTCCTTGGATCCCGCCGTAGCGCGGCTGCAGGGGCAGCCCGCGGAGGCCACGCTCCGGCTCGAGCTGGGCGCTCCCCTCTGGCGTGAGGAAGATTTACTGCGCGTCGTGAGCGCCAGCGCTCGGCAGCTCGAGCTCGCGGCGCCCCTCCTGGGGGTGGCGCTCGAGGCCTCTCGGCTGGCGAGCGCGGCGCCGCACCAGCTGAGCTTGGCCCCGCTGTGCGGCGGGCTCCCCGGGCAGCGCGGGCCAGCGCGCTTGCCCGTGCTGCTGGCCGAGCTCAGCGTGAGCTTGGGCAAGCAGCGCGTCGGGGTCTTGGAGGTGGTCGACTCCCACCGGCCGGAGGCGCGCAGCCGGCTCGTGTCCGCTCAACCACGTGCCGTGGCGAGCCGGCGTGGGCGCTCCCAGAGGCGCAGCGGCGGCTCGGCGGCGGTCGTCGCTCCCTGGGCGCCACCGGAGCCAACGCGCTGGCTCCCTCGGGCCCTGCCCGTCACCGCGTCGTTACGGGCAGGCGCGCCCGTCTTGATCGAGCGGCGCCCTTACGTCATCGAGCGGCTTCGGCTCGAGCAGCGCTTGGAGGCCGTGGAGTGGTGGGCGGGGACGGAGCTGCGTCGGGACTACGTCCGAGCGGAGCTCGAGGGCCAAGCCGGGGCGCTCGAGGCTTGGCTCTACGTCGACCGTCGCACGGGGCGTCGTTACTTGCAGGGCTTGACGGACTAGCGGAGCTCCCGCGCGGAGCCCTCGAGCGAGGCCTCCGAGCGGAGAGCGCTACGAGCAGGACGCGCCGTGTTCGTCGAGTTACTGGGTCGCTCTTGTTACTCTTTGTTGCGAGGCGCCTCACGGCCCGAGGAGCTGGTCGAGCGCGCGCGCTCGCTCGACCTCCAGGGGCTCGCTCTGTGTGACCGTGGTGGGCTCTATGGCGCCGTCAAGGCTTGGAGGCGCGGCAAGGAGCTTGGGCAGCGGGTGATCGTGGGCGCGGAGCTGCCCCTGGCGCTGGCTCGCGAGCGCACGGCGTCCTCCTCCGGCGAGGCGGGGCCGCGGCGGCAGCCGCCCACGCCCGTCGTCGCGCTGCTCGCCCATGATCTTCGAGGCTACGCCAACCTCTGCCGGCTGCTCACCTTGGCGCACGCCCAGCAGCCCAAAGGGCAGGCCCTCTTGACCCTCGAGGAGCTCGCGGCGCACCCTGAGGGGCTCTCCGCCGTCATCCCCGCGGCGCGGGTGCCAGGGGGCGTGCGGTGCCCGCCGGGGCCGCTGTTGGCGCAGCTCAGAGACCTCTTCGGGGCCGCGCGCTGCGCGCTCGCCGTGCATCGCCACCTGGAGCGCTGGGACGCCGAGCGTGTCTCGCTGACGCAGGCGCGCGCCCAGCGTTATGGACTCCCCATCGTCGCCTCGGCGCGGCCGCTCTACCATCACGCCGAGCGCCAGCGCCTCGCGGACGTGCTGTACTGCCTGCGCGCCGGGACCACGCTGGACACCGCGGGGACGGCGCTGACCAGCAACGGTGAAGCGCAGCTCCTGGGGGAGGCAGCGCTGAGGCGGCTCTTCCCAGAGCACCCGGAGTGGATCGAGGCGAGCGCCGCCTTCGCCGAGCCCTTGCGCTTCGAGCTGGGGCAGCTCCGCTATGAGTTCCCTTGTGCGCTCGAGGAGGGAGAGAGCGCCGACGCCAAGCTCCAGCGCCTCGTCACGGCAGGCGCCGCCTGGCGCTATCCCTCCGGGCTCCCTGAGGCCGTCGCGCTGCTCTTACGCAAGGAGCTGGCGCTCATCGCCAGGCTCGGGGTCGCCCCGTATTTCCTCAGCGCGTGGGAGATCGTGCAGCTGGCGCAGGCCCGCGGGATTTTGTGTCAGGGGCGCGGTAGCGCGGCCAACAGCGCCGTGTGCTACGTGCTCGGCATCACCGCGGTCGATCCTGCGCGGTCGAGCCTCTTGTTCGAGCGCTTCTTGAGCGTGGAGCGCCAGGAGCCCCCCGACATCGACCTCGACTTCGAGCACGAGCGCCGCGAGGAGATCATCCAAGAGCTCTACGCGCGTCATGGCCGTGAGCGGGCGGCCATGGTGAGCGAGGTCATCAGCTACCGCGGCAAGAGCGCCCTCAGAGACTGCGCCAAGGCCTTCGGGTGGAGCCGGGATCAGACCGATCGCCTGAGCGCCTGTGTCTCGCACTGGAGCGAGGGCCCACCCGACGCCGCCCGCCTGCGCGAGGCCGGCTTCGACCCCCACGACGTCCACCTGCAGCGGCTCTTGGAGCTGGCGCAGCAGCTCATCGGGCTGCCGCGGCACCTGTCCATCCACGTCGGCGGCTTCGTCCTGTCGGCGAGGCCGCTCCACGAGGTCGCCCCGGTAGAGCCAGCGGCCATGCCGGGGCGAAGCGTCATCCCGTGGGACAAGGACGACATCGACGCCCTGGGCTTCTTCAAGATCGACGTGCTGGCGCTGGGGATGCTCACCTGCATCCGCAAGACGCTGGCGCTGCTCCCAGGCTTCCCCCGCAATCCCCTGGCCGCCCTGGCGCTGATCCCGGCGGAGGACAGGGACACCTACGCCATGCTGTCCCGCGCGGACAGCGTGGGCGTCTTTCAGGTCGAGAGCCGCGCGCAGCAGGCCATGCTGCCGCGGCTACGACCAGCGCGCTTTTACGACTTGGTCATCCAGGTGGCCATCGTCCGGCCGGGGCCCATCCAAGGAGGGATGGTCCACCCTTACCTGCGACGCCGAAGCGGCAAGGAGCCCGCGACGAGCCCTCATCCGACGCTGGAGCCCATCCTGCAGCGCACCTTGGGGGTGCCGCTGTTTCAGGAGCAGGTCATGCAGGTGGCCATCGTAGGCGCCGGCTACTCGGGGGGGGAGGCCGATCAGCTCCGTCGGGACATGGCCGCGTGGCGCAAGAGCGGGCGCCTGCTGATGCACCGTGAGCGTCTGCTGCGGGGCTTCACCGAGCGCGGGCTGCCGCGGGGGCTCGGCGAGGCCTTGTTCGAGCAGATCAAGGGCTTCGGGGAGTACGGCTTCCCAGAGAGCCACGCGGCCTCCTTCGCGCTGTTGGTGTACGCCTCGGCGTGGCTCAAATGCCACGCCCCCGCGGCCTTCGTCTGTGGGCTGCTCAACGCGCAGCCGATGGGCTTTTACTCTCCCTCCAGCCTCTTGCGTGACGCCAAGGCCCATGGCGTCACGGTGCTGCCCATCGACGTCAACCAGAGCCAGTGGGATTGCCAGCTCGAGCAGGGGGCCGTGCGGCTCGGGCTGCGGCTACTCAAAGATTTTGGTGAGCGCGCGGCGGCCCGCCTCGTCGCTGCGCGCGCGGCGGGGCCCTACCAAGACCTCCCAGAGCTCCGTCGGCGCGCGCGGCTCTCCCCGCGGGCGCTGTCTCTGCTCGCAGCGTCTGGAGCGCTCACGGCGCTCGAGCCAGAGCGCCGCCAGGCGCTCTGGCAGGCGCGCGCACCGCAGCTCCCAGGGCTATTTCATGGACTCCACCCCGCCGAGGCCAAGCCCACCTTGGCGCCGCTCCGCGCGGCCGAGCAGCTGCTCCTCGACTACGAGCACACGGGCCTGTCGCTCGTCGATCATCCGCTGGCGCACCACCGAGCGCGGCTCCACGCGAGGGGCGTGCTGCCGGCTCAGGCCTTGGCACGGCAGCCCTCGGGCGCCCGCGTGAGCGTCGCAGGGCTGGTGCTCACGCGGCAGCGCCCTGTCACCGCCGGGGGGATCGTATTTATGACCTTGGAGGACGAGACGGGCAGCGTCCAGCTCGTCGTGTACGCCAAGGTTTGGGAGAAGGTCCGGCTCGTCGCCGAGCGTCACGCCCTGCTCGTGGCTCGGGGGCGCTTGGAGGTCCACGTGACCCCGCCGCACCCAGGGGAGCCCGCCGGGGCGTCCCAGCTCGCCGTCGTCCCTGTCCTCCACGTCGTGGTCGAGACGCTCCAGCGCCTCGGGCGTCCCCGCAGCGTCTGGCAGCGGCAGGCGCGGAACTTCCACTGAGCGAGCGTCGCCGCGGTGCCCCGCGCCCTCAGGCCACGGCCGTGGAGCCGTCGCTGGCGCGCTCCGCGCCGGGCGCGTCCTTGACGCCGGGGCGCGGAGCGGCGGCGCCACGCGCGGTGTTGGTCTCGCTGACGCGCACCCCCACCAAGCGTGAGACCCCCGGCTCTCCCATCGTGACCCCGTAGAGCGCGTCCACCATCTGCATGGTCTTCTTGATGTGGGTGATCAAGATGAACTGCGACCGGTCGGTCATGGCCCGGATGGCGTCGTTGTAGCGCGCCACGTTGGCCTCATCGAGCGGCGCGTCGACCTCGTCCAGCACGCAGAAGGGCGAGGGTCGGTGCTGGAAGATGGCGAAGATGAGTGACACCGCCGTCAGCGCCTTCTCCCCGCCGCTCATGAGCTCGATGTTGCCGAGGTTCTTGCCGGGCGGCTGCGCGATGATGTCCACGCCGGTGGCGAGCAGATCTTCCGGATCGGTGAGCTTGAGCTCTGCCCGGCCTCCACGGAACATCTTGCTGAAGGTCTCCTTGAACAGCGCGTTGACGGTGTCGAAGGTCTCCCGGAAGAGCTTCTTCGACTCGCGGTCCATGTGCTTGATGGCGAGCTCCAGCTCCTGGAGGGCCTTCTCCACGTCGAGCTTCTGATCGTTGAGGCTGTGGTACCGCGCCTCCGCCTGCTCGAGCTCGGCCTGGGCGTCGAGGTTCACGGGGCCCATCCGGTCGATGAGCTGGCTCAGCTCATCGATGCGCTGCTGCTGATCCGGCGCTGGCGGTGGGAGCCGGTGGTAGTCCCCCACCACCGAGGGCAGGTGCAGCCCACGGAAGCGCTGACGCACGCTCTCGAGGAGGTGGCTCCGCTCGAGCTCCAAGCGCTGCAGCGCCAGCTCGGCCTTGCGCACCGCCTCGTCGAGGCCGCCGAGCGTCTCTCGGAGCGAGCGCAGCTCCACGTCCCGAACCCCGAGCACGCGGCGCAGCTTCTCGAGCCGGTCCCGCGCTTCATCCAGCGCGCGGTGGCGCGCGCGCGCCACCCGAGCGGCCTCGGCCCGCGCCTCGCGATCCAGCATCATGGCCGCCGCGGTGTGGCCGAAGCTCACGGAGTGCTCGAGCAGCTCCTCGCGCAGCCGCGCCTGGCGGAGCACCAGCTCCTCGAGCGACTGCGTGAGGCGCTGCTCGGAGGTGTGCTGCGCGGAGAGCTGCTCGCTGACCTGGGCGAGGCGCACGCGGCGCTCCGTCAAGAGGGCAGCCTGCGAGGCGACCTGCTCGCGCTGCTCTTCCAGCGCGGCGTCCGCGCGCTGCTGGAGGCTCAGCCTGCGCTCGAGCTCGGCCTCGAGCTGCTCGAGCTCCGCCTGGCGGAGCGCGCGATCCGAGGTGGCCAGCTCGAGCGTGCTCGCGAGCTCGCCGCTGTCTTTGAGCGCCTGGTCCCGACGCTGGAGCACGTGCCCCTGCTCGGCGATCGTCCTGGCGAGCTCGAGCTCGGCCGTCTTGTGCGCGAGCTCCCCCTGGTGGGCGTGCTGGCGGGCCTGCTCCAGCGCCGTGGACAGCTCGCTCACGCGGGCGCCGCGGGCACCGTGCTCGGCGACGAGCTGGGCGGTCTTCGCCGTCAGGCGCTCGACCTCCTCCGTGAGCAGCCGGATCTCCCGCTTGTGCTCGAGCATGCTGGCGGCCAGCTCGTCTCCCTTGCCGCCGCTCACGCGGCCGTCCGCGTGGAACACCGTGCCGTCCAAGCTCACGGCCGTCTGCTCGGGGTGAGCCTGGACCCACTCGAGGGCGCAGCGCGCGTCCCGCACGACGACCGCCTCCCCGATGAGCACGGCCACCAGCCCGGCGTCCTCCGGCGCGTAGCTCAGCGCGTCCGCGAGGCGCGTGACCCCCTCGGGCAGGGGGCCGCCACGTCGGCGCGGCCCAGCGACGAAGCGCGCCGCCCGCGGCAGGAGCGTCGCGCGCCCGCGCTCGGTGCGCCGGAGCTCCTCGAGCAGCTCGAGCCCCTGCTCCGGGCTCTCCACGACGACGGTCTGGAGCTGATGCCCGAGCAGCCCGGCGAAGGCCTGGGTCAAGTGCTCTGGCGGCTCCAGCCGATCCGCGACCATCCCCAGCACCCGCTCCGGGGAGTGCTGCAGCAGCGCCTTCGTCCCGACGCCCACGCCCTCGAGCCGGCGGTGCAGCTCCTCGAGCGCGCGGAGCCGGCTGCGCTTGAGCCCCAGCTCGTTCTTGGCGGCGTCGACCGCCCGCTCACTCTCGAGCTGCTGGGCGCGCAGCAGCTCGAGCTCTTGCTCGAGCTGGGCGCGCTCCGCCAGCGTCAGAAGCTTGCCCTCGGCGAGATCTTGGACGCTCCGCTCGAGCTGGGTGCGGCGCGCCGTCAGCTCCAGCCAGGTGGCGTCCAGCCGCTCGAGCAGCTCCCGGAGCTGCTCGGTGCGCGCGCCCACCTCGCCGATCCGCTGCGTCAGCGCGTCGATGCGGGCGCTCGTCCCAGCGATCTTGCGTTGACCGTCGGACACCTGCGCGCGCTCTTCGCGCTGCTGGGCTTCGGCGCCCGCCAGGACGCGCTGGAGCTCCGCCAGCGCCGCGCCCTCTTGCTCGACGTCCGCGTCCCGCTGCGCCGCCTCCTCCGTGAGCGCCTCCAGGCTGCGCCGTAGCCCCGCGAGCTCCGCCTGCAGCACCGCCTGGCGCTCATCCCCGGCGGCCAGCTCGGCCTCACCGCTGGCGAGGCGCTCCTGGAGGTGGGTGAGGCGCTCGCGAGAGCGCTCGAGGGCCGCCTGTAGGCCGCTGACGAGGTTGTCCGCCTCGAAGGCCTCCCTCGAGGCCTGATCGGCCGCGGCCTCGGTCTCCAGGGCGACGTCGCGATGCGCCTCGTGCGCGGCCTCCTCCTCCGCGAGGCTCTGGCGCGCTTGCTCGGCCTGCGCGGAGGCCTCCGCGTGGGTGCCGCTCGAGACCCGCTGCAGGACGGTGAGCTCCAGGAGCTTGTGGGAGGCTTGGTGGAGCGCGAGCCGCTCGAGCTCCGCTCGGTACTCCAGGAAGCGCTCGGCCTTGGCGACCTGGCGCTTGAGGCCGCCGCGAGCGCGCTCGAGCTCGGTCACGATGTCGTTGATGCGCACCAGGTTCTGGCGCGTCTGCTCCATCTTGCGCTCCGACTCCTTGCGGCGGGCCTTGTACTTGGTGATGCCGGCGGCCTCCTCGATGAAGCGGCGGCGATCCTCCGGGCGGGCGCTGACGATCTGACCGATGCGCCCCTGCTCGACGATGGAGTAGGCCTTGGTGCCGGCGCCCGTCCCCAGGAACAGCTCGGTGATGTCCTTCAGACGCACCTGCGTCTTGTTGATGAGGTACTCGCTCGTGCCGTCACGGAAGAGGCGGCGCGTCACCGCGAGCTCCGGGTAGTCTTTGAACTCCGGCGGGAGGGACTGCGCGTACTCGGCGTCCGTGTTGTCGAAGGTGAGGGTCACCTCCGCCATGCCGCTGGCGGCGCGGCTCTCCGAGCCGTTGAAGATGACGTCGCTCATGGACGCGCCGCGCAGGTGCTTGGCG
>WBZO01000609.1_pt1 | contig 70817 bp, 46 predicted proteins | sample 5204261 | NCBI WGS metagenome assembly WBZO01 (sample SAMN12412400, study PRJNA552823) | activated sludge metagenome | isolation source: activated sludge from anammox sidestream of wastewater treatment plant... | place: USA: North Carolina | collected 2017-09
TTTTCAGCAATAGCTAAGAGCTTGTTTCCAACCACATTACCGGGTATTTTTAAAAGCGATTTACAAACATAAGAGACCGAAAAAGATTGCGCAAAGGACGCAAAATAACCTGCAACTTTTAATAGCTCCTGGGCTTTGTACCGTCCTGTAAATTTGCGCAGGTGTAAGAAGCATTGCGCTGAATTCAGTGCACTCAAACCTACGTTTTTTCCACCTATTTCAAAACGGCCCTGTAGTGTAGTTTTTGGCACTTCGTGCACACAGTCTGGATCCTTTCAGTCTCCGTACGAAATTATAAGCTTCCATCCTTTTTGTCATTTTGTCACTACACTTTCAACTTTTTGTGTCAAAATGACATTAAAACCCTTCCCGTTCAGCCATTTTTACCTGATAAATCTCATGGCACATCCCTTGAGCGACAAGCCATGCAAACCGTTTTAAAACATTCCAGCCGTTGACATTTGGCGATAAGAGTTGGTTGAGGGTTTGGCGCTTGAGTTAAAAGCGAGCTATTTTTCGTCAGGTTTTTAACTCAAGCACCAAATCCCCAACAAGCTCTGAGGCAACGTCACTCTAATGTTTTGGGTATTTCGGAGTGAGTGTTTTGGAGGCTGGCAAGGCAGTGAAACAAGCACAAAGCGCTTTGCTACGTAACTGTTTCACCCACGCAGCCAGCACTTAAAAGGCACTGCTCAAATGCGCAAGTTATTTCCGGCACGTTCCTGAACAGCCACAAACCAACAGCTGAAAGCTAATAGCAAAAGAATATGAACCTGAATAATCTAACCATCAAATCGCAGGAAGCCATTCAGCGGGCGAAGCAGCTCGCCATGGAACAAGGCAACCAACAGATCGAAGCGGGTCACCTGCTCGCTGCTATCATGGAGGTGGACGAGAGCGTCACCCCTTTTGTCTTCAAAAAGTTGGGCGTCAACTACGATGTACTCAGGCGTGCAACTGACAGCATCGTGCGAGGCTATCCCAAGCTGAGCGACAACAGCAGTGCCGGGCAATACTTCAGCCGCACTGCGGAGAGCATTTTCCAGCGGGCAAACACCTACCTGAAGGAATTTGGCGACGAGTACATCGCATTAGAGCATCTGCTGCTCGGCATTTTAGCGGTGAAGGACCCCGTTTCGCAAATGCTCAGGGATAGCGGCGTGAACGAGAAAGACTTGAAAGATGCCGTTCACGACTTGCGGAAGGGAAGTAAAGCAACCACGGCTAGTGCGGAGGATAGCTACAACGCCCTCAGTAAATACGCTGTCAACCTCAACCAGCGTGCCCGTGAAGGCAAGCTTGATCCTGTCATTGGGCGGGATGAAGAGATCCGCCGGGTATTGCACATTTTAGCCCGGCGCACCAAGAACAATCCCATCCTCGTCGGTGAACCCGGTGTGGGCAAGACGGCCATCGCCGAAGGCCTTGCACACCGCATCGTCAATGGCGACGTGCCAGAGGATTTGAAAAACAAGGAGATATGGGCTCTTGACATGGGCGCACTCATTGCCGGAGCCAAATACCAGGGCGAATTTGAGGAACGACTCAAGTCCGTCGTCAAAGAGGTCGTCAGCGCCGAAGGGCAGATATTCCTTTTTATTGATGAGATACACACGCTGATAGGGGCAGGCAAATCCCAGGGTGCTATGGACGCCGCCAACATCCTCAAGCCAGCCCTTGCAAGGGGCGAATTGCGGGCTATAGGAGCCACTACGCTGAACGAATACCAGAAGTACTTCGAGAGCGACAAGGCCCTTGAGCGCCGCTTCCAGACCGTCATAGTGGATGAGCCTTCCGAGGAGGATGCTATTTCCATTTTGAGAGGCCTGAAGGAGCGTTACGAAACGCACCACAAAATCAATATCCGGGACGAAGCCATCGTGGCTGCTGTACAGCTCAGCACCCGCTACATCACCGAGCGCTTTCTACCTGATAAAGCCATTGACCTCATAGATGAAGCCGCAGCACGCTTGCGCCTCGAAATGAACTCCATGCCCGAAGAACTTGACGAGGTTGAGCGCAAAGTACGCCAGCTTGAAATCGAGCGGGAAGCCATGAAGCGGGAGGACGACCAAGTCAAAGTCGCCAAGTTGAACGAGGACATTGCCAACCTCAACGAGCGCCGCAAAGCGCTGAAGGCCAGGTGGGAAAGCGAGCGGGAGGTCGTCAATGGCATCCAGCAGACAAAAGAAAACATGGAGCACCTCAAGCTCGATGCCAGCCGCCTGGAACGGGAAGGCAGATTTAGCGAAGTCGCTGAAATCCGCTATGGCCGTATCCCCGACTTGAACAAAAAACTGGAAGAGTTCAATAAAAAACTTGGCGAAATGCAGGAGGGCAGCAAGCTACTCGTGAAAGACGAGGTAGATGCCGAAGACATCGCCGAAATCGTGAGCCGCTGGACGGGCATCCCCGTGACCCGCATGCTGCAAAGCGAGCGGGAGAAGTTGCTCCACCTGGAAGAAGAACTGCACAAACGGGTTGTCGGACAAGACGAGGCGGTGGAGGCTGTCAGCGATGCCATCCGCCGCAGCCGCACGGGCCTGGGCAATGACAGACGCCCGATTGGCTCCTTCCTTTTCCTCGGTACAACCGGTGTTGGGAAAACAGAACTGGCAAAAGCCCTGGCTGAGTACCTCTTCAACGACGAAAACCTGTTGACCCGAATTGATATGTCTGAGTACCAGGAACGCCACAGCGTGAGCAGGCTCGTAGGCGCCCCTCCGGGCTACGTGGGATACGACGAAGGCGGCCAACTAACACAAGCTGTGCGGCGCAAACCCTATTCTGTTGTGCTTTTGGATGAAATAGAAAAAGCCCACCCCGACGTGTTCAACATCTTGCTACAGGTGCTGGAAGACGGCCGGCTGACCGACAACAAGGGCCGAACAGCAAACTTCAAAAACACCATCGTCATCATGACGAGCAATATCGGCTCGGATCTCATCAGGGCCAACTTCGAGAAAATCACTAAGTCTAACCGAGACGAGATTGTGGAGAGCACGAAGGAAATGCTGTTCAACCTGCTCAAACAAACCGTGCGACCCGAGTTCCTGAACCGGATTGACGAGGTCATCATGTTCCAGCCGCTGAGTGCACGCGATATCCGAGCCATTGTAGATTTGCAACTTGGCCAAGTAGTGGATTTATTGAAAAAACAAGACATCAACCTGACCATTAGCCCCGAGGCTGCTGAGTTCGTCGCTGATGAAGGCTTTCACCCTGAATTCGGTGCTAGACCCGTGAAGCGGGTGATTCAGAAGAAAATCCTCAACGAGTTGAGCAAGCAAATGCTCCTTGGCAAGGTGCAGCCCAAGTCAAAAGTAGTGCTGGATGTGTTTGATGGACAAATCGTCTTCAGAGCACCACGTGCTGAGGAAAAAACTGTTGTGCTCAATAGGGAAGAGGAATGAGGGATTCTTTAGAAGCTTGTTTGAATTTAGCTCACCGGGCTAAATTCAAACAGCTTCTAAATACATGTTGGGATTTTGGTGCTTAAGAGCTTGTTTGCAATTTAGCCAAGTGGCCAAAATTCAAACAAGCTCTTAAGAAATTTCTGGATTTAATTTCCGGCTGTAAAGCTTTTTCAGAGCCACATTTGTAAATGTAAAAATCCCAGTCGGGCTATCTTTTTAACTGTAAAGCTTTTTAGGACGACGCCTCCCTCACCCCTAAAAAATTCCTCATCCTTGCGCTTACACTTTTTCTTCTCCTGTATTGAGGGAATTACAAATCAACTATACATTTACCAGAAATTTATCCGAAAAAGAACAGGAGAGAAAGTATGTCACTATCTCGTTCACGTATTAGATTGCTGCTTTTCATTTCCGGCTGGTTGGGATATTATGCAGGCATTGCCCAGCATAGGGTGATTGCCGACTCCCTTTCCGTTGAGTTTTCACCGCCGGGTGGTTTTTTTGATGGACTTGTCAGCGTGCAGTTGCTGGCTCCTGGCGGGGTTATTTATTTCACCACAGACGGATCTAGGCCTATTGAAAAGCCAGAACTGCGCTACAAATTGCCACTGCATATTGAGAAGACGACGGTCATTCGAGCATTTGCTGTGGTAGCAGGGAAGCAGAGCAGGGTCATTTCTCATACTTTTTTTATAAGCGAGCCAGAGACAGCGCTACCTGTCATCTCGCTTTCAGTCAGCCCTTCGGCACTTTTTGACCCCGAGAAAGGACTTTTTGTCAAAGGCTTCAATGCAGTAGATTCATTGTGGAGTCTGCCTGGAGCCAACTTTTGGAGCAGGCGGGAGATCAGCATCAATTTTGAATTTTTTGAAACAAATGGCAAATGCACCTGGCGGGATCAGGTCGGGTTGCGGGTCTTTGGAGGTATGAGCCGCCTCTTCCCCCAAAAATCCATTGCCCTCGTTGCCCGGCATCGCTACGGCGACAACCGCTTCCGGTATCGCTTTTTTGGAAAAAAAGGACTGAAGAAATTCAAATACCTCGTGCTGCGCAACAGCGGCAGTGACTTTGGAAAAACGCATTTCCGGGATGCCCTGATGACCCAACTCGTGAAAAATTGGGATCTTGACGTGCAGGACTACCGACCTGTGCAGGTCTATCTCAACGGCACTTACTGGGGCATCTACAACTTGCGGGAAAAAATCAACCGGTACTACCTTGCAAGCCATTTTGACGTGGACAAGGACAGCATCGAGCTGATCGAACACAAGCTGACCCGTCGCTATGGCAACACAGCCCACTATCGCCGGCTGCTGGCGTTTCTGGAACAAAACAACCTCACCAATGACGCTAGTTTCGCTGCCGTGCAATCCATGATGGATGTCAACAACTTCATGGACTACCAGATCGCCCAGATTTACTTTGACAACCAGGATGCAGGCGGCAATATCAAGTACTGGCGGCCCAATACCCCAAACGGGCGCTGGCGCTGGATCCTCTACGATACCGACTGGGGTTTTGGCTTGTACGATGCTAAGGCTTACCGCAACAACAGCCTCGCCTTTCACACCGCACCCGATGGCCCCAGTTGGCCCAATCCTCCCTGGAGTACCTTCATCCTCAGAAAATTGCTGGAAAATAAAACCTTCGAACGACAGTTTGCCAATCGCTTTGCAGACTACCTGAACTCGGACCTGGAAAGTGGGCACGTACTCGCTACCATCGAAAAATTTTACAAAAAGCTCCAGCCCGAAATACCCCGGCATCTGGAGCGCTGGCGGCTGAGCGCAACGACCTGGGAAATTGAAGTGAATGTACTGCGAAATTTTGCAAGGGAAAGGCCCGCCTACATGCGCAGGTTTTTGATGGAAAAATTTGACCTCGGTGAACAGCGCAAACTGGCAATCAGCACCTCGCACGGTGGAAAGGTGCTGCTGAACGAAAACCTCGCGGTGCGCGATAGCTTCCAGGGGGTGTATTTTGAAAAAATTCCAATCCGACTAAGGGCTGTCCCCAATTTGGGCTATCGCTTCAAAGGCTGGGAAGGGGGTGCCTTTAGCTCCCAAGAACTTGAGCTGAATCTGCAACTGACTCAGACAGAACAGCACTTCGGCGCCGTTTTTGAAAAATACAAACACCCACTGGAGGGAAAAATCGTCATCAACGAAATCAGTTGCAATGACAAAGAAACCCGCGACTGGGTAGAGCTTTACAACAATTCCGGACAGCACGTCAATCTGCGCAACTGGGTGCTGGTGGACAAAAAGAACGAGTTTCGCTTTCCGGATTACACCCTGTCACCCAGGGGCTACGTGGTCATCTGCGAGGATTCCGCCCGGTTTGTAAAAGTTCATCCCGCAGCTCAGAGCTTGATCGGAGGGCTGAGTTTTGGCCTGGGCAAGCGCAAGGAAACCATCCAGCTTTTCTCTGCCGATGGTATGGCTGTGGACAGCGTCAGCTACACATTAGAGCCAGTGGACTCTGTCTTTACGCTGAACCTGCTGCTCCCCGACCTGGAAAATGGCAACCCTGAAAATTGGGAACTGACCCCTGGCAATGGCTCACCCGGCACGGCTAATGCCTACTACGTCGCCAGTGAGATTCAGAAAAGGCAGTCTCGTTTCCTGCAGATTGGCGGGGTGGTGGGTATGCTGGTATTCTCCCTGGTGTTGCTCAGGTTTCGCAACAAAAGACTGCTTTGAATGAAGTGACTACTCCTGAGAGCTTGTTTGGGATTTGGTCACTTGGCTAAAAAACGACCCTTTTACGCTACTTTTTCCCCTTTTTTTCAGTTCCGTAGCGCTGCTACGCAACGGAAAAAAAGGAGAAAAATTGACGAAAAATTGCTCATTCCCAACAGCATCTCTGCTCAAACACCAAAACGCAAACAAGCTCTGAACCATTCTTTTTCCTTTTTTTCGCATAAATTTTTGCTATGAAAAAATTCACCTGCCTGCTCTGGCCCTTCCTGTTCACGGCCTGCTCCCTGCAAAAAAACTACGTCGTGACTGACCTGACGCCTGAAGGTTCTTTCAGCCAGAACTGCGAGGGCCCCAACGTGGACAAAGCCGGGAATCTTTATGTCGTGAACTACCTGCGCGATGGTACTGTCGGCATCATCACTCCGGAGGGCAAGGCTTCTATCTTTGTCGAGCTGCCCCAGGGCAGTACGGCCAACAGCATCCGCTTCGACAGCCGAGGCGATATGTTGCTGGCAGATTTTACAGGCCATAATATTTTGCGGGTAGAAATGGCAACCCGCCGGGTCAGCGTCTTTTGTCACGACGAACGCTTCAACCAGCCCAACGACCTCTGCATTTCCCGCGATGACGTCATCTATGCCTCCGACCCCAATTGGAAGGAAGACAGTGGTCAGCTTTGGCGCATCGGCCCCGATGGTAAGGCAGACCTGCTCGAAACTGACATGGGAACAACAAACGGCATTGAGCTAAGCCCCGACGGGCGAAGACTCTACCTCAATGAGTCAACGCAGCGAAATATCTGGGCCTACGACGTAGCCCCAGACGGTAGCCTGTCTGACAAGCGCCTTTTTGCTCACTTTGACGAGCATGTGCTGGATGGCATGAAGTGCGACCAACACGGGAATCTCTACGTTGCCCGCTATGGCAATGGCACCATTGCCGTACTTTCTGCAGAAGGAAAATTGCTGCGCGAGGTTGCGCTGAAAGGCAAAAACGTGAGCAATCTCATTTTTGGCGGCAAAGACAAGCGGACGGTCTTTGCTACGTTGCAGGATCGCCGCTGCGTAGAGCAGTTCAGAAACAAGATGCAGGGGCAGTAAGGGCATTGCCGATACCCGAAGTTTCGCCTTTACTGACAGGAGAGCAGTTCCTCCCTCTCTTTGGTGCCGAGCTTTCAGGTAAGAATAGAAAAACGAAGACTTGTTCGTTGGCTTTGAGAGATTATGCCTATTTTTCGCCAAATATTTTTCTCATTAAAACCTGCAACTACTTGGTAAGGACGTTTTTAAGGGAGAATTTTCAACTTTTCCCTTAAATACCCCAAATTGTGGGAGGGGGAAGCAAGAATTTCATTTTTTCTTCCTCCTCCCATGCTCTCCTGAGTAGTTATAAAACCTTATAAAAATGGACGAAAAACGAACAACAAGAATTCAGCAGCTCATTCAGGATGGATATGAGTTTAGATTTGGAGACTATATCGGCAAGGGGTTCGACCTGTTTAAAAAAAACATGGGAGGGTTTATTCTCTTTACGGTAGTGTTCATCGTTGTGTATGTAGTTATCAACTTCATCCCTGTGATTGGAGCTATCGCCAATGCCTTAATTATTTCTCCCGTACTGCTGGTAGGAGCCTACCTCGTCGCCCACAAAGTTGACGAGGGACAAGCCACAGAGTTCAGTGACTTTTTTAAAGGATTTGACTTTGTGAAGCAATTGGCGATGACGGCCTTATTCCAAAGTGTCATTATTTATGCTTCGTTGATACCCTTTGCACTTGCTGTTCAAAATACGGGCATTTTCCAATGGTATATGGAAGCAGCTACCAACCCAATGGGCGCAATGGATAGCATGCCGGAGCTGCCGATGTGGTCGGTTATCCTGATAGCACCAGCTATTTATCTGAGCATTGCTTATTCCTGGTCTTATCTGTTTGTCGCGTTCTACAACATGCGTTTTTGGGACGCCATGGAAAGCAGCAGGAAGTTAATTTCTAAAAAATGGCTTACCATCTTTGCTTTCAGCATCGTTATCGGGCTGATTGTCGGAGTGGGCGCTATTTTGCTCTGTGTGGGTATTTTTGCTACTCTGCCTGCTGCACTGTGTATGCAATACGCTGCATTTAAAGATGTGACACAGTTGGAAAGAGATTCGGAAACCAGTGGCGATGACCTGGAACAACACCTCGTTGATTGAGTGTGCCTCTTGAAAATTGGCAGGATGCCTTCCTCGCAGTTTTTTTACACAATGGTGTTTTTTACTAGAGGGTGAAGCCTTACCTGGTCAGATCTGGAGCTCCTTATCAGGTGTTGGGACTTTGATACCCCCTGGGACTGTACCAAAAGCCAACTGGTGGCGACCGCTGCTAAATAACCTTGTCAGAGAGGGGCGTTTTTTTTAAAAATCTCAAAGAAAAATTACGCTTGTAGAACTATTCCAGCTTCTGGAATTGTTCAAAACAGTGTGCAGAGCGTTGTACTTTTATAACAGGTGCTTTTGGTAAATCCAATTCTAAAATCAGCTATATGAGTTCTATCATAAACATAGAAACAGATTTAGAAATCGTTTTCAAAAAAGAGATTATGCCTCACATAAATCATCTTTATAACTATGCTTTTCACCAATTGAAATGTAATGAGCAAGATGCGCAAGATATTGTGCAGGAGACGATGTTAAAAGCATGGAGGGCGATTGATTCGTTTAAGCCTGGCACAAATGCCAAGGCCTGGCTGTTTACAATTGCAAAGAATACTTACTTCAATTATCTGCGTAAGAGTAAAAGAGAAGGGAACAAAGTCGAGCTCAGAGATGGTATTGAGTACCAGAACAGCCAAAGGCACTGGAACCTGGAGCAGAATTACTACAGCAATAAGTTGGAAGATGACGTAACGCAGGCAGTAAATGGGCTTAATGATAAATTTCGGGCATTAATTATACTTTGCGATATAGAGGGTTTTAAATATAAAGAAGCAGCTGCACTCCTCGAAATACCAGTAGGGTCAGTGAGGTCAGGGCTACACAGTGCCCGCAACAAATTGAGGGAAAAATTGGAGAAGCATCCTAAATCCAATTGGGAAAATAAGAGAAAATAAATTTTGCCGGTGAGCGACAGAACCTGATTCCGTTGCTAACCGGCTTTTTTTTACACCTGTTTTAATAACCTTGGCTAGCTTCTGATGCAGTATTTACTGATCATTTATTAACCGATAACATGCTGTTCGATACCTGGAAAATACGTCACTTTTCCCCTTCCTGCTAATTGGAGGGATAAGAGTACTGTGCTTGGGCAATGCACTGCAATACTGGTTAGTGATTAGAAAATAGATAGCAGATGAAGAAGCCACAAATGCAATGAGCGATGAAAAACATTTCTAACGGTCCTCATGTCTATGCAAATGTACTCATTACGGATAATGAGCCTGCGCCCAAAGCGGCAAAAACAGAACCCAAAGAAGCAGATTATGAATTAAATGCAGAAATACAGGACGAAAAGGATCAGGGATTCCTAAAATTTATTCAAAAATACTATCGTCGTAAACAAGCCCCTCCCTCCCTTGTCAATTCTATATGGCAGAAGATTCACTCCTCTTCAGAGGATGCCGATAATCTCTAATACACTTCTTTTTAAAATCCCCTCCCCCCGAAACAGACAGTCCTGCCTTGCGCGATGCCTGCCTGTTTATTATGCTATGCTGAAGGTACACCTCTGACAAGGGGATTTTTATCGAAAGACAAAGTCAGCCACAACCGGCTTTGCAGTTTCTTTTGACTTGTGAAGTGCCGCTCAGAAGCAGCAAATCGCAAACAAGCTCTTATGCGCAGGCAGGCCCCATGCAGAGGCACCTGCCTGTTGCACTGCAATTCTCCTTTTACCGTATCTTTGAAAATCAGTAACTGCTTAGCAGATTTCCTGAGGTTGTTTTCTGTGCTGTGGGGTATCCACTCTGTGTTTGTGAGGAAATGGTGACACCAAACCCTCAACAAGCTCTAATTGTAGCGCACACCACTTGAGGCAGCTTCAACTTCCTGGGCAGTTGCAAAGATCACTACCAAGTCCAAAGCAATGGATAAACTCGAACGACAAACTACATCCGCGCAAAATGCTGACCCAACCGCAGCTTCCCGCAAGAAGGATCACATTGAACTGGCCTTCCGCTCCCGGGTAGAGCAGGCTCAGATGGACAAGCGGTTCTACTACGAGCCGCTGTTGTCTGCTCATCCCAATCCCGCTGACCGACAACCTTTTCCATTTTTGGGGAAAATGCTCCACACGCCAATTTGGGTCGGTAGCATGACGGGAGGCACGGAATGGGCAAACACGATTAACCACAACCTCGCCCGCGCATGCCGTGAATTTGGCATGGGCATGGGCTTAGGCTCTTGCCGTTCCTTGCTGTTCAGCGACGAAACGTTTGAAGACTTCAACGTGCGCCAACTCATGGGAGACGAGCTGCCACTTTATGCTAACCTCGGCGTTGCACAGGTGGAACAACTGATAGAAAGCCAGGAGCTTTGGAGAATAAGCGCCTTGCTCGACAAACTACAGGCCGACGGACTTATTATCCACGTGAACCCCATGCAGGAATGGCTTCAGCCTGAAGGTGACCGCTTTAAAAAAACCTCACTTGAAACAATTGCTACCTTTTTGGAAAAAGTCGAATTCCCCATCATCGTCAAGGAAGTTGGCCAGGGAATGGGCTACCAAAGCCTGAAAGCCCTCTTCCAACTACCGCTGGCCGCAGTGGATTTTGCAGCGAGCGGAGGCACAAATTTTGCCCGGCTCGAACTGCTGAGGAGCGACAGAGTGAAGCAGGAAACCTTCGCTCAACTGGCCAACATCGGCCACACGGCTGAGGAGATGGTGCATTTCACCAACCGCATCATCGAAGAACTGGGCAATAAAATGGAATGTGGCCAGGTCATCATCTCCGGTGGTGTGCAAAGTTTTCTCGATGGGTATTACTTGATGAATAAACTAAATTTGCCCTGCGTTTACGGCCAGGCATCCGGCTTCCTCCAACACGCCAGAGGTACTTATGACGAGTTACGAGAATACGTGGAGGCGCAGGTGCAAGGGCTGGTATTGGCTTCTGCTTTTTTAAAAGTCAGATGAGCATGCCGGTCGGTTTGCGCTGGTTTTGTAATTGCTCAGGAAGGTGTCGGAAATAAGTTGGATATTTCGGCGAGTGTATTATGAGAGCTGACTAGGCAGTGAAACAGGAGTAGAACCTACGCTGCGCAACTATTCCACCAATACAGCTAGCGCTGGCAAGGCGTCGCCCCAATACCTAAGTTTCCGACACCTCCTAAACTAATACCTGCTTTTTTAAAATTTCAGAAGCTGTTTGGATTTGGCTACCGCAGAGAAAAAGGACGAGAAAGACGACTTTTTAGCCCGGTGAGTTAAATTCAAACAGCTTCTCAGTGTTACGTGTGAAAATGGCTGATAAAAAGATAATATTGGGCTTCTCCAAACTTCCCAAAGTGGAAAAAATAAAGTGGGTTGTTGAAAATTTTTTTGAAGACCCCGAACAGGTAATGCGGGAATTTGAAAGTTGGTGGCATCGCGACGAAACTCGCCAGCGCCTGCTGGACGGATTCAGCGAAAATACCATCAGCAATTTTCCCATGCCCCTAGGTATTGCACCTAATTTCCTCATCAACGGAAAAGTTTACGCCATTCCGATGGTCATCGAAGAAAGCTCCGTGGTAGCAGCCGCATCCAGTGCTGCCAAATACTGGCTCGAACGGGGAGGCTTCCAGGCGCAGATCTTGGGCACCAAAAAAATTGGCCAGGTGCATTTCGCATGGGGCGGGAACCCGCAAAAGCTGGAAAGCGCGCTGGAAGAACTGAAGGCCGAACTTAGAAAAGATGCAGCCCCGATCACGGCAAATATGGAACAGCGCGGCGGCGGCATCCTCGACATCGAACTTCTCAACCTGACAGCCTTGGAAAAAGACTATTACCAGCTCAAAGTCACCTTCGACACCCGCGACAGCATGGGAGCCAATTTTATCAATTCCGTGCTGGAGGAATTCGCCAACACTCTCAATAAGTTTTTCGCAAGCAGCCCCATCTTCAACGACGACGAAGACAGAGACCTGAGCATCATCATGTCCATCCTCTCCAACTACACGCCCGAGTGCCTCGTCAGAGCCTGGGTAGAATGCCCCGTTGAAGAACTGGGCACTTTTGCTGACCAGCAAACTGCCAGCAACCTGGCGCAGAAGTTTGCGCAGGCTGTTCGCATTGCCAGACTGGACCCCTACAGGGCTGCTACGCACAACAAAGGCATCTTTAACGGCATTGATGCTGTGGTGCTGGCTACTGCCAACGACTTTCGGGCTGTGGAAGCCTGCGGCCATGCCTATGCTGCCAGGGATGGCCAGTATCGGGGCCTGAGCAGTTGCACAGTCGAAAACGGCTTGTTCCGGTTCTGGATGGACATCCCGCTGGCACTCGGCACAGTGGGCGGACTGACCAGACTCCACCCCCTGGCCAAGCGATCGCTGGAGCTGCTGGACTACCCCTCAGCAGAGGAATTGATGATGATCGTCGCCTGCGTTGGCCTCGCACAGAACTTTGCTGCCATCCGCTCCCTGGTGACAACAGGCATCCAGCAGGGTCATATGAAAATGCACCTGGCCAATATCCTGCATCACCTCGGAGCCAGCGAGCAGGAGTCCAAAGATGCTGTGAAGTACTTTGAAGGGAAAGTTGTCTCTTTTACCAGCGTGCGGGCCTTCGTGGAATCCATCCGCCAACAACAACATGCTGTCAACCTGCAAACATGAACCAGAGATTTTACGCCCGTGGCAAATTGTTGCTAACAGCTGAGTATTTTGTCCTCGACGGCGCCCCAGCACTTGCACTCCCGGTCAGCAAGGGGCAATCCCTGGAGTTGCGTTGCGCTGAAAATGCTGCCCCTGCTGCTGAAAAAATGCTGCACTGGCAGAGCTTTGACGACAAAGGCGAATGCTGGTTTGAGGCCTGCTTCGCAGAAGAAGAATTTGAAATCGGCCACAGCAGCGATGCAAATACGGCAAAAAAACTGCAACAAATCCTGCTGACAGCCCGCAACCTGAATCCCGGCTTCAAACCTTTTGCAACCTGGCCTGCCCTCAGCGCCTCCAGCCGACTGGACTTCCCCCGGAACTGGGGACTTGGAACTAGCTCCACCCTCGTGTACCTCCTTGCAGCATGGGCATACGTGGACCCCTTCGAATTGCAATTCCGAACTTTCGGCGGCTCGGGATACGACATTGCCTGTGCCGGAGCAGAGGGCCCCATTTTGTATTTTTTAAAAAATGGAAAACCGCATCTGAAACCTTGCAATTTTCGGCCTGTGTTTCGCAACTCCCTGTTTTTTATTTATTTAGAAAAAAAGCAAGACAGCCGAAAGGGCATTGCCCGTTACAGGGAAGCCGCCAAAAGCCACCAGCAAGCAGCCCATAGACGACAGGCAGCAATTGAAAAAATAGCAGACCTTACAAGAAGTTTTTTGGAAGCCCACACGCTGCGGGATTTTGAAAAACTGATTGTGCAGCATGAAAGCATCGTCAGTGAAACCCTGGATATGCCGCGGGCAAAGGAGCTGTACTTCCCCGATTTTTGGGGTGAAATCAAGTCGCTGGGTGCCTGGGGGGGCGACTTCATCCTTGCCACCAGCCACCGCCCGGCAAGCTTCACCCGACAGTATTTCAGCGAGAGAGGCTTTTCCGTTTTTATTCCTTACGCAGACCTGATTTTCAGTAGAAAATAAAAAACAACAAAGGACATTTTGAAGTAACCACTGTCCTTTATAAGGCAAAAATTTGAAAATAGCTGGTGTTAAAGCGTTACGGATAAACACCGAGCAAGTTTTTCTGTTACTTTTGTGGACACAATCTAAATAACCGGCTATTCCGCAACATAAAGGGTTTAGCTTTTAAAATATTAACTACTTAACAGGAGTGTTTTTGGGAAGGAAATTGAAATTTTTCACCCAAAACACCCGAATTGTGGAAAGAGGGAAGAAAATGAAATTTTTTCCTCCTCCTCCCACACCCACCTGAATAGGTACTTAAAATAAAGAATCATGAGTACAACCACAGCATCTCCGGTGATGCTCTACACCGAGCAGACGCCAAATCCCGAATCGCTGAAATTTGTCACGAACAAGATGTTGTATCGGGGTACAGCAGACCTGGCAGAAGAAACTTTCGCTCGCGAGTGGTCACCCCTCGCTGCTGCCCTGTTTGACATGCCTTTTGTGAAGGGCGTTTATATCGCTAATAACTTTGTTACGGTGACCAAAGAGTTTAACTATGAGTGGAACGACATCATGTTTAAACTCAAGGATTTTATAAAAAAATACGTCCAGGAGGGGGGCGAAATCCTCAAAGAAGGCTTTGATGAGGTGATGGAAAAAATCGAGGCAGAGCGAATTGCCGAGCAGATTACCGGAGACAGTGGCGATATCGTCGTCCGGATAAAAGAGTTGATTGACACCTATGTAAAACCTGCGGTAGCAATGGACGGTGGCAATATCGAATTCCAAGCCTACGAAAACGGTACGGTTTACGTCCTCATGCAAGGCTCGTGCAGTGGGTGCCCCTCTTCCACGGTCACCCTGAAGGCAGGAATCGAGAGCATGCTGAAACGCATGATCCCGGAGATCAAGGAAGTAGTACAGGAAATGGTGTGATCGCTGCATTTGTGAACTGTCAACTTTTACCTTTAACGGCAATTTTGCAGCGAAGAATTTCGGGAAAAAACTTCTGAGTTTTTCTAAGGAAATATCCTCATTTTAGCGGGGGGAGAGAGAAGGAAATCTTCGCACTCCCCCCGCTTCTTATAAGTTTTCAATCCTCTTGTCGTATGAACGTCCAATTGATTTTTATTTCTCTGCTTTTAATGCTGGGGTGTGCACAGCAATCACAAACCAAGAGCAGTGGCAACCCTGCCGCCGCAGGTGATGGTGAATGGCTCATTGTTCCAGGCAAGTCTTTCGGCAAAATCACGAAGGAAAACGCCACCCTGGAGGGGGTCAGGGCGCTCTACGGTGACCAGGTGCGGGAAGACTCCGTCTTTGTCGCCGAGGGCTTCTGGCTACCCGGCCTGATTGTTTTCCCTGACCAAGCCAACGAAATACAAATCGGATACGAGCCTGAGCAGGGGAGCCTTCCCACGTTTATCCGCACCTGGAACGAAGACTCGGATTGGAAGACGGCGGAGGGCATTGCTGTAGGCTCCAGCCTTGCAGAGGTTGAAAACGCCAACGGAACGGGGCTTTCTTTCCTGGGATTCGGCTGGGACTACGGAGGCACGGTCACCGAATGGTACGGAGGCAAGCTCGAAGGTCTGATGATGACACTTAGCCCGGCTACGGAAGATTTTAACGAGAAATTCTTTGGCAGTAAGGAGTTTGGAACGCTGGATCCCGATTTGCCGAAGGATGAGGTTCGGGTAGCGAGCATTGCCATCAGATTCTGAATTGGCATCAGCCTTTCAGCGAGGCAAGGCCTCTTTTTCCAAAGTCTGAGAAAACAGGCAAAAACAGAGCCTGGGTGGATTATTTTTGCCTGTTTGCTTTTTCGCCTTACCTTGTCGTTATGGAATGGGCACATCTCTTAAGTACAGCCAGCATTGTTTACGCAGCAATCTGCCTGATCTTTTACTTCACGCAGGACTTCTACTTTTTCCGGCCTGAGCTGTTGCCGCGTTCTTTCCAATATCGCTATCCCTTCCCCTTTGAAGAAGTGAATTTTGAAATGGAAGACGGCGGCTACATCAATGGCCTTCACTTTCGGGTTCCCAATGCACGGGGTGTCGTTTATTACCTGAAAGGCAATTCAAAGAGCGTGAAAGGCTGGGGCAAATTTGCCCGGGACTTTGTCAGCAAAGGCTATGACTTTTTTATGGTGGATTACAGAGGGATGGGCAAAAGCAGGGGGAAGCGCACGGAATCAACGCTTTTCAATGATGCCCAGCACATCTACCGCTGGTTAAAAGAAAAATACGGAGAAGAGCAGATCGTCTTGTATGGTCGCTCAATGGGCAGTGGCGTGGCAGCGAGGATTGCTTCCTGGAACCGGCCCAGAATGCTCATCCTTGATGCTCCATACTACAGTTTTATCCACCAGGTAAAGCGCTACGGGTTTTGGATGCCTCTGCGGTGGCTGCTGAAGTACCAGCTTCGCACTGATCAGTTCATCCGCAAGATCAGTTGCCCGGTTTTCATTATTCACGGCCAAAAGGACCGCCTCATCCCCTTCAGGCAAAGTGAAATGTTGAAAGAGCAAGCCCCTGGGCAGGTGCGGCTTTTTGCTGTTGAAGAGGCAGGGCACAACAATTTGCCGGCTTTTGCTGCCTACCACGAATGGCTCTACGAAGTGCTGAACGACGATGAAATTTTTTCAAACTGGAAAGAAGACGTGAAAGCAGCAGCCTGAGAGGGCGAGCTTCAGCCCGCTGAAGAAAGCTCCTCAATCCGCAGCTTGAAAACGTACATTGGCGTTTCTTCGTAAAGAGCACGGAACAGGTGGAGCGCTTTTTGTCGGTGGGCTTCGCCGCCTTCGATCTTGCTGAGTTCTGCGTGAATGATAGCTTCTGCTTGCCGGTCGGGGGTCATTTCCAGCAACGTTTGGAATATTCGCTTCGCCTCTTGGGGCTGCTCCTCAGCAAAGAAGATCTTACCGGCCAGCAGCCTGGTTTCAAAGAGCAGATCGGGGTGCTGGAGTTCTTCAGCCAGGGAGGTAGCCTGGTGGAGGTGCTCTTTTGCTTCGGTTATCCTGCCGACAGTCAACAGGGCGATGGCCTTTTCTACTAAGCTAAACCCCCACACCAGTTTGTTGCCGATGTCCTTGGTTACTTCGATGGCCCGGTCGTAGTAGTCCATGGAAGTTTCGTACTCAAGTTTGTGAAAATAGATGTCCCCCAGGGTGTTTAGCGCCTTTGCCACGCCTTTCTTGTAGCCGAGTTTCTTGCCCAGTTCCAAATTTTTCTGCAAGTACTCAATGGCTTCGTCAAAACGGCCCATGACGCTGAAAAGTTCGCCGATCAGCCCTAGTGCAATAGAAGTTCCCTGGGGGTCGCCCAATTCTTCAGCCAGCACCAGATCCCGTTCGAAGTGTTGCATGGCCAGGTCGAAATTGCCTTTGCGCTGCCAGACATTGCCGATGCAGCCGATAGCGATGGAGGTGAGTTGTTTGTTACCCAATTCCTCAGCCAGGGCAAGGCCTTTTTGGTAGCAGCTCAGGGCAGCGTCGTAATCTCCTTTTTCAAAATAGACGATTCCCATGTTGGTGTAAAGAGTTGCCATGCCTTGCCGGTCATCAACGCTTTTGCACAGCTCAAGATGGTTTTGCTGCCAGCGGATGCCATCGTCGTATTTACCCAGGTTCATGTAAGTCAGGCCTAGCATGGCGACAATTTGAGCGCTGGAAAAGGTATGGGTGTAAAGCTGGGACAGTTGAATGCTGCGAATGAAATAGAGTTTGGCGTCGTCGTATTTTCCCTGTCTGAAGTACAGGTTGCCCAGGTTTCCAAAGACTTTGGAGGTGCCCCGGTTATCGTGGATGGAGCCGAAGAAGGCTGCCGAGGATTCGAGAAATTTGCCAGCTTCACCGTATTTGCCCTGGAGCATGAGTACCCGCCCCAGGTCGTTGTTGGACTGGCCGAGCAATTTGCTGTCGTTGATCTGACGGGCCAATTCAAGAGCCTGGCGGGCAAGGGCCTCGCATTCATCCCAGCTGCCGATCAGCTCCAGGATGCTCGCTTTTTTGAGCAGGGCGTCGGCTTGTTCTTTGGTGTCGTCGTTTTTCTCCAGGATGGCCAGCAGTTTATTGTAAAAATAGAGCGCCTGCTGGTTTTGGTAATGAGCCTTGGCAAAGTCCGCTGCTTTTTGCAGGTATTCTTGCAGTTTTGACTCTACGCCAGCTTGTTCATAGTGAAAAACCAAATCCACATAGCGTTGCTCCAGGCTGTCGGCGTACAGGGTTTCAATGGCCTCGGCGATGAGCTGGTGAAGCTCGCGGAGGCGGGTTCTGAGTTGCATATCGTACACGGCTTCCCGGAGCAGGGAGTGCCGGAAAATGTAGCGCAACTCGTTCATGGTTTGCCAAATCTGCGCTTTTTCTGCTGTTTTTACCTGCTCTTTGAGCACGACCTGGGTGTTGCCGTTTTCCCGGATAAAACTTTCGTGGCGTTTGAGCACTTCGGAAAGCACAGGCAGTTCAAACTCCCGCCCGATCACGGCAGCCGCTTTGACGGTTTCTTTTACCAGGCCTGACAGGCGGTCAATCCTGGCGGTGAGCACGGCCTGGATGCTATTCGACAGCCTGACGTTTTTATCCTTGACTGACCATCCTCCCGGCCCTTGTTCCAGTTGGTTGCTTTCGATAAAATATTCCAGCATCTGCTCGGCGTAGAAGGGGTTCCCGTTTGTGGTGCGCATGAGTAGTTCGAGCAAGTCGGGATGCACCTTGCCTTGCAGGTGGCTTTGCAGCAGGTCTTCAATAGCTTTGGAATCTAGGATGTTGAGGTCAATTTCAAAGGAGGAAATGCCCGCCCGCTCCAGGACCTTATCGTCAAAAACCCTGGGCTTGTTGCCCTCATCGTCGTAACGGGAAGTTACCAGAATAAAGACCGGGAAGTCTTTGATGCGCCCTGCCAGCTCATTTAGGAATTCGATGGAACTTTCATCGAACCAGTGTCCGTCTTCGAGCTCAATGACAATGGGGCCGATGAGTGCTTCTGCCAGGAAGAGATTGGTCAGGGCAGAGAGCGTGTTGAGATAGCGCCCCTTGGCATCCAGGTTTTCCCAGAGGGTATTGGATATCTTAAGCCCCGTCAGTGCTGCCAGCACCGGTTTGGTGCGGATATTTTCCCGTTTGATATTTTCAGTTTCCGGGTGTTGTAGGGAGGAAAGGTCGTTGAGCAGGGAGGAAAATTGCTTTTCAAAATTGTCGAGGTTAGCCTGGTCGGAGGCATCGGAAGATTGCTCAAAATAGTTTTTTAAAAAATAGATGAAGGGGTTAAAGGGTTTGTGAAGGATCTGGTCGCTCTGGCAGGTGAACCAGGCCATGCGTCGTTTTCTGCGCAGGTGGTTGCGAAATTCAAAGGCAAGGCGGCTTTTGCCGATGCCGGGCTCTCCGTAAACGTAGGCAGCAGCAGCCCTGGAGGTGTCGAAGGCTTTAAAAGTGGCTGCTTCGAGCTTCCCAATCTCCGGGGCACGGCCCACCATAAGCCCGGCGTACATCTGGTGTTGATCGAGGTTTCTGCCTGTGAACTGAAAAGTGGGGATTGGCTCTTTCAAGCCCTTGTAGGTGATATTCCCCCGGGGCTGAAAGCGAAAATGGCGGTTTTTACTGATGGATTCGTCCACCAGTACCTCGCCCCACTGGGCATGCATCATCAGGCGGGCTGCGATGTTCACCCTGTTGCCTACGGCAGCGTATTGGCAGCGTTCTTTGCTGCCAATGATGCCCGTGTAGGCAATGCCTTCTGCGATGCCGACTTTGTAGAGGAGGTCTGTCATCTGCTGAAGCGGGGCCAGGTCTTCGTGGATGGTGCTAATGAACTCCAGGGTCCGCTCGACATTGTTTTCGTAGGAAACGGGCGCTCCAAAGATGACGACCAGCACGCCGCCTTTATCTCCAAAATCAATTTCCTTCAAATAGCCGGAAAAGTTTTTGACCTGTTCCAAAATGAGAATTGCGAACTCGTTGAGCGAGATGTGGCTGTCCAGTCCTTTAAATGAAATGAAAACGGAAACCACCGTCCGGAACTCTCCTCTTTGGTTAAACCCGATCACAGCATCGGGCAGGAAAGCGGCGACAATTTCGGGCGAGAGCTTGGGCATTTCAGGTGGGGAGTTCTTTGCCGGCAGAGCTGGCGTTGCTTCTTCCCTGATGAGGAAATACCCCTTGACCTCACATGGTGTCATGTTCACGGATTCGGGCAGTTGTCTGCCGAAGGCTTCGTCTACAATAATTTGCCGCTGAGAGGCTTGGTTTTGGCTGTTGGCACAGCCATTAATGGCCGGTCCTCTGAAGTAAAAGGCTTTGTATTGCCTGCCGACAATCCCCCAGTCAACTCTCCCCAAGGACAAGCCTGTTTTGATGCCCATGCTGAATTCGGCAAAGTGGGTGGAGGCTTTGTCCAGCAATTTAAAAAGCTCTACTGCGTAGGAAAGCACCTCAGGAGCTGTGCAGTTGCAGGATTCAACTGGAAAGATGCCGATAAAGGAGTCTCCTGCAAAGTGGGGGATAAAACCGCCGCGGGCATACACCAGACTGACCATGGGGCCAAAAATGGCGTTGAGGATATCGGAAAGCCTTTCAGCACCAGCCGTGCCCTGCCTGAGCAGTGTCTCCGTCAGGCGGGTGAACCCCGACATATCCACGAACATGGTGTGTGCCTCAAAGCTGCCGTGAGTGGCTCCTGCTTTTTGTTGATCGTGGATAAAGTGTGGAATTAAATTTTTCACCTGACAGGAATGTAATTTTCGTTTGCCTGAAGAAAACGGCGGATTGCAAATTAACGAGGAAATCGGAAATTGCGACCCTGCAACGGATATTTTACAAAAGTGTGTTTTCCTTGTGGTTACAGGAGCCAGGGTGCAAACTGCAGCGACAAAGCCAGTACTACCAGGATGAAATGGATAGCCTCCGCCCACTGTAGCTTCAGGCTCGTAAAAGAAAGCCCCAGGAAAATGCCCAGTGCCGGAGCCAGCATCAAAAGGTGTTCAAATGTGAGATTCGCCTGGAAAAATGCCGAAAGAGCTGCCACCGCCAGCACCCAGTACAAAATGCTGAGTTTTTTTTGCACCTGGATGTTTTTCTTGATCATGTAGGTGTCACTGCTGAAAATGACAAAGCCGATAAGCAGCGCAAACAGGAGAATCTTCGCATAGGCATCCCAGCTGTCAAGAACGATGGCTACCTTGAAAAAACCAACATTGCTGAACAACTGGTGATCCAGGAAATCCTCGAATTGGTCGAACCAGAAGAAGTAAAGCCCCGTGAGCAAATAAGGCATCAGCAACCCGGTAAGCAACATGAGGACTTCCTGGATGTTGAATGCCCGCAGGATGTTGTGCCCGATTACGAGCAGGATGATGAAAAATACGTAGGGGAAATAGAATAAACTCGCTACCCCCATCCAAAAGCCTGCGTTGAAAATGCGGTCGGCACAGGCGGGAGTTTTGTAGATGTAGAATAATTCATTCAGGGAAATAAACAAAAAGGTGTTGGCCATTAACACGGGTGACAGATAGAGAAAATCAGGAATCAGACATGCTGTCAGAATGTAAAAAACACCTGGAAACAAATTGACTTCATGCGCTAAGCGGTGGTTGATGGCCAGGCTGTTTACTATAAAACCCTGTATCAGCAGCAGCAAAATGGCGATAATGTGCGAAATGACATTTTGAGAGCCAACCCAGCTATAAACCATTTCACTAAAAACACCATCAACTGACGGCGTCCATTTGAAGGGTGCAAAAAATACAGCACCTCGCATGAGCAGGATGTAAAAGATGAGCAGGATGCTGTAAAAAATCTGATTTGTTCGGAAAAGTGTCAGCACGTGCGGACAAAGGATTGGTGAATGTTTGAAACTTGCAAATCTGGCGCAGCAAATTCAGCCGGGGTCAAAAGTAGTAAAAAACATCAGGCTGCTGTCGTGCTATTTTGAAACATGTGGAATTTCTTCCCTAAAATGGAAGCGTGTGTTTTTCAGAGGTGGAAATTCGGGCAGCCAAATGCCCGAGGCATCTTCCTTCTGAAAGGTTATTTGGTGGCGGCTGCCGCCAGTTGACTTTTAGTACTCCTGCTCCATTCAAACAAGCTACTCCTCCATCCCGGCCTGTTTTGCGTCAAATATAGCATTCAGCAAACCCCCTTCAAACTCGTCATCTCCGAGTTGCCAGAACATGATGCCGCCCAGTCCCTTATTTATAGCGTACCTGGTTTTCAGCCTCACGGACTGCCGGTCGTCAAAAGTGGCAAATAGTTTTTCAGCGGCATTGAAGCGGTAGGGAGCCTGGGCCACTGAATCCCAGTAATACACAAAACCCTGCTCCTCGGATAGTCTGTCTTTGAAAGAATGGTAGCTAAGCCCAGCTTTGAAGGTGCCAGGCTGGTTCAATCCCTGGCCCGTACTGTCCTTAAGCTCCCAAAGCCTTGCATAAAAGGCAGCGCCAATGATGATCTTTCGGGCGGGAACGCCCACCGAGTCCAGAAAACTTACCGCTCGGTCGGTTGATTCAGGCTGAGCCGGTGTAGAATAAAGCAGTGTGTTGTGGCCCGTTACCTCACCACCGGAAACGTAATCATAACTCATCACGTTGACATAGTCCAAATGTGGCATAACCTGATCCCACTCAATGGACTCACTCAGGTACCGGGTGAAACCGCCCGCAGCAAAGCTGAGTACCTTATCTGGCCCCAGGGCCTGCCTCAATTCCCGGACCAGGGCGGTGAAGTTCGGCTTGTCTTCGGGCATGTACTGGTGACCTGGAAACCCTGCAATAGCGGGATATTCCCAGTCAAGGTCGAGGCCGTCCGTCTGGTAGGTATCAGTCAGGTCCCTGACGGAGCGGCAGAATTCGCTGCGCCCACTTGCCGTGTTAAAGACTTCAGAACAGGTTTTGCACCCCCCCCATCCGCCGAGCGACAGGAGCACCTTCAACTTTGGATTGCGGCTTTTCAACGATACCAGTCTCCTGATGGTCAGGCTGTCGTTTGCATTGTCAACGGCCAGGCGGTTGCCTCTGAGGTGGCAAAAGCTGAAAATGATGTGAGTTAACTTTTCAATGGGATATTGGCTGATGCTTTCGGGGTCGCCCAAGTAGTAGGCGATGACGGCAAATTCGTCTGATTTTTGCTGCATTGCTTTCTTTCCGGTAGTACAGCTCAACAATACAGAGAGGAAAACACCCAAAGCAAATACGAAAAGATAACGCATGGCCAATCAATTTTGAGTTGATAAAAATTGCCTTTCTTTACCCCTTTTTGCCGACATCAGTAAAGTAAACTGCAAAACAAAGGCAGCCTTTGATGCCAGTTTCTCTGAGGGGGAAAATTCGGCCTTAAACAACTCAAAATCTTTGAAATAGCCATTACTTTTGCACGCTTTTTAGCGTATTGATTGTTCATAATCTAACTTTTTTATGCGAAATGATTAAAAACCGTTATTTCGATCTGATTGATCAAACCTTCTACTTCCCGCAAGAAGGCTTCGATATCGAAGATGGCAATCTCGTTTTCAATGGCGTTCCGCTAAAATATCTGATTAACAAATACGGAACGCCGCTAAAACTCTCCTACCTGCCTAAAATAGGAACCCAGATCAAAAAGGCAAAAAACATGTTTACCAAAGCCATCAAAACACTGGGCTACAGGGGGAAATACCACTACTGCTACTGCACCAAAAGCAGTCATTTCAGCTATGTCGTTGAAGAAGTGCTGCGTTATGACGTAGGACTTGAAACTTCTTCTTCATTTGATATTGACCTGATTCGGAGGCTGTATGAAAAAAAGCTGATTGACAAGGACATGATCATCGTCAGCAATGGCTACAAACCCAGGGAATACGCCAGCAAGATCAGCGGACTTGTTAACGACGGGTTTAAAAATACGACACCCATCCTGGACAACAAGAAAGAACTGGAGCACTACGAGGAACTGGTCAAAGACAAGTGCAACATAGGTATCCGTGTAGCTACAGACGAAGAGCCCAACTTTGAGTTCTATACCTCTCGCCTGGGAATACGCGGCTCTGAAGTTGTAAATTTTTATAAGGAAAGACTTCACAAAAACAAGAAGTTCAAGCTGACCATGCTCCACTTCTTCGTGGATACGGGAATCAAGGACACCATATACTATTGGGGCGAGTTGAAAAAAGCAGTCAGGTTGTATTGCGAGTTGAAGAAAGTATGCCCCACCTTGACCAGCCTCAACATCGGAGGCGGGATGCCCATACGCAATTCTCTGGGGTTTGAGTTTGACTATACCTATATGGTCAGAGAAATCGTGAACCTCATCCTGCAGGCCTGTCAGGAAGAAGAGATCCCCGAGCCAGATATCTACACCGAATTTGGCAAATACACCGTGGGCGAGAGCGGTGCTTTCATCTTTTCTGTGCTGGAGCAAAAACAACAGAACGACGCTGAGTTGTGGTACATGGTTGACAACTCCCTCATCACCACGATGCCCGACAGCTGGGGCATCGGCGAGCGTTTCATCCTGCTTCCGGTCAACAAGTGGCAGAACGAGTACCGCAGGGTGAACATCGGTGGGTTGAGCTGCGACAACTCCGACTACTACAACTCAGAGATTCACGAGAGCCAGGTCTATCTGCCGGTTATTGAAAAAAATGACAAAGAGCCGCTGTACATCGGCTTCTTCCATACAGGGGCTTATCAGGACACGCTCAGTGGCTATGGCGGCATCAAGCATTGCCTGATTCCGTCACCCAAACACGTGCTGATCTACAAAGATGGAAAGGGCAACATCGTGGATAAACTCTACAGGGAAGAGCAGAAGCCCGAAGATATGTTGAAGATATTGGGCTACATGTAAGGGGGCAGGCTGCCCCTCGACTGGTGTTGGTGCTCAACGCAGAGACAGGCGAGTGAAACTTCCGCCCCCGAGGTGGCATCTTTTTGGCTTTGGCTGTGTTAGTGAATGAGTTGCCCAGTTGAGGCTGTACGCTCCTTTCTCTACCTCGTCGGTTTCCAAAATACCCTCGCTGAAATGCCTCAATTATTTCCGGTGCATTCCGCGGAAGAAGTGGAAAAGTGGCAAAAAAAGGCCATTTTGAGCCGTACGACCCAATCCCAAACGAGCTTTAAGTTGTGTTAAGAGCATGTCGAGGATTTGGTCGCTTGGCTAAAAGCAGCCCTTTTTCGCCTGCTTTTTACTTTTTTTCAAACCCGTAGTGATGCTACACAACTTCAAATAGCTTCTTAGGAGAGTGCAGGAGAGGAAGAAAAGATGAAATTTTTTCTTCTCCCTCTCACAATTTGGGGTGTTTTTTGGGAAAAACTTTAATTTTCTTCCAAAACACACCCCTGTTAAATGGTTAGAACTTGTTTGCGACTTGGTCACTTGGCTCTGGGCAGAAAAGACACCTTTTTAGCCCGGTAAGCTCCATCCCAACAGCATCGCTACTCAAGCACCAAAACGCAAACAAGCTCTTAAAAAGAGTAAGAAATGACTGAAATGCTGAGTGCTCCTGTAGTTGCTGCCGAAGAAATCCAGCGGATTTTTCGCTTGCAACACGAAAACTATCTCGCAGTTGGAAAGGCAACTGTGGCAGAACGCCTGGCAAAACTCAACCGCCTTCACAAGGCTATTATGAAATACCGCCCTCAAATCAAAGAGGCGATGTATGCCGATTTTAAAAAACCGGCAGTCGAAGTGGATGTCGTTGAGGTATTCCCCATCACGGGAGCTATCAAACACACCAAAGCCAACCTGCGCCATTGGATGAAACCTCAAAAAGTGTCAACGCCCATGACCTTTCTCGGCTCTTCCTCCTGGATACAATACGAACCCAAAGGCGTCACCCTGATTATTTCTCCCTGGAATTTTCCTTTCAACCTCACTTTTGTCCCCCTGGTATCGGCTATCGCAGCAGGTAACTGCGCCATCGTAAAACCATCAGAGCACACGCCACACTCCGCTGCGTTGATCCGGAAAATAGCAGCTGAAGTGTTCAGCGAGCAGGAAGTAGCCGTCGTAGAAGGGACTGCTGAAACCTCGCAAACCCTGGTGGAGTTGCCCTTCCACCACATCTTTTTCACAGGGGCCCCGCGGGTTGGCAAAATCGTCATGGCTGCAGCAGCAAAAAACCTCACTTCTGTGACGCTGGAGCTGGGAGGCAAATCTCCCACAGTCATTGATGAAACAGCAGACGTTCGGATGGCGGCAAGGCGCATCATCCGGGGCAAATTAGCAAATAGCGGCCAGGTGTGCATCGCTCCCGACTACGTCTTTGTCCAGGAAAAAGTGTTGGAGCCTTTCCTGAATGCAGCGAAAGAAACAATCCGAAAATATCTGGGAGAGGCTCCGCAGGCGTCGGATTCGTATGCCCGCATGGTGAATGTGAAGCAGTTTGGCAGGGTAAAAGAGCACCTGGAAGAAGCCTTGGAAAAGGGGGCCGGACTGGTGACAGGCGGCAGGGCCAGCGAGGGCGACTTTTTCATTGAGCCTACCATTCTGACTGGTGTGAGCCAGAATGCAAAATTGATGCAGGAAGAAATATTTGGCCCCATCCTTCCCGTGCTGACTTATCGGGATTTGCAGGAGCCCATTGAGTACATCAACGCAGGTGAGCGCCCGTTGACGATGAACATTTTTAGCAAAAGCAAAAAGAATATCCGACGGCTGATGGGAGAAACCCGTGCTGGTGGCACTTCCATCAACCACACGCAATTGCATTTTTTCAACCATGACCTGCCATTTGGCGGCGTCAATAACAGCGGAATTGGCAAGACACATGGCTGGTTTGGATTTGCAGAATTTTCCAATGCCCGTGCGGTGTACCGCCAGCACTTCCCCGGGCCTACCGAACTGCTCAGACCACCCTACACCCGGTTTACAGAGTGGCTGATTGATTTTACAATCAAGTGGTTATAACCTGCCCCGGCTGGTGTGCTTGTTCTTCAGACCTTTTTTGAATGACGCCTAAGCAACTACTCATTTTTATCGCTGTTTTCAGCAGCTTCAATGGATTCTCCAGGCCCTGCCGGGAGGTGATCGCTTATTTTCCAAGCTGGAAGTGGTATCACCGGCAGCAACTTGTGAACCCCCTTACCATTGATTACAACAAATACACGGCTATCAACTACGCATTTTTCCAGCCCAACCCCGACGGCAGTATTTCGACCTTCGACCCGCTGGCAGACAAAACCCTGCTCCTGGGCGACTTCCGCCCTGATGTGCCAGTCCGCTATAAAAGCTCCGTCGGCTTTGGTAATCCGCAGTGGCATATTCCGGGGACTTCCCTAGTAAGCAAAGCCCATGAACAGGGAGTCAAAGTGCTCATCTCGGTAGGGGGCTGGACGCTGTCGCAGCATTTTTCATCTATAGCTGCCAACCCCCAAAAGCGCCGCCGTTTTGCCCAAAGTTGTGGTGAAATGGTGCGGATTTACGGTATTGACGGCATTGACATTGACTGGGAATATCCTGGCTTTAAAGAAACGGGAGGGTCGCCTGCCGACCAGGAGAATTTTACTCTCCTGCTCCGGGAGGTACGGGATTCACTCAATGCAGAAGCTGCTCTCAGCGGCAGAAAGCTCCTACTGACGGCTGCCTTTGGCGTCGCTCCCAGCCGCATTGCTGAAATTCAGTGGGAGCACGTTATCCCACTGCTTGATTTTATCAACCTGATGACCTATGATTTTTACGGAACGGGTTATTCTGTCACCAACCACCATTCACCGCTGTATTCTCCTTCCAGGGGGCTTTCCGGATTTGACCTGAACAGCGTAGTTTACCTTATGCTGGATCGCTATGGTGTGCCTCCTGATAAGATTAATATTGGCCTGGCGTTTTACGGAAGAAGCCTGAAGACGACTGGGAAGCCAGGCCTGCATGTGGCTTCGGGAAGAAAGCCCGATACAGCCACCTTCCCCGAAGATGGTGGCTCTCCCATGTTCTACAACATCCTCAGGCGACTGCCGCAGTTTAACTACTTCTGGGACAGCCTGGCGCAGGCGCCATACCTGCAGGGGAAAAAGTCCAACACATTTGTTTCTTTTGACGATGAGCAGTCCATCGGCAAAAAAGCCGAATACATTGTGGAGCATAACCTGGCCGGCGCCATCATCTGGGATATCACGGGGGATTACGTGCAAAGCAAACACCTGCAGCCTAATTCGCCTGTAGTGACACCCCTGGCCAGTGCGCTGCAATCCGCTCTCTGTGGGCAGAAGGTACATGCCTTCGGTGGCGAAGTAGTGGCAATAGGTTACCTTCCCCCCGTGCTGCCACAAAAGGTACCGCTCGTTTACCGGAAAACTTTTGCTCCAAGGCTTGCCCCCTGGAGCGCTCCTGTCTCAAAAAAAGAACTCAGAAAAGCGAAAAAGAAAACCCGGAAGAAAAAGATCCCGACCGCTCAAAAAGGTGTCCCAGGCAGGTATTTCAACGGTGGCCACTGAAGAATGAGCTTGTTCTCACGCTTTAGAGCTTGCTTGCGTTTTGGTGATAGAGCAGAGATACTGTTGGGATGGAGCTTACCGGGCTAAAAAGGTGTCTTTTCCACCCAGAGCCAAGCAAATTTTTCAGCAATAGCTAAGAGCTTGTTTGCGATTAGGTCACTTGGCTAAAAACGGCTCTTAATAAATGGACGTTGTTGCGAGAAAGTAGTGGGGGCAGCCAAGTAAAAAAAGAACAAAATAAAATCTTCCTGCTTCTTCTCCTTCTCCTTCCCCGGCTGCATATTGATTAGCAGTAGAATTATTACCTTTGAACGCAAATCAACACATGTGTGGCGGCGGCCTTGTCGAAAATACCAGTTGAAGCATTTTTGAATAAAAACAGCCGCCTGTGCCGATCTGTCATGTGAATAAATAAACAAACAGCTTGCTCGTGAAAAACAGCGCACTCCCCTAGTGCCTCATTCAAAAAAAGGCGAACTGGCTGTAGTGGTTTGAAATTTTCCCACCATTCCCTTTTGAAATGTACAGATCAGGCAAAAACCGTATTCTTGCGCATAGCCGTTTTACCCCCAAAACGACTCTTTTGCAGGAACATCCCTTTTACCGAAATCCTGTTAAACAAACCTGAACAAACGAGCAATGAGAGTATTTCTATTCTGCTGCCTGACTTCCATATGCCTGGCAGCCACGACGCAAAGAGTATTTTCCCAACAGATTTTTATTAACGAATTTCTGGCCTCCAACAGCAACGTCCTGGCTGACGAAACGGGAGACTACGACGACTGGGTGGAGCTGTTCAACCCCGGTCCTCTGCCGGTCAACATTGCAGGGATGTACGTGACGGACAACCTCAACCAACCAACTCAATGGCGAATCCCCGATACGGATGCGCAGAAAACGACGATTGCACCAGGCGGCTTTCTGCTCCTGTGGTTCGACAAGGAGATGGCGCAAGGTCCTCTGCACGTGAACGCCAAGTTGAGTGCAGACGGCGAAGACATTGGCCTGTTTGCTGCCGACGGCGTCACCCTGATAGATGGCCTGACTTTTGGCCCCCAAAGCTCCAACGTCTCCTACGGCAGAGTGCCGGATGGCGGCCCTGCTTTCCAATTTTTTCCCCAACCCACGCCAAATGAGCCCAATCAGCCTGCTATCGGTGGCGAATATGCAGAAAAGCCCCTGGCCTCGGTGGATGGCGGCTTTTTCAATACCTCCTTTGAACTGGTTTTGAGTACGACCATGCCTGATGCAGAGATTCGCTATACGTTGGACGGCAGCTTGCCTGCAAATTCTTCCGCTCTGTATTCGGCGCCTTTGACAATCACGCAGACGACTACGCTGCGAGCTGTGACATTTGCACCGGGCTTTTTGCCGAGCCAGGCACTGACACATACGTATTTGTTTGAAAATGAACATGTGTTCCCCGTCATGGCGCTGTCGTTCAACGAAGATGATTTCTTTGACCCAGCGACGGGCATTTACGAGAATTTCCTGGAGGACTGGGAGCGGCCTGTAAGCGTAGAGTTTTTCGAAGAAGACAGTACGGCGTTCAACCAGGAGGCAGTTGTTGAAATTCACGGAACAGGCAGCGCTCAAAATGCTCAGAAGTCATTGCGGATCAAAGCCAAAGCTAATGGAGGAAGTGGCTTTTTTGAACATCCGGTTTTCCCCGATTTGGATTTTGACAGGTACAAAACACTCGTGCTGCGCAACTCCGGCCAGGACTGGAATGTCACCATGTTCAGAGATGCATTCGTCTCCAGCCTGGCGGGTGACCTCAGCGACGTCGGTAGTCTCATTGAGCGCCCCAGGCTCTACCTGCAAGGCTTCAGACCCAGCGTGGTCTATTTGAATGGCAAATACTGGGGCATTTACAACATTAGGGAGCATGTAAGCTCGCGCTATGTCGAGCAGCATTTTGACTTGAAGCCGAATGAATTTGACCTGTTGGAAAACGACAATGAGGCAAAGGAAGGCGATTTCGAGCGCTGGAATTTCTTTAAGCAATTTCTCTTGTCAAATCATTTTGTGCAGGATACCCAGTTTGCCCAGCTTGGCAGTTTCCTGGACCTGCCTCATTTTCTCGACTACAACGCTTTCAATATTTTAATAGATAATGGCGACTGGCCTGGCAACAACTACCGCCGCTGGCGCGAACGCACCAACGATGCTCGATGGCGGTTTCTCACTTTCGACCTGGACCTGAGCTTCGGCCTGTTCTCCCACCAGCCCGATACCATCTTGTGGAATACCGGCGACGCCTCTTCTAATTCGCTGGCCCGGGCGCTTGACAGTACCTCCTACCTGTGGCCCAATCCTCACTGGGCGACCCTTCCTTTGCGCAGGGCAATGGAGAATGCGGCTTTTCGCCGGGATTTTATCAACCGCACTGCCGATTTCTTGAATGTACTTTTTGAGCCCCAACGCATGAATGCTCGCATTGACGAATTTAAGGCGCTCTACCTGCCTGAAATCCAACGGCACTTCGATCGCTGGACAGGAGGTTGGAACGCATGGGAGAACAACCTGCAGATCCTTCGGAAATTTGCGGATGAGCGCCCTCAGCATCTCCGGCAACAGTTTATTGATTATTTCAGCGAAATCAGCGGCACGGCAAAAATTACTTTGGAGGTAAGCCCTCCCGGCGCCGGACAAATATTGTTCAGCACGGTACATCTGCAAAGTAGCAACCTCCCGTGGACCGGCGAATACTTTGCCGGAGTAGATATACCGGTGACAGCCGTTGCAGCACCGGGCTACGTCTTTGCCGGATGGTCGGCTCCCGCAATGGGGTCGCAGCTTTCTGGAAAAATAAACCTCTCAGCGGACACGGTGCTGATCGCTTACTTTATATCCGGTTCAGCAGCTAAAGATACCATCGTGATCAACGAAATCAACTACAATTCAGCTGCAGCAAAAAACAGCGGTGATTGGGTGGAACTTTTCAATCCCAATGATCACAGCGTGGACATTTCAGGCTGGGTTTTCCAGGATGAAAGTGGGTACTACAACATGCCAGGCAACACGGTAATGGCTCCTGGCAGCTACCTCGTTTTGGCAGAGAGCAAAAGCGAGTTCTCCCTGATTTATCCCGGCGTCGTTAATGTCATCGGCAATTTTGGACAGGGCGAACAGGGCTTTAAACTCAGCAACAGCAGTGAATTGGTTCAGCTCAGAAACGCTTCCCTTGAAGTTATTGATAGCGTGCGCTATGCTGATAAGCAGCCCTGGCCACCAGCTGCCGACGGTACCGGTGCTTCCCTCCAGCTCGTTCACTGGGAGCTCGACAATGCTTTGCCTCAGTCCTGGAAGGCAGATACACCCACGCCAGGAAGCCCCAACTACATCCCGTTCAAGGAGCAGACCATCACTTTCCCGGCTGTCAGCCCGAAAATTTCGTCAGCACCTCCTTTTGTACTCTATGCTGTAGCCAGTTCAGGACTGCCGGTTAGTTTTCAGGTGGTGTCAGGCCCGGCTACTGTCAGTGGCAACATCGTGACGCTCACCGGTGAAGTAGGTATCGTGACGATCAGAGCCAGCCAGCAGGGTGACAACCTCTGGTTGCCAGCCCCTGATGTCTTCCAAAGTTTTAAGGTGAAAGGATTGGTAGGCTACTGCGAAGTAAAAGCAGAGAAGCCCTGGTGGGAGTGGATCGAACGAGTAGAGTTTGGTGAAATTGACAACCTGTCTTTTAAGACACAGGTTGGTGATTTTACAACAGTGAGTACAAAGGCAAAATTAGGAACTACCGTGAGGCTCACCATCACGCCTGCCTTCAGCTGGGAGGTGTTCAATGAATACTTCCGGGCCTGGATTGATTTTAACAAAGATGGAGACTTCGACGACCCGGGAGAATTAGTGCTGGAGGATTTCGGCACATCCGTGGTCAGTGCAGACGTCCTGATTCCAGAAGATGCAGTCCTAGGGTCGGTGCGTATGCGGGTGGCTATGAAGCGGGGCGAGTACCCCCAGCCCTGTGAGAGTGTCCTGTTTGGAGAAATTGAGGACTATACGGTTATTTTGGTAGATGATGATTTATGGAACTACGACGCAGAAGATATTGAGGCAAAGCCACTTTTAAAACTGTCGCCCAATCCGGCTGCTTCAAGACTGGCTCTGCAGTTTTTTACTAAGTACAGCGGACCTGTCAGCCTGAGTGTGGTGGATGGTAATGGCAGTAACCTGTTAAGCGAGCGCTACCATCTTCAGCAGGGGAGCCACTATATCGAACTGGATATTTCTACCTTGCCTGCCGGAAGTTATTATTTAATGATGCTACCCTCCAGGCAGAAAATGCTCTCGGGGATCTTTTTGAAAATATAGCTATTTAACAGAGGGTGTTTTTGAAAAAAAAATTGAAATTTTTTCCAAAAACACCCTCGTCTGAACAACCGTATTCGCCGCCAAAGGCGGCGGCCTGACTGGTGAGGCAGACTCAAAAATTGCTCGTTTTTAACTCAAGCACCAACCCCCAACAAGCTCTAATACCCAAGTTTTCAAGACTAGCCAGTTTGCCCCTCTTTCGGCCAGGTATTAGCTCAAAAAAACTTCAACGGACTATTGAAGTAGTTGTGTTGAATAGAGACAATCGGTAATTTAATTGCCGGATATCGGTTGCAAATATCGGTTCGGCTCAGTTTGCCGATAGCACAAATCAACTTACTTTTGGTGTGACAACATGCGCTATCCGGTTCAAAAAATCGCCAGGGTCGTCGAGGGTCGCTTTCTCTTCAGCCCGCCTCACGAGGGGGTGATTGAGCACATCCTGCTCGATAGCAGACAGGTCATTTTCCCCGCCACCTCCTTGTTTATTGCACTGCAAGGCCGCCGCCACGACGGGCACGATTTCATTGGTGACCTGTGCCAAAGCGGTGTACGTAACTTCATCATTTCGGCACCATCGGCAGTGCTGACAGCAGACCACCAAAACAATTACCCGGGGTGCAATTTTGTGCTCGTAGAAAATACGCAGGAGGCATTTCACCAGTTGGCAGCTTGGCATCGGCAGCAGTTTTCGCTGCCCGTTATTGGCATTACTGGCAGCAACGGGAAAACCATCATCAAAGAATGGCTGTTCCAACTGCTCCACAAAGACTACCACATCGTGCGCAGCCCCAAGAGCTTTAACTCGCAAACGGGCGTGCCGCTTTCAGTCCTTCAGATTTCGTCGGAGCACCAACTGGCACTCATCGAAGCAGGGATTTCCCAAATGGGTGAAATGGAAAAGCTCGCCCGCATTATTGCTCCTGATATTGGTATTTTTACAAAGATAGGAGAGGCACACAGCGAAGGCTTTCCCAGTATCGAAATAAAACTAAGGCAAAAACTGAAGCTGTTCAGGCGGGCTAAAACGGTCATCTTCTGCACGGATGACGAGCGGGTGGTGCAAGCTATGGAAGAGCTTATACAAGACAACCCCGGTGTCCGTTTTTTCACCTGGTCCGCTATGGGAAAGCCGGCAGATATCCATTTTAATAACATCTGTCCGGGAGGAGATTTTACGGAAATCACAGCAGAGTATGCTCTCTCCGAAGCAGACTCCGAGCCAACTGAGCCACTGTCGCAGCCGAAAGCAGGCAATGCTAAATTGCTGAAAATTCCCTTTACCGATGCAGCTTCTATCGAAAATGCGCTGCATTGCTGGGCTTTTCTGCTGTACCTTGGCATTCCGCACAAAGACATTGCCTGCCGCATGGCGCGTCTGGAACCAGTGGCCATGCGCCTCGATTTAAAAGAAGGCATCAACGGCTGCACCGTCATCAACGACAGCTACAACTCGGATCTGACCTCGCTCAACATTGCGCTGAACTTCCTCGAACAGCAGAGCAAGGCTGTAAAGCGAACAGTCATTTTATCGGATATCTTGCAGAGCGGACAGGCGCCTGAGCAACTCTACCAGACGGTTGCCGATTTGTTGCTGGAGAAAAGGATTGACCGGCTCATCGGTATCGGCACTGAAGTAACTATCCTGGAACAGGTTTTACCACAGGACTTCGATAGGTTGTTTTTTGAAAATACGCCTTCCTTCCTGGAGGCTTTTCACCGGCTCGTTTTCAGAGATGAGACCATTTTGCTCAAAGGAGCGAGGCGCTTTGAATTTGAACGCATAGCAGGGAGGCTGACCCTCAAGTTTCACAAGACAGTGTTGGAGATCAACCTGAGCGCCCTGCTCCACAACCTGCGAATGTACCAGATGCACCTCCAACCCGGCACCCGGCTCATGGCGATGGTCAAAGCCGGGGCCTACGGCAGCGGAAGCATTGAAGTGGCAAAACTGCTTGAGTTTCAGCACGTGGACTACTTGGGTGTCGCTTATGCAGATGAAGGGGTGGAGTTGCGGAAAGCTGGCATTCAGTTACCCATCATGGTTATGAATCCCGAAGAGGCAACTTTTGAGGTACTCGTTCGTCATCGGCTGGAGCCGGAAATTTACAGCCTGAAACTGTTGGTGGATTTTATGGATTCCCTGCGCCGCCAGTTTTACGAAAGCTCACTGCCTGCCGAATGGCCCTACCAACAAGCCTTTCCCGTCCATTTGAAAATTGAAACCGGTATGCACCGCCTGGGTTTTGAAAATGGAGACCTGGAAGAGGTCGTCAGGCTGATAAACAGAGCAACGCCTCCGCTGGTGTCCGTCAAATCCATTTTCTCCCACCTCGCTGCCAGCGAATCACCCCAGTACGATGAATTTACCAGAGGACAAGCCGGGCGTTTCCATGTCATGAGTGAAAAACTAATAAGTGGACTTGGCTATCGCCCCATTCGACACCTCCTCAATTCGGGAGGAATTATCCGTTTCCCGGAATATCAGATGGAAATGGTGCGCCTGGGGATTGGCCTGTACGGAATTGACAGTAGCCGGATGATCCAGGAGCAGCTGCAAACCGTCAACACGCTCAAGGCTTCTATCTCGCAGATCAAGCACCTGAAGCCGGGCGAAACAGTGGGCTACGGGCGCATAGGCAGAGCAGATCGGCCCATGCGTATTGCCACCCTGAGCCTTGGATATGCTGACGGCCTGCTCAGAAAAGCAGGCAACGGAGGCTATCACGTGCTGATCCGAAATAAAAAAGCACCCACTATCGGAAACGTTTGCATGGACATGACCATGGTGGACGTCACAGATGTTCCTGAGGCTCAGGAAGGTGACCCTGTCATCATTTTTGGGAAAGACTTGTTGGTGCAGGAACTTGCTGCCAGCCTCGGAACGATTCCCTATGAAATATTCACTACCATTTCTGACCGGGTGAAAAGAGTGTACGTGCAGGAGTGATTTTTAACAGAGACAACTGCCGTGCCGGAGACGTTTTTGAGAAAAAGTTGGTGACAACCCAGAAGGGGGGAGGCGTATCATGAATCCGATGTCGGTGGCAGCCGCCAAATGTCCCTCCCTGAAGAATCTTATTTGCCGCCAAAGGCGGCAGTTTGATTTGTGAAACAGACTCAATTTGAAGTGCCTTTTGGAGGAAGAATTTAAATTTTTTCCTCAAAACGCCTCCTCCTGAATAGGTACAAAAATTGAAAACTCACCCTTCTTGTTGAACCACTGCTAAAAAGTGCCACTGTCAGGTGGATGTCGTTTTTTTTCAAAAAGAGCTAAATACTTCAGGCAAACCCAACTTTTTCTTACCTTTAAACCCAAATCCGATTTGGAGGAACCTCACCCTTCTTGTTTTTTATTTCTAAAAGACTTAAGAGCAAAAAATTACCAACGGGCAATACAAAAAGGCCTGACTTCAAGTTTTCAATCTTTCACAAATCGCCATAATAAAATGATGAGACTTTTATTTCTGACTGCAATCGGGCTTTTGACTGCTCATCTGACCCATGCTCAGTTACCTCCAGGCAGCACTGCTCCTAACTGGACCATGTCTGACCTTGACGGTGTTTCTCACACGCTTTACGATTACCTCGACCAGGAAAAAGTGGTTTACCTCGATTTCTCGGCGACCTGGTGTGTTCCATGCTGGAACTACCACCATTCGGGAGCTTTTGAAAACCTTTACAACACTTACGGTCCTCCTGGCTCAGACCAGGTCAAGGTTTTTATGATTGAGAGCGATGCCTCTACCAATACAGCCTGCCTCTACGGCCTGCCTTCCTGCGTGGGGGGTACTGTGGGCAACTGGGTGCAGGGAACGCCTTACCCCATCATTGACAATGCTTCGCAAAGTGGGCCTTACGCCATCCACTACTTCCCGACGATTTACGGCGTCTGTCCCGACAAATCCATTTTTGAACTGGGGCAAGTGCAAACACCCCAACTCTGGGATTTTGCCAAGGGCTGTTCCGCACCGACAATGACTCTGCAATCCGCAGTAAACGTCAATTGCTACGGGGAGTACACAGGTGCCATTTACCTCAATGTCGAGGGAGGAATATCGCCGTACACGTTTCTGTGGAACAACGGAGCCACCACTCAGGATCTGACCAACATCCCGGCAGGCTCTTATTCGGTGACGGTGACCGGCTCCCTGGGGGGCACCAAAACGCTGGGGCCAATCACAATCACCCAGCCTGCTTCGCCGCTTTCATCTGAGCTTTACAGCGTTACACCTGCCAGTTGCGCTGGAATCAACGGCACGGTGGACATCACCGTATCGGGTGGCACACCGGGATACTCATTTCTATGGAACAGCGGTCAGACTACTCAGAACCTTTACGACGTACCTGCCGGGACTTACAGCGTCACCATTACGGATGCGAATGGCTGCACATCGCAGATCAACGGCATTGTCGTAGATCCTCCGACCAACCCCACAGCGGTGGCGTCGGCACCCTCTGCATTGGATTGCGACAGCCCTCAGGTCACTCTGAGCGGCGAAGGTTCTTCTTTGGGGAATAACTTCACCTACATCTGGTCCACTACCGATGGGAATATCGTCTCGGGCTACCTGACGCTCAACGAATGTGTCGTTGACAAAGCCGGCACCTATCAATTGTATGTGTTAGACAACAATAATTTGTGTACAGCGACAGCCACTACGACGGTGGCCTCCAATGTCTCCCTGCCTGAAGCCTCTGCCGGCAGCGGAGGAAGTATCACCTGTGCGCAGTCGCAAATTACGCTCAACGGCTCCGGATCAACGGGCAGCAACATTTCTTATCTCTGGACCACCGTGGGCGGCAATATCGTCTCGGGTGCTACCACACTCAATCCCGTGGTCAATGCAGGAGGTACTTACACCCTAACCGTGACCAACACTTCAAACAGTTGCACTGCCTCTTCTTCGGCCAGTGTGACTGCTAACAACGCACCGCCGGGTGCTGTCGCTGAGGGAGGTGAAATTACCTGTAGCGCTTCCTCCGTCCAGTTGTCGGGCAGCTCTGCTACTAATGGCGTGGCCTACGCCTGGACAGGCCCCGGAGGCTATACCTCCAACCAGCAGAACCCGACCGTTTCTGCGACGGGCAACTATACCCTCACCGTAACCAACCCTGCCAACGGCTGCACCAGTACCGATCCCGCTACAGTAGAATCAAATACGACGCCGCCACAAGCATCCGCACAAGGAGGTACGCTGACCTGCACGGCAACTTCCGTCACCCTGAACGGCAGCTCTTCTACCCAGGGAGCTACTTTTGCTTGGAGCGGCCCCAATGGTTATACTTCGGATGAGCAGACGCCCGAAGTCAGCGTTGCCGGCAATTACGTGCTCAGAGTCACGGGACCGAATGGCTGCACCCAGGATGCAACAGCCATCGTCAACCAGAATGTCAACTTGCCCGTAGCTGATGCAGGCACCAATGGTGTTTTAAACTGCAATACTTCTTCCGTGGTGCTGAACGGAACAGGTTCTTCCTCAGGCAACCAGTTCAGTTACGCCTGGACAACAGAGGACGGAAATATCGTCTCAGGTGAAAATACGCTGACGCCGACCGTAGATGCTGCCGGAACCTATACACTCACCGTTACTAACGGCAACAATGGATGCACCAACACCGATGATTCTCAGGTGGTGCTGACGCCACCCGTAACGACAGAAATTGTCGAAGTGAACGACGTCCCCTGTCCAGGAGGCTCCAGTGGCTCAGCCACCGTGCAGGCTGATGGGGGCAATGGCACTTTCACTTACGCCTGGAGCAATGGAGAAAACACCCCAACCGCTACCAATCTCAGCGCAGGCACCTACACGGTGACAGTAACAGATGGCGAAAACTGCGCATCCACAGAAACGGTAACTATCGTTCAACCTGCTGCTATTGCCGTAAATGCAAGTGCGACAGCACAAACAGCACCGGGTGCAGAGGATGGCACTGCCACTGCCAGTCCGGTAGGGGGTACCGGAGGTTTTACTTACGCCTGGAGCAATGGAGAAACAACCCAAACCATCACTGGCCTGGCACCCGGCTCCTACACTGTAACCGTGACAGATGAAAATGGCTGCCAAAAATCACAGACCGTTACCGTCAACGTCTTCGGATGTGCCGTCGTGGCAAGTATCAACGGTGTGAATGTCTCCTGCTATGGTGCACATGACGGCTCCGCAAGCGTTTCCCTCGAAAATGCCACGGAGCCGTATGAATTCTACTGGTCCACTGGCGAAACGACAGAGCAAATCACCGACCTGGCACCCGGTAATTACACCGTGACAGCCAGCGATGCAAACAGTTGCGATGTGGTCATCTCCGTTGAGATCCTCGAGCCGGCTGTACTCAGTGCCAACACGACTTCGACGGCTGTAACCGCAGCAGGTGCAAACGATGGCACGGCTACTGCCAATCCGACGGGCGGCACCGAGCCATACAGCTACGAATGGAGCAATGGAGAAACTACCCAGATGATCACCGGCCTGTCTTCTGCCAATTACACCGTGACTGTGACCGACCAGAATGGCTGCACCGCTGTACAGACCGTACCCGTTGCGCCTTTCAGTTGTGCTATGGTTGCTAACGTGGCAGTGAGCCACATCACTTGCTTCGGTGCAGGCGATGGCCAGGCTACCGTAACCCTGAACAATGGACTTCCTCCATTTATCTATCAGTGGTCTAACGAGGCCACTTCTGCCACGGTGAGTAACCTCGGTGCCGGAACTTACTCGGTCACTGTTTCTGATGCTGTTAACTGCCCGGCAATTGCCGAGGTAACCATCCTTGAGCCTACCAGCCTCTCAATTGAGCTGACAGAACAGGCCGATGCAGAATGTGGTAGCGAAAATGGCCTGGCTACAGTCGTAGCTGTTGGCGGCACACCTGGCTACTCCTATGCTTGGTCAAATGGTGAAACTTCAGCCAGTGTGAACAACCTCGGACCTGGCTCTTATACCGTAACCGCTACAGACCTGAATGACTGCACGACGACCCTTCAGGTCGAAATTAGCGTCAACGACACAGAAGCACCGGTAGCTGTGGTGCAGAACCTGACTTTGTTCCTCGACGACAATGGCGAAGCTGGCCTCGCTGCTTCTGAAGTAGACAACGGCAGCAGCGACAATTGTCAGCTCTCAAGCATTTCCATTGACCGCACCAGCTTTACCTGTGACGATTTGGGCGAGCAGGAGGTAGTACTTACGGCTACAGACGGCGCAGGCAATGTTAGCACGGCTACTGCCATCGTGACTGTCACTGACAATAAGGCGCCTATTATCAGCGTAGAAGATATCGTAGTCGCCCTGGATGAAAATGGCCAGGCTGTCATCACGCCTGAAATGATAAACAAGGGCAGCAGCGACAACTGCGCCATCGTCTCTTTGTCAGTTGACATTTCTACCTTCGATTGCGATGACATCGGCCCTAACGCCGTTGTGCTGACAGGAACGGACGCTAGTGGCAACAGCGCCTCAGGTACGGCTATTGTCACGGTGAAAGACGACAAAGCACCTGCCGTTGTCTGTCCGCAAAATATGGTGCTGCCGTACTGCAATCCCGTCGGTACTTACGAAGTAACCGCTGAGGACAATTGCTCTGCCTCACTGAGCTTCCAATGGAGCGGTCCGGTCAGCGGCTCGACATTCCCTGCCGGGGAGACCGCTGTGCAGGTAGTGGTTTCCGACCAGAATGGCAACGCTGCTACCTGCAGCTTCACCGTCACGGTGCCTGAGGCGATGAGTGTAGAAATGAACGCCCTTCATGTTTCCTGTGCAGGCGAACACGATGGGAAGGTGAGCGTTAATGTTTCGGGAGGTGAGCCAGGCTACAGCTACCTGTGGAGCAACGGTGCTACGACACCCTCCATCGAAAATCTGGCTGCTGGTGAATATTCCGTGACTGTCAGCGACGCTGCCGGATGCAAAGAGATACAAAGTGTAAACATTGTCGAGCCAGCTGAAATCCTCACCAAAGTAGTGGAAATCCAACCTGAGACGGACAACAACCAGGATGGCTCCATTTCTATCAGCGTGACAGGTGGAACAGAACCTTACACTTATGAATGGCGAAATGAAGCGGGTCAGATCATTTCTACGGATCCAAACATTTCAGGGCTTTCTGCTGGAACTTATACCCTGAGCGTTAAAGATGCTAACGGCTGCGAAACCACGCATGTGTTCACAGTACAGTCCGTAACGGGCGTCTCCAGCAGGCAGTTGGAAGCGAGCATCAACCTGTACCCAAACCCGACGAGCGGCTTTGTGACACTGGCGCTCAGCGACATCAAAACGGACGAGGTGGGCGTTGTTATTTTTGATGTAAATGGAAGGATGGTCGCTAGTTTTCCACACCAAAATATGACTGCAAGCAGAATCAGCCTCGATCTTTCCTCCCAGCCTTCGGGACTTTACCTCCTGCGGGTGATGATTGAAAACCAGGTAGTTACCAAGCGCCTGGTACTGAACAAGTAACCATGAGATTTTAATAAATACGGTGCGGGTAGCTCCTTTTTTCCTTGGGGCTGCCCGTTTTTATTTTTCTAAAATTCCCATTCCAAATAAGGCAAAGTCGTATTTCACAGGATCCTCAGGATCAAAGCAGCGGAGGTTTGCCGTCAGTTCCAGGACGGCCTGCCAGTCGGTTTGCCTGCGCTCCAGCAATCCCATTCGGCGGGCAATGCGGTCCACATGTACATCCAGCGGGATGAGCAGTTGGGAGGGCTTTATTTTTTTCCATAGTCCAAAGTCCACGCCTCGGTCATCCTGGCGCACCATCCAGCGGAGGAACATGTTCAATCGCTTGCAGGTGGACTTGGTAAGCGGTGTGGATACGTGTTTGCGGGTGCGTCGGGGAGCATCGGGCAAGGAGAAAAAGAGGTGGTGAAAGCCTTCCAGTGCTGCTCCCAGGTGCTCGCTGCCCGAGTGCATATTTTTTAAAAAAGCCTCTTCCAGCGAGTAGTAGTTTTTGTAAAACCATTGAAAAAACTCCAAAAAGTACAGCGTGTCAGTGGCCTGGAAGGTGCGGTGTTTGAAATTCAGGAAGCGCCTGCGATCCTGCTCGCTGTGCTTGAGGATAAAATCGAATGGCTCGTTTTCCATGAGTTCCAGTAGCTCATTTGCCTTGTTGATGATCGTCCTGCGCTGGCCCCAAGCCAGCATGGCGGTCCAAAAACCTGCAATTTCAATATCTTGCAGCCGGGTGAAACGATGAGGAATACCTATGGGGTCTGTGGAGATGAATGCCGGGCGGTTGTACTGCTCCACGCAGTCGTCGAGCCAAGTTTTTAAATCTGAATTCATAATGATCACACGAATTGTAAAGCTGACTTTCAGGTCGGAAGCTGTAACCGACTTCATCGGGGTTTTTGAAGAAAGCAAATCGAAGATCAGGGCTTTTGAGGGCTGCCACCACCTGGAACTGCTGCGTGACCTGGAGCAGCAGCATGTATTTTTTACGCTCAGCCTCTGGGAAGATGAAGCTGCACTCAACCGCTACCGCCAATCGGAGTTGTTTTACGCTACTTGGAAGAGAACCAAAGTGCTGTTTGCAGACAGAGCGGAAGCCTGGAGCCTCGAAGTTGCAGGTTGAAACTCAGCCCTGCACAGGCTCTTTCTACAAGAAAAACGCCAGAGCGATCCATTGTGAAGCGAATCCAACCACCAGCCCGCCGTACAATTGCCTGCTCGTGTGTGCCCCCAAGTAGAGTCTGGCTGTGGACACGAATCCTGTCATTAAAATTACAGCCATCAACACAAAACTCGTACTCATCTCAAAGGCTCCCAGCCAATAAAGATTCAGGGTGAAGGTGTCGAAGTTAAAATAAACCGTGTTGACGGCGACCATGCCTGTCAGCCCTCCCATACCGGCTGCATGAGCACTGATTTTAGTGAAATTATTTATAAAAAAACAACCGAACAGTGCGATGACTGCTCCCAGTACTGCAATGGTGAAAGGCTTGGGAATCAGTGGGTTGCTTTTAAAATTGATGAATATCCATAAGTAAAATATCCCGGTGATGATGTATGGGCCAATGCGATCATAGCGGTCCTCCAGTTCCATGGATGCTACTAAGCCTACTGCCCGCATGATAAAAACGGCAAAAGCGGGCATGATAAAGGTAGAGAGAAAAACCAATATTAACAGCTTCCACTGCGCCCCAATGGTGTGCACCCCAAACTGGTAGGGATTGACTAACAGTAGCAGGATGAGCATGTAGGTTATGATCAGCAAGGGATGAAAGAGGATGGATAGTATATGCGCCGTCGTTTTTAGCATGTGCTCTTGGTACGCCTTGTTTAAAAGCGGAAGCGAAAGTAATTACTTTTTAGCCCAGGTAAGCTCAATTCCAACAGCATCTCTGCTCAAGCACCAAAATACAAACAAGCTCTTATCGGGCATGGACAGGAGCTTTGAGTTGCCTGGTGGATAGAGGCTCTGCTCCAGTTGCGGTGACCCAATACACTCTTTTACTTTCGCGCTCCTTCAATCACCTCTCCTACGGTGCTGGCTTTGGATCTGTAGTCCAGTCCTAAAAAAGCGGCTGCTGTCCTAGCGACCTGGTGCTGCCAGTACTGCATGTCTTTTTTGACCTCGCCTAAAGCCGGCGTATCGGGGCCGAGCACGGCGATCCAAATAGCGTCGGAGCCTTTGGTGGAGCTGCCGTGATCTCTCCATGTCGCCTTGGGATTGTCACCCCGGCCGTGGTCGGTTGTGATGAGGAAGGTCGTTTTGCCTTTATAAACAGGGTCACTTTGGGCGAACTGCCAGAGCGCTGCGATGAATTGATCTGTCTGGTGTGCTGATTTGAGGTAGTGGTCGTAGCGCCCGTCGTGGGCAAAGTCGTCTGTTTCGCCATAGGAGATAAAGAGTACCCGGGGGTGTTTTTTTTTCAAATACTCCAGGGCATAGCCATGCGTGAAGGCATCCAGCCGAACGGAAGACCAAGGGCTAGGAATTTGCGATTGCAACTCATTGAGGAACAGTTCTTTTTGGGTCAGATTATCTCCTGAGGCAGTTTCAAAACCGCTATTGACGGGGATGCCGCTCCGCTCTTCGTTGACGATGAAGGGGATGACATCCCAGGAGCCGAAGGCAGCAACCCGGCCTTCGAAGCCAGGCAGGTGGTTTATCCATTCCAAAACGGTGACATTGGGATTGGGGTTTTTCGCATTGGAGCGGATGCCAGGGTCGGCATAACCCGTCAGGATTTCACTGTAGCCCGGATAGCTAAACCAGTGGGGATTGCTGCAATTCACTTTGTTGCCTGCCCAGCGGTTGCCGTAGATCTGGCCTTGTTTGGAGACGGTGTTCCAGAAAAAAGGCAGCAGTTTCTCTCGGCGTTCTTCAGGGGTGGGAGCGGAGAAGAGTTGTTGTAGCCCAGCGGGGTCTCCCACATATCTGGGGTCGCTCATCATGCTGTCCACGGCGCCGCTAAACATTTCCTGCCAGCGGAACCCGTCGAGGGTGATGAGGAACAGATTTTCGGTCTGGTAATTTTGCTGTGCTGCGCTTTGCCAGAGTGTGGCTGCTGCCAGTAGAAGGGTGAAGATTCGGGATTTCATTTTGCGTTGAATTTTAGAGCTTGTTTGCGATTTGGTCACTTGGTTCTGGGCGGAAAAGACACCTTTTTAGCCCGGTAAGCTCAATCCCAACAGCATCTCTGCTCAAGCACCAAAACGCAAACAAGCTCTAAGCGACAGGCTGTGCAGGTAAAGCAGGAAACAGAAAAATATAGCTCCTGCCTACTCAGAGTTGCAGGTGCTAAGTGTGCTAAAGAGGCAGAGAAGTTTTACAGCTGCAACGGGAGGGCAAATGGCGAAACCCAGGGGAGTGGCCATTTGCCCTCCTGCTCCATTGCAGTTTGCCTGTTGTTGACAGGCCTTATCCCTCCTCTTTTCTGCGATTGATCTCATCGCGGATTTTGGCGGCTTGTTCGTAGTCTTCATTGGCCAGTACCTCGTCGAGCAGCCGGTTAAGCTCTTCCGCGGAGTACGTCAGTAGGGCAGCGCCCCGGAGGGGGCGCTTGTGCTGGCGAGGGGTGGGTGGTGCTTCAGTTGTAAGGCCTTCGCGGGTGTCTTCGAGGACGACACCGGCTGCGTCAAGGATAAATTCGAAGGTGTAAATGGGGCAGTTGAAGCGCACGGCTAAAGCCAAAGCGTCGGAGGTACGGGAGTCAATTTCGGTGATCTCACCATTCCGTTCGCAGACGAGGCGAGCAAAAAAGACGCCGTCTAGCAGGTTGTTGATTACCACCTCCTTGAGGTCTATGGAAAAAGTTTCGAGGGCGTTTTTGAACAAGTCGTGTGTGAGGGGGCGATTGGGAGTCATTCGCTCCATCGCCACTGCAATGGCCTGGGCCTCATATCCTCCTATCACAATTGGCAACCGCCGGGAGCCATGCTGCTCTCCCAGTACAACTGCATAGTTTTGGGATTGCGTCACGCTATGCGAGAGAGCGACAATGTCCAGTTCAATTTTTTTCATTGATGCCATAAAATCTATGTTGTGAATGGTTGGCCTGCCACTTGAACGCTTTCTGTTTTGGGCAGTTGCAGGTTATGGGTAAAATAGCCCTCCAATTTTCCTGCGAAATGCCAAACCTGACCTTTTTCTTTTTTTTAAAAACCAGTAAACTCCGCTTCCTAACCTGAATGCCATCCTTTCTTTTTAGAAAGAAACGGCATCCAGACCTGTCTTTTTGTTTTAAAAAAGAAGCGACCTTTTAAACGGGATGTAAAATTAGGGAATTTGTTTGAGAAGCTGTTTGAATTTAGCTCACTGGGATAAAAAGGTGCCTTTTTATCTATGGCAGCCAAATCCAAGCAGCTTCTTAAATCCAAAGCTTTTTCAGAATGGCGCATTCATTCGCTGCCTCAGAGTTTCGTAGAGCATGATGCCTGTAGCGACAGAGACGTTGAGAGAATCAGTTGTCCCGACCTGGGGGATGAGGAAGCGCTCCTGTACCCTGCTCAGGAGTGAGGGGTGAACGCCTTCATCTTCGGAGCCGACGATGAGGGCGCAAGGGGTGGTCAGATCCATTTCAAAAACGTATTTTGTAGCATTCAGGTCGCTTGCAAACACTAGAATGCCAGACAGCTGCAGGTATTCAAGTGCAGTTACGAGGCTGTTTTCACGGCAGACGTACAACCTTGTCAGTGCCCCTGCGGAAGCTTTGATGGCTTCGGCATTGATGAGAGCGCTGCCCGTTTTGGGGATGGCCAGGGCATGAACGCCGCAGACCTCAGCCGAGCGGGCAATAGCACCGAAGTTGCGTACGTCTGTCACCCGGTCGAGGAGCAGGATCAGGGGCGTTTCTCCTTTGTCAAAAATGCCTGGTACCACGTCTTCCAGCTTGTAGTAATCCAAAAGTGCCAGATAAGCGAGGATGCCCTGGTGGTTGCTTCTGGTGATGCTGTTCATTCGCTCCTTAGGGATGTATTGCAGCGGGATGTCGTGGCTTCGGCACAACCCGCGGATCTCTTTTTCAAAATCGCCCCGCACACCCTGCTGAAGGAATACCTTGTCAAGAGGGGCTCCTGATTGGATGGCTTCGACGACGGGATGACGTCCGAAAATGAGATTGTCTTTTTTCAGCATGGCGTTGTTCGGATTTTGCCAGTGCAAGTTTCTTTAAAAATCCTTAGTCTGCTCATGTACATTTGCAGTACGGGTTACAAACATCCCCAAAGTTTTTCAGATTGTAAAAGACCAGAAATACCTTTACTTTTTAAAAACAACCTTTCATTCTTTTCAATTCATTTCCACATACATGTCCTGTTTTATGAAAAAAAGCATCCTTTTACTACTCCTGTTTCTTTCTGCTTTCCAAGTTTTTTCACAAACAAAAAATAAGAATCCCTGGCAGAGTGTATCGGAAAAATCATTCGCCCAGCCCAATGCCGTGCGCCGTATTGTACCACAGGACTATCGCACCCTGTCACTTGATATGAACGCGTTGAGGAGTACCCTGGCGCAGGCTCCCCTGCGTTTTTCAGGGCAGGGGATGAGCAAAAATGCAGCGGCCCCCGAGCTGTTGATCCCCATGCCCGACGGCACATTCCAGAAATTCAGAATTGAAGAAGCGCCTGTGATGCACCCGGAGCTGGCAGCGAAATTCCCTGACATACGTGCCTACGCTGGTTGGAGCGATGAAGACCGGGGTGCCTATCTCCGTTGTGGTGTGACGCAGAAGGGGTTCCATGCCATGATCCTGTCGGCAAGGCACAGCACCGTCTTTATTGACGCTTATGCACTGGGTGACACGACTCACTACATGAGTTATTACAAAAAGGATTTTTCAGCAGAAACACCTTTTGAGTGCAGCCTGGAAGGGTTGGCACAGGACAAGTCGCCCCAGCCGGATGCTCCGTTGCTGGCACCGCTGGCGGGGGATTGCAAGTTCCGCACATACAGACTGGCTCTTGCCTGCACCGGAGAATATGCGCAATACCACGGAGGAACGGTGCCATTAGTCATGGCTGAGATGAACCTGGCAGTCACCCGGGTAGTTGGAGTTTACGAGCGGGAGTTGAGCGTTACTTTAGAATTAGTGCCTAATAACGACCAGCTCATTTACCTGAATGCTGCCACGGATCCTTACACCAACAACGATGGCGGCGCCATGCTGAGCCAAAACCAGACGACTTGCGATAACGTCATTGGATTAGCAAATTACGACATTGGGCACGTATTCTCAACTGGTGGTGGAGGTGTTGCCTACTTGCAAGCTGTTTGCAACAAAAATTACAAGGCCGGCGGCGTTACAGGCGGAGCTAATCCAACTGGCGATCCCTTTTGGGTGGATTACGTCTGCCATGAAATGGGGCATCAGTTTGGTGGAAGCCATACGCAAAACAACAGTTGTAACCGCAACAACCCCACGGCAATGGAGACAGGCAGCGGGGTGACAATCATGGGATATGCCGGAGTTTGCGCACCGAATGTCGAGAATCACAGCATTGACAATTTCCATGCAATCAGCCTGGACGAAATAACTGCCTTCCTCTCTGCTGGCGGCAATACCTGTGCTGTGACTACCATTTCGGGCAACAATGCTCCCTCCGTCACCGTTGATGGTGCTTTTTATAACATCCCAAAATCAACGCCTTTCGTGCTTACGGCAATTGGCTCTGATCCCGATGGAGACCTGCTCACCTACACCTGGGATCAGATGGATCCTGAAATCATCACACACCCTCCGGTTTCTACGAGCAACAAAGGGCCTGTATTCAGGTGCTTTCCCCCCTCAGAGTCGCCCTCGCGCTATTTTCCTAATCTGGAGGCCATTGTAACCAATGTCAATCCTACGTGGGAAGTCCTTCCTTCTGTTGGCAGAACGATGAATTTCAGGTGTACGGTGAGAGACAATTTTGCAGCAGGGGGCTGCACCGATGAAACGGACGTCACGCTGGTAGTCAGCGACCTCGCAGGGCCTTTTATCCTGACTTCTCCCAACACTTCCTCTGTCACCTGGACAGCGGGATCTACGCAAACCGTCACTTGGGATGTGGCTGGTACAGATGCAGCACCGATCAGTTGTAGCCAGGTCGAAATACTGCTTTCCATTGACGGGGGGTATTCTTACCCCTATACGATATCTTCAGGTACGGAGAACGACGGAACCGAGACGATACAGGTGCCTGACAATGTTCCTCACAGCACCAACCAGGCCAGGGTTATGGTGAAAGGCAAGGACAATGTCTTTTTTGATATTTCCAATCAGGATTTTACCATCACAGCTCCTCCTACTTTTGCGCTGGAAATTGCACCCCAAAGTATAGTTCTCTGCCAGGGAGGAGAAGCTTCCTTCGCCATCCATCTCGTGCAAGTCAGCGACTACGGCCAACAGGTGAATTTTGCGGCATCAGGACTGCCTGAAGGGGTGACAGCTACCTTCAGCCCTACACAAGCCACGCCTCCCTCCTCCGTACTGCTGAACCTGGGCAATCTGGAAAATGCCCTGCCAGGGACTTATTCCATCACCATCACCGGTACGAGTGTTGATTTTGAAAAAACAGGTGTGGTTGAACTGGTAATCTACGAGCCGTTACAGGCACAGGTCGTGCTTTCCTCACCATTAGATGGCGCAACAGGCCTCGTAAAACCTCTGCTGAATTGGCAAAGCCTCCCCGATGCTGTATCGTACCTGCTGGAGATTGCCGATAATCCTGCTTTTGACTCGGTAATTGAAACGGCTGTCCTTACGACAAACAGTTACCAGCCCACCACCAAATTTGCTCCCGCAGGGGTTTATTACTGGCGCGTAGGGGCAGTGAATCCCTGCAATACAGGGCCTTACTCTGTTGTGTTTGCTTTCCAAATCAGCGACAAAAAGTGTGTGACCTACCAAGCCACGGATCTTCCAATCACCATTCCCAGCAACCAGGTTTCGACGGTGAGTTCCAGCTTGTACGTGTCCGACAACACTTTAATATCGAGTGTGAACACGGAGCTGGAGATCAACCACTCCTGGGTAGGCGATGTCTCGGCGAGGTTGATCTCGCCCGGCGGAACTATCGTCCGGTTATTTGACCGGCCAGGCGTCCCAGGCAGCCAATACGGCTGTGGTGGCTCCGATCTGGCTCTCAGCTTTGACGATGAGGCTCCCAACTCGCCAGACGTTTTGGAAAATACGTGCAATTCCATTTCACCTGCGATAAGTGGAAACTTCAAACCCATTGACCCGCTCGCTGGCCTAGCAGGAGAAAACAGTAGCGGGAACTGGACCTTAAGCGTCAGCGATGCATACTCCCAGGACGGTGGGGCTGTTATTTTATGGAAACTCAAATTGTGCCAGACCTTGCAGCCCGATTCAGCCATTTTGTTGAAAAATGTCCTCTTTCCGGTGCCTAACGGGCAGAGCAGAGCCATCAGCTCCGCCTATCTTCAGGCAGAAGCCGACCAGGGAGCCGGAGCGTTTGTGTTGCTTTCTTTGCCTTTGAGCGGAGCCTTGTTGCTCGATCAGGAACCCCTCAGTCCGGGTGCTATTTTTACTCAGGATGACATAGATAGCGGCCTGTTGTCGTACCAGCACAACGGCGACAATGTCACGAGCGATGAATTTGATTTTGACCTTCTGACTTCCGACGGCAACTGGCTCCACGGACAAACTTTCTCAATTGAAATCCTCTACAACGACCTGAACGTGGCGGTATCGCTTGCCGGGGGAATCAGCTGCCAGGGTGCCAATGACGGTATCATTGAGGTAGCCGTCACCGGCGGCACTGCACCGTATCAATTTAGCCTAAACGGAGGCCCGACGCAGAGCAGCAATATTTTTGAAAACCTCGCACCTGGAGCCTACACCGTCGAAGTGACCGACGTCTTTGGCTTTGCAATGCTGACCGACAGCCTTGTGGTCACTGACCCTCCGGCACTTTCCATTTCCGTCTCCGTGGATGAAGACGATCTGACGATTGCGGCAAGTGGCGGAACGGGAGCGTTTGTGTACCACATAAACGGCAACTACAGTCAATCGAACCCCGTGTTTTACGATTTGCCAAATGGCGAATACCTGGTCACTGTAGAAGACGAGAATGGCTGCACAGCTTCTGCTAATGCTACTATAGCTATCAATTCGCTGGTCGTTTCCGTCGGCCTCACGCAGCCTGTCAGTTGTTTTGAGGGCAACGACGGCGTGGTTACTATTCTCGCCGAAGGCGGCACACCTCCCTTTCAATACAGCATAAACGGCGGAGCCATGCAGGAGAATAATGTTTTTGAAAATCTTACGCCGGGTGTTTACAGCTTCTCCGTGCAGGACCAGGCAGGTATTATTCAACACACGCTGCCCGTTACGCTGGCAAACCCGCCGGCGATCTACGCTTCGGTGTCGGTTGAAGGGTATGAAATGGTGGTAGTAGCAGGTGGGGGCACAGGTGTTTTGCAGTACAGCTTAGACGGTGGCGACTTTCAAGAGTCCAATGTTTTTACAGGTCTTGCCGTTGGCCCTCATTTGGTTTTTGTAAAGGATGCTGTGGGTTGTGAGGAGATTGTGGATTTTACTGTAGAGGCTATACCCCCTACCGTGGCGGTGGTAGTGTTGCAGGAAGTCTCCTGCCACAATGGAGCCGATGCAGTCCTTGAGGTGTCTGTGACCGGAGGAATTGCTCCATACCAGTTTATCCTCAACGAAGGCACGCCACAGGTGGACAGCATTTTTTCAGGACTGCCGGCAGGGGAGTACGCGATTACTGTAATTGATCAGGCAGGAGGAATCGCCGTGTTTCCTGGCATTGTCATCTCCAATCCATTAGAAATAACAGCAGTGGCAACTACTTTTGGCCCCACCCTCACCATTGAAGCGGCTGGCGGTGCTGGCGGCTTTCAGTACAGCCTTGACGGGGTCAATTTTCAGGAGGACAGTGTTTTTGAAGCCGTAGCAAATGGCGCTTACACCGTAGTTGTTATGGATAAAAACGGCTGCTCAATTGAGCTTGATGTGACGGTGAATGCTCCTGTAGCGGTATTCATGGATTTGAGCAATCCCACCTGTCACGATAGCCATGATGGGGTGATCACCATTCAAGGAGTAGAGGGGGGAATAGCACCCTATTTGTTTTCAATCAATGGCAGCGCGTACTCTGACAGCCTGGTTTACACCAACCTGGAATCGGGAGAATACACAATCAGCGTACAGGATGCGACGGGGTATCAGTCGGAGGTTGCAACTGCCATCCTTACAGCGCCGGATTCCCTCCTGATGACCATAGACCTGGAGGGCAACCAGGTGACAATCAACGCCAACGGCGGCACTCCTCCGTACCAGTATTCGTTGGATGGAGGGGCCAGCTTTCAGACCGACCATACATTCAGCGAAGTGCCGCAAGGCGAATATATTGTTTTGGTAAAAGACGAAAACGGCTGTACAGCCCAGGGACTCGTAAAGGTAGTTTGGAGCAGTGCCCAGGAGGTGGACGACATGTTTTCAGTGGAGGTTTCTCCTAATCCGGGGAGAGGTCTGTTTATTTTTAAAGCCAGCCTGCCCATGCGGGATTGCCTTGGGCTAAAAGTTTACGACCTGAAGGGGAGACTGATTTTCGAAGCAGAAATGGAGGCAGGCGGGGTATTTGAAACGCCGCTAGATCTAAGCTCCCTGGCAGCCGGCACTTACCTGCTGAGCTTCCGGCACGGAAAAATAGCAGGAACGAAAAGGCTTATCATAGTCCGGTAGGGCTTCAGGTAGCAGGAGACCCGCACTTGTTGTGTTAAAATAAAAGGGATAGCCGCTAATTACCGGCTATCCCTTTTAGAGCTTGTTTGCGATTTGGTACTTGAGATAAAACCGCAACAGACAGCCAAGAACGTCGGCTGGTAGCCGCGGTTTGGTGGGTGCGATGGTGGCGACAATGACTCGTATGACAGTTTTGAGGCAGGCTCAAGTACCGTTCTTCGATTGAACTGTTGTGCTAAAAACCTGCCACCACGCCAGGCTGCAAAACGAGATGTGTTTAAAAGTTGCTGACAACATTGCGGAAACTCATGAATTTTGATTTCCAGTAATCCGATTTGTCAAGCTGGTCAACCACCACCCCGCGGGAAGAAGTGCTGTGAATGAGGGTGAGGTGTCCATTGTTATTCTCCAGCACCATTGCAACGTGGAACACCCTGCCGCCTTTGCTTCTTCGGAAAAAGACCAGGTCGCCGGGCCGGGCTTCCTGTTTTGAAATTTTAGAACCCTGGCTTTCCTGGGTGGCAGAAGAAGATTCCATGCTGATTTCAAACTCTTTCATCACGTAATAGACGAAACCCGAGCAGTCGAATCCTCCGGGCGATTTACCCGCAGAGCGGTACTTTGTGCCGAGGAAGTCACTTGCAAAGTCAATGATATCCTCTCTTAGTTGATCTTCTTCCGCAATTTTCTTCTTTGCCGGTGTGCGGGCTTCTGCAATTTGACTGTTTCCGCCACTCAGTGCCTGGGAAAAGATATTGCAGGAAGTAAAGGTTGTTAAAGCCACAGAAAGGGCTATTCCTTTAACAATTAGCGATTTAGACATAGAATTTTCCTGTTTAGTCCTGTCTTTGAAAAAAACTGTTCAAGGGATAAACTGAGGGCTTCCCGGGAAAAACTTGTGGTATGTGTGGATTCAGTTTAGGGAAATAAAGAAGGCAGAATAACGATGCCGCAAATATGATAATTGCGTTTGGAATAATACTTTTTCGCTATGTTTTTTTTGTAAAAAAATTTTTCAGCTATTTAGAAGGGTAGTGAAGAAGGAAAAGAGAATAAAATTCGTTTCCTTTCCCTACGGGCCAAGCACTTTCTGTCTCTTTTTTCTCTTGGCCTCGCAAAAAAATATAAGATTTCGAGTAACTACTTGGCAGGGGGCTTTTTTGGGAAGAATTTTCAATTTTTTCCCAAAAACACCCTCTTCTAAGAAGCTGTTTGGATTGGGCTGTCCGAGATAAAAAGGCGCCTTTTTGACCAAGTGACCAAATCGCAAACAAGCTCTTAAGTCGTTGCGATTTCAAATACATCCTGATCGGCGAGAAATTGGAAGTTGCTCCGATATTTCAGCAGGTTTTCCATAGAAAGTGAGAGGGTGAAAACGCCTTCCACATTCGCTACCTGGTGGAGTGTCTGGCCTGAAAAGTCCGTGACCGAAGAGTCGCCCGCATAGCTCAGCCCCAGGCCATCGGTGCCGATTCGATTGACGCCTGCTACATAGCATTGGTTTTCAATCGCCCTGGCTGGCAGCAGGTGCTTCCAGTGGGAGCGTCTTTTTTCGGGCCAGTTAGCCACATAGATTAGCAGGTCAAAAGACTCGTTATTCCTGCTCCAGGCCGGAAACCGCAGGTCATAACAGATCAGCGGGCAAATCTTCCAGCCTTTCCATTCCGTCGTCAGCCTTTGGCGGCCGGCTGTATAGGATTTTTGCTCACCTGCCAGCGTAAAAAGATGGCGTTTGTCGTACAGATCAAAGGTGCCGTTGGGCCTCATCCAGACCAGGCGATTGTAGAAGTAGCCTCTTTCTTCAGCGATAAAGCTGCCTGTGACCACTGCATCCAATGCCTCAGCTTGCCTTTTCAGCCAGTTCATTGTCGTGCCTTGCATTTTTTCGGCTAAGGGAGCAGCGTTCATGCTGAAGCCGGTAGTGAACATTTCAGGTAGGACAATCAAGTCGGTCAATCCTGCGAGGTTTTGCAGTTTGGTTGAAAACATATCGAGGTTGGCCCCTGTATTTTCCCAGTGCAAATCTGACTGGACGGTTGTTATTCTAAGGTTCATGCTGTGGGAATTTCTGAAAATGAAACGAGGCATAAAGCCGATTTTGTCTTTATGCCTCGCTCAGGAGTATCGTATGTAAAAACAGCAGAATTATTCTGCGGTTGCAGGTGTTTCAGCTGGAGTTTCTTCTTCTTCCTCTGCACCGGCACCTTTCAAGCCTCTTGGCACGGTGACAGTTGCGATGGGTGTAGCTGACGGGGTGAGGATTTCAACTTCTTTCACCGCATTGATATCCTTAATGCGAAGCGATTGGCCGAGTTTGAGCTTTGAAATATCGGCATTCATCTCGTCTACCAGGCTTTCCGGCTTGGTCTTGATCTTTATGGTTCTGACCTTTTGGACGAATTTCCCTCCTGCTCTGACGCCTGGAGAAACACCCTTAAACCGGAGCGGAACTTCAACTTTGACTGGGTGTCCGTCCACCAGTTCCAGAAAATCAATGTGAGTCACTGTATCAGTGACGGGGTGGAACTGTGATTCTTTCAAAATACAGCGATGAGATTTACCATCCACTACGACTTCGGCGATTTTGAAATCAGGAGAAAAGATCAAATCCCTGATCTGTGGGAAAGTAGTGGTGAAATGGATAGTCTGGTTTTGCTTGCCGTACAGGATGCAGGGAATCAGGCCTGCATTTCGGTCTTTCCGGGTCGCTGCTTTGCCTACGGCATTTCTGGGTTCGCCATGAATCGTTATCGTTACCATGATTTCTTATTTACCTGGCCGAATGATTACAGCCGTTTTATTGTTGTAAAAACGGTTGGTCATGCGGTATTTTTTCAATTATTTGGACATAAATTTCAAAAAGGCGGGCAAAGATAGGATTTTTTGGCAAAGAGGAACTCTCTGTACTTTGATTTTTGTTTTTTTTCTAAAAAAAGAAGCAAAAAACATCCCACGTGCTGAAATCTTCTACCAGGTTAGCTTGGTTTTTACGACAAATTAAATTTACCTTTGCGCTCCCTTTTAAAAAAATTGTAACTCCTTAGGAGGGTGAGGGAGGAGGAAGAAAAAGTTTCATTTTTTTTCTTCCTCCTCCCTCAGTTTGGGGTATTTTTTGGTGAGGAATTTTCAATTTTCACCAAAAAATATCCTCTGTTAAATAATTACAAAAATATTCAGTTTAGAATCGAAAGATAAAACATGGTGATATGAAAAGGACGTACCAACCATCCAGAAGAAAAAGAGTGAACAAACATGGATTTCGTGAGCGCATGAGCACTAAGAGCGGGCGCAGGGTGCTGTCCCGCCGCCGAGCAAGAGGCCGCTGGAATCTGACTGTTTCCGACGAGAAGCGCCTGAAGTAACCGGCCCCATGTTGGGCAGTTTTGCTACCTGTTTGCAATAAATCTTTGTAGGAAGCCCGAAGCAATTAACTTTGCTTCGGGCTTTGCCGTTTACCACCAGCTTATCCTTGCAGCTCATGCTTGAACCCAAAGTGATACGGACTTTAATCGAGGCAGGTGACAAAAAGATCCCTGCCAAAATCTATCAGGAGGTGCGCGGCAACATCCGGTTTTCGATTGTGCGCAAAGGGGCCATCCTGCGCATGCCGTTGATGTTGCCTCAAAAGGAACAACAAAAACAGATTGCAGCATTTGAAGCCTGGGTGAGGAACCAACTCGAAGGACAGCAGAACCTGCAAGAGCGGTTTACTATGAGAAATTACCGGACGGGCGACGTGCTGAAAGTTGGAAGCAAGGAATACCGCATAGCCCTGGAATTGACCAAAAACAAGTCGAGCAGCGCCAGGTTGCAAGGCGACCTCATAACGCTTCGGATCAATGACCAGCACGACGAAGTCTATAGGCATAAAGTGATGAAGCATCTTCTCAGCCGCATAGTGGCGAAGGACTTTTTTCCCGGTATTTACCTGCGAGTCGCCGAACTGAACAAGCTCCATTTTCAACGGGCGTTTAGAAGTGTCAACCTGAAATACAATCTCACCAATTGGGGCAGTTGCTCGAGCAAAGGCAATATCAATCTTTCCACCCGCGTGCTCTTTGCCCCTGCCGATGTCATTGACTACGTCATTATACACGAGTTAGCGCACCTGGTAGAGATGAACCATTCTGCCAAATTCTGGGAGTTGGTGGAGAAAGCCGTGCCCGACTACAAACAAAAAGAAGCCTGGTTGAAGGAGAACTGGCAAAGCTGTGATTTCTGAGCTTGTACTTCGCTTTTTTATTTTTTCAGGATCAGTCGCTCCCGCTCGGGTCCTGTTGAGACCATCGTGATGGGTACGCTGAGGTAGTCTTCGAGGCTGCGAAGGAAGTGTTGGGCGGCTTGAGGTAGATCGTCGTATTCTCTTGCCGCATCCAGCGTTTGCTGCCAGCCCCGGAATGCCTCATAGACGGGCACTACCGATACATCGCAGAGGTCAAAGGGCAGGTCGGATTGATTTTTACCATTGTAGTAGTAGTGCGTGGCAGCTTTGATTTCTTCAAAAACATTCAGCACGTCAATTTTGGTGATGACCAGTTGGGTGACGCCGTTGAGCATGATGGTGTAGCGGAGTTGGGGCAGGTCAATCCATCCGCAGCGGCGGGCACGACCGGTAGTGGCTCCGAATTCATTGCCTTGTTTTTGGAGTAATTCGCCTGCCTCGTCGTTCAGTTCTGTGGGGAAAGGACCTCTGCCCACCCGGGTGCAATAGGCTTTGCTAATGCCAATTACTTCGCCGATATTCCGGGGAGCTACGCCCAGCCCATTGCAAACTCCGGCGCTGATGGTGTTGGAAGAAGTGACAAAGGGGTAAGTGCCAAAGTCAATGTCGAGCATGGAGCCTTGTGCCCCTTCGGCCAGGATGCTTTTTCCTCGGGCGAGTTGATCGTTGATGAAGTACTCTCCATTTACGAGATGGAGTGAGCGCAGGATATCTACGGCAGCGAACCAGTTTTTTTCTTCTTTTTCCAGGTCAAAATCAACGGCAGGCAAAGTCTTTAGCAAACCGAGGTGTTTTTGTTTGAGGTTGTTGTAGCGCTGCCTGAATTCGCTGGAGAGGATGTCCCCTGCCCTTAATCCGTTGCGGCCAGTTTTGTCCATGTAGGTGGGGCCGATGCCTTTGAGGGTAGAGCCAATCTTTTCTTTTCCCTTGTCGGCTTCGCTGGCGAGGTCCAGGTAGCGGTGGGTAGGAAGGATGAGATGCGCCTTTTTTGCAATGTACAGGCGGCTGCGATATTCGACGCCTGCGGTGTCCAGGTTTTCGAATTCCCGCTGTAGGGTGATTGGGTCAATAACGACGCCGTTGCCGATGAGGCTGGTAATGTGTTCCCGGAAAATGCCGGATGGCACGGTGTGGAGGACGTATTTCCGGCCATCGAACTTCAGCGTATGTCCAGCATTGGGGCCTCCTTGGAAGCGGGCGACGATGTCGTAACTATCGGCCAGATAATCCACGATTTTTCCTTTTCCCTCATCTCCCCATTGGAGGCCGAGGATGGCGTCTATCGGCATGTTGGCTCGTTGTTAACGGAGAATTGAGAATGACTTCTCAGGCTCTGAGTTCCGGGGGAAGTCCTTCTCCATTGTCCATTGTCAGTTATTGTTTTTTGTTTTCTCGCAGGCTCCGTTGCAGTTGCCGAAGAGAAGGAGTGAATGGTAAGTAACCTTGAATTTGAGCAATTCCCCCATGGTGTCCTTAATTTGTTGGATGCGGGGGTCGCAAAATTCGAACACCTTTCCGCATTCGTTGCAGATGAGGTGGTCGTGTTGTTTGTAGCCGTAAGACCTTTCGTAGAGCGCAAGTTTTTTCCCGAACTGGTGGCGCTTTACCAGATCGCAGTTTACGAGCAATTCCAGCGTATTGTAAACAGTAGCCCGGCTTACCCGGTAGCTCTGATCTTTCATATGAATGTACAGCGCCTCTGCGTCAAAATGGTCGTGCCGGCGATAAATTTCTTCGAGGATGGCAAAGCGCTCTGGCGTCTTGCGAAAGGCATTCTGTTCGAGGTGGCTGGCAAAAATACTTTTTACCTCCTCAATTAAAGCTTCTTCATTTTTTACGCTCATAAACAGGTATTTCCAAATGAGATACAAAAATAGCAACTACACAGGAGGCGGTGGGAAGTGCGGGAAGAAATTTCATGATTCCTCACTCTTCCGCAGTGTCTGGAGGTTTTTGGAAGACGGGGAGAATCTTCCATCTTACTCCAAAACCTTCTCTCTTTCCAAGTGGCATCCAAAAGTAATTAAAAATTGGGGATAGCGATTAGCGGAAGTGAAACTTAAATACATTTGTAATTTAAGAGCTAAGACCTGGAAGTCACGATCTATCATCGAAATTACGACATGCTTTGGTGCGCTATACCTTTACAAAAGAGGAACGCCTGAAAAGCCAGAAGGCCATCGGCAAGCTGTTCAGGGAAGGGCAAACCTTCGGAATTTTCCCCCTCCGGTTGATCTGGTTGGAAATGGAAGAAGTGCAAAGTGCTGCTCCGGTTCAGTTTGCGGTGAGCGTCTCGAAGAAGAAGTTCAAATCTGCTGTTGCCCGCAATCGCATCAAGCGCAAAGTGCGCGAGGCCTGGCGACTGCACAAACACCGCCTGTACCAGGGGCTGGAGGGCACTCCGGGTCAATTTGCCTTCATGGTGCTTTACACGGCCAATGAGGAGCTTCCTTTCGCTCAAATCGAGAAGGCGCTGAAAACGGCAATCTGGCTTTTTTTGAAAAAGCGAAAAGAAGTCGCTTGAGCTGGCCCGGTGATTTGGTGACTCTCCGGTAAGCACATCTGGCAATCAACCTAAATTTACATTCATGATTTTTCCCATTGGTGACGATCAGGTAAAAGGAGGCTACAGGCCAGTTTTTAGCTACGGCCTTATTGCCCTCAATGTCGCAGTTTTCCTAGTTGAAGCGCAAATGCCTGAAGCACGGCAAGCCTCGTTTGTCCACCTTTTTGGCTCCGTTCCAGCGGAGATCACCCAGGGCAAAAGCCTCTTTACCCTGCTGACCAGTATGTTCCTGCACGGTGATTGGCTGCACCTCTTAAGCAACATGCTTTTTCTGTGGGTCTTTGCTGACAATATTGAAGCTACGGTGGGCAACCTGCGCTTTTTCCTTTTTTACCTTCTCGGTGGTTTGATTGCAGCCGGAACGCATATCTGGTTCAACTGGGACAGCGCCGTGCCGATGATTGGTGCAAGCGGGGCTATTTCTGCCGTGATGGGTGCCTACCTTGTCATGTATCCCAAATCCAGGATCAAATTGTTGTTCTTGATTTTTCCTTTTCACATCTCTGCCTGGGCCTTCCTGGGCATTTGGATATTCCAACAATGGACTTATGGCACAGCAGAACTTTCAGAGGGGCTGGGCCATGGCGTGGCCTGGTGGGCACATATCGGAGGTTTTGTCTTTGGATTGGTTGCAGGTCTGTTTTTTCGCATTACAGGCACCATGTCGAGCGTCGAACTGGAGAGCGAGCACGCTTACAGGGAATAAAGCAGAACAGCGCTTTTTAGAGAAAAATAATAGCCGCTTTTTTTTAAAAATTAAGAAAGGTTGGACTATTGCGGCTCAATTTTAACTTTCCTTACCTTTGGCGCTTTGCAAAAATGACAACCATAAATAAGCTTTAAAAATGCTCGATTACAAAAACCCCGGATTGGTCGTGGAAACCGCCAAAGTCGAACCGGGAGAAATTACCTGGAGAAGCCCTGCCAACCTGGCAATCATTAAGTACTGGGGAAAACACGGCGTCCAACTGCCGAGGAATCCTTCGCTCAGCCTCACCCTGAGCAGTTCTTTTACCGACATGCTGTTGGCGTACAAACCGAAAGAAACCGGCGAGCGGGATATTGCGCTTGACTTCTTCTTCCACCAGGAGCCAAACGGGCCATTCCGGGAAAAGGTGCTGAAATTCCTGGAAAGCGTGGCCGATATTTTTCCCTTCCTCCGGCAACTCGACCTGACGGTGAAAACAGGCAACTCCTTTCCTCACTCGGCCGGTATTGCTTCTTCTGCTTCAGCGATGAGTGCTCTGGCACTCTGCCTTTGCTCACTTGAACACGAGCTGTTTGAAACCTTGGAGGATGACGGGGAATTCGACCGCAAATCCTCTTTCGTCGCCCGGCTCGGCTCGGGCAGTGCCTGTCGTTCGATATTCCCCGTGGCGGCTTTTTGGGGAGCATCCGGTCAGGTACACGACTCTTCTGACCTGTACGCCCTGCCGATGGCGGATGAAATCCATCCGGTTTTTAAAGAATTTCACGACGATATTCTCATCGTCAGTTCCGAAGCCAAGCAGGTCAGTAGCCGGGTAGGGCACAGCCTGATGGAGCACCACCCCTTCGCCGATACCCGCTATGCCGATGCCCGCCGCAAAATTCACTTCCTGCTCCAGGCTATGAAAAAAGGCGATCTGGAAACCTTTGGGCAAATTGCTGAAAGTGAAGCTCTTACGCTGCATGCGCTCATGATGTCGGGCAACCCCTCCTACGTTTTGCTCAAACCCAACACCCTGGAGATGATCGAAAGGGTGCGCCGCTATCGCGAGGAGACGAAGCACCCCATCTGCTTCAGTCTGGATGCCGGACCCAACCTGCACCTGCTCTACCCGGGAGAAATCATTCACGAGGTGCGGGTGTTCGTTGACGAAGAACTGATGCCTTTGTGCGAAAAGGAAAGCTACCTGGAAGATTGGGTGGGCGAAGGGCCGGTGCAGATCTGAGAAGTTGTTTGAATTTAGCCCGGTGAGCCAAATCCAAACAACTTCTTAGAGCATTAGAGTGTCTTCCTTTTTTCGGGAATTGGATTTTGTGGACCTTGGTAGTTGTGGCCAATAGCGAGCCTCTCTTTTTTAGATGAGAATGCTCCTTGTGAAGCCTTTTTCAAAAAAAAGCACCCGGCCGGAGTTCGTGGGCTTGCCCGGCTGGGCGATTTTCCTTGGTGACAGGGGTACCGGGTCGGCTCGGAATTTATTTGTTCAACCCCTGTAACTCACCTGCACCTTTGAGGACGATACCGCTTTTCCGGATTTCCCGCCCATTTCTCACAATGTCCAGCGAAACTTCATCACCAGGCCGGAAGCGGGCGATCTGTTCCTGAAGCTCGGAAGCTGTATTTGTTTTGATGCCGTTAACGCTGAGGATGATGTCGTCTTTCCTGATGTCGGCTAAGGCAGCGCTGGTACCTTCGCCTACCGTGCTCACCAGTACGCCTTCGATGGCATCTAAATTAAAATCCTCGGCGATTCGCTCGTTTACATCGCGGATAGTGACGCCCAGCAAGGCACGTTGAGGTTTGCCGAATTCTTTTAAATCCAGCATAATTTTTTCAACCAGGTTGGAGGGAATGGCGAAGGAGTAGCCCTCGAAGCTGCCCGATTCGCTCATGATAGCTGAGATGATGCCGATAAGCTCCCCTTGCGTATTGACCAGTGCCCCGCCGCTGTTGCCGGGATTGACCACGGCATCCGTCTGGATGAAGTTCTCGATGGAGTACTGCCCCTGCAAAATATGGAGGTTGCGGCCCCTGGCGCTGACAATCCCCGCTGTCACCGTAGAAGTGAGGTTGAAAGGATTGCCTACGGCCAGCACCCATTCACCCACTTTTACCTCGTCGGAATTGGCAAAGCGCAGAGGTTGCAGCCCCGACGCATTGATTTTCAGCAGCGCTAAATCGGTTGTGGGGTCAATACCCGCAACCTCTGCGACGTAGCTGTGCTTGTCAAAAAGGGTGACTTCAATTTTCCCGCCGCCTTCAATGACGTGGTGGTTGGTGATGATGTACCCGTCCTGCGATAAAATCACACCCGACCCGCCCGAAACAGGGAGGTAACTGTCTTGCCGTTTCACTCTGATATTCACGACGGTTTTAGTCACTGAGCCAGCAGTCCCGACAAAGTTTTCAGGAACGTAGAAACTGGAAGAGGGCGAGGTGTTTAACTGCGGCACACCGTACTGGTAGTTTGCAAAATGAAGAGGCGGTGGCTGTGGTGCCATTTTCTGCTCAATGGTGCTTTTCAAACTATTGAAGAGAAACAGGGTGAAAGCGGCGTTCAGCCCTAGTGCGATAGCGATAGCAATCCCTAACTTTTTCATCGTCTTAAAATATTGCAGGTGATAAAATTGTGGTGACTGCTACGAAGCTGTTTGAATTTGGCCCTGCGAGCTAAATCCAAACAGCTTCGTAGCAGAGGGTGTTTTTGGGAAAAATTGAAGCTTCCTCCTCCTCCCAAAACCTCTTCCTAAGTAGTTACAAACTTTGGTGCTTAACGCTCTCCCGGCAAAAAGAAGTTTATGGATGTGATCGTTTTTATAAATATTTTGTTCGTAAAAACAAAGAGGAAAATAATAGCGGCCATTTGCCACAAAATAGCGTATCTTTTTGAGAAACAGGTTTGTCATCTGGATAAAGTTTTCTTAAAAAAGACGGCGCTGTTTTTAGAATAAAAATCTCCGGTACGGCCGGTTTTGCCAGTGTAAAAGAAAATTTTGAAAAAAAGGAGTTGCTTATGTCTTTTTAAGCAGCGAAATTTCGCTAAAGTTTTTTGAATTAATTTTTATAAACAATTGAAAGGAATTAATTTTGTTGCGAAATTTCGCCAATACTAATTATCCAACTAACCCAAATCAGCATTATGGAAGATACGCTCATTAAATCTGAGGTCCTTAAAGGCGGAGAATTCGTCATCAAAGAATCCGGCTACGAGGGCACTTTTATTCCCGAAGAATTCAGCGAGGACCAGAAAATGGTTCAGCAAATGGTCAACGACTTTGCAAAGGAAAGCGGTGACAAAGTACAGCAGTTGGAATACCAGGTCGAACTGATGGACAAAGCCGGCGAGCTGGGCCTGTTGGGCGCCCACGTTCCCGAAGAATATGGTGGCATGCCCATGGACACCAATACCAACACCATCATCAGTGAAGAACTTGGGAAAATGGGTGGTGGATTTGCCACGACAATTGCTGCTCATACGGGAATCGGGATGCTACCCATCCTCTACTTTGGTACAGAAGAACTGAAGCACAAGTACTTGCCCCGCCTTGTTTCGGGTGAGTGGAAAGCCTCGTACTGCCTGACCGAGCCAGGCTCCGGCTCTGATGCGCTCGCTGCCAAGACGCGAGCAGACCTTACATCTGACGGCAAATACTATGTGCTCAACGGACAGAAGATGTGGATTACCAATTCGGGTTTTGCCAACCTGTTTATCGTTTTTGCACAAGTGGACGGCGACAAGTTCACGGGCTTTATTGTTGAGCAAGGCACGCCGGGGATTTCGCTCGGGGCTGAAGAACACAAGCTCGGGATTAAAGGCTCTTCTACCCGTCAGGTGTTTTTTGAAAACGTAAAAGTGCCGGTAGGCAACGTCCTCGGTGAAATTGGAAAAGGACACCTCATCGCCTTCAATGCGCTCAACATCGGGCGGTTCAAGCTCGGCGTGATGTGCATGGGAGGCTGCAAAACTGCCATTACAAGCAGCGTGAACTACGCCAACGAGCGCATTCAGTTTGGAAAACCCATCTCCAGCTTCGGCGCAATCAAATTTAAGCTGGCCGAGCAGGTCATCAAGACTTTCGCGCTAGAGTCCGTGTGTTACCGCATTTCCGACCTTTTGCAGGACAAAAAGGATGCGCTGATGAACAAGGGCGCTGCCTACTCCGATGCCCAGCTCAAGGCCGCCGAGGAGTACGCCATCGAGTGTGCTATTATCAAGGTGTTCGGCTCGGAGGTTACTGACTATGTCGTGGATGAGATGGTACAGATATTCGGTGGTAACGGCTTCAGCGAGGAATACCCCGCAGCCAGAGCGTACAGGGACGCCCGCATCAACCGGATCTACGAAGGCACAAATGAGATTAACCGCATGCTCATGGTTTCTCAGTTGTTGAAAAAAGCTATGAAAGGCCAGATTGACATGGTGGGGCCAGCATGGGCGGTACAAAAAGAGCTGGCCTCCATGCCGTCTTTTGCAAGCCTTGAAGGCAACTATGCTGAGGAAAAGAAAGCCTTACAGGATTTCAAAAAGATTATCCTGATGACAGCGGGGGCCGCTGTTAAAATGCAGATGGACGGTTTGCTGGACATCAAAGAAGAACAGGAAATCGTGATGAACGTGGCCGACATGATGATTGAAACCTTCGTAGCCGAATCCCTGCTGCTGCGCGTGGAAAAACTGAATGCCATGCCTTCCCACTCACACCGCCAGGAAGTTTACAATGCTATGTTGAAGGTCTTTTTCACGGATGCTACTAATCATGTTGCGAAGCATGCTTCTGACGCACTGGCATCATTTGCAGAAGGCGATTTGTTGAAAACTTTCCTGATGGGAGTGAAGCGATTCTCAAAATACCCACCTGTGAACGTAAAAAACGCCCGCAGGCTGGTGGCTGATACGCTGATTGGTGCAAACGAGTACTGTTTTTGAAAAACAATTTTTCTAAAATGAAAGGCAGACTCATAGCGGGTCTGCTTTTTTGTTTGTGCGCCCGGCATGGACAATAACTCGGCGGTGGAAGTCCACTACACGCTTAGCAGCGAGGAGTGTTAGCCAAAGACAAGGGTGCCCATCGTGAGGTGGAATCTGAAGGAAGCGGGCGGCAAATCCCCGACCTGACGAACAGAAACCACATAGAAGGCTTTGATGCGTGGGTGAGTTTGCAAGACAAAACGAAGCCCGACCGCTGCCCGAAACGCACCGGAGTAAATGTGGCAGGTACATGGGGAGCAGGTTATTGTTCTTACCCGGAGAGGCCCGAGCGTCCGTTGGCGGCGGGGCAGTGAAGCCCGCAAGAGCGGCGACGAGACTTGGAGACAAGAATCGGGACGGTCAGGAGTCAGCGGAGACCATTGTGCCGCTGTGAGCGGGAAAGGTCGAACATGAAGAAAGTTGCGGTAACGGAGCGATTAGTGCGTCGGCATAAAAGGCAGCCAAACGGGGAAGCCCTCCGAGGCTACCCGCCGGAAGCAAGGACGGCATCCAGAGGTAAGGCGGGAGAGCCGAGCGAGGCGACTGCATCACTGGAACAAGCAGCAAGACGTTAGAAACAAAAGGGGTGCGTCTCTCTAACAGAAACAATAGACAAGAAGCTGTTTAGGCGGTGCCTTTTGAGTGCTGGCTGTGTTAGTGGAACAGTTGCGTGGTGAAGGTCATGTGCCTGTTTTACTTCCTTGACGACCCTGAGATACCTCCGCCGAAATACACGGCTTATTTTCGGCACATTCCTAAACCTGATTGGCAAGGCTTTATCCCTTTTTCTTCTGACTGCTTGCAGGAAGCCGCTTCGTCATCAAATCCTCCACTTTGTAAAGTAAATATTTTGGTGAGAGCGCCCGCCAGTTTACTTCGTTCAGGTGCCCGCCAAAGTGGATGTAGTGTTGTAGTTGGGCATCTCTCATTTCCTCTTCGACGTGGTGCAGCAGATTGAGCATGCAGATCCAACCGCCTTCATCCCTCACGTCCTCATACCACTCCTCGTAGTAGCAGTCGTCAGAAGCGTGAAAATTGAGCACGTTTTCACCGATAAGAATGAACTTGGTGATGCTGTGTTGCAGAAACTCATCCGCTACTTCCCGTTTGAGATACATCACGTCGTTGTACAGGCAGTCGTTCCACTCACCGAGCATTTCAAAGACGGCAAAGCCCTCGTCGTAGTCGGCAAAGAGCACCTTCATGTACAGCGTCTGCGACCCGAATTCATCCCACTGCGGATGGATGAAATAGTTGTAAATTTTCTGCGTGTAGAAAAACTCCTCATAAACCCTACCGTAAAAGGGAGAGTTCCTGTCTTCGGCTGATTCGTATTCGTCCCGCCAGCGGTGATATGGCTCTATGTCGTGCATATTAATTGGGTCTGAAGAAAGCGTTATGCGATAGTTCTGATAACCAATTGAGAAGTTCGATTGTTTAGCCATTGCAAACAGCAAAACAGGTGTCAAAATTAAAAGTGATAACTTGTTTTTGATAGGCCTCTTAAAAAAAAACAACTGCTTGGCAGCGGGTATTTTTTGAAAAAAAATGGAAGCATTTTCATTATGAAATATCTCGAAATGCTGCAGGAAAGGGGAAACAAACCTGACCCCACTCTTGTAGCGTTCTATCAAGTGGGAATAAGAGTATGTTGGGGTTTGGGTGCTCGTTTTGTCAAGTGGCTAAATCCGTACTTGTTCTAAAGACTATTGATGTTTAAAATCGTCCTCACCGGGCCGGAAAGTACAGGCAAGACGACTCTGGCGGCACAGCTTGCCGAGCACTTCGGTACAGTGTGGGTGCCTGAATTTGCCCGCGCTTACCTAGACGGCCTTAACCGCCCCTATCGCCAGGATGACCTGCTGGAAATTGCCCGGGGCCAGATCGCACAGGAGAGGGATTTCCTGAAAAAGGCGAAAGAATTGCTTTTCTTCGACACCAGTTTGGAGGTTGTCAAAGTCTGGTCGGAGTTCCGCTATGGCAACTGCGATCCCTGGATTCTGGAGCAATTGGAGCATGGGCTGCACGACCTGTATCTACTTTGCTCCCCCGATCTCGCCTGGACATTTGACCCTCAGCGTGAACACCCCCAGAGCCGCGATGCCTTGTTTGAAATTTATCGAAAAGACCTGACGCAGCTCAATGTCCCTTTTTTTGAACTAAGAGGGCTGGGGGAGGAGCGCTTGCGAAATGCTGTTGCCATTGTTGAGGATTTTTTAAAAAACAAGGGCTATAATCGAAAAGCACCTGCCTTGTCCACTCATCCACTGCTTCTTTTTGACGGCGTGTGCAACCTATGCAATGCTTCCGTTCAGTGGGTTATCCGACGGGATCCACAGGCTGTGTTCCGCTTTGCCTCTTTGCAATCAGAAACCGGCCAGATGTTGTTGAGAAAATTCAAGCTCCCCGCTGATGAGCTGAACACTGTCGTGCTGGTGACAGGCGAAAAAATATTTACTCGCTCGGATGTGCTGCTTCAACTATTCAAAATACTGGGAGGCCGATGGAATCTCTTGCGCATCTTCTCTGTCTTGCCTCGCCCTGTTCGCAATGCGGTGTATGACTGGATTGCAAAAAACCGCTATCGCTGGTTTGGCAAAAAGGAGGCGTGCTGGTTGCCAACACCGGATTTGAAGGAGAGATTCCTGGATTGAAGGCAGCGCGGCCAGCACTCAAAAGACGCCGCCCCAAATGCACCTTACAAGCTCTTAGCTCACCGAACAAAAAGTCATCTTTCTCGCCCAAAACGAAGCAAATTTTTCAGCAATAGCTTCTTGGCTATTCCTTCAAAAATTCTTTCGTTTAGGATGAAAAATCCATTCTTTTTATCTCCGGCAGCCAAATCCAAACAGCTTCTAAGTTATTTCCTGCACGTTCCTTAATTTCGCCGCTCTTTTTTAAAGGCTCTTGCTGCCTGTAGGAGGTGGGAATAAAAATAAAATTTCCTCTTCTGCTTTGTGTCCCCATTTAATTTAAAAAAAAGTGCCTGCTTAGAAGGGTGTAGGGGGAGGAAGAAAAATGAAGTTTTTTCTTAGAGCTTGTTTGCGATTTGGTCACTTGGCTAAAAAAGCCAATGGCGGTGGTAGCCGCCAAATAACCTCTCTGAAGAATTTTATTCACCGACAGCGGTGGCAAATTGACTTATGAGGCAGACTCCTGCTAAGTAGCTACTAAAAACAAAGGAATATGAGACGTACTGAAATTGATGCTATTTTAAAACAACCCCAAATCGGGAGCCAGGTTAGAGTCATGGGCTGGGTCCGCTCGTTTCGCTCCAACCGCTTCATTGCGCTCTACGATGGCTCTACTTTTAACACCCTGCAAGTGGTGGTGGATTATGAAAAATTTGAAGAAGCATTTTTGAAAAACATCCAGTTTCACGCCTGCATTGCCGTCACAGGGCAGCTGGTAGCATCTCAGGGAGCTGGACAAAACGTGGAAGTGTTGGCTCAGACCATTGAATTGCTTGGTGAGTGTAGCCCCGAAGGATATCCCCTTCAGCCCAAGCACATGACCATGGAATACCTGCGGGAAAATGCGCACTTCCGCATGAGGACACAGACCTTTAGCGCTGTGTTTCGCATCCGCCATGCAGTAGCCTATGCCATTCATAAGTATTTCAACGACCGGGGTTACTACTATATGCACACGCCCATCATCACGGGCAGCGATGCAGAGGGAGCCGGGGAAATGTTCCGGGTCACGACGCTGGAGGTGGGCAACCCGCCCCGCAACGAAGAAGGGGCCGTCAATTGGAAGGAGGACTTTTTTGGCAAAAGTACCAACCTGACTGTGAGCGGGCAGTTGCAGGGAGAGAGTGCAGCCCTGGCCCTGGGGAAAATCTACACCTTCGGCCCCACCTTTCGGGCTGAAAAATCATTCACCCCCCGCCACCTCGCTGAGTTCTGGATGATAGAACCTGAAATGGCCTTTTTTGACATCTATGACAACATGGATATGGCGGAAGATTTTGTGAAATACCTCATCAATCACATCCTGAACAACTACGCCGAAGACCTGGCTTTTTTGGACAAACGCATCAAAGACGCCGAAAAAAACATGAAACAGGAGGAGCGTCGCCCAATGGGATTGGTCGAGATGCTCCGCTTCGTAGTGGACAACCACTTTGAGCGAATTACCTATACCGAGGCCGTTCAGATTTTGAAGAACTCAAACCCGTATAAAAAAGGAAAATTCCAGTTTCCAGTGGAATGGGGTCGTGACCTCCAGGCTGAGCACGAGCGCTATCTGGTAGAAAAGCATTTTCAAAAGCCCGTCATCGTGCGAGACTACCCCAAGCTGATCAAGGCTTTTTATATGCGGGAAAACGATGGCACAGAACCCGGCAGAGAAACTGTTGCTGCCATGGATATTCTCTTCCCTTACATTGGCGAAGTAATTGGCGGCTCACAGCGCGAAGAGCGCTACGACAAACTTCGCCAGCGCATTCACGCCCAGAACATCCCCGAAGAAGAACTCTGGTGGTATCTGGAGTTGCGCCAATTTGGCGGATGCCCTCACGCAGGCTTCGGCCTTGGCTTCGAGCGCATGGTGCAGTTCATCACCGGCATGGGTAATATCCGCGATGTCATCGCATTCCCCAGAGCTGCAGGCAGTGCAGAATTTTGAATAGGTACCCAGCACCTGGCAGCAGGCAGAAGAGGAAAACCATTTGGCTCCTGGAATCCTTTCAGCCTGTTGCTTGTTCCTTTTTTCAAATGAACAAACAAGCTCTAAACGACCGCTAACAATCTCAAATAATGTACAAGCAACCACTATGTCTGACAACAAAATCATTTTTTCCATGTCGGGTGTCTCAAAAACCTACCCGCCCGGCAAGCAGGTGTTGAAAAACATCTGGCTTTCCTTCTTTTACGGCGCTAAAATTGGCGTGCTCGGCCTCAACGGATCGGGGAAATCCACCTTGCTGAAGATCATTGCCGGATTAGACCAGAACTACCAAGGCAAGATCGAGTTCGAAAAACAATACAAGATTGGTTACCTACCCCAGGAACCAGCGTTGGACGAATCCAAAACCGTTCGCCAGATAGTGGAAGAAGGAGTGGGCGAGTTGATGGCCGTAATGAAGGAATACGAGGAGGTGAATGCTCGTTTTGCCGAAGAAATGAGCGAGAAGGAAATGAACGACCTCATTGAGCGCCAGGGTGAGCTCATGGACATCCTCGAAAGCAGAAACGCCTGGGAACTCGACCATAAACTCGAGCGGGCTATGGATGCCCTGCGCTGCCCTCCTGATGAGGCAATGGTGAAAGTGCTTTCGGGTGGCGAGCGCCGCCGGGTAGCACTGGCAAGGCTACTCCTGTCCGAACCCGATATCCTCCTGCTCGACGAGCCGACCAACCACCTCGACGCAGAGAGCATTGACTGGCTGGAGCAGTACCTGCAAAACTTCCCCGGTACGGTCATCGCTGTCACTCACGACCGCTACTTCCTCGACAACGTGGCGGGCTGGATTCTGGAACTCGACCGGGGAGAGGGCATTCCCTGGCAGGGCAACTACAGCAGTTGGCTGGAGCAAAAGGCCAAACGACTGGAGCAGGAGCAGAGGGCAGAAGATAAGCGCCGCAAAACACTGGAGCGGGAACTCGAGTGGATACGTATGAGCCCCAAAGCCCGCCAGGCAAAAGGCAAGGCGCGCTTGAATGCCTACGACAAACTGGCTGCTGAAGAAATGAAGGAAAAAGACGCCAAGCTGGAACTGACCATACCGCCCGGCCCCCGTCTCGGAGAGGTGGTGATCGAAGCCCAGGGGCTTTCCAAGGCCTTTGGCGACCGGGTTTTGTTTGACAACCTCTCTTTTTCCATTCCGAAAAACAGCATCATCGGCATTATTGGCCCCAATGGCGTAGGCAAAACAACGCTGTTCCGCATGCTGATGGGGCAGGAAAAACCCGACAGTGGCACGATTAATATCGGGGACACCGTCAAAATCTCTTACGTTGACCAGTCACACGCCGCCATTGATCCGGAGAAATCCGTTTACGACGTCGTTTCAGAGGGGCAGGACATCCTCAAAGTTGGCAGCTATGAAATGAACGCCAGAGCCTACATTGCCCGGTTCAACTTTTCAGGCGCTGACCAACAGAAGAAGGCAGGTGTGCTGTCGGGTGGTGAGCGCAACCGGCTGCACCTGGCCATGACGCTCAAGGATGGTGGCAACGTTCTGCTCCTTGACGAGCCGACCAACGACATTGACGTGAACACCCTCAGGGCGCTGGAGGATGCACTCGATGCCTTCGCAGGTTGCGTATTGGTCATCAGCCACGACCGCTGGTTCATTGACCGCCTGGCCACCCATATCCTGTCGTTTGAAGATGAAGGTGAAGTGGTATTTTTTGAAGGAAATTACCAGGACTACGAAGCAGCCAAAAGAGCCAGACTTGGAGATGCAACTCCGCACAGGCCCAGATTTAAAAATTTGCTGAAAAACTGAGAACACAGTTTCCTGTTCAGTAGCCTTTAGGAACGTGTCGGAAATAACTTACGCATTTGGGCGGCGTCTTTTGGGCGCTGGCTGTGTTAGTGAAATAGTTACGTAGCTAAGGCTATGCGCCTATTTCACTGCCTTGCCAGCCTCCAAAATACACT